>Ga0307515_10015021_pt1 | contig 14302 bp, 15 predicted proteins | sample 17_EM_MG_FD_194513 | JGI IMG/M metagenome (GOLD analysis project Ga0307515, IMG submission 194513) | Populus trichocarpa ectomycorrhiza microbial communities from riparian zone in the Pacific Northwest, United States - 17_EM | ecosystem: Host-associated > Plants > Roots > Unclassified | place...
TTTGGAGCTGTAGACGTGGATCGAATGGATGCCGACGTTGACGGGGGGTGGGACGGCACCGAAGAAATGCGCAAAGGCATGCTCGACCAATACATGGACGAGATTTATGAGCTAGATTTCAATGATATGGTCTGTTCCCATAGTTCCTGCACTCGGTCAACACGCTGATCCTTTTCTTGGCAGGTGGCTGGGATGCCTACTCGATTCCAGTACACCGCCGTTCCCCCTGATCACTTCTCGCTGACCCCCGCCGAGATTCTTATGGCAACAGATGAAGAGCTCAATCAGTACATGTCTATCAAACGGATAGCTCCATACAAGAATAAGGCTGCTAGGGACAAGGACAGGGTTGCGAAGATGAAAGCTCTCAAGGAAACGATCAACGGTCGAACTTGGGGAGGTGTACCAGTTGAGGAACTTGGTTGGAATGAGAATGGCGCGAACGGTCACGATGGCAAGCCAGCGAAGAAGAGGAAAGGAAAGAAGGAGCGACTCAAGGCAAAGAAATTGGCCGAATCACAACCACAGGAGAAGGGGATGGACCAACACCAACATCCTCCTCCACGGGTGACTAAGAATATCGAGAACGAGGAAGACGCGGGACAACCGCGAAAGAAACGGCGGAAGAATGAGGAGCAGCGGATGGAGTAGAATATTGTCTGCTTGCTCGGTATCTGTATCTGTATGGCTCATCTGTATGGCTGGTTCATCAGGCGGCTGGTGGGATTGAATTGGCGGTCGAAGATGCCTCTCAATTGTCGCTGCAAATTTTGAGAACAGTGAGAACGAATACTGGCAGCCGTGTGTACTGAAGTACTGAAGTACTGGAGTGATGTTGAGGTTGGCTTGGGCATGGGGCAGCCAGCCGTCGCGTGTTCCCTTTTCCTTGAGAAGAGTCACGCTTCAATCTCCGCTCGCTCCTCACTTGTTCCCCGCCACCAATACCGCCTGCTCCTCGCTTCGCTATTCGACCATGAGTGATTCTGAGGGTGAAGCTTTCGATCTCAATGGCGCCTCAGGCGGCTCAGACTCGGACGATTTCCGTCCCGCACCCAAAAAGGTCCGTTGACTGCGGTCGTCGAGAGTCCAACCATGCATGCTTACGCGTCTTCCGTCCCTTAGAAAGCATCTGCAGCGGCCCCTAGGGCCAAGGCAGCCACCAGAGCCCCAAAGGCGGCAGCAACTAAGGCGGCTCCAAAACCGAGGGTCGTGTCGGGCCCTTCGAAGAAAACGAATCCACCCAAAGCGAAAGATGTAACTGATATAGATGTAGATGGCAAGGACGATAGCGACATCGACGCTGGTTCTCGTGGACCCAGGGCGAAGGCCAAGGCCAAGGCAGTCCAGGAAGACGACGACGCGTTTGAAGACGAAGCTCCCAAAAGGAAGGGAGCGCCTTCTGGGCCGAAGGATGCATCTGATCTATACCAGAAGGTCTGTTCAAAGTGCAAAGATGGCTATAGGCCGCCCCTAACACCGCTGTGGATTCTAGATGACACAAATAGAACATATTCTCAAGCGTCCCGATTCTTACATTGGTAGCGTTGAGCTAATCACTGCGGCTCTTTGGGTTTACGATGAGGATACCAAGCGCATGGTTCACCGGTCAGTAAATTCACACGCCTTGGCGAATATCGCCCAACTAGCCTGCAGAGATGTACAATATGTCCCTGGTTTCTTCAAGATTATCGATGAAATTCTCGTCAACGCGGCTGATAACAAGGTTCGTCTTCACCACTCAGAGTCTTGGTACGATCCTTACGCACAGTAGGTCAATGATGAAAACATGGACACTCTCAAAGTCAATATCGACATCGAAGAGGGAACCATCTCCGTTTACAACAACGGTCGTGGCATCCCCATTGTCATGCACAAGACCGAAAAGGAGTGGATTCCCCAACTCATCTTTGGGCAGCTGCTTACCTCCTCCAACTACGATGACGATGAGAAGAAACTCACTGGTGGTCGCAATGGTTATGGTGCAAAGCTCGCTAATATCTACTCGAAGGAATTCATTGTCGAAACCGCATGCAAGGCAGGGGAGGGCTTCGGGGCCGCTAAATACAAGCAGACGTGGGCGAATAACATGGGAAAAGTCGGCGCAGCCAAGATCACATCCAACGGCAAGGGTGAGGAGTATACGCGAGTCACATTCAAGCCCGACTTCTCTCGCTTCGGCATGACTGGTATCGACTCTGATACCTATGCACTGTTGCAACGCCGTGTCTATGACTTGGCGGGGACCATGAAGACCACCAACACTGCGGGCAAGAAAAATGGCAAGGATGTTAAAGTTTGGTTAAACGATAAACGCGTACCGATCAAGGGGTTCAAGCAGTACGTCGACATGTACGTTGACTCTGCGAATGCAGCAGCGGAGGAAAAGTCCGGCGGCGCTGCTCAAGCCAAGCCAGTTGTCCTCTACGAGCGCATCTCCGATCGTTGGGAAGTAGCGTTCACCCTCTCCGAGTCCGGCGCAATGCAACAGGTCTCGTTCGCCAACTCTATTGCTACGACGAAAGGCGGAACACACGTCTCCCTCGTTGCGGACCAGATTGCGAAGAGTTTGCTGGCGGCAGTCACGAAGAAGAACAAGGCAGCGACGGTCAAGTTGCCACAAATCAAGGCGCATATGTGGATCTTCGTCAATGCCCTCATCGAGAATCCGACGTTCGACTCTCAAACGAAGGAACAATTGACTCTCCCCTCTGCTAAATTCGGTAGCAAGCCTACCCTTTCTGAGGAGTTCATCAAGAAAGGTATCTGCCGAATAGTGTCCCCAGTATGTGTGTAGGCTGACATTCGATTCAGTCAACAAGTCTGCAATCATCGACAATATTCTCAACTGGGCCAAATTCAAAGCTGATAAGCAGATGAAGACGCTGGACGGTAGCAAACGTACTCGGTTGGTCATTGCAACTCTGTGTCGTTGGCAGTACTGACAGACGAATAGCCTGAACGGGATGACCAAACTTTGCGACGCAAACAACGCGGGCTCTCGCTTAGGCAAAGACTGCACGCTCATTCTCACAGAAGGTGACTCCGCAAAGGCATTGGCAGTAGCAGGTCTCTCTGTCGTTGGACGTGATAACTTTGGTGTCTTCCCCCTTCGTGGTAAACTCCTTAATGTCCGCGAAGCAAGCCACGATCAGATCATGAAGAATGAGGAAATACAGAACGTTAAGAAGATTATGGGCTTGCAGCACAACAAGGAATACACGAGCAGGGACAGCCTGCGCTATGGACGGATTATGATCATGGCAGATCAAGTACGTGCCATTGTGCAGAGTTGATGACTTAGTAACATTTGCTTTCAGGATCATGATGGTTCTCACATCAAGGGGCTTATCATCAACTTCCTCGACCACTTCTATCCTTCGCTTCTCAAGCTCCCTGATTTCCTTGTCGAGTTCGTTACACCCATCGTTCGAGTGCGCCATGGGAAGAAATCTATCAACTTCTTCACTATTCCCGAATTCCAGCAATGGGTGGAGGAGCATCACCACATATCTGGCTGGTCTTCTAAGTACTACAAGGTCCATCGTAATGGGGGCATGTTGCAGTCGCCATACTAACTCTTGGGTACAGGGTCTGGGTACATCCGATGACAAGGACGCTAGGGATTATTTCAGTAATATGCCAACGCATATGATCCCATTCTCCAAGCTCCGGAGCGACGATCGTTCCCTCATTGACATGGCCTTCAGCAAGAAGAAGGTCGAGGATCGTAAGGAGTGGTTACGAAATTTCACGGTTCGTTCGTGCACCATCTTTAACCACGATTTTGCTGCTAACCTTATACTAAGCCCGGGACGTTCCTCAACCACAACCGCGATGAGATCCCGTACAGCGAGTTCATAAACAAGGAACTCATTCTCTTCTCCATGGCAGACAACATTCGGTCCATTCCCTCAGTCGTTGACGGTCTCAAGCCGTCCCAGCGCAAGGTTGTATATGGTTGCTTCAAGCGCAAGATGAAGGGCGAATTGAAGGTTACCGTAAATTTTATTGTTCCGACTACGTGCTGACACAGTTGCTGCAAAGGTCTCTCAACTCATTGGTTACATTGGCGAACATACTGCTCATCACCACGGTGAAGCGTCGTTAACATCGACCATCGTCAACTTGGCTCAGCATTATGTCGGCTCGAACAACTTGAATCTGCTCGTCCCCGCAGGTCAATTTGGTACTCGTGCCGCCGGGGGCAAGGACCATGCCTCCGCTCGTTATATTTCGACATTCCCGGAGAAGGTCACCAGGAAGTTGATGCATGCCAGTGACGACCCTCTTCTATCCTACTTGGTCGATGACGGTCTCCGTATTGAACCAGAGTGGTATGTTCCTGTCCTTCCCCTCGTCTTGGTCAACGGCGCGGACGGTATTGGTACCGGTCAGTGGTGTATTGCCCGATTCCGCCTTTAAATCCTGACGCAGTAGTCATAGGGTGGAGCACCTCGATCCCAAACTACAACCCCGTCGATATTATTGAGAATATTCGCCGTCAAATGAAAGGCGAACCTATGGTCCCGATGAGCCCTTGGTACCGTGGCTTCAAGGGCAGAATCGAAAAGGTGGACAACAAGGGAAAGTACCTTTGCTCGGGGACCGCCAAGGTTGTTGACAGCAAGACTGTCGAGATTACCGAACTGCCCATAAAGAAATGGACGGACGACTACAAGAAGCAACTCGAGGACTGGATTGTTGGTAGCGAAAAGGACAAGACCGACAAGGAGAAGGCCAAGGTCGGCGAGACTTTCGTCAAGGTGCGATCCCATTCCGATTACTCCTCCCAGCTCTATATTGATTGTTGTAACAGGACTACCGCGAGTATCACACGACCACCACCGTACACTTCGTGGTCACAATGGCAGAAAAGGATGTCGCTCGTGCGCAGGAAGAGGGTCTTGAAAAGTTCTTCAAGCTGACGACAAACATCAATACATCCAATATGATTGCCTTTGATACAAACGGCAAAATCCACAAATATGAATCGCCCGAGGAAATTCTCGGAGAGTTCTATCCACTCCGGTTGCAGTATTATCAGAAGCGAAAGGTATGCTTCGCCTTCGCCGTTATGACATGTATTGACAATAATCAGGATCACGTATCAAATGAACTTTCTAATGAGCTTGACAAGCTTAACAATCAAGCCCGCTTCGTCAAAATGATAGTCGACAAGGAGCTCGTTGTGTCCAACCGCAAGAAGGCTGACATCGTAGCCGAGTTGCGAAGGAAGGACTTCAAATCCTTCCCCAAGGTGGCACATGCCAAGGAGGCTGGGGAGACTGCGGATGTGGTCGAGGAAGAGCCAGAAGAGCCGGCCGTCAACAACCAGTCGAATTCGGACTTTGATTACCTGCTGGGAATGGCTATCTGGAATCTGACAAAGGAGAAGGTGCGCATGCTGGTTCATAGCAGGGCGATTCTTGAGACTGAATCTGCCCCCTTTCAAAGATCGAAAAACTCAACCAGCAAGCAAAAGCTAAACAGGACCAACTGGAGGCTTATCTCAGGCTCACTCCCCAAGATCTCTGGAATACAGACCTTGACGGATTCCTTGAAGAGTGGGAGGCATTATTGCGTGAAGATGAACATATGGAGGCTACCAACAAACCAAGAAAGAAGGGGACCGTCATCAGAACCCGCAAGTCTATAGGAAAACCCACTAAGAGAAGGGACGATAGTGACGACGACGACTTTGAGGCCGACTACAAACCAAAGAAGGGTGCAGGTGCCAGACGAGAGAACGGAGAAGAGGCAAAAGCTCGAGTCGCCGCGAGTAAAGCGAAGGTGGCTGCGGCTGCGGCTGCCTTCGCGGCAAGCAGCGACGATGAAGATGAACCGCCAGCTCGCAATCGAATCAATCTGACCAAAAAGGAGGAGAGCGATGTCGAAATAGGCTTTGACGGCCCGTCAAATCCCGTTGAAAAGCCCTCTGCTGCCAAGGCTCCTGCGAGGAAGAAAACTGCGTCTAAACGGAAGAGGTGTGTTCATAGGTATTATGTAAACATTATGACTTATGTGGCTTTCCTTTCCTTTTCTCTTTCTTTTCAGTGGGGAGATGACTGCTGCCGATTCGGATGATGAACTCGACGCTGGACCAGTGCCGAAGAAGCTCAAGACAGAAGGGAAGCAAACCACTATGGATGGCTTCTTACCTTCTACAGCTCCGAAGCCTACGGCGAAGCCCAAGGCTCCGGCGAAGAAAGCTGCTGCTGCTAAGGGCAGGAGGAAGGCCATAGACAGCGACGATGAAGACTCGTTTCCGGCCTCCGACGGTGGGGATTCCCCAGTTGCGGCCCTACCTCCCAAACCACGCACTGCTCGAACGGCTGCTGTCAAGAAGCCAACTGCTTATGTTGACCTATCGGATGATGAAGAGGATGCGGAGCCCAAGGGTGATGAATCGTTTGCCATCAGTGAATAGATTTCATGTGATCTGTACTTATGCGGCCTGTCTCACTGTTCATTTAATCTCACCCTTTGAAATCTCTCCGATGTGGGGGACTTCTATCTTGCACCGCTCTTGACCAGTCCCCTCGTGGGTCCACCTACAACAAACGTGGCAGGCCACTGCCGACGTCTGACAGGCTCCTCTGCTTTTGTATCATCAGGTGAACTTTGTGTGCTGGCAGTACGTCTCAGTGCCACACTCCAGCCGCGTTCCGCGTTCCTTCCACACCTTCGACCGCTCTGATCTCTCCAAGACCTGCTCTCCCATATGACGACTGATACAGAGATAATACCGACCCACCCGTAAGTGATACACAAGGCCTGTGGAGTTATGAACCCACCCCGCCATAGTGTCAAAGAAGAGGTAGCAATAGTCGATGAACAAGTTGCGCGTCTCGATGAAGAGCTTCGGGCTCTCGATAAACGTCGCGAGGAGATCGAGGATGAAAAGAAAGTCCTCGCCCAGCAGAGGCTCGCCGCGCTCGCCAGAACGGCTCCAATCAACGCTATGCTGCCAGAAATTTTCGTGGCAATCTTCGAGGAGGTGTGCTCAGTCGGTGATAGAGAGGCAGTTGAAACTGCTTTCCACCTGACTACTGTGAGCAAGTTATGGAGGGGGATCATGTTGAACACGCCGCGGGCATGGGGCACAATTATCATAGAGGTCGAGGACGATTCTCAGGCAGGACCTATGATTCGACGAGCTCAAGCGTTCCTGGAAAGGAGTAAAGCCACGCCAATCACGATCACAATTGATGTGGGCTGTTGGGGCAAGACGGAGGACCGCGCGTCGATGGTGGCGGACATGTTGGACCTGGTCGCTCCGCACATCGACCGCTGTACACGCTTAATCTGCAAAGGTCGCGATGAAGCTGATGCTCCCGCGTTCTTGACGCGTCTCACGCCACACTTTGGCCCCATCCTTGGCGACTTCACTATAGAGTCGCGTGACTCTGTACGCCTACAGATGCCTGAAATGCCCCATTTGACACGACTGGCAATCGACGACGTCGGGCCAAGCGGTGCTTGGTCTAACCACATGCTCTCTAATCTGAAAATTCTCTGGATACGATACATCAAACCTATCCAGTTTGAGGGCTTCCTGGATGCTCTATCTTCCGCGAAAGACCGTCTCGAAGAGCTTCGGCTCTGCCGCTGTAGCCTCGCCTTCGACTCGCACGGTTTCTTGTACCCTGCCCCGTCCACCATTCGTGCATCTTTTCCAAGGCTTAAGAAACTCACGGTCGTCGATATCCTCCCCGGCGATATCGATCTCATTTTCGAGTCAATTTCGGCACCCGCTCTGGAAGACGTTCACCTGGGTTTAGATAGTGCACGCTTCAGGTATTTCAAGTTCATGGATAGCTCTACTGCCACTTCTTTTTCTCAATGCACGATCAAACGATTGGAGCTCGAGGAGTGCACGGTGGAGAACTCGGAGCTCCGTGCTTTGCTTGCAACTCTCCAGGCAGTCGGTCCCTCCCTCAAAACTCTCGCACTCACCGCTGGTGAGATCGACATGCGACTCTACGAAGTCCTCGTCGCCGAACCAAGCATTCTGCCTCATCTCACTCGTCTCGAGTGTAAGAGAATCAACGGAGATTTGACAGGGCGCGAGGTGTTACGCTTGGTTCAAGCAAGAGCAGGGCATGGCCGAGGGGTTGCACCCCTGCAGTCCCTCCTCGTTGAGAAATGCAGGAGCTTTGAGCATGAGATGATCGGCCAAATCAAGCAGTTCGTTCGCGACGTTCAATTTACTCCGTACTAGGTTACCCCCCCGTAATATCCATTGCTGTCTCAATTTCTTTTTGGCTAGGTCGCAATGGAATCCATTACCTATTTAGACAGAACCGTCTCTGCTTGCTACTTCGTGCCATATACATGTACATCCCATAGTCCTCGGATCCTATTATAACTGTCACTGTTGGGTTTGTTCCAGTTGACTGGCCCTCTTCAGAATTGCGGAGGGGGCATTTCTACTGCGTCTTCTCGCCCTCGGGGCCGCTAATGCGGCTCCACAGAATCAACCAACTGTCAATTACAAAGCTTTGGCGGTGAAATTCGGCCTAAGGCAGGGACAAGAGTGCAAACTGGGCTGAAAGGTGGGCATCCTTGTGGGGATGCGCATGGCTTGGCCACACTATCAGCAAGTTTGAGCATGATTAGTGGGCAATTTTTCGCAAAAGCAAATCAGTGATCAAGTCACGCCAGCGTTCCCAGTAACTTTGTCCATAACAAGTGATGAGGCATTCATTTGTGGGTCATCAATAATTAAGTAATAGAATACAAGTGGATGAGCTGAAATATCTCAGTCTCTTCGAAATATTGACAACATTCTCTCCGGTCACGGTCTAAAGGGAGCGGGTAATACAAACAGGGGAAACAATCCTTGGTCATAATGGTGTGATCTAGTTCGGTAAAGAGCGTCTTCGTGGTGGTTCCTTGGGGCGTTCATTTCTTTTCACTGCACTTGCCAAACTACCAAAGTTAGATCAGGCTGAGGAATAGTCTACATTAGACACCTGTAGGCAACTTACTATCCTCGTCATAATTCTATTTGTCATTCTCTGCGTTAATCTAAGAGGCCTGCCTTGGCACTCTTGAACTTTCGGGGCTTTCCGAGCAAGAGACTTCGCAAGCTGCGAAACGATAACACAGAACGCCAAGTCCTGTTTGAGCGTATATATCTCTTCAACCTTGCTCGTTCATTCGGACCTGCGTTGAGGTCAGGCTCGAACTTCGACCGCCACGACTCATGATTCGGATTCCGCGAAGGGCATGGAGTAGAAAGTCGGCTTGAGGCATAATAAATAGGTGTCGATGCGCAGGCCGACAAGGGCAAGGAGTATCGTGGCTGGATGCAAGGTAGTTGGAGTGAGTGTGTGGAATGATTGGCGGTATACATTATGGTCGAGGTGATACTGGAAGGCGATGCCCGCACGTGAGCTTGGGTTGTAGTTGATCGGAGCTTTCGCGGCGCGACCTTGTTTGATATAAGGCTGCTACAGGCGTTCCAGCGAGCGCTCAACGTCGAAATCTAGGCGATCCGGTCCCTCTTATTTGGTGACCGGTCGGTCCTACAATATGAGAGGGAAGGGATATTCGTCTGCACTCGTATTCCTAACTAGAGGTCGAGTTTATATATCATCGTGTGATAACGGAATAACAAGAGTCCGTATCATGGTCCGCGTAGCACGGCGAGGGTTGTACCACTTCTTCGCCTCCAATAATCGGATATAGCAAAAATAGCCTATTCGGCGTAACATGGCCATTTGGGTACGCGCGAACATGGTAGAGGGACGTAGCTTAACCGAAAACTCCCCGATATCCCGCAGTCAGTGTAAAGGTGGTCGTTTGAATGTAGCCCAAGCACTACCCGGTAAACGTTTCCTGCTGACGCCGCAGACCCAGTTTGAACTCTACCTTGAGAAGCATGATCGGCTAAGACAGCAGGGCAAAGAAGACAGCAGGGTCCCAAGTGATAGCTAGATTTCAAGTTGGAGTGATTGTACATACAAGTAGGTTCATAATTGTATTTCCGTCTGAGACTGTTGCGCCTGTTGCATATCGTGCCTTATATGTGAAGCGTGCAGACGCCATTACTAGTTGTCATCACTACCTTTCCCCTCTCTTGACTGTTCGTGCCCCAGGCAATGCTCCCGGTGACCATGCCGGCCCAGACTCGCTTGATCTCGACGATGCGCTCGCGACCTCGACCAGTGGGATCTTTTGGTTTGGGTTCCTTCGCATCGATTCTGATGCCTCCGTTGCTCCCGAAAATTGCGCTAACCTTGCCTTCGTACGTGGGGTGGAGTTTGAGGTTGACGCCCGCGTTGGACGTTGTCGTTGATAGAGAAAGGGCGTTCCCGATAGGTGCTTCCTTAAAATTAACTGCGATTCCACCGTTGCTGGTAATGAAATTGAGTGCGAATGTGCCATTCGAATTCTCAGACAAGTTGTAGATGCTCGTGGGGAGATCCGTAACTGGTTCCCCTGTGTAATAGAGACCCGCTTTGACATCGATGCGTCTGTAGAACGAGTTGAGGAAAAAAAACTCTAACAATTCGGGTTCACATACCCATTCCTCGTCGTAGCAGTCACGGACGTTGGGTGCATTGTATCATTATTGAAAGCGTTAACGTTGATATCTATATGACCGTTGGATGTGGTAATGACCATTGATTTAGTAACATTGTAGGTGCCAAGAATTGGGCCATTTGAAGCTTCGAACACAACTTCTTTTGCCACAGCACCCTAATCGAGAAATTGGTCAGAGTAGTGTTCCCGAGCAAGGCCCTGGTTTACACAGACCGTGGAGCGGATCGCTGAATTGGAGGTGGCAAGGATAAGGACACCATAATCCACGTTCTCCTTGGTCTCAATATCCATCTCGAACTGACTGAGACCAGCTGAGAGTGAGTTCAACTGCAATGGGGCGTTCTTGGTGGGAAGTTGAACTCGCAACACAAAGTTAATGTCAAGGCGACGATCCAAAGGTATCTCTCTCCCACGCGTCTAGCCAATTTATTGAGAAAATGGGCAGTCGAGAGGAACTAACTCACGTATATGCCTAGGCCTACGCTTCCGCTTTGCCTCCGCAATAAACAGAGTTGCGAGCTTTGCATCGCGATCTCATGGCGCCAAGACGCCTGAACGTGAATATAAAATTTATCACCATCTAAGCCATCGTCCTCTTCAAGGGTGAAGGTGCCAGCGGCGTGCGCCCCCCTGGAAAGGAAATAGTGATTCGGAGTGTCGAGTGGCATTGAGAAGGTGGTATACGCGACCTCCTCTTCCCGGATCTTCCAAGGTACGCGATTAACCGTCAGTACAGGTTTAGGTGACCAGGATTTTATCGTAGTGCATTCAATTATCTCGCCATCGTCCTTCGTAGGACCGGGGAGATCGTGAGGTGGGTAATTAGGGATAGGAGGGAGCTCCCCATGTTTTCTTTTAGGCTCCATGTCAGGGATCTGTTGAAAAAATCAGCCTCGTGACTTCCTACAGGCGGTGGACGGCGCTCGCCTCTACATGGGACTCATGGTGAATGCTCACGAAAGAGACAAGGGTGATATAGATGATAAGGGCAAAGGCGAGACCGCTCAAAAAGCGTCGGCGGGCTCTCTTGGCAGCATCGACCTCCGAACCTGGTGGGAAAGGTGACGTGGACGGGGGAATGGTTTGGTAATTGTATTGAGAGTCGGACGACATCGGAGACACTAAAGGAGAAGTAGGAGAGGCTGTAGAGTTTGATACTATCGCGTCGTCGTACGATGGGGGATCGTAGGGAGATTCAGCAGGTCTAGCGGTGTTGCCAGTCCCCAATCTCAGCGGCTTTTGCGGGGAATCAGACCCCTGGTCGTCGTTAATAATCATCGTGGATAGTAGGACGGAGCAGAGGTTTATAACGGTTTAGTGTAAAGTAGGACAGCGTTCCGCGCAGCCCCTTGCTGCGGCACTCGGAAGGAAGCCCGAGCGCCCACATGAGGTGTCTTGACTCATTTCTCGCCCTATGAATCGCCCTATCTCGACGAAGGGGAGAGATGGCCTGGCTTGATTGAACCAGACCAACCTCACTTGGAGCTGTGTCCCCTGGGTTGCGCAGCAGATGGCGTCAAGTAAAATTAACTCACGGCTCTATATGCCAAACTCACTGATACGGTTTAACATTATTGCTCGAGTCTTGTCAATGACACTGGAGTGTCGCGTCAAGTTCCGGCGCGGCTTTGGTACGAATTAAAGTTTGAGACGCTCAGACTACTTTAGGCCACTCCCAGGATACGCTTCTGTGGTCTGAGGTCTCGACATTTCTCCCGTTTCTTGTTAGGGGGCTCGGTGGCGATTGGTCCCAATTAATTCACGAAGAAGTATCAGGCTGAGGTTTAGTCTATATTAGACACCTGTAAGCAGCTCACTACTTCCGTCACACTCCTTTTGTTATTCTATGCTTCTAATCTAAGAGGTCTGTGATGGCACTCTTGAAGTTGTCTCAAGCAGACGATCCTTCTCTCTCCCCCAGGCGTCTAATCAACTTATTGAGGGAAAGGTGCATTAGGATACCCTAACTCACATATTCGCTTAAGCCTACGTTTCCGCTTTGCCTACGCAATAAACTGGGTTGGCGAGCTTTAATTGTATCGCGAATGCACGGTGCCAAGACGCCAAAATATGGGTGTAAAATTCATCACTGTCTAATCCACCCGTCGCTTCCAAGGGTAAAAGTGACAGTGGCGTGCTCCCCCCTGGAATAGCAATAGGAAGTTTGGACACCACGAACAAGCCAAATCAATCAACCTGACCATGCTGTGAACCCAACTCTTTCAAATCCGCCTCAGCCAGATCCTTTCCGCCTTAGTACGCCAGTTCTCATAATGAGCCCCTAATTGTCAACTTGGTTGAGATGGTTTGGCCAACATGCTGGATCTGCTTCCCACCCAACTCCTAATGGGATGGTCTGGAGGCTATCGTTCGCACTTGCGTGAACTTCCTCCTTGTCGTTGGCAGGATGTTAGGGCAATTCTCGAAGAATATCTTGATGGGCTCTGTATCGTTGTATATCTTATAGAGTGCAGGATATAAATCCTCACCATCACCCAAGTAGTCATGGATGTGGAGCGCTTGAATGCTACTTGGCAGGCTTTCTTTCTCGCTTGCTTTCTCACCCTCCGGCATATCTCCGGTCCGACATAACGCACGTAGTATCACTCTCACAGCACTTCCATATGTCGATATTGTATCAATCTTGTAAAACGTCTCAATGAGACTGCCGGTAGAGGAAGTAGTCACTGCGTATTCTCCATGAACTTCGAAGTGTGTAACGGTTGTGGAAAATTGTGCGGACACTGAGGGGAAGGCAGAAGGTGTATAATGCAGAGGGTCATAGGGCATACACCCCAACACCGAGTGATTGGCCAGACCGAAGCAATTGAGGCTTGGTAGCTGAAGACCGCCAGCTAGGTATTCCTCCAGAGCACGCATGCAAGATATGGGTATTCGGAGGTATTTTAGGTTCTGATGGGTAAGTGCTCGGTGGTCCTGTTCGTGATGGTTGCATACCACCGCACCCCCAGCGTCCAACTCAGTCAAACATGGGAGCGATTCGAGTAGTGAGGTAAGTTTGAACGTGGCTTGCACTCCACAAAGGACAAGCTGGGTTATGCGATTACTCCCCTCCGGAATGGTGACTGTGATGTTATGGACGGTAATTGTCGTTGTACGAGAGATGAGGGAAGATGGAAGCATTCGGGTGCATATGGAATGAGACTTCCCACTCCCTGCCCATAAATGACGTGGGGAGGGGAGGGCTGACCAGTCAGCATAGCTATCATGGCGGATATCATAAAAGTTGAGTCGGTCAATTTTCAGTGACGTGAAATTAAAATTCTCAAGGTTTGAAACCATGCTAGGGATCGTCACTTCTAAAGGGGTGCTCCCGCATAGACGAAGAGAGTTGCGGAACGCTTCCCGTCCAACGGTTTTGCAAATTATCTCTTTTCTGCTCCTAAGGCTCTCTACCTGAATGGGTGCTCTCAACCGATTCCACATTCGTGGTGTCTGTTGGGCGATGGTGCGCCAGGAGCGGCAGGTGCCAGCGATTCTGGTGGCAGATTTAAGGATCGAAGGAAGCCGGGTTGGGTCTAAAAACCATTCTGCTGCTTCAGCGTCGACGCATTCATCAAAGATCTGTTGCAGTATCTCGGTGGGTAATCGGCGGATTGGGTGAAGAAAACCCTTGCTGCTTGCCAAAACATTCTTTTGTACTTCGTTCATGGAGGTTGAGAATACCCCAATGGAATGAGACATATGTCCGCTCAATTCCTTGGTGATCTTCAATTCCTGGCGTGCTGAT
>Ga0307515_10015022_pt1 | contig 14302 bp, 12 predicted proteins | sample 17_EM_MG_FD_194513 | JGI IMG/M metagenome (GOLD analysis project Ga0307515, IMG submission 194513) | Populus trichocarpa ectomycorrhiza microbial communities from riparian zone in the Pacific Northwest, United States - 17_EM | ecosystem: Host-associated > Plants > Roots > Unclassified | place...
CTTCCCCCCCCAAGCGTCTCTACTACTTCGTGTACTATATTACGTCAAGATCTATCTATTGTATCTGGTTAATCTGGTTTAACCGGTTCCGTAACCGGTTCGAGCCTCAAAATTATATTTTGGATTGGTTTTGGCCTTATTTTTGTAACCTAACCTAACCTTTGACATCACTGTCAGGACGTTGCGCGCGACGACGCTACAACGAGCTCAAATTTGGTAAATCGGACTATGTAGTCTTCTTTACCACGGTCGATTTAGGTATTCTAGCCGTTAGAAATAACTTGAATCGTCATGGAGGTTGCTAGATTTAGGTTCAGAGAAGGTGTATATTAATCAAATTATTCCGCGATCGCATTCCCAGACCTTCTAACGAATATTTGACCCAGAAAGGTTTAGTGCATCGGATGAAGGTCTGGGAACGAGATAAACGCGCTTATCTTATCTCATAAATTAGACCCATCGTTGGTACGTGCACTACGCGCACGTACGGGCATACTGCTCCTAATCACCAACGAATTTTCCACCGAGGTGTGAGAGCTTATGGTCCTAGTTGTGGTGGTAACAAAAGTTTTAAAATCTCTGCCTTACTGCCAAAACTTATATACTTCTCTAAGTCTAGTTATCTCTAAAATACTAAGAGCTAAAAGCCCTTTGTAACCTCTATTGCCTCCACGTTATAGCGATATTGTAGCTCCATCCTATAAGAAGTTGGACGTGGGCAGTTGGTTAATTTTGGTTTAAAATCTACGAAGATGCATTTGAGAATCCTAACTTACGTTCTTCGACGACGTATCTCGCCCCTTAATATTCTAGATATAGGACTATAGTATATATTTATGAAGACATAATTACCTAAAGAACCTATTACATTAAACATATATAATATAACTATCGTGGTTGAGACTGTAAGGGGTATTTTATCCCTTACTCGGGTGCATCGTCCGAGGGCTGCTTAGGGGGTAGCCAAGGCCTAGCCGAAGGCTAGGCTTGGCACCTTCTTATAAGCACCTCGGGCTTGCAGCCCTCTTGCTCTCCTCATCGGTTCGTCTCTCTCTGTACGAGGCTATTGCCATACTCTTTACCATATCGTCCTCTCTTCCATCGACTCTCCTGTGACTCATGCTCGGCTTGCCTGGTCCCTACCGTACACCTGGGCAGTATGCCTTACAGAGACATGGTTCGTAGAAATACATAAAATTTGATTTTTAAAATATTCAGTTTGTACCAAAACGACGCCCATAAGCTCTCAGACGCTCCGCAGGAGATTTTTGGGGTATAGGGAGCCGTTGCACGTGCTTCTCCTGTCCCGTAACCAAAATCTACTACGGAGCGTCTGATTTATGAGATAAGCTTCATCAGAATAAGAATCATCTCGTGCCAATCTACCCACTAGCCTCTACCAGGTCTGTTATTCGTATGACCGCAGCCTCTCCAGACTTCCGAAGCCACCAGCTAAAACATTACGAAGTGCGCCCTCCACCCTATGTGTGCCTGAATTGACCGTATCTGCTCCTTGCCTCGCTTGCTTTTTTAACTCTCATGTTTCATACATATCCATAAGGGGCTTACGGGCTATTCCTATCGGCTTCAGAGAAGCTGAAGGGACACTCGATCAGTGGAACAAGTGGTTTTTCGAGAGTTTCACATATGTATTGCTCCGATATCTAGGCTATCTCACTCCAAGCATATCGTTTGACGACAGTAGCAATCGTTGGACAGTCCAGTGGTTTCTCACGGAATGGATCTGTATGACAGTTGCTGAGAATATCACGAAGCTGGTACTAGAAGACAAAAGGCCATGGCAGACCATACTGGCAACTTTATATCCGCTACCACAATGGCAGCGGCTCTTGAAAACACTCAAAACAACCGATCCTGAACACCAACCAGTAAGACAGTGACGAAAAAAGCAAGCAAGTATGTCTTATGAGATATCTACCGTTCTGCTTCGCAAGTTACCGTCCAGCGCCCCCTCAACCGGCACAACCACCCTCTGAAAGAATCTCACCAGTCTCTCACCCTCCCCTGCTCCATCCTCCTCACCATACGCCTCCCCACACAGCATCCTCATCGTCGCTTCCTCATACGCCGTTCCTATCCGGTGCGCCAAGTCCCCGCTGAGCTGGTACTTCAACAACCGGTCCCGGTTCTGTGCCGCCGTATACTGTGGCTTCAGGAACACGTCCACCGATCGCCAGAACCCGATCTCCATGAGTATAACGCCCAGGCTGTACGCGTCAAACGCGGCGCGGTACCCCTGTCGCGGAGCGGCTGCCAGGTGCGGGTCCTGGTACGCCGCCTCCGAAGCTGTGGTGGACACGGGCAGCGACAGCGCGCCGGGGGAGTCCTCGCGGGAGTAGGCGAAGCCGACGATGAAGTGATCCTCGAAGAGGGATTTGCTGTTGTTGCTGCCGGGCTGGGCGGTAGAAGGACGACGCAGGAAGATGACGTTCGCGCTGCCGAGGCTGCGGTGCAGCCACTTGGCAGCGTGCAGCTGTAAGAGTGAATTGGTGAGGCTGGCCGCGAGGCGGAAGCGATCGTGGAGGGTTGGCAGAGGCGTTTTGGACTGCGTGCGGGACTGCAGGAGGTCGCGCCGGATGAGCATCTCGGGTGTGGTGCCGGTGTTAGAGAATTGAGGTGGTATGCAGAATACGGGGCCGAATCTCTCGTTGATCTCGTCGTGGCAGTAGCCTATGCAGTCGAGCACGCGGAAGGTCTGGGGCTTCGGGGTGCGGCCTAGGAGCGTGGCGAGGCCTTCGGTACGGCTTTTTAGGAGGGAGACGGTCTGCGGAGATTCTCCTTGGTGCTTGCGCCACTCGAGGAGGACGGGCTTGTGGTCTAGGAGGCAGATGTCTCGTTTTTTTGGCTCGTTGCAAAAAGGGATGGTGAGAACCGACATGGAAATAAGTGGCGCTGTGCCGTAGACATGCACACCGGGCGCTGCGGATCTGGAGCATCAAAGTGTGAAAGTGCTGGTCCGAAGCTCGTGCCAGACTGTTGTATGCGTCCTGCGCTGCCTCGCGTATGGCCCGGAGCGTGTTGACATTATCCGTAGACGTCGGCCGGAGACCCATCATGGCGAAATCGCGGTGGTAGTTGGCCGCTTGGCCTTCCTGGAGCAAGGCGTTTAGTCCATTGTTCAGCGTTCGGAGATCTTGGACGATCTTCTCAAACTTCCCACGGTCAAAGAGCCAACGCATGGCGAGCTTGGCGGCGGTGACCCTCCGCCTTCCCCGGAAACTTGGCTAGGAGATAGTTCGGGGCCGCCGATGATATACCTGATGGGAGCGCGAACCTCGCCATCTTCCGCAGGTGTGTCGTCTTTCAGTCCATATCTGGTCCTGAGCGTGCCCGCGTCTTGAGTGATGACCTCTATCTGGCGGAGCGTGCTGATGACGGTGTCGAGGTCGCTGGTAGGAATGAGGCAAGTGTTGTCGAATAGACCAGCACTGCGGCTCCAGAGTACTAGTCTCCTCTCCTCAATCTCGAGACAGCAAGCAATGGTGGAGGCCTCGCTCCCCTGATCGCGCATGGCGCGCAGGGCGCCATAGCCTTGAACGCAGCTTGAGAAGAGCGCGATGACGCTGAGCGCTAGACCGGCAGCTTCAGCCATACTCTCTCTGTGCGGCGTTTGCTGGCAATTCTTTTGATGCCGAAGTCGATATCAAGCGTCGGCGTACTGTGAGGAGAAGAGAAGTTAAGTTTGGGGTAAAGTACTTGTCTCAAAAAGGTGACCCCAGCCACAGGGTCAAGCCACATATCGGGTGATCTAGAACGCATTTATCAAGGCCCCAAAACCCTACAAATGGACTTTAGATAATTGTCAAGTGCTATGTTCTATTCGGCTTAGCGGCTTGGGCTTCTCAAGCGTGGTTTAAGATGAGGCTGAAATTGGACTATTTCAGCTCACATCCCCATCCACCGTCGTCGAACATTCGTCGTCGTGGATACGCCCATCTTTTCGCCTATAACACGCTGGCAAAGCCCGGCATGGCATCATCCTCAAATCAAAGGCCGACCTCGTCCTTGAGACACAGTTCGGCCGGTTCTGAATTCCCGAACGACCAGCCTTGCACAACAATCGACTTCGCACTCACACAGCTAATCGTCTTAGGAGTCTGGGTGCACAATAATATACCGGAAATCTCTAATGGAACCGTACTTTCGGATAACCCACTGGCATTTTCATCCGCCTCGGAGTCGAATTCGCAACCTGTCGGCCAAGGATTCACAGCATCGGTTTCTGTGGTGAATACTATCATCCTAAACGGTTCAACCATGTCCGATCTAAATTCTGGTCTAGATTCGGCTCTCTCGTCTCTCTCCACGGAGGAAATAAGTTCGGAATTAGATTCTGGAGGGATAGTCGTGGAGAAGAAAGTCCGAAGCTGGCAGGGCGACTCCCAGGACTCAGGAATGGCCATCCTTAGAGAACTGAAGGTCTTGATCTCGCCTTCTATACGCCGCCATCCAAACATTGTCAAGCTGGTGGTTTACACATGGGAGGATTCTCCGACTGAGATTCCTCGACTGAGATTCCTCGAATCTCCCCCGTGCTGTCTTTGGAGCGAGCCGCTGGCAGTCTGGCCCAGTTCCAGTCTCAGGTGAAGCTGTCATACACCCAGAAGAGAGATATCATGCTTGGGATATCCCGTGGGCTTTCTGCTCTCCACGTCGCTGGAGTTATACACGGAGATCTGAAGTCTGAAAACGTGTTGCTGTTTCGAAAGGGCAGCGACTATGTTGCAAAGCTATGCGACTTCGGCTTCAGTATCCATCTCGCTGACGTGGAGGGATCGAGGGCCCGCCTTCAGTGGAACTGCTCTCTGGATGGCACCGGAGTGTCTGACACAAGACGAACTTCTTACCGGGACGCTCAAGAGGACCGACTTCTACTCGCTCGGGCTTTGTTCCGGAGGCTCCCTCTCGATGGCTACAATCCATTCAATATCCCCGGACTTACCAGGGGTCGTGACCACGACGTGCTGAAGCTGTCTGCGGATCCGTCTCTTCTTGCAATTGCTCAATTTTCTATACTACTTATCGAAGAGTTCAAGTCGAGGTCTAACGAGATATTCCAACTACTCGCAGCAACTATTCAACAAAACCCCTTTCACCGGAGTCTTCGAGCCGTCCTAACTGTACTTGACGACCGTAACTTCGCAGAATTCAGCACCAGTCGAGTAGCACTTAACCTGATGGAAACGCTAGATGAGGAAAGCGGATTTTTCGATGTCCGAAATCTTGCTGTTGGGCTCCGCCACAAAGCCTTGAAGCATCTTCAAGTAGGAGTAAAAGCTATGGAGGACGCTACACAGAGCCAGTTGCCTGGGTTCTGCCCTCTCTCCAGGGCCCTGATGAATTATAGTCTCGGCGATGGCGGCTTGGACATCGACGACGATCCGGAAGGTGCCCTCCGTCTGCTGGCAGAGTGCGCAGAAAGACGAAACGTTGCCTTCCAGGCAGAATGTACGACTATTTCGGAGTCCAGATGCCCGAGGCTGTGGCCAAGCGCGCCAACGAATACCTCGCGAATGGGGTAGCGAACGGCTCTCTTACGGCCTGCTTGGACTACGCGACCTACTGGCCACAACTCAAGTACCAAACGGTAGATGAACCCGGAACATTCTTGCTCAACTTGAAGATGCGGTTCTCGGGCGGGGTCGGCATCGAGGTAAACGGCAGGGTAATGCTCCTCCAGGACACTGCCCTTCTCGAAACTCGACTCGCCAGCGGCATCAGCAAGACTTTGCTGAAGGTAGCATATGGACTGGAGCGAGGGAACAATCTTATTCATGGGGCTGCTATGCTAAATCTATGTAGCAATGCTGATCCGCAAGTTCAACGTGGACCTGAATGAGCAAAACGACGACGGAGACACCCCCTTGCTCCTGGCCTGCCGACACGGCAACTTCGAGATGATCGTCAAGCTCCTTGCGAACAAGGCGCGGCTAAACATCGCCAACAGGTGCGGCGAAGCGTTGCTGCATTGGGCCAATGTGCCCGACAAGCCGTCCGAGCTCGGCGGGCGCCCGATCCCGAGCGTCCTCCAGCTCGCCATCATGATGCTCGTCGACGAGAAGGCCGACATCAACGCAAAGGCGCAGCTGTGGTCCTCCAGCGCTGGTTCCTGCGCCTAAAGTGGGCGGCGGGAACGCCGCTGCACCACGCCGTCTCGCGTCGCAACTTGGCGGCCGCCGAGTACTTAGTACAGAAGGGGGCGGATCCGCTCGCCGCGGACGGGCAGCGAGAAGAGGACTCCATGACGCCGCTAGATATCGCGATGCACCACCACAACGCGCCGATGCTAAAGCTGCTACTCGACGCGTGCCCGCGGTACGACGTCAATAGTGTCGATGAGTATGGGACCACTTTGTTTAGCAGAGGCATCTCCACCGTGTCGGTCATGGAGATGATCATCATCCACGGGAAGCAGTACCCTAAGGCCATCGCCGACACGATAGACGTCCTCTTCTTCCGCGGCCTCAACCTCGACGTTGTCCAGGTCACAAGCGATACGAGCCCGCCCGCGCCATTGAAGAAACGCAAGGTCCGTGGCCCCAAGGACAACTGCTACGAATTCGACGCCCTCTACCTGGCAACCTACTTCGAGAAGCTCGCATGGGTGCAGTACCTCCTCACCTCCCCAAAGTGCGCCGCAATGGTATCCCGCAACATCAACCGCCCCAACGATTTCATGGGCCGCATGCCCCTGCACACCTCCATCGAGGCCGGCCGCCGCGGCATCTTCCGCGCCCTCCTCGCCGCGGGCGCGGACCCGTCGCTGCAAATTAATCTGTACGGCGCCCGGATTGCAGGCAAGCACGGCCTTCAAAATCGAATAGGCTGCCTGCACCTCGCCGCAGCGCAGGGGGACCCGGGCCTCTTCTTCACGAAGCGCCTGCTGGGCTACGACGTGGACTTGGAGTCGGGAGACATCCGGGGCACGACGCCGCTGTGCCTGGCGGTGCTGGAGGGGCAGTTCCATGTCGCGGGCGCGCTGTTGGCCGCGGGAGCGGATATCAATAGGCTGATGGGGCCCCCGAAGGCCGCCAAGGACAGGTGGGACACGGTGCTGGAGAGGGTGATTTCGCAGGGCGCGAACGACGCGCGCCGGCTGCTATACCTCCTGTCACCCGAAGACAAAACGGGCGGCGACAAGACGTCGTCGAGAGCCCCGTGGCTCACACGCCACGGCCCCCCAGCCTCCTTGAAGCTAGGCAACACCACGGCACTGCACTTCCTCCTCGACACCAACGCCTCGCGGACAGACTCGACGTTTATGGCGTGCCTGCGCGTGGTCCTAGATGCCTGCGCCGCTACACAACCGGACCTCCTGAACGCGCTCGCGCTCCCCCGGCGGCAGCTGGACGACGACACGGAAAAAAATATTAAGATGGCGCCACTGCATCTGGCCGCGATGCACGGGAACGCGGTCGCGGTGCGGATGCTGCTAGAGGTGGGAGCGGATCGAAGAGTCAAAATGGCGCTAGGTGTGCAGCCGCTGCTGGTCGCTACGGAGGGGTTGAAGCGGCGTAATGGTGAGAAGGAGACGAGAGGGTATGAGGAGGCGATTCGCCTGCTAGATGGACGGGGAGAAGGGGTTTCTGGGAAAGGGGGTGCGGATATGGGAGAGCGGCTGTCGAGTTGGTTGGTGGCTTTGAGTTGAAGTGATAAAATTAATCTCACCCACTATCTTGCGGAAGCACTCCCGGCCCAATCCATGAGGAACCGCCAGCGTCTTCATCGTGTCAAAGCAAGCTCTTGTGTTCCCAACGTCGATCTGCTCCCTCACCGTCGTTTTTCTCCCCATCTTCGTAATGATCAAGAAATGCCAATCATGCCCTTGTGCGATAAGGACCGGTATTGCTGGCGATTGCAGCGGCAGCCGCTCTCCCGATGTTCCACTTCATTTATCCCGCCAAAGCAAATTGAGCCGCTCCAACCAGGCATCAGTTCATATCGCTATCTGGGGTTTCCCATCGGTCCATGACTTCATTGGACCTTTAGTTTCGATGTGGATGGCGGTAGGATCGCGGCGAAGTCTTGTTGTATGGTTCCAAGACTTGGAAGCTGCGCCTGACAGTGGAAGAAGGGTGCGCCAGGTATGGGTAATGGTGGGATCGGGGTTGAGGGTGACGACATAATCGATGCGCAAGGGAAGAGGGCTCAATCCTCATAGAATTTTTCAAGTGAGATCAGTATGGGGAAAATTTCAGGAGCAGATGGCACTTACACATTATGTATGTCAAGAGTATTTTGCATCTAGATATCTCAAGTATGAGTTTGAGTAACTGTAGATTGACTTAGTGTTCCAGTCATCCTCTAACACGCCTCCACCACGGTCTTTCTTTCCTGCTGTTTTCACAATATCCTCAATCTCGTAACTTGAGGGCATTGATCCATATGCACTGCGATGCTGCGGTTCGTTAGTCCAGGGATATTGAAGTCGCGTCTTGTCCGATTGTGTAAGCGCATTATGGCTTTCCATAAGTGCAGAAACTCTATCATAATACCCAAGAATACCAATGCCATCTGCAATCTTTGAATGGCAACTCGTATGGCTGCGACGTCCTCTGGCTCCTCTCCCTTCGCGTTGTCGTCGAAGTTGTAAAAGACGACGGGCTGTTCATCAAAATCTTCGCAATGCTAGTTCTTTTTGACAAATCTGCACCTGCGGACTTCTTCTCATAGATTTCCAGAGCGTCTGTTCCCGCGGACTTCGCTCGTTTGGGCTCTGGTATACGGGGCTGGATTTGATTCCAGTGCCGCATAGGAGTAGAGGTTCAGGGTTGGGCTAGGCCGTTGGGTAACGAGGCTGTTGGGCTATTGGGTTATTGGTTGTCCGGGAAAGACACGGTAGCGTGTAACAGCAGCTCTTCGCTGTTGGCCAATAGCGAAGTGACACAGTGCCGGCTGTGGCGTAGGCCAACATCCCGCGAGGCGAAATGTAGCCAACACATTATCCCTTGCACGGATAACCAGATAGCAGTAAAATCAGCCTTTTACCTTTAAGTGCTTTCCCTCTCTCGCATTTAAGGACATTCCATTATTGTCAGAGAAGATAGCTATAATGAGTTCTCGTCAGATGACCAAAGCAGATTCGTCTCGGATTCAATCTTCCTAGGTCTGTCCACCCCCCTTAGCCTTGGTCGATCATTAGCTTAGACTCCCCTAGGCAAAAAGTGGTGGGGATATGTCGTCCAAAGGCTTTGCCGCTCGAGCACAGTCTACTGCTGATCGAATGGTTGCGGGTGCCCTAATCAGTAGTCGTGGAATGAATGCTGGAGGGCCAAATAGTGGGCGGACTGGCGGGAACAATCAAGGTGGACACAATGGAGGGTGGTTTCAGTGCAGCCTCATGTGATACTATTTGAACCACTAGATGCTGCGGAATTTCTTGACAGTCCTCGATCTCCACTTCTATCTACAGCGTTGGTTGCGACAGCTCGCAACAAAATATCATAGAAGTTGTAAAACAGAACAGTAATTCTCCAGCCCCCCTGCTTCAATTTCCTCCTCCGCAACCTTTAATTCACTTCTCCGTGTCCGTTTAGCTTCCTTCAGCACTGGTGCAGAGCTTTTCCGCTTCCGACTGGGGTTTCCTTTCACCACGGCAGCTTCTTTCGTATCACGCTTCGCTTGTGCCTCTACAATATCCTTATAGCTCATCACCTTCGCCTTCCCCACTGCCTTTGATCGAGTCGATTGGCGACATTCTCTCTCGTTTTTCTGCTGGAACAAGAGCCGATTCTCGTCGAGGAGGAGGGCGCGCTCAGAAAAAGCCTTTTCGGCGGCATTGACCAACTTCTGCAAGCAGTATTAGCTCGGCTCATCAAGCATACGAGTATCCTGTTTAATTAGGCTACACAGCGAAGCAAGAGCCTCCGCTGTCACTAGCGTTTAGAGTACTTACGGACAAGATTCCACCTTCACTTCACCTTCCCAAGGAACGCTTTCGGATACCTTTGAGTACCCTGACCGGGTTGAACGGCCACAGGCCGGCTGCTGACCAACTTGCCTTAATATTTCGGGGTGTGAGCGACCTCTCCCGTGCAGGGCCATGGGGAGACGTGAAATGCTACTTGCCGACTGTATCTGCGCCTCCTCGATACAGTCGTTCAATCTCTTCGCGGTATGCAGCCTTTAGTAGGCTAAAGACTCCGACATTATAGGGCTGAAGCTTATGGGAGGTGTGTGACGGAATACGGCAAAGGATGATGTTGTTCTTAAAACAAGACTGCATGACCTCGAGCGACTCGTGAGTGTCGAAGCCGTCACAAATGAGAACTCGTACCTACCAAAATGCTGTTTTCAGAGCTTTATATTCCATTTATTGCCCTCAGGTATAGGGTCAGCTGCTTTGTGGATGGATTTGTTGCTGGTTGACCGTTTCTGTAGAAGATTTGGATTTCCTGTAAAGTCACATTGATACATACGCCAAATGGCAAGATCACCCAAACTCGATACCGTGTGAGCGAGGCTCGCTTAGTCAAATTTTCGCAGCACTTTCGAAAAGGTAATATCAAGATAAAGTTCGGTCTTGCAGCTTCAATTCTCATTAGAGATCTATTAAAAAAACCAATATTTGAACCCTTCAGATTTGAAGTGCACTCCGACATTCTTCTTTGCAATATAATTGCTCTTTCTCTCAGTTGTGGTATTCTCCTAAGTCTCTAAAGTAAATTATGACTAACTTCATATCAGAGCGCAGCCGCGCTCTGACCCTAGACCCATCATAAAATGCTCCCGAGTTCTGTCATTACTTCTCTCCACCTTCATCTGCATCAAGTACAGAACGTAACAGATCTGTCCCACACCAGCTCAAGCACTCTCACCTAGTTGTCCGTACTCCACAACTCGATCTTCAGCTTCACCAACACAAACATAAAGGTACCTGGTACGCTCAATATCAGAAGGCCCTGTTCACGTAAATGAAGAGCAAAATAATTCCAGAACTGCCAGCTACCCCTTCAAAGTGGCGCAAGCAGATCGCCAAGGCAGGTCTACAAGGCCAGTCCATCTTCGATTTGGACGCCTACAATTCAGGGTCCGATATAACCCACGACCAATTCCTACTTCTCAGGGTACTATGGCTTAAGAAAGACCAACATGAATTTTCCGAAAATGTACTGGACTGGATTCCCGACCAAAATTTCAAGAAAGCAAAACAGCTCTTAAGTTGCATGGGGTCTTGGCATAAGTACCTCGATTCATTCAACCAGACGGCCGCGGAGCTTCACGAACAAATGCTTCCAGATCTTGGGACATTTTCTCTCGTGCGCGACAGTCAGTGTGAGGTGGAAAGGATTGACAAAGACAATTCGACTGAAAGCTCTAAATTCACTCCAATAGCACACCGGGTCAGAGACAGAAGAGCATTACAAAATCGCCAGCAAGACCCGAGCACTCCAACCCCTGCCCAACGATTCTCTGACCTAACTCCTGAAGCATTAAAGGACGCCGACGACGAGCTAAACAAGTTGGACTTAAACGACACGCCATCTCTACCTGAATCCTCTGCAACCATAAAATCTGACGTTTTGTCACCATTCTCTCCGGCAGCGGCCGCCTCTTTCCCCCCCACAAAAGACGAACAGATAGTTAATTTGGCATTGGTTCTTTTCTTAAAAGCAGTGACTGTTCATTTTGTGGTTCGCACGAATTGGTCGATCCAGAGGGTGGCATTCCACGTTGCTGATAAAGGAGATAAGAAGTTCGAGGCGAGGGTTGATGGTGTTCTCCTCAACCGCTACGATAATCAGGTAGTGGCCATACTAGAGGTGAAGCCATTCGTTAGGGAAAAAAAAGAAGCGGCGATACAGAGACAAGAAGCAGCACAAATGGCTGCATGGATAAGCAGCTCTAGCGAAGATAAAGCTGGGGTGGGGGTAGTGAGGCCTATGACGTGAGTTCCGTCTAATCTGGTTTTGACATCTAGCTAATGTCGTAGGCGCGTACTTGTATCTCAAGATAGACACGAGATATACCTGACGTTTGCGACCTTCGACAATGAATACGTTAGATATGTGACAGGAAACGCGAGTGCGGAAAACAACACGTTCTTACGAATGAATCAATTTGGGCCTTTTGTAACCTCAAACCGCGAACATATGAAATACCTATCATATTATATTTTAGCCATTGCACTTGAGGATTACGCCTAGGCGTGTGGGAACAGCTCCACAGATTGATTGCCCAAGGGTGTGGCTTGGTGATAGTGGAGAGGGAACGGGACTAGGCTTGTCAAGAATTACTCGAATTAGCCTTTATTAAATTCATATTGATAAGCGTCAGCAGCATTTAAATCAAATCAAATCAAATCATAAGCTTACTGATAAAAGGCTTGGTGTGGTGTTGTAGCTCTATACTATAGGTATATACCTCTAGTATATAACCGGCGACTATCTAAGGGGCATCTAGGGGTTGTTTTAGGGGCAACCTAAGGTAACCGCAATAATATCCCTTATATTGCCCCCTCCCCTTTTTATAGTTGGCCTCTAATCGCTATTACCTTATAGTAAAGGGAAATTATAAGAGCTCGTCCTAGAAGGGGTTTAGAGAGATATCGGTATACTACTATATATTATCTATTTATCTAACCCCTACTTTAAACTCCTAAAAACCTTAATAAGGAAAAAAATATAACTAGATAAAAGACGCGAGGATTACTAAAAGACCTCCCTAGGTTAACCTAGGGATTTTTATATAATTTTACTTCTAAGCCTTTATACTAGTCTGTAATTAATCGCGAATATTATAAGCAATTTAGTATTCTTGGTATAGTTCCATAAAACCTTTTAGTATAGGATTTAACATATAGGGCCTTAGCTTACCACTATCTTTAACTATTAAGATATAATCTATAACGTATTCCATAAGCGAGTCGCCCACCCAATTTCTTACTAAAATCTGTAAAATTCACAGCAAGATATCTTCGCAACTACTTAGTATTAAATACTAAAAATTTAATAGGAAATATTTTTAGCCTAATTAAATAACTTTTGAAAATTTGGTTAAATAAAAATGGGTAGTTATAGAGATATATAAATATATATAAATATATCCTAAATTTAAGTACTAAAACTTAATATCTTTATAACCACCTAATAAATAAATAATAAATATTTTATAGAAAGTAAGATAGTTATACCTAAAGTCTAAATATAAAAATTTAGGCATTATTCTAAAGGAATTGCTATGATATCTCGTTGTGGATTTTGTGGATTTTGGTGAGAAATTGGTTGGGCGACTCGCTTAGGTAGGCGACTCGCTTATGGAATACGTTATATACTTTTAAATTTAGTAGTCCTATACTATATAGTTAGTATAGCTCTATTACTTAGTAAATAGAAGGGATACTTTATAATAGTACCTATAGCTATTATACAATTATTAAAAACATTTATAATATTATCCTTTAATACCGTAGTATTATTTAGGTATTATTTAACCTATATATATTGTCACGGAGTAAGTATAAGCGGCGATAATATATAGCGGAGTAGATATTATTAAGCTATATATATAAACTGTGTAATAAGGTTAAGACGTTGCGTAAGGAAAGAAGGTAGGAAAATAGGAAGAAAGGGCATATATTGTTAACTTGGTTGCTTAGTTAATATATATATAGGGTAGAATAGGGTTTAGGTTGTAGTCCTAGTAGAACTTAGCAGAATTTAGTAAAACTTGGCAGAATTCAGTAGAACTTAGTAGAATTTAGTAGAACTTAGCAGAATATAGCAGAATGCCGTAGGTTGCCATTAGATTGCTATTAAATTGCTATTAAATTGCTATTTTGCAGTTAGTCTCTAGTTGCTAAGTTAATAGAAATAAGTAGATGTGTGCAAGGTGTTATAGGGGTGTTCTATAACAGTACCCCCCATTTAAACTTAAGCTTCTGCGAGATGGGGCTGTAGTAATTCTAGGTAAAGTTTATAAAAGTCTTCTACGGCTTATATAAGTCCTATAAAGTTAATAGGTTCCTATAAGGACTTAATAAAGCCTCTCTATTTTATAAAATATATATATTAGCGTTTCCGTTTATCGTACTTAATATTATTAATTCTTTTAATAAAGTACTCGTTCTTACTATCTACTTTAACTAGTAGGGGAGGGTCCTATATTTATCTAGGCAGGGCGTTTAATATAGGGGTAGTAGGGTAAAGGACTGACGTATAAAATATGGGGTAGATTTTAACCGTATTAGGGAGCTTTAGTTAGTAGGCGTAGGAGGAGATAACCTTTTCAACCTTATAAGGGCCAGTATTCTTCTAATTAAGCTTTTTAGCAGGTCGTTTTA
>Ga0307515_10015023_pt1 | contig 14302 bp, 3 predicted proteins | sample 17_EM_MG_FD_194513 | JGI IMG/M metagenome (GOLD analysis project Ga0307515, IMG submission 194513) | Populus trichocarpa ectomycorrhiza microbial communities from riparian zone in the Pacific Northwest, United States - 17_EM | ecosystem: Host-associated > Plants > Roots > Unclassified | place...
TAGGCCCTATTTTAGCGCCTTAGTGGATTTACTAAGGTTTATCTAGTACTAAAGCGGTTAGTAAAGGTTGTAGATCCCCTACTACTTACGGATAGAATAGACCTAATATTTAATAACTAGAAGCTTTAATTACGAGATAAGCTCGAAGTTAATACTAACTACTTTCCTACCCCCTAAGCCAAAATGGCCTATATCTTTAGCCGTACTAGTAAAGACGCCTAGACGTATTTACGCCTATAATATACTAAAGATTTAGTAGACCCCTTTATCTCTAAAGAAGAAATAATTAAATACTTATCTTTTATTTATAAAGACCCTTTTAAAGTATAGAACGCCCGCCTTAGCTATAAAAGCCTAAATATAAAAATAGCGGAGACCTTTTCAGCCTTCTAGACCCGCTTTTTACACCTAGCTAGATAGGCCTAGATTCCCTAGGAAGACCTACTACTAAACCTCTTTAATAAGCTTACCTTAGGCCTATAGCGGGCCGTATTACTAGCTTATACTATAGTATAGACGTTAAAAAAACTTATGGACTATTGCCTAGCTATTAACTAAGGCCTCCGTTAAATTAAGGCATATACTAATTAGCTAAAAACTAGAAACCTTATAAACTAGGCTATAAGTACTATAAGAACGGCCTATAGTGCCCTAGTATAATTAGCAACCCCTATAATACCGGCCGCTTAGCCTATAGTTAACCTAGTAGCTAGCCGCGCAGCTACCTCTACTGTGGGTCTAGTGTATACCCGGCCTATATATAGCGACCCCTATATATAGGCCCTTAGCAATTAAGGAGCTTACTTCTTATATAGTTAACCTAGCTACCCTATAAGGAACTGCCTAATAAAGGTAAAGACAAATAAGGTTTTATTAATTTAGGAGAATAGTATAAAGTTTGAAAAAGAGGAACCTTAGAGGAAGACTCCTTCCTAGGGTTAAAAGGAATTGATATGTTATATATTAATCTAGGTCGGCTAGTTAGTAGAAGAAGCTATACTATCCCTTATACTTTATTCTGTAATAAATATTAAGTTTTAACCTTTACTTTAGCTAACTTAGAAGTAAATACCTTTACCTTAATTAATATAAAGTATGCTGTAAAACTGGCTAACTTTTTAAATATGCCTTTGGAAGAACTGCCTAAGCTAATTCCTATTTATAGGTATAACGGATCAGTAGGACCACTTATTATAACTATATTGCGAATTTACCTTCGTATTAACGGACGAAGGTAGTATAATATCCCCTTCCTTATTATGGACCTAGGAAGCTATAATATAATCTTAAAAAGAAAATAGTTAGCCTATTTAGGCTTATAGCTAAACGTATAGAGTAGACGGCTTATCTAGCCCGAAACCCTACCCCCAACTCCTTCCTTTATAAAAGAAATCAGTATTATAATAGAAAATCTTATACGGCCCTAAATTAATACTATTTACTAGGTTAACGCTATACGTAGGGACTAGGCCTTTAAGAGAGATATATAGCTTAATCTATAACGGATCCGTATACTACGCCGCCCCCACATTATCTATATTACGCTACCTGCATTAAAGACCTAGGAAGTTAGTAATAACCTAAAAAAGCCCCTATAGAGAGCTTAGGCCCTATATAGCCACAAAGAACAGTAAGGAATGTTAAATGCTATACTAAACTAATAGACTGGCGGAATAACTTACGGAAGATGGAATAGGAGCTAAGAAAGATTATAAACCCTAAACCGTAAAATATAGTCTAGTAAACGGCTATAAGGAAACCTATAGACCTCCTACCAGTTAATATCTGCTATATTAGCGCCGTAGAATTCTACTAAAATTTAGTTTAGCCTAATACTATTACTTTTACGACTAGCTTATACGAAATTAACTAAATACTTAAGAAAAAGGAAAGCGAGCTTAGTGGATAGGAAAGTGAGCTTATAGACGAGGAGCTAGTAGAATAAAAACTACCCTATTAATACCAAAAGTTTAAGGATGTATTCTCTAAGGCAGTATCTAATATACTTCTACCGCACTAATTATATGACTATAAGATTGAGATTAAGTCAGATAAGGAAAACGCCCTTAGCTATACCCCCCTCCGTAAATAATCTATTACTAAGTTATAGGCTACTAAGTAGTACCTTGTTGATAACCTAGTAAAGGGGTTTATTAAGCCTAGCTAGGCCCCTTTTACCTCCCTTATTTTCTTTATAAAAAAGCTAAATAAAGGACTTTGTTTCTGCATTAATTACTATAAGCTTAACAATATAACCTATAAAGACCGTTATCCACTACCCCTACTTAATAAAATACTGGCCCGAATAAATAAAGCTAAGGTATTTATAAAGCTTAATATTTGTTAGGCTTTCTACCAAATTAGAATAGACCCTAAATTTATAGATTTTACTATATTTTGGACTTAATATAGATTATATAAGTATAAAGTACTTCCTTTTAGACTAACTAACGGACTGGCTATATACTAACGATATATAAACGATATACTCTTTAACTACCTCGACGACTTCTACACGGCCTACTTAGATAATATTATAATTTACTCTAAGAATAAGTTAGAACACAAGGAGCACGTCTATAAGGTCCTATAATAACTCTATAAGGCTAGCCTCTAGGCCGACATTAAAAAGTTAGAATTTAGTGTAAGGCGTATAAAGTACTTAGGGTTTATTATTAGTATAGACGGAATTAAGGCTAACCTAAAAAAGACGGCCGTAATTAATTAGTGGGAACTACTATAGACCGTAAAAGGGATATAGTTATTCTTAAGCTTCTATAACTTCTACTAACGCTTTATTAAGAACTATAGCAGAATTACTTAGCCTCTTAGCCGCCTTACTATAAAGGACCGGCCCTTCCACTTTAACACTGTATGTAAGTAGGCTTTTAATAAGCTTAAGAAACGACTAGTCTCCGCTCCCTTACTCGCCCACTTTAACCTAGAACGGCCCTTAATGCTAAAAACGGATGCCTTAAATAGTATTATTGCTGGCGTTTATTCCTAAAAGTAGACGGATGGAGAATAGCACCCTATTGCTTATTACTTAAAGACTATAATAAATACTAAGCTAAACTACCTAATCTATAATAAAGAAATGTTGGCTATTATCTCTAGCTTTTAGCACTGGCGAGTATAGCTAGAAGGGACCCCTAAGCCTATTTAGGTAGTTTTAGATTATAAGGCCATAGAATACTTTATAATAACTAAGGCCCTTACAGCCCGGTAAGCGCGCTAGGCAGATATTTTATCCTAGTTTAACTTCCTAATTATATATAGGCTAGGCGCTACTAACCGTATGGACGCTTTTATAAGATGTAAACAGGACCTAAATAACTAAATAGCTGTAAAGATCTTATTACGGACCTAGACGCTACTATAAATAGAGCACCTTAACCCTTAAATATAGGAAGAACTAAGTACTAAATCTTTAAGCGCTGAGATATATCCCATTAACCCTATAGAATTTAACCTTATTAATAAACTACTATAAGTAAACTGTACGGACCCTTCTCTATAGGAATACCGTAAAAAGGTAAAGGATATTACTAGCCTATAGTCCCTTAAAAATGGACTACTTAAGTACTAGGAATAGCTAGTAGTTATAGAGGAACAGAACTTACAAACCTAGCTTATTACCAAAGCACATACCTAGGTCTTTACGGCCTACCCTAAAAAAAATAAAACCTATAAGATTATTAGTAACCGTTACTACTAGCCCAGAATAGTTATAAATATTAACCATTACATACGGAACTGTAATAACTGCTATAGGTTTACAATTCCACAAGATAAGACCTTAGGACTATTAAAACCTCTCCTAATACCTAACCGCCCCTAGCAGCATATCTCTATAGACTTCTATAAGCTACCTATAAACCACAATAGATATAATTATAAGGAACTAGTAGTTCCTAAGGTTGATATAGTAGAAAAAGGCTTAACTCGGCACGATTGGTCAATGGAGGATACTGTCTATATTCAACACATCATAAACAGCTATCTCCCTACTAGAGCAGCTGCTTATAGTTTTATCTAGCGCCGTCTAATTAGGGCTTTACTAGATTAAGGCAAAGCCTCTAATTAGTCCAATTCTATTTACAGCTCGGACTAGATATACCTTATTATCCTAACTTAGGTCCACTTAGGCTCCGTATAAGGCAGTAAGTCCTCCTCTATTCCAATTGTTACTAAATCGTTACTGTTTATAATAGAGCCCCCCTTCTTACGGATTTTGACCCCAAAATCCTTAATATAGCTCTTTAGAAATTAAGCTTTCTTAGCCAAGAGACTAGGGACTAGTGGCTTGGCACTATTCTATATAATAGTTCCAGAATGTGAATTTTTAAACTCCTTAGTCACTCCCTTATCAATTTTGGTGACTCGCTCTTAGGCTTTATCCTACTTTTTAGTCCAATTTACTCCTTTCTGGCTCTTCGTAAGCTCTTTTAGTCCTTACTAATAACTCTGCTAACAATTTTAACCCTTATAGTCCCAAAATATCTAACTAACTTTAATTAGCGACAGTCTGCTCCTTTTTTAGTTTCTTTTCTCTTCTTACCTAGGACCTACTTGCCTAAGTCTGTTATTGTTTAGCCCAATATAGTAGTAATAGGAGAGAGTTATACCCGAATCTACAATGATGAATTAAAATAAACCCCAACGACTAACAGTTGCTATAATTGTTTCTCTAAGTTCCTAAAGTGGCTTAAACGGTTCCAGAATAAGGAGGTCCAACAGTCTAACATAGTCTATTCTGTCTCTACTACGGCTAGTCTTAATATAGCCTAGTTTGTTTCCGATTTTCGCTATCGCAGATACTTTAAAGATAGTTCGCTTTGTTATAGCTAGGTCGGTTCCTATTAAATCTAGATTGTACCTTTTTAGTTAAGTGTCGCGCTTATTAAACTAACTAGTCCCATAGATCCCTAAACACTTATTTAACCAATCTATTAAATTTTAGAAGCTCGCTTAGGACCTAATCTTAGCTATTAACTAAGGAGATACGGACCAAATTGAGACTCTTTAAGGTAATGTGGATGGTGCTTATATAGTTTTAATAAAGGCGCTTTATATATAAGTAATTTCTTCTAGTCCTTCTAGTTTTTTATTAACCCTAATAGCTATTACATTCTTAAAAATAATAATCTCACAGCCTATATGGGCACTTATCACTTTAATACGTCCGGTAAGGAACTTTAGCGTTATAATCGCTCTATTAGGGCCGCTTTAGCCAAACGCGGCGTTACTAAGGCATCTTTTAGCTCTGTTGCCTTTAGTGCCTTATCTACTGCTCCTACGCCCCATTTGTCCTTATTTAGCAGCAAACGGCGCCATAAGGCCACACCTAAACACGAGCGGGTTAAAATTGACCTTAATTCTTCCGAAGAGGACCTTCCTAGAGTTAACGAGGTGATTATAACTAAGGTGCCCCGTTTTAGCACTGCAAAGATTTATTCTAGCCCTTCGGCCGGATTTAGCTCTGCTGCTACCAGGAAGTCTTATACTGTCTCTTTTAACCCTATTACTCCTACTAAGCCTAGTAAGTTAACCTCTACTCTATAAAGGGACATTCTAGCTCTTATCCTATCTTTTCCGCAAGGATTAGCCCTAACTTCTCCTAACAGGGTCCTATCTATCCAGTTAAACGGTATGTCTAATTTGCTAAAATAGAACTTAGAATGTCTCTAGGAAGCTCTTGCCACTATAGGTCTTATTAGTATCCTTTAGTTATTCTTAATGCTAATTTATCCATTTTAGGTATAATGTACTCTAGCTGCTTCTACTAAGGTTATTATAGAGCTTAATAGTTACACTAACCTCCTTTAGCGCCTTTTTTATAACATTAAGGACCTAGGGGCCCGGCTTGATTTTCTTAAAGGGAGTATAACTAGTATTGATACTACTTTACACCGCATTACCGACCGTTTCGATAATACGGAGCTTATTAGCAGCACTCTAACCCCTATAGCCCCTCCTACGCCTTAAGCTAATCCCCTTAGCCATCCTAAGCTAGTTAGTAATAATATAACTTCTCCTAATACTTTAGGGAATCTAGAGCGTGATTCTAGTGCTAATATAGCTTATTCTTCTTTAGTTAGGGACGATTTAGCTAATAGCTTTGGTTCGGCGGGATTTAGTACTAGCGCTTAGTAAGTAGTCCTTTCTTAACCTTTTTTGGCTAGGTTAATATCTTATAGGTCCCTTTAGGCGGCGGCCTTCTTTAGTTTAGTTTCTTTTATTATATTTAGGTTGGTTAGCGAAAAATAGTAATAGGTTGGCCCTTTTCTTTTACACTTCTTACCTAGGTAGGTATGGACTAGCTCTTTTAGCCCTAGGTTACTATTAGTATTCCCTAAACTAAATTCTACTATATTGTTTCCAATTCGTTCCTAATTATATTGTTGTCCTAGTTAGACTAACTAAGTCCTTTTACGGTCTTACTAAAACCTATAAAACCCTATTTAGGGGAAAATTGGAAAAGAGTTACTATTTAGCGCCCTTCTTCTTTTTTAGGGGCCGTCCCGGTCTATTATAGTTCTTGCTTTTAAGGTCCAAGTTATAGATAATCCGTAGCCTATTTTGTCCTAAAGTGCGCCTATAAGCTCTTATCGTGGTTTCTAATAGGTTTTCGGCTAATTCCTATATATTGTCTTCTAGACCATATTCTTTCCAACGCACTTAGTACTTTATAATTCTATTTTCATCTTCCATCTAGCCTAGAATGGCCTTAACATACTATTATTCCAATTTAGGTATATCTATAAAATAAGGCATAGGCTGTTATCTAACCACATCTAGTATATATTTTTCCAAAAGGGACACGTGGAACATATTATAGATGTTCTAATTTTCTAGTAATTTAAACTAATACGCCTACGTATTAATTACCCTTATAACCTTAAAGGGTCCAAAGTTCTTATAATCTAGCTTTTTCTTGGGTTTACTTATCCGTATATACTTACCCGCCAGCTATATATAATCTCCTTCCTTAAATTCTATAGGTTTATAACCCATGTTATAGTATTTTGCTTAAAATTCTTAAGCCTTAACCAAAGATTGCCTTAAATTATCGTAAATTGTCTTCAATTTATTGGCCAATTCTTCGGTATACTTCGACATACTGCCTCTATAGGCTTCTCTTAGACCCTTACCTCTAAATAGCGTTCTGGCCTTATTTACCTAAAATAGGGTTATTCCTGTAAAGGTATAGATTAAATCGTTATAAGCAAACTCCGCCGTAGTAAGGAGACTGGCCTAGTTTAGGGTGGTTTTGGATAATGTGAATAAGCGAGCATAAAATATCCTTTATCTAATAGAAAATACATAAAATATTGCAATTGATAAGGATAAAAGTGCCCTATACGGGGCTTTTCTACCCTAACTAAGCTGAATAGGATAGAACCGTCGTACGCAGAGCTATCGTGCAGAGCTTTTATATACAGAGTTTCGTGCAGAGCCTCCGTACGCGGAGCTTCGTGCAGAGCTTCGTATAGAGCTTTATGCAGAGCTTCGCGCAGAGCTTTGCGTAGAGCTTCGTGCGGAGCTTCGTACAGTGCTTTCGCAGAGCTTCGTATAGAGCTTCGCGCGGAGCTTTATATAGAGCTTTGTGCGGAGCTTCGTGTGGAACTTTGTGTAAAGCTTTATACAGAGCTTTATAAAAAGCTTCGTGCAGAGCTTTATACGGAGCCTCTATATGCAGAGCTTCCATACGTAGAGCTAAATATAGAGCTATATATAGAGCCACCTACTAAAATTTAGAAAAAAAAGATAATATAACTTTATTTACTAGGTTTAAATTAGTTATTTTTATATAATAATAATAAAGAAGGCAACTAAAATTTTATTTAGGGTATGCTAAGACTTATCGCGATAAGATTTATCCAAAACTACCCTGGCCTAGTTTATCTGTTCGAAGTTATAGAATGCCCTAAGGTACTACTCTATAGTTTAATTTTGCCTTTCTATCTACCTATCTATCTAAGGGTAGAACACAGTAGATAAGTTTCGCTTAATTCCTAGATAGAAGCATAGCGAAGACTAGAATTTAGAGGTTAGAATTGGTCCTTAGTTTGACATAATAGACCGTAGAACTCTATATAGTCTAATCACCTCTCTTATAAGTAGGTTCGCTAGACCTTAAGCCTTTAAGTCCCCTCTTATAGGGATGTAGTGGGCCATTTTTATAAATCAGTCTACTATTACCAGAACTGCGTTATACTAGACACCTATATACTTACTTAAAGGTAGTTCCGTAATAAAATTAAGTGTAATATCTTTCTAGGGGCCTTTTGGGACTAGTAGGGGGTGTAGTACCCTATATAGTTAGTGTCTTAACGGCTTAATCCGGCTATAGGTATAGCAGCCTCGGATCCAATCTTTGACGTATTATTTTACTTTCGGCTAGTAGTACTAACGTTGGACTAGTTCTAGCGTTTTTGTTATGCCGAAATGTCCTACTAGCTTGCCATTATAGCAACGCTGCATTACCTTAAGCTATAGTCTCCTACTTAGGATATACAGCCTTCCTCGGTAGCGGAGTACACTGTTATTATCCTTCCAATCTTTTAGCCAGATTGGGACGGTGTAATTACTCTAACCCTAGCTGCCCTATTAGCCCTCCTTCTCCTTTACTTCGTCTAATTGCGCCCAAATCTTTTAGGCTATTAAATTGGTAAATAAGGCTTCCTTTACCTCTTCTAGGAGTAAGTCTTTTAGGGTATATACCGTTTCGGACTCTTTTACTACTATCCTAGCTAGTTCAGTCCGTAGCACTCAGTATTACGCACTACCTATACCAGTGCGGCCCAATCGGCCTATAATTGCTCCTATTAACAGCTAGCCGCCTACTCTATAGGATCGGCTCGTATTAAGCTGTAATTAAAGACTTTAAAAAATCGCATTTGGTTCTCCATCAGTAAGGGGGATAGTTTAGTCCATCTCCTTATAATCCGGTCGCCGTAATGGGGCGTTTACTAGGTTACTTACGCCTTTTTAGTGCACAATGCGGAAATTAAAGATAGCTAGCTATTCGGCCTATCTTACCTATCTTTATAATAGCTCTTTCGTCGTTATAAAAGGCCGTAGATTAGCGTAATTGGTTAGCAATTCGACCTAATATTGCGCCCCTTCTAAATAGTGTCTCTAGTGCTTAAAACTGGCCACTATTACTAGCAACTCCGCATTATACGTATCGTAGTTACGTTTTACCGCAATCAGCTTTCTTAAAAAGAATGCCACTAGGTGCTATTATAGCTTTCTATTAGGCCCTAGAGCTTACTGGCTTAATATACCTAAGATTGCAAATCTAAAAGCGTCCGTCTTAATCCTTATAAGCATCCCTAGCCTAAAATGGATTAATAGGGGGGCCGATTTAAACTGCTTCTTTAACAGTTTAAACGCCTCTAACGCTTTTAGGTCCAGTTTAAGTTCCTTTAACTCTTTTTATCTCTATCTCTAGCCTCCTTTAGCCGCGCCGCAACCACGTTTAGTTACTTTGTTTAAGGGTGCTATAATATAGGAGAAGCCCTTAATAAAACGGCGGTAATAATTGGCGAATCTAATAAAGATTCTCACCTCTTGTACACTCTTGGGCACGGGCCATTTCTTAATAGTTTAGACCCATTTAGGCTCTATTATTACGCCATTCTGGGTTACTATAAACCCTAAAAAGTTTACACTGTCCTTATAGAAGTCACATTTAGATAGTTTAGCGTATAATTTATATGCTTAGAGTCTCTTTAAGACCTCCTTTATATAGGCCTTATGATCTTCTACCCTCTTAGAGAAGATTAGGATGTTATTAAGGTATATAATATAGGTTACATCTAATAGGTCTAACAGGGCGCTGTTAATATACCCTTAAAAGGTGCTAGGGGTATTACTTAGTCCGAATAGGACTATAGTATATTTAAAAAGCCTATATCTAGTCCTAAACGCTGTTTTTTACTTATCGCCCTCTTTAATCCTAACATAATAATACGCATCTTTTAGATCCAATTTAGTGTAGTAGGATACCCTACATAACTAGTCTAAGGATTCCTAGATTAGGGGAAGTGGGTACTAATTCTTTTTGGTAATTATGTTTAACCCTCTATAGTCCATATAAAGACGTAAGCCTCTATCCTTCTTCTTAACGAAGAGGATCGGAGCACTAGCGGGAGATTGTAACTTGCGGATCCACTCGCGTTACAGATTCTTATCCAGATACTCCCTTAAAACCTTTAGTTCGGCTTCTAAAAGGTTATATAGTAGACCAAATAGGGGTTATTTGCCTTTTATTAACTCAATTACTAGCTTATATAGACCGTGGTCTGGCAATAACCTAGCTTCTTTCTTATTAAATACGTCTATATAGTCTTTATAGGCTTCCGGCAGAGCATCTACCGACCCTTTAAGTGCCGCAATGGTCACATACATAATGAAAAGATCTGAGTCCGCGTGTCGCAGACTTGCTATAAAGGATCTCAGTCCTTCTATTATAACTTTTTAGTATTTCTTATTCCCTTTAGCCCTTTGGAGCCGTAGAGTCTTCTATATAAAGCTTAAAATTAGGTCTCATTTAAACAACTAAGGCATACTTAAGACCATATTGAATCTAGGTACCTCTCCCACAAAAAAGGAGTCCACTTCGCCTTACTTTAATCCAAACGAGTTAGTAACCTTATATAGTATACTAGCCGTTCTATATATAGCTAGAGGTTAGTAGTTAAGGGTCTTATACCCTCTTAGCCTCTACCCGTTATAATTTAGTCCGCTATATACTAGTAGGGACAGGGTAATAATATCGGCTTCTACTTTACAATCAATAAGGGCATGGACCGATATGTCGCCCTTTAGGCCTCTTACGCTCACTATAACTTAAATTAACAAGCTACCTAGGCCTCTTTATCTACTAGAGTTATAGGCTTTTTTTTATTGCTCCTTTATATATATAACCTTGCCTATAACGTATAGAGCTATTATATTATAGGGTTTGCTTTTTTCATTTCCTTCTTTAGCTCGCGGTAATTCCTAGCAATATAGCCTAGTTGGTTACAGTTATAATATCTTAGACTAGGTCGGTTACTCTTTAGCTTCCCTTCCTTATTAGGTTTAAGCCGATCTTCTTTAAACTGATCTTTTTAAGACGATAATGGACCCGATCGTTGTTATCAATTCTAGTATATTCTTAAGTTATTTGCGTTGCTCTAAGACCTTTTCCTTAAGTTCTTTGTTTCTGAGGGTGCTTATTTCTAAGCCGATTTAGACAATTCGCGCTTTATATCCCTATATGCTTCTTTAGCATCTAGTTCTATTTTAGACAAATTGTAGTATTCCACCCCCGGGATATAAAATAGCCTCTTCTATATTTTGTTTAATAGGGCCGCCTTAAACTCCAGGATCTATATTTCCTTATCTTATATACCTAGCTCTCTCTATTATATATGGAGGTATTATAATCGGTCTAATAGGGTTTAATTCCCTTATATTACTTTTTTAATTCTAGCGAAGGCATTAGCCTTGCGCTCCTATTCTGTCCCAAGTAATAACAATATATACTCTTTTATTTTCTCCTAGGTTTGTTCCGCAACGGGCTATATAGCCTTTATATTGTCCCATTTTTCCTATTAAGTATCCCCTAAATGCTTATATACAAATTTAGTCCGCTATAATTCCATTTTAAATATATATAGGACCCAAATAAAGAACTTCTTACAGTCTTTCTTCCATTTGTCCTATTTATATCTCCCCTTACCTATAAACTTTGTCGGTGCCTGTGGTTTAGGCAATTAGGATTATAACGCAGCGCCCCTAATAGGTATGTTAATCTCTCTTAGGTCCGGTAGGGTAGGGGTTAGCACAGTTAAGGATCTTGCTAGTATTCTTCTATCCTCTTCTAGCGGTTGTTAATATTCCTCCAGTTCTTGCCTTATTTACGACAATATCTGCCGTTTCTTAGTAAGCTCTGGCTGTAGTTGTATAGCTACTAGCTTATCGTCCAGACTTTGGTTTTCTGCCTCTAATTAAGCCAGTTTTCCTCCTTTTATAACTCTTTAGGGTTTTTATTTAAGGTTGTCCTTACCCTACTTAGTTAAGATTAACTTATTTTATTCTTTTACCTCCAATCCTTTATTATTAGAGTTTTCTAGATCTAGTTGGATCGTATTAGATGCCGATTAGGAGTTTAATAGTCCCGCTACCGCATTTCATTCGTTCTTCTTTATTTGCGGTTAGTTCGCGCCTAATACCGTATTATATAGTTATCTTCGTCTAAGGACCTTATAGTACTATAAGGAGCTATTCGCGTATAAGGAACTGGTGGTTCCTAAGGTTAATATAGTAGAAAAAGGCTTAACTCGGCACGATTAGTCAATAGAGGATACTATCTGTATTTAACACATTATAAATAGCTATCTCCCTACTAAAGCAGCTGCTCGTGGTTTTATCTAGCGCCGTCTAGTTAGGGCTTTACTAGATTAAGGCAAAGCCTCCAATTAGTCCAATTCTATTTATAGCTCGGACTAGATATACCTTATTATCCTAACTTAGGTCCACTTAGGCTCCATATAAGGCGGTAAGTCCTCTTTTACTCCGATTGTTACCAGATCGTCACTATTTATAACAATAATATAGTTATAATTTTAGTTAACCGCTTTAGTAAGCGCCTATTCTTAATTCCCTATTATAAGAATATTAATACTAAGGAGGCGGCCTAACTATATATTTACTATATTTACCGTATTTACGGACTACCAGATACTATAGTATCTAATTATAGCCCGTAATTTATATCGGCCTTCTAAAACAAGTTTACCTAGATCCTAGGTATTAGGCTAAAGCTCTCTATAGTATACTACCCCTAAATAAACGGCTATACGGAGATTATAAATTAATATTTAAATTAGAAACTCTGGCCTTTTATTAACTACTTTTAGAATAACTAGGGCGAACTGCTACCCCTAATAAACTACACCTAGATAACCCTACCCTATAACTTTACGGGATTTGCACCTATCTAACTAGAAATATAGTATTTACCCTAAATAAGCTTTAACTAAGATAGACTAGAAGGACTACGGACTATATAAGAGAAATTGTCTTATAAGGAGGCCTAGCAGTACGCTAAGCGCTTAGAGGAAGCTTAGACGGTAGCCCGTATAAATCTAAAAAAGGCTTAGAAATTAATAGTATAGTAGGCAAATAAGTATAGGCGCCAACCCGACTTTACTATAGGCGATATAGTTTAGGTTATAATAAAAAACTAAAAGACAGAACGGCCTAGCTATAAGCTAAACTATTAAATAGCGGGACTATATAAGGTCCTTCGTCAGGAAAAAATTTACTAGCATTTTTACAGTATTTAGCAGCATTTGGCGGCCAAATGCGCATTCCGCGCACTACAATGTGTAGTATATAGTATTAACTAAGGTGCGGTATACTACTGCATTTAACAATACAGTGTAGTATACTACTATATTTAATAATACAGTACGGCATACTACTGCGTACTACTACATTTAACAATATAGTGCGGTATACTGCTATATTTAATAATATAGTACGGCATACTGCTATATTTAATAATATAGTGCAATATATTACTGTATTTAATAATATAGTACAGCTAATTACACATTTTGCACTTAATGCGCAATTAAAATATAATACCCTCCTTACGCATTCTGTATATAATGCCCTCCTCGCACATTCTATATATAATGCCCTCCTTATATATTCTATATATAATGCCCTCCTCGCATATTCTATATATAATGCCCTTCTTATATATTTTATATATAGTGCCCTTTTTACGCATTCTATATATCTTACTTAATTTAAGCAATAAATAAGTATTACTCTTCCTACGCAGTTAGTATAAAATAAATTATATTATTTTAGATAATTTAATATAATATAGCGACGGTTCTCTTTTACTTACTTACCTACCTACCTACCTACCTGCCTACCTATTAACCTATTTACCTACCTACTTACCTACCTACCTACCTATCTATCTATTTATCTGTCTGTCTATACCTACCCGTCTATACCTACCTATCTATACCTACCTGTCTATATCACCTTAATTCAATTAATCAATCGAATCGTTTATCGTGTTCGCTGGCTGGTCGTTTAAACGGTTATCGTGTGGCTCTAGCGACGGTCGTATAGCGATAACGACGGTCGTGTAGCGATAACGACGGTCGTCTAGCTCTGGCGACGGTCATCTGGCTCCGGCGACGGTCGTCTAGCTCTGACGACGGTGGTCTGGCTCTGACAATCGTCTAGCTCTAGCGACGGTCTTCTAGATCCAGCGACG
>Ga0307515_10015025_pt1 | contig 14301 bp, 6 predicted proteins | sample 17_EM_MG_FD_194513 | JGI IMG/M metagenome (GOLD analysis project Ga0307515, IMG submission 194513) | Populus trichocarpa ectomycorrhiza microbial communities from riparian zone in the Pacific Northwest, United States - 17_EM | ecosystem: Host-associated > Plants > Roots > Unclassified | place...
TATAATAATATCCCTTACACCTATATTTATCCCTCTTTACTACTACTACTCCTATATAATATTAATATACTAAAATTAACCTCTTTTATAATGTTAAAACGCCGAAATTAACTTTTTCACAATGTTAATATGCCGAAATTATCTCTTTTACAATGTTAATATGCCAAAATTATCTCTTTTATAATGTTAACATGCCGAAATCATCTCTTTTATAATATTAATATGCCGAAATTAACTTCTTTTATAATATTAATATATTAAAACAAATTAATTCCTCTATATCCCTATATCTAACAAAAACTCTATAAATACTTTATATATCTTTATACTCTTCACTCTATACTATTAAATATTCCTCCCTAACTATATAACTATATCCTTAAACTCGTAATCTTTAATAAAAGTAGAATTCCGCCCTCTTTTCTTCCTCTATATTACAATACTTATTATATTTAGTAATTTTTATTAACTCCTTATATACTCCCTCTAGTATCTCTAGTATATATAAAATCCTAGGGATACTAAACCTATTGTGTTGGTACTGCTCGCCTATTTATCTTTATATCGCTACCTTATTATCTAAGCCTACCTAAGCTATCTAGTCGTAAAGACCCTTAACTAACGCCCTATTCTTAAACGCCATTAATACTATAATAGTCCGCCGCGCTACCTTAGCATTTTTATACCCTATAACTTTATAAAATATGCCCTCTACCTTCGCCTCTTATTTACTACCCCACTCTAAATCTATTTGCTTCCTATACTAGAACCTATAGCAAAGCTACTATAGAAATAAGTAGGAATAACACTACCCTACTACCTTTTCTCCGCCCACTACTTTTATTTTCACTTTCCGTAGAAGTTATAGCATCCTCTACGCCTCTTCGGACTTACCTTAACGCCTATATTTATTTAGCTGGTAGCTAACTATAGCGTTATATAAATTATAAACCCCGTATAGCTAGCAACCTATATTCCGCCAGAAATCTAAAGAATGCTCTAGTTTATTTAGTATAGGCCCATTACTAAACTTACCTACGCTGCGCTCGCTCTTATACTCCTACGCCTTATAAGCCCTAGTGACGCATTTTATAACCCCTTAGTCCCGCGTAAATAGTCTATTAATTAAAAGTCTTTCTCTCTTCGCCTTACCGCCTAAAGAACTACTGCTATTACCTATACCCTTAAGAACATCAAAGAAAGAGCCTTTTTTCTTTTCCGTCTTCTTCCTTAGCCCTCCCTTCTTCTTCTCTGCTCCCTTAGTCTTTACTCTCTTTCTATTTATTACTAATCTAGCGTTCGCGTAATGTCGCTTCTTTAGTGTTAATATTCGGTGGATAACTAAAGCGGTACCCTTTCCCTGACCGCTGCTGTCCTGTTTAATAGTATACCCCATACTATACTATATCTTGTAAATACACTTATAAACTGCGCTAAGGCTATCTTTGCAAGCCGTGCCGTTGTCCTAATATTAACTCCTCTGCTTATATAGATGTTATTAGCACTCCTTAATTAACATATCCTCTATATAATTCTCTATATTATAGAATCCGTAAACGCTAAGGCCTTTATTATATATCTTTAGGTATATAATCCTAATTTAGCGAAATTGGCCTCTCTTAAATGCCTAAAGTAAACCCTTATATAAAGTCCACATAAACTATTTATATTAGCCTTTATCCTTTCCTTCTGTTCCGGCTTTTATATTATTTAGTATAGCTAGTATAACGTTGTTTAGCTGCATATCGGCGATAATAAACTTATATAGCGCCTTCGCATACTCCCGGTTATTATAATCGTCTACCACTATAAGTCTGCTTAAAAGACTGAGCCTCTTAATCTATAATTGGCTAGATTTAGAAAGAGTTTATAGGAACCGCAAGGCGTAAAAGCAGCTCCCCTCTAAAGAAAAAACATTCGCGCTGTATAAAATTGGTAGTGTGGCGTTATAAACCTAGGAATTTGTACGCAATAGACCTAATGCGATAGCCTAAATGCATTTAAATTTTAAATTGTTACTATAACTATCTGGCTTAATTGTAACGCCTTTAGCCGGGTAGAGGGCGTGCTTATAGATTTTATTCTTTAGTTCTTAGGATAGACTATAAAAAAACATTATAGATCTATCTTTTAAAACTATATTAAGAGACACGCTTAGTACTATAAGAGGAAGTAGTAAGAAGACTAAATAATTGAGTTTTAGATTGGTCTATATATCTTTATCCGAGTTTGGTATTAGAATATATATATAAGACGCGTTACGCGTTACGCGTGTTGGTTATTAGTGTCTTTATTCCTTAGACTTATAAATATACCTTTAAGTGTAATAAGATATATAGGTATAGACCTTTATTAAGCTAAATGTACGGCTTATATATGGTGGACGAGTTCTACTATTTATACGTTACTATTAGGAATGAAGTTATAATAGGTTAGCTAAACCTTTTCTCCGCTAATTTAAAAAAGGAAATAAATAGTAAACCTATAAGGGATTTAGGGAACTTAGTAAACTAGTAATACGCCATTTCCTATCTCTATATAATTAAATACCTATAGCTATATTAATTTTAGCCTCGGGCGTAACGCCTTAGGAGACGCGAACTTTCCTTCTATATTTGTTTCTGCTATTGTTTATTAGCACGCCCGCTATCTATATACGTAATAACACTAACTAATATTAAATATTAGTAAGAGTACAGCATAGCAATTACCGTTGGACTATAAGCTTTACATTAATTGCTCCCTATAGGGAATTAAAGTGGTATTAGTTAAAAAAAATTGGTTTAGCATATTAATATATCGAAATAGCTTTTTATATAAAAATTACTTAAATTTTTTTTTTCTTAACCTGAAGTTTAAGAGTAAAGGAAAAAAATTTAGTTTAGTATGTTAACATGCCAAAACTAAGTCGCGAGTTATTAACTAAACTGCTTTATGTTTTCTATAATATATACCAAACTCTTACCTCTAGATTAAATTGTTAGTTTATAGCCCTAGAATAGTTTTGCTTTCTATACTATTCTTATCCATATTAAAAATTGTCGGATAATCTTTAAACATTTAACCCCTACTATAGTTATACCCCTATATAGCTATACTGCTATATCTTTATCGCCTAGACCTGCATATTCCTTATCCCCCTCTTCCTCTATTATTATATAAACATCTACCCTATACCTGCTATTACTATACTAAAAGAGCCTAATTACCGTGTTATATACTAACTGCCTATATTGGCACCTTTTTAACCTATCTAACTTCTAACTTCTATCCTCCCTTTTCTCCTACCTCTGGCAAAACTCCTAAGGGGTACTATAATCCCGGCAGCTACCCCGAGCCCTATACCCTTTAAGGTAAATAGCCTTACTAAGTTAAACCTTACGTTGCGCCGCCCCACCCCTTTTATATGCTTTTAACGTATAATTAATATAAGGACTATTTAGCCCTTAACCTACGCAGAAGCTGCACTTACTAACCCACTAATTTAGCAATTCTGTCCAGTCCTGTAGCTCCTACTTATTATCCTACCCCTATTTAAATAGCTCTTACTAGCTTTTAACCGACGCGTAATAGGTAGCCTCATTATTATTTTATTAGTGCGGCTGTATCTCTAGCTACCTCTTTTACCGAAAGTTAAATATATATACTAGCATTTTAAATATAAAAAGGAGCCTTAGAACGGAGCTGCTATAGAATAATATCTATCGTTTAAACCAGAAGAATACTTGGTTTTCTGCGCCAATATCTACTCCATCCTTATTAGAGACCTTTTTTATAAACATTTTCTTAAGGACTTGGTCATTATATATATAGAGAGCCGCGATTATCTGCCTTACTACCGCCTTATTCTCGCAATAGCCATCCAATTACTGTTAGGACTCTAATATCTCTTTTAAGTAATCCTTAACCTCCTTAAACTTTGCTATATATATCTAATACGCAATCCTAATATCCCTATATAGACAGTTTATTTAGGAGTACAGGCTATATACTCCTAGCTTATTAGAAAACCTAGAAAGAGTAAGTTTTTCTAGCCAGTTAAGAATCGCCTATACTCTCTCGTAGCTGTTCTAAGAAGTATAGTTATAAACCATATAGTTAGGCTCTGGCTATTCTATAATAGTAAAGTATAACTAATAGCCGATATTTCGCTAGCGCGTAAATTGCTTATTAATTTCTATTAGCTGGCGCTAGGACTTAAAGATACCGTTTATCCTAGATTCCTCGCTCTTTATATACACTAAGATTACCCGCCGCTCCTCTACTATATCTATCCTTTTAAAGTCGCTAGGATAACTAAAGAGGGGTATATATCTAGCCTAAGGTATTTTTAGTACGTTCTTATATATCTAGGCCTCCTTATATATTGCCTATAGACTATTTTATACTAAGCCAACGCTGCCTATATCTATAATAGTATTATACTCTAAAGCAGATCCTAATACGCAAATACGCTTTAGATTAGGGTGTTAAGCTATAGCAGCTAAAGTATTAGAGAGCTGTTGCCAGCAAACCACCTTTAAGAGAGGGGTTAGTGATAATTAAATAACCCTAAAAAAATACTTGGTATAAGGCAAAGATAAATAAATATTATCTATATAACGCATAATTAAAAAGAACAGTATATATAGTGGAAAAGTAGGAACGCGTTACGTTTTAAGATAGAAAAAGGAGGCTAGAGCAGCATAGGCCAATAGGCGGCATTCTTACTTAAATAACTAGGAACGCGACTTATTTCGGAAACGCGATTTGTTTTAGGAAGAAATTTAGTTTAGTAGTAGTAATAGTATTAAGACTTTAGTATAGATGCTTAAGGATCCAATATTTAGTAGTAGTGGCCTATCTACATATCTACTTTTAGCAGTAAAAGGTAGATTAGACTAGATAAGTTTCTATAATATTAGTAAAAAAAAAAGTAGGGGGTTTAGTATATCAATATACCGAAACTAAGTCGCGAGTTGTTAGCAAAACCGCTAAGTTTTCTATAATATAGCCTATTTACAAAACATTCCACCTACCTATTTTAGCTAAACTTCCTCTTCCTCTACATCATCTTTAGACTTAGCCTCTCGCTCCATAATACCCTTATTTAGATCCTTAATAAACTTACCTACCTAATTAAGGTCTAGTTATCCTATAAAATAATAGGAATAGTCTTTAGGGATACAATCCTATTTATCGCTGCTATTATATACCCTAAGCTTTAATATATTAAGACCTCCTCTTAGCCTATATTAGGCTGCCTTCTACTTTATCCTAGTTAGACCGCAGTTATCCCGCCCGTAGTACCTCTTAATAGCCCAGAAATTAATATTATATTTAATTGCTATCTACGGAACTAACTAGTTTATTTACTCTAATAGGTTAAGCCTACCTATTTCATCTTACGCCTCCTAAGAATAGTGCTTAGACGCCTTATACATAATAAATAGCTTATTATAGTTATACTAAGGAATCGCCTATAAATACTACTCCGCGTATTCCTTAATAAAATTAAGAAACCTATGCCCTACTAATTCTCCTACTTCTTCTACTATAATAGAGTACAGCTGCCGTGTGAGTACTTAAAATCCTGCGTTATACCACCCACGTTTCTTTAGTACGTCGGCTTACTTATTATTTTACGCAAATAGAGCGAACACCTTATCCCTCTATAGCCCTATATTATACTATATAAAATACGCCTACCCGTTACTTATCTCCCCTCTAGCTTTACTCTACCTTACCTTTACTACCTATAAAGCGCTATTAATTAAGTCCGCTATTATAATCTATAAGAGACCCCTTAACCCTAACACCTCATTATCTTTAAGTTTTACCCTAGCTATAAATTTCTTAAGCCGCTGCTTTGGCTTTTTTGGCCTATCCGTCTAACGCTCGGCTAGGAGCGTAATTACTTCTTAGATATAGCTTTGGACCGATAACTATACTTTAAGCTTAATTCCCGCCTGTTCTGATGTGCGTATATAGTCCCTAAATAACTAAAATATTATATCCTTGTGCGAGATGCTTCTCTAAATATTCAAATTCTTATAGAACGACTTTTAAAACCTATTAGCTGCTACCGCTAAACATTTAATTGCCCAAGACATAAAGGTTAGCCTTATATTCTAATGGATTTCCTTAACTAGGAACTATACCATTCTATTCTCCCGTATATATATCTAGAGGTCTAGACCTAACCACTTAGCTCCGCCTTAAGTAGGACTGCCGCTACCTTCTTCTATATTATTATTGCTTACCTCCCTATTTCTAGGCCGCTAAATCCTAAACCGCTATTCCCTTCGCTATATAGATAGATATAGTAATAGGTCCGTATTAGTGCTTATATAGAGGAGCCGTACTAACGTAGATACTATTATACCGTTAATAACTTATTCCTCCTATAAGGCCGCTAGTCTACCGTTATATCCTACGCTAGCTCTTTTAATAAGCACCTTAAGGTAGAGAAGCCACCGGTTTAACTCCGCAGCCGCGAACCTATTTACCTCCTTTATAGCCAGAACCTAGTAGGGCATATACCTACTAGTCCTATTAGCTTCGCTTTTATCATTACCCGCGCGCGACGTATGTAACTCTGCTACGCTAATAGCCCCCTTAAGTTCTTCTTCTATATTATTTAGTTCTTTAAGTAACCTTATCATTATTTAGTACTCCTGCCTAACCCTAAAGCTTTTATCCTCGGACCTACTTAACGCAGAGGAAAGTTGCCGTTTTGTCCTCCTATATGCTGTAAGCAGCTACCGTCTCTTACTTACGTCTAGACGCTAGCCTTTAGTGCTATTAACTAAATACTATCGCTTTAGTAGATCCTGTAAATAGCTAAGTGCCTTAAACTGCGCGTTCTAGAACGGGTTATAGCCCTTAAATAGTGTGGCAAATAGTTCTTTATTAACGTTGTACGCCTTATTATATGCGATGCCGCCTATCCTTTATAAGCTGTTAGTTGGTTACAGCTCTACATCCGCGCTGCTAGAGTCCTTAGTTAGTACCTAGTAGTAGCGGCGTATCTAAACTAAATAGGAGTCGTAGTTAGGATAGGCAAATCCCTTTACCTAGCTATTTAAGCAGTATGACTTACGGAGGAGCGTAACACCTCTATTAACATCGCTAGTAGGGACTAGCGTATCCTCCGTGCCAAGATTAAGCTAGCAATCCTCGTTAGGTATTTAGTCCGCGTTAAAATTAAAACATAGGTTAACGTGGCTAAGAAAGTCGCTTCAAGCTTACTAGAATATATCACGTTTAGTAGCCAACTTAAGGCTATATCCGGATATTACTAGAAATAGATTATAGAAAGCATAACACGATATATATCCATTATTATTACCAGTATACTTATAGGAGAGCTGCCGTATCTCGGCCTAGAATCTATCTAGGTATAACTCTAGTATTATATATCTAACGTCTATAAGCTAACCGGTTCCTGTTATAAAATATTTTATCTTAACTTTAGCCTTATAATCTGCATCCGCGAAGCTTTAGGGATAATGCTAATACATATTAGGTGTATAGCTTTTCTTTAGAGCTAGGAGGATAATATTATCAACCTAAGCAGCCTATTCTCTATTAGAGAGATATATTCTACTAAACTCCTTAATAACCATATACAGGAAGAATACGTAGCACTTATAGCCGAATCTACTAGCTGCTAGCCCCTGGCCTAATCGAAGCTACTTTAGCTTATATATTTAGTAGCCTTAGATCTAGATTTTTAGGTTCTGCGTAATACGCCGGAGGTACAGCGGTCTATACGCTAAGTTAAACCCGCCTTAGTATACGGCTAGCATAGTTGCTTAAGCAATAAAGCTATCAATATTCTATCGTCGGCCAATCTAGATTTCTGCGTCTTTAAACCGGTTTTCCAACTTAAGAAAGCTAAGCTTTAGCGGGTTCTCTTCGCCTTTAGCTAGCAGTATTTGCTACGGGATATAACCATAGTTATTAGGGTCCTTATTTCTTAAAGCGATCTTAAGTAGATCTAAAGGGTAGTTAGTTATACTACTTGGGGCAAATAGCAACACCCGGCGTTGCTAGAATTAAGTAATCTATACTAAAGAGTACCTACTCTTATCTACCGTATGCGGAGGCTTATCTATAAAGTTAGTAAAGTCCCTGTTATAATTCTTTTCACTTATATACTATACGTGCACCTCTTATTCCACGCCATCTTTAGTTAAGCGGCAGCAGCCCTAGTATGCTGCTCTTGGTCAACCCTATTATCGCCGTTATTAGTAATATACTTACTAGAGTCCGCCTACCTTACTCGCTAATCCTTAGGTCCGTCGTTGCTATTACTAGCGTTGTTTATATTGCTATAGGTAGCCCAATCTATATTAATAGATAGTTGTGTTAACCCAGCTTCACCAAAGTATAAGGAATTGTCGGTTAATGGCGATATAAGCCGTACACTATCGCTATCGTCGCTATCGCCGCCGTTGTCGTTGTCGCCACTATTATTGTCGCCACTATTGCCCTCGCCACTGTTATCGTTAAAGGCTCCATGCCAGCTTCCGCTTATTAACACCTCTGCTGTTTTACTTATATCGCCTATTTCTCTAACCTAGTCCGCGTTTTTAGCGCCATTTTCCTCCTCTAATAATAGGGCAGGCTTTATACTTTTAGCTAGTTGCGACTAAGGAGATTTATAAATTAAATGTACCCGTTTAATAAGCTGCCATTATGCTACCCTATCCATATCCGCTACTTTATTATCCTCCTCTGCCAGTATAGCAGCATTATTAGGTATTAGAGCGGTTATGCCCCCGGTTACTAACTACGCCCAAGTAAATTAGTTAGGTGGCGGTAATAGTATTAAGACTTTAGTATAGATGCTTAAGGATCTAATATTTAGTGGTAGTAGCTTATCCGTATATCTACTTTTAGCAATAGAAGGTAGATTAGACTAGATAGGTTTATAAATCTAGTGTTAGTCCTAGCTTATAATACGCGGGTAATAAAGTAAACCGCTATAATGGAAAATAAGGACTAGGAATAGAATAACTTATAAAGGGCCTTACCGGCCTACCTATTTACAAGTTAGAATTAAATAGTTAAAAAAAGGCTTAAGTAAATAACTACCTATTGCTGCTCTTTATTACTTAGGTTACTAAATCCTTCCGATTAAATCTTCTAGTCGGGCGCCGTGGTCCATTTACCCCCTTTAGGCCCAGCTTACTAGAGGATAGAAAAAGGGTCTAGTTAAATCTAGAATCCAGAATAACCGCTAACCTACTAGGCCTGACGTTTTCGACGGCGGGATTCTCAACTTGCTGTATTAGCTACTTCCCTTTTCTCTTCTATAGTGTAAAGCTTCTTTAGGCGACTGCCCTTATTTACCCTAGCTATTAAAAGATATATAGCAAGAGTACTCTTCTATTTGTTGTTATGGCGTTAATATAACATTTAAGTTATAAGGTATTATTCTCCCCCTAGTTTAGAGCGCTATACCTAATTAAGGTTTTTATTTTGCTCGCCAATAACGCTAACCTAATTAGGGTTTTTATGTCGCTCGCTAATAATACTAACCCAAATTAGGGTTTTATATCTGTTAGGCCATAGAAGTATAAAGTAATAGAGTATTAAGGTATTAAGAATCGACCTTCTAGTGGCGTAAGGAGGCTAAAGCCGACTTTAGCATATTAATATACCAAAATATTAAAAATTAATCTTCTGGTAATATAAGGAGGCTAGTAAAGCCAGCCTCCTTATTTAACTAAAAGATTAATTCATTAACAGCTTATAACTTAATTTCGGCATATTAATATACCAAAACCCCCTTTATTTTAAGTATTAAGGGATTATTTAGTTATAACTTTATATTAAATATAGAGGCTCTATATTTAACTAATATGGAGCTTAAATATAAATATAAGGTTGTCGTTCGGTAAATATAACAACTTTTAAATATAGAACTCCTCCATATTGGTAAGCGCGTCAAATTTATAAGCTATACTATATACAGTAGTTAAAATGAGGTTCTTAGCACCATTTTAATAAGGAGTTTTAAGCTCCTACCCTATATTCTATATTGATTTTAGAGCTCTCGCATATGCTAAAGTAACGACTTCTTATAATATGGCGACTCCGCACGCCCTAATCGCAATACTACTGTCACATTTACAAGCCTTATATAATATCATTATCTTAACCTTTGTAATCGCGATAAGCTTATTTCCGGTAGGTGTTATAGGCGTTATGGGCGTCGCGGGCGTCGCGGTAACTCTACTACGGCTCGTATAGGAGGTTGGCGCAGGTGTAGAAAAGGTCGACCAGCGAGAGGGTATTGGCCGTAGAGGAGGCTCTATTATTATACTAAAGTAGGGAGTCATAATAAAGGCCTAGTGGCAAAGGGGGTCACTTAAATCGCCTACTAAAATTAATAACCTATTATACGGAGTTAAATATAGAGCCTTATCTGGAGGCTTACTAAACAATCGACTTATTTACTAATTTAATTAAGTTATAGTAGTAGCCGCCACTAATTACAAAACGGGCGATACTAAAAGATGTATAAATTAAATAGATTATAATATAGACCTCATTTATAACCGAACGATCCCTAAAATAAGTATTGAGATAAGTATTAAGATAAGTGTTAAGATAAATGTTAAGATAAGTATCGAGATTACGACTTAAATGGCGCTAACTTACTTAAGGTTTTTATATCGCGACTTATATAGGCGCTAACTTAATTAAGGTTTTTATATCGCACCCCAAAACGACACTAAATTCCTTAACTTTGCAGCAATGCAGCGACTTAACTACGATAGATATTTGAAATCCGAAGCCTACACGCGACTCACCGTGCTTAGTTCTACCCTTTTTATATAAAAAAGCGGCCCTTTCGCGAAATTTTTTTTATATTCATCACTTAAATTTTCGCTAAGTCCTCGTTGTTTAAAAAATTCCTAACCCTTTAACCCTTACAATATAGACTACCAATAATTATACAGGCTGACGCCCTGCCTTTATAGTGCCTGTGCCTTAATTAACTAAGTCCGTAACAACTTAAAGTTTAGAAGTAAAGTCTTACTAAGTTAACTTTTATCTATGCGTCTTTTTACTATACTTCCGTACTCCGTCACGATTTATACTAATAACCCTATATACTTCCTTATTGTATAAAATTATCCTAGGCCCCTTATCTTTCCCTATAACTACGCTTTAACTTTATAAGCTCCTCCTGCATAAGCTTAATTTTTTTCAGTATTGGGCTATATAATTCGTTTCTCCGCTTCCTTTTACGTCCTCTTCTAAGTTGTCTAACGGGGAGTTCATCTAAACTGCTACTAGAGCTAGTATTATTACTTAAGAGATCGACTTCCTTAATAACACCTGGGGGGTTTACTAAGTGCTTATTAGGAGCGTAGCTTAGCGCCTACTTAGAATAAACGCGAGATATTTAATCTATGTTGGAATTAACATCTACTGTAATAGGATCCTTGTCGGTAATTAATGCAAATTTGTGCCAGGCTAGGCTGTTTCGAAAATAACGATTAATTAGGTCCGGTTAAAGCTTAGCCGGAAAGGCATAATCTAACGTATACGCCCCCGTATGCGTTAATAGGCAGTAACTGGTTTAAAAGGAGAGAAGCCAAAGAAAGCCGTCGTAGTTATTAGGGGTATTTGGATCGAAAGGCTGAAGGAGGTTAGGGATATGCTTTTTAGCAATGCTTATGGCGATTTAACAATATAACTTAATATTAAGCTTTAAAGAAGACTTAGGCGTATATTACTAAAGGCTTTTTAAGTAGGCGCCTAGGCTAAAGTAAGCCGTTAGATTATTATAGATGGTAAATAAATATAGGTTAGTTGTAGGAGCTTATACAAGCTGCAGCTGCCGTATAAAAAAGTCACTAAAGGGCCTAATATAGGCCAAGTAAAGGAAGAGAGCTCGCTTAATAGACGGATAAGGAAAACGAACAATATAGAAGGAGTTGTTGGATTTCGTATTCGCTTTATTATAAGAGAAAACTAGTATTATCCGTCCTTTATAAACAAAGATATTACGTGGCACTGTTAATATATCGGCCCAACAGATTATACGAAGCTCTTCTCCTCGCGCTAGCATACTACTACTTAAGTAGATTTCTATAAAAAGGTATCTAACAAGTTAATCACGCTTCTTTAGATATACAATTACTTAAGCCTAGCCAGTACCTTTTAATAAAAAGCCTTCTTTTTAAGAGAATGCCTAACGGCTTAAAAACTTAAAGCTGGCCTAAAGCTAGTTAGCCGGCTTATATAAAAATAAGAAACCCGGCCAATACGTAGAGATATTATCCTTAATCTTATCTAGCTTAACTTTAGGCTACTAGTTAAACATTAGCTTCTACATCTACTACTCGGTTCGGGCTAAGACATAATATATAGTCTGGCGTAATTGCTATATAGAGAGATGGGAATTGGTAATACTAAGCGTCTAGCTGTCTAGCGACCAAGAAATGTTCGTTCGTGCGCCTTCCCGTTTAGCAATTACTCTGCCGTACTAGAGGCGTTTAATTAGGTAACCGATTGGGGAGAGACTGCCTCACAGTAGGTACTTTAGCCGAATTTGGCCGTAGAGCCGCTAAACCTAATCTGGATATACTGCTCGTTTAAGCTATAGAATCTTTAGAGACGAGTACACCTATAAAGGTAATGCGTATTCTAGAATAATAAGTTAACCAACCTAGATTAAAGCTAATAGATACGGCGTATAGTTATAAGCGGTCCAAAATGCTAATTTAGTTAGGTAAATACTAAGGACTCTAGAGAAATGGACAATAGCGTTACGCTCTATAGTGCCATCCGTTAAAAGATCAGTCTAGAATATAATAAAGAGCTAAAATATAGCCTTAAGCACTGCTATTAGGGTTGGCGTTTCAACGCCAGCTCTTATTAAGTTTAAGATTTCCGTCCAAATGTAGTCTATTATCTATATTTAAGGCTTTAAGAGATAAAGGCCGTATATCTTATATATACTTTATTTAAGTTTATAGCAGAGCTAATAAACACAGAAGATATAATAGAGAAATCGATAGAAGTACAGATAATATCTCTATTGGGTTTAACGTCATTACGGAAGTTTAAAAGGGTACAGAAAAAAGGAGAAACACTAACTTTATAACCAATAACGTAATACCTATAGGGTGTATAACAAAGTTTTCTCGCACCTAGCTAGTACTAGGTTAGTTAATTTAAGTAGTTTTTAAAGGTTAGTCTTAAATGCGGCTAAGCTAACCCATTCTATATAGTTTTAGGATCCTAGGTACCGGTCTTCATTTAACAGCAACGGAGTTATCGCTATAGATGTAATTAGGTAAAGAGGTTTATAAGCAAACCAGCGGGGCTATTCGTAGCCTCGCAGCTAGTTAGTGTTCTTATTATGCTCTAGCTCTTCAGCCAGGACTATAAAGTCTTACTCTTTATCTGCTAGTTGTGCTTCCTCTTTAGCCTCTATTTAAAGAAGCGTAGTTAACTCCGCATCTTTAGACCCGCTCTACACCCTTATAAAATATACTTATTCTTCTACCCTAGCCTTTTAATTAAGATTAAAAGAAGGAATAGCCTTATTTACGCGCCAATACTTAATATAGCCATTTTTTAACGCGTTTTATTTTTGAAGAAAGCAGGAAACGTCTTTTAGGCTTATCTCCTCCCCTCGGCTGTTATATTCCTTATTTAGATATTTTTAATATCTATTCTAGCTAATTGTCTTAAATAAACATCGTTTGCAATAGTATCCCCTTATTAGAGGCGCGAGATAGTTAAGCAGTAGAGACCCATCCGGAAGGGGCTTGATACCCTCTTAAGTTTGTATAATAGTAAGATTCTTATATTTAGCCAAAATTGAGCGGCGAGTTCGCGCATTAAAGTGATGAGAAAGCCTTAGATAAGAATCTAACTTCTTAAATAGAATAGCACTTTTATAAGGGGCACAGAAAAGATAACCGTAGTTTGCTAAGTGGCGTATAATATCTAGAGGATTAAGGTTAGACTAATGCACTAATTACTATTACGTAAATTATAGGGTATAGACTGTAAGGAATATATAAATAACCGGATTACCTTTTGAATTTAAGCTTTAGAAGATAATAAGCATCGCTTACTACTTATTAAGTTTGGAGTATATAAAATCCATTAAGTGGCCATTACGATATTAAAGAACTTTAACGTAAACTGTAAAAGTAGGTAAAGACTTAGAAGAGATATAGAGAAGTATAAGGGGACACGGAAATAAAAGATGCAACCCTATTAAATTTAATCGTCAGCTTAAGTCGCGTTGGCGTATACTTTTCGCGCGTTAATAGATATCCC
>Ga0307515_10015026_pt1 | contig 14301 bp, 23 predicted proteins | sample 17_EM_MG_FD_194513 | JGI IMG/M metagenome (GOLD analysis project Ga0307515, IMG submission 194513) | Populus trichocarpa ectomycorrhiza microbial communities from riparian zone in the Pacific Northwest, United States - 17_EM | ecosystem: Host-associated > Plants > Roots > Unclassified | place...
CAGGGTGGGACCGCCTTCGAGCCGGCAAGCAGACGCGTTTCTTCCCGATACCACAAAGGAGACATAGAGCGGAAGACTGGACGGTTCGCATAAACCCACCGAAAATGTGGACCTGCGCTGGTTCACATATCTAGCGTCCTACGTCCTGGGGCCCAAAAATGAAATTGTAATGCATCTGCCCTGTGGCTCCGCACATGAACTTGCTCGTGTATCTTCTTCCGAAAATTCCGAGCCTTAGCACTTATAAGGTATCCTTACGCGTAGTTCGATGGTACGGTTAAACTCGAAATTGTCCTGCTATGCAGACTGACCTTCGACGCGCTACATATTATGAAGAGCGCGAGTTTCAAAAGAGGCGATAATCGTGGCATCCTCCAATGGGCAATGCTTTCAGGTGCAACGAACCATCCACATTCGAGAAATTGTAGCGATACAACAGCAAGCGATACAAATAACCAATAAGATGAGATTACCCAAGCTGTGTAGTGTGCGTAAAAATATAAGGGAGGGGCCCTTGACGGTTTCGTAAAGTCCATTCAAAGTCGTCTCAGTAATAGCCGTCATCATCCATATCGCACAACGTATAAGCCTTGGCCTGGCGCTCGGCCAAGTCGTCAGCTATGGCGTCGAAGTTAATGTACTGGGCCAAGAGGTCATCGTAATCGTCGGGGGGAGCGAGTAGAAACTGTTCATTATATTCGTCCTGTTCCATAGCCAGCCTCTGAGCTTGAGCGGCCTCCTCAGCCTTGAGGGCCTGCTGAAAGGTATAGTTACCGAGCGCCTGGAGGAAGATAACGTTCTTGTCCGCTCGGTGTCTCTCCAAGGGTGGAAAGAAGCGCGCCCCATCGGAGTGTGGATTCAGCATAGACGAGATGCAAGGGGCGTGCGTCATCTAAGAGGGCGTCAGTCCTGGAATATCCGGTGCAGAAGACGGGCGACCCACTCTGAGCTTCATAAAAGCAATTTCAAGAGAAGATGGCGGGATGGTACCACGGAATTGACCAGAAGCATTCTCGATTCCAGTCTGTGTCTCGGCGACAGTACTGAGGTGGGCCGTGATCGATTCGCCAACTGGAATGACCTCCGTGGTACTCGCAGGGTGGCTGGCAGATTGGGACAATTGTACCTAATATAGGCACACAGTTAGAATGACGCAGCAGGTTAGGAAGGCTAGGTACATACTGGAAGCGAACGGGTCGATGTGACCGTCGCGGCTGACGACTCAGACGTGCCCGAAGAGTTGCACACCAATTCCGCGTCCATGTCGCATTCTCCATCCTCCTCAATGACTCCGAGGTCTAATAGACGTTCAAGTTTCGATCCTTTAGTGGGCGGGACTGGAGACCGGACTGGTATCGTAACTGTAGCCATCTCCTTCATCTGAGTATGAGTATTGGTCCTGTTTAAATGGTAAATTTTGTGATTATACGCAGGGAGAGTGGTGAATGTACGAGTTCAAACGACCTAAAGTCCCCTGTATGCCATCAACAACAGCGACGGCAATAGGGGTAATTTGCGACTTGAGGCTCATCATATACATCTTGGCGTTGTGGAATGTCGTGGGGTAGTCGTAGGTAAGTTCGTCAAGGTGGCGGGATCGTGCAGTAGTAGTCACACGGGACGAGCTAGACGTGGAGGAGTCCAAGTAGTTTGCTGTTTGGTTACCCTGACGTTGGGCTTGAGGGCTGTTAGGAGAGGCGTAGGGTGGGGGTGGCTGAAACACCCCTGAAATAATTGCCGCAAGGGCCAGGACACGTCTCCGTCGACAGTGACTATAGTATGTGATCGTAATATGTTAGCCCTCTTGACGGATATATACTTGCGAAATTTGGGGTCTAGCAATGGCCCGATTGTGCAGCGACGCATTTCCAATCTGTGGCAGGGCAGACATTCAGAGCATGTATGTGCCGGTGTAGAGGTTGCTCTGGACAGAAAAGTATATCACAGAAAAGTAAACCAAACATATCTCGCAAGTCTTGAAGTAAATGCCTGGTGCTGACGGAGAAAAGATTTTCAACGACCTGAATGCAGCGTTCGCCCAACTTCCCCTTAAGAAAACCGCTGGATGAGTAAGGGACCCAGGTCCATCATGGACCTTGGGAGCCTGTGTATATTCAACGTCCAGGAAAGGGCGATTGAGCGAGTGGGGCTGGCAATTTTGAAGATACACACCGGACGATTGTGTATTCATTCGTTGAGGGCGATCCCGATGGTGGACTCAGGTGCAGAGTGCCCGGCAATGGGAGCTGAGGCGACGGGAGTAAATCGTCTAGTTGAACACGAATAATTTCGACCTATACAATTGTTCCAAGTTGGGTTAACCCTAGTGAACTTCTTGACGTGTATTGGGTACCGCGTGGCCACCGAGGCGTTTAACGTCGTTAAATATATGAAGGCGGGCCACTGTGTTACAAACGGGTGACCCAAACCGCACATGCATAATCCAAACCAAAGTGAACAAAACATACGCTAATCTTGTGGGACTCACCGACTCATTGCTCCGCTATGTAACGACCTTTTGTGGGCCTATTCCTGTGGACTGGTGCGCATGGTCCCGAGTACCTATCCAAAACAAAGGAGAGCAGGTCCCAAGGGCGGGCCGGGGAGTGTCAGAACCGTTTGGTACGACATCCGGGTAAGAATACTCATTGCGGAGTGCGAGTATCCATGGCTCAGAATATGACCAGCTGGAAAAGGCACCTTTTTGAAGGTTATCATCAGTGTGAGACCCAAGTAAGAGAGCCCGGGATGGCCTACCTTCAAGGTGTTCCAAGTGTGCCTACCCTTAGCACTGGTGACAACAATATTACAGAAAACGACTTCTGGTCTTTCTTTCTCTCACTTGTCGTCGCTGTTGCGTCCTGCTAGTGCCAGGATCACAATGACGCCCGTTCTAGATGAGAAGTCCACATCGTGGCCGTATGTGGCGATATCGTAAAGCTAGGTGTTGCTGGATACTAGTATACAACCCGTAGATTGTATCAAGACGTCCAGGAGACCCAATGATTGATGGAGACACGTGCGAGACAGTAGGTTGTTGCAAGCAAACATCTTTGCAGGACGGTCGAAGGTGGTATCCGTACATAGTTCTCGGTATAGAAGAGGAGGAAGGAGTGAACTAGTCCCGTTGTTGCGCTCAAACTGAAGCTGTGAATGAAATTTATATTGGGCTTTTTTATGAGTGACGGGTGAGACGCACAGGGAGGGCCATACACACGAGGGTCTTATAAGAAGTGAGTCATACATACTCGTATTCAACTTTTGCTTGCTCGCGATGCTGGTTTGGCGCTTGAGGGCTGCGGTACGGTTTGTGGGGCCTGGTCGAACATTGAGGAGACATGGAATACCCATTAAAAGTGGACATACCGTTCTCCAGCAGCCAGTGAAGGGAAGGAGCCAAACAAATCAGGATGCTTGGGCAGGGGTGATTCACTAGAACCGGATCAGATCAGCATCCAGACGTATGATTTTGATTCCCAGAATGATACCCGAAATAAGGATGTTCAAGGGCTTCTTGGGCACTTATTCTTTGATTTGGGTCGTAGGTAAGGAAGGAAGAGAGCAAGTCATGCCCTGCTGCCGTGAGAAAAGGGAATTTTTGCCGAACGGTAGCGAGGAAATACTGGGGAGTTTCGATCGTTTTCGATAATGGAAGCTCCGGATACCCTGGCCAAGTGTCTATCGTTGGTGTGCCAAGCAATTTAAAGATCTGGATGACGGTTGGCGACGATCCAGATCAGACGGCATGCTTACGCACCATACTGATCATTTCAGTCTCATTACGGGCTTGGAACATAGGTTGATCGAGAAGAAGTTCCGCAAAGATGCATCCCACCGACCACAGGTCAACAGGGGTCGAGTATACCTCAGCTCCGAGCAAGATTTCGGGCGCTCTGAAAGAAGAAGGGTTAGAGAAACACAAAGAAGAGATCTCATAGGTAGCCCACCGATACCAAAGCGTCACGACAAGCTGAGTCATCCCTCCAACACCAACTGGATCGCCGAACCGTCTTGCTAACCCAAAGTCCGCCACTTTAATTATCCCGCGATTGTTTATAAGGAGATTGGACGTCTTGAGATCTCGGTGAAGGATCCATTGCGAATGGCAGTGCACCACAGCCCGTAATAACTGCAACAAGAGTGTTTTGACTTCTGACTGTAGGAAGGGATTCGGCATAACAGCCATGAGAGTCTTGAGATCGTGCTCGATGAAGTCCATGACGATAAAGACTCTGCCCAGAGCAGGAATTAATTTGAGAGGGCTGTAATAATGGGCGGATTCTTACTGAGTGAGTGTATCCCCCACAACTACCTCACGAATGCGAACAACGTTCTCATGGCGGCAAGCCATCAAGGCGTTGATCTCTCTCAGCGCGGTGATGGGGAAGCCAAACTTTTCTTCGTCCAATTTCAGTTTCTTCAACGCGACGATATCCCCAGTTGACTTGTCACGTCCTCGGAACACAACACCGTATGTTCCTTCTTCTATCTGGTTCAAGCGCTCATACGTGTAGACAGATCTCGCTGGTTGAATCGGTGGATGGGCTGTTCGTAGAGGGACGTACGCGCTCCGACTACCCTGGCCACGATGTGGAGTTGAAGAGATTTCAAGATTTCCTTGTGCGGTTTCAGGACGGTCTTCCGAAAGCCTGACACGTTTTGTTGGTCTTTCTTCAACGTTGTCGAAAGACTCGTCCAGACTCGGTTGCTTTGGGCGCTTTCGCAACGCAAAAGGGACACCTACCCAGTGTGGTTAGTCGATACAGGTACCTTTCGAAAGTGCGATGAGTCACAGACCAGAATCAGACATGGAGGAGGACAAGATACATTTTGATCCGCCTTTGGCGGAAAATTTGGACACAGAAGCATCACGAGTACGACCAAGGAAAGTAAGAATTGCTATGTCATGATGTTCTATGTCATTACCGCCATTCGAACCTTGGCCACAATCATAATTGGGAAGCGTCGTGTAGCACGTAGCACAATGGTCTATTACGGGGCTGGTGGATGTTTACATCGTAATCCATTTATCCATAATTGTGAGCACGTGACACATATTAATGCGATGAAATACAACGCATCTATATACGGTTGTAACTCCTCTGAATCCCTTTCACCATCCACCAGCGCCTCGAACCTCTGTAGCCAAGCAACACCTCAAGCCGTGGTTCATATCACCCACTTTTGTGCTCTTCTTGCCGGCCCCTGCTAACGCAAAGAATGGAGCTACGCATGTCCGAGCGATCCCTTCGAATAATTCCACTAAGATCCAGGATAACCGTGCTCCGGTAAGGTGAATGGCGGGCTCCGCATTTAGCTCGAGCACGCTAACGTCAAGCGGTCCACTCTCCGAATGCGTTACAAGGAGATCGACACCGAAGAGTTCAAAGGCATTTGGCAATGTCTAGGTGGACGAGTCAGCAATAATCAATGCGTCGGTGGTGTAAGTAGAGTACCTGGAAATGAATCGCCGAGTCCAATCCTGGTCTGAACACCTCGCCCAGGATGAGTGCCACCTGATCGGTTAATCGCGCGACATCCTGTTCAGTCAACTTCCGTCGTTCCTTGCCGGAGAGAATGGTAGATCCAACCAACTCGGTCAACAGTCTGACATTTTCCTCTCCTAGTTCGGTTTGCAGGGCTGAGTTAGTAAGGTGAGCTCGAAGGTCTATGGTGGTTTCATCCTGGCCCTCTCGTAATGATGGTCTTGAATATGGCACAGAGGAGAAGAGTGCCAGGATTTTTGGGAAGAGGTAAACATTGAGTGCTCCTTCAGCAACACAATAAGCCCTGAGGTGGAATTTCTTCGGCTGAAGGGCTTGTATTGTGAGAGGGTTTGACATGGTCTCGCGCGGGTCGATTAAGAGAGGGTTAGATAAATATTCCTAGAAACTCCTGAGACGGAACAGCACTTTGGGACAGTATGTGGTACGTACTTGTATTACGAAATGGCGTAACTGAGAAGCTATGATGGCAGTACTGTCACCATTCTTATCCTCGACGTCCCCTTGATCATCCTCGTCCGCTTCAAAGCTCTCAAGTATGGCCCGCAGGCCTTGCTTAGTTCGGAACATTCGGATCCCCATTCCACGATCGGCCATTCCTGGCTTGAGGATATACCATTTTGCACCCTCTTCGTCCCCAATATCCCCAGTGGTTTCTGGTAATGACTGGCCGAGCTCATAGAGCTCATCACTCCACATTTCGTCCAATTCGTCTGCCCACTGCACCTCGACACCCCAGGTTAAAGGAACAGATCTCTTTAGTATAGACTCGGCGTGCTTTGTAACGTATTCCTGGATGGATCGGTGCAGGAAGTGTTTCCGGATCAGTGATTTCCGGATGACATAGGTTGAAGATAACACGGAACGCGGTTTTGTGAGGGTAAGAGCGTGAGAGATCTCATCATATGTCGACCATTGCAATAGTGGTTCTGGTTCTGGTTCACCGAGTTCCGATATTATCATGGGTTTGTGCCCCAGCTTGTTGAGGGCGGCGACTACCAGATCTTCGGTGAACTTCGCATCAGGAAATGATACAAATGCAGTGAAGGCCATAAAGACGCGGCTCAGCCCGGATGTTTGAAGGAGGTCGGGAGCAGGTGGATACGGAAATCTTATCCACATCCATGTTGTTGTTGTGGCCTGCCTCAGTGTTTCAATAAAATGGCAATAACCCAATAACCCCGTACACACAGCAGGCGGTTTCACTCGTCGCGGTCATTTAGGCGCGGCGATTGTCAACGCTTCCCTCGTCTCCTGCCCTCGACCATTGCCCTGGCTTGGTCCAACACCGTAAATGGAAGCCGTTAAACGCTTTTTTAATTTGGATTCGTCAACGTCCTTCAATCCCGCGTCACTCTTCAACGACACGTCGATAGAGTATGATGGTCCTCAACCACCTTACGAGACACTGGAATCATCCGATGCAAAAGTTTACATTACCTGGGATCCCAAGGACATCCCTTCGCGTCCGGCGGAGCCCGGGTGGACGCGCTTCATTTGTGTATCTGATACCCATTGTCGAATATTCCCAATCCCAGAAGGGGACGTCTTCATACATGCCGGAGATCTCACGCATAGTGTACGCTATACAGTCGACCACACCTCTGGGATAAGTCTTACCTGTCGCCAGGGCCGTTTCGCGGAGTTTGAACCAACAATCAGTTGGATACGGGCACTCCCGCATAAACACAAAGTGTAAGATTCATGGACGCGCTCTCGGACGACCTGCTTCACAATCTTGCCAGCATCATTGCAGGCAATCACGACCTCACTCTCGATCACGATTGGTATCTAAGCCGCGGCAGTCGCTGGCACTTATTTGGTTTGGAGGTGTGTCCCTCTTCCCTCCGAGTCTCGTGGTGCCTAACTTATAGTTTCAGGATCAAACACAAATCCGCGGCCTTTTAACACCTGATGAATCCTTCACCTACCTCGAGTACTCCAGTAGCGACCTAGAGGCCAACGAAAAGACTTGGAAAATGTTTGGCAGCCCGGTGGGTAGTCAACTCATCCCCAAGGTCCACCTTCTGACGTCGCAACAGGGAACTCCGTGGTTTAGAGGGGCTTTCCATTACGCTCGTGGCGACCAGGCAAATGGTAAAGTTCTATTCGAGCTCCGTATGGCACTTAGTCAGACCTCCCTTCAGAAATTGCCGCGCGAATCCCCGAAAGTACTGATGTCGTGCAAGCCCCTTCCTCTCATACCTTACGAATAGACGCTGATGTTTCTCTACATCTCCAGGATTACCCACGGGCCTCCACACGAGATCCTCGATAAGACGATCGGTGGCGCCAATGTTGGCTGCTCTGCCCTGGCTGCCCGCCTGGAGGAGATTCGACCTGCACTCAGCGTATTTGGTCATATTCACAAAGATCGTGGCGCGATCATAAAGCAATGGGACGATGATGGGAGTGGCAGACGCAAGAGCACCGTATACGTCAACGCAGCAACACAAGTCAGTGGGAAAAAGTATCAACCAGTAAGACGCACGGTCTCGCCTACGGGCTATCAGTTGCTGATTTGCTCTACTAGTGTCGTGTTCCGGATGGTCAAGGGGGTTATACGCAATTCTTTCAACCTATCATTGTCGACCTTCGCAATTAAGCGAATTTATTTGTCACATTGATATTGTCCTCGCTATCTACTATTCGTTTACCACGACCGACTTTGCATTTCAAGTCTCCAATCTGTGGCTCGCGGCAAACAGGGACATGGCAATCAACCAGAAACATTCGATATCTGTGAGACGCCCCCTTTTACCGTCTAACTATCCCCGTCAACAACGACCACAGCTCCGTCCTTCCGGATCGCGACAATTTGCTTCAAGACTGAGGCCCTGACGGGGTTCTGGGCAGAAGTCTTAGCCCACAACGTGTTTGGAACAACGAAATGATGTTACGTACCGGTGCCTCGAAGACCTCGGCCAATTCCTCAAGCGTTCGACCAAGAGTTTCGACCGCGAAGCAGTGCCAGATGACAGATTCGATAACATCCCAGGCGACAAAGATGAAGACATAGTTGTACCGAATATTCTTCAAAGCCACGGGAGTCGCAAAGGTGTTGACGAAGCCAAGTAGATTGACGACTACACTATACATCGCCATACCCTTAGCGCGAGTCGCATTATCGAGACACTCGGCCTGCGGACATATCAATTATGGCCAGTGGAGAAAGGTCAAGGACACATACGGGGTACAGGGCTTGCAGGGGAGCATAGGTAAACGAGTAGGTGATGCCGAAGAAGAAGTATGCAGCAACAGCACCACGACCAACGCCTAGGTCAATAGTGCCTTTCTTATCGTTGTCAGCCCAGACCTTGGACAGACCCCCGTTGATACCAAGCCAGAAGGCGCAGAGAAAAGTGCCAATGACAAGAACCTTACGACGTGGTATTCGATCGGAGAGGGCAACACCAGTGAAGGCACCAAGGCCACAGAGGATGTTGTTGGCCAGGTTAAGGATGAACTGCATATTGGAGTCGAAACCGACGGCTTCATAAATCGAAAGGTTGAAGTAACCGAGACCGTTACCCGAGAATTGGCCGAAGATACCCATAAGGACAACCATGAGAAACCTCCAGCGGGCGCTGTGCGTGTTCATGAGTTTGGACTGGGGAGCTTAAGTCGGTCACCAGTCTCTTGCCCCAGCAGAAACACCTTACATAGTCCCACCATCGCTTGTCGGCGTCGTCGAGCTTGATGTTCTCCTTGAATTCCTTCCACTCAAGTTGGACGATCGGGTTGTCACGCGAGCCGTTTCCGTGACACTTGGCGAGGAAAGCCATGGCCGCCTCATCGCGGCCGTTAGAGACGTTCCAACGGGGACTTTCGGGCAGGAACCAAATGGAAGCCTAGAACCGCAAGACGAGTTCCAGTAGAACGTGCGCGGGTGGGAATTTACGTACCATGACGATGAGGGAAGGGACGGCCTGCAAGATCAGGGGGAGACGCCACGACCAATCACCCCTCATCTTTGAAGTCCTGAGGACGACCACGGCTGCGGTAATGCAGCCACCGAACCAACCACCTGGTGCAGTGCGTCAATTCCCGACCACCGATCGGGCGGAGGCGTAGACCCACAGTTGTAAAACGCGGTAAACTTGCCACGCCACTGTGGGGGGGCAATTTCGACGACGTAGGATGGTGCCGCGCAGTCCATGAATGAGATGCCGAAGCCGAGAATGAATCGACCAGCGATGAATTGGTCGACGCGCGCGGACGTAGCGATGACTGCGGTCCCAATGCAAATGATCAAGCCACTCATGAACATGCCGGCACGCCGACCAAAGCGGTCTCTGGAAGAGCAGGAGGCTAAGTTAGTACATGTAGGCTAAGCCGTGGATGGAGAGACAGGTCGTACGCGCACGGGCCGGCGAAGAAACAACCAACAATACCACCGACGTTGTACATGGAGAAGGCGACACTGGTTCCTAGTTTTGGGGGTGTTAACGAGTGCCAATCGCTTCAAGCCTGAACATGTACCCTCGCCGAGGTTGGTACCATCTGTAAAGCGGTCGATATATGCTTGCATACCGTTGATCCCAGTCCTAAGAGAACAAGTTCGTGGTGCATTAGGGTCGGCCGGATGATAACTCGAGCGGGAAGCAAAGAAATTTTGGATTTACATGAGGCTACCATCCTATGAAGATATCAATACGTCTGTGGCTATATTGTCGGGACATGACTCACGTAGCCGTTCGCCCAGGTGCAAAGGAAGGGAATGAAGGCACACAAGTAGAGGAAGATTGACTCTTTCGACCAAGGGTCAAGAGCACCAGCTTCTATTGCAACAGTAACGTGAGCATTGTGAGCTTGAATGACTTTCTTGACATCTCCAGTCTGCGAAAGGTCGTGAACGCGATCGAGTGTGACTTCCTATACCGTGCTGAACGTCAGTAAATAGAAAACAAGAAGCTGATAGGGGAGGGCAGGACTGACTGGGGTGTGCTTATTATTGTGCACCTCAACCTCCGTCGAGCTGGAGGAATGAGGCATGGAAACCGCAACGAGTAGAGACGATCTTGGGGAAAGAATGGCAATGAAGGAACAGGGTGTATATATCAGTTTACAAGACGATGGATATTGTCTAAAAGGCCAACAGTCTCTGTCTTATTCAGAGATGTGAGTCGACAATGAAGCAACGGCACAATTATGGTACCACAGATTGGCTCCGCGATAAGCACCCAGCCTCGGATTCTTCAAATGTCCCGACCAGCCAATGCGCAATCGATTGAATACAGCCACTACCAACCTTTTGAGACCGTTCACTTAACTCATGATATATACATCTGAGTTGTCTACCAAAGCTGCTCATATTTGCCACTGCCGAGTGCGGTGCATATATTGGCGGGGAAGCCGTAATAGTCCCCAGTACGATGATACTCACGACAGAGCCATTTTCAACGCCCAACGCACTGGCGCTATCCATTCCAGTTCCGAGCAGCGTACCATGCCCGCTGATCGTCATGCCACCGTACCTGAATCATCCGGCCGGGCAGCCTCGTCATTCTCGTCGGCCTCATGAGTATGTAAATTAGTCTTTGGGTCATCCAAAGGGCTGTCATATGTCGACTGGTGTGTTCATCCTCTATCCTGACTCGGAACCCTTTGATTCGATGAAGTCGTATTCATGAGCGAGGCAAAGAATATCCTTCAAGCCGAGGCCGAGAATCCCCTAGGGTCTGAAATGTCGGGAGTTTTCGGTAAGGTTCCGTACCTCTGCCATGCCGCATCTTAGTGATTGTTGGAGACGGTGTGGTACTGTTATGCCGCGGACAATAATTATTACGCGCTTTGCCATGGGACAATACCTTTATCATACACTGATGTATATATCTCGACCTATAGTTACAAAAGCGAGAGGATTTTGGAAATGGTTATCCATTTCCCCTCATATTCATTGCGCCAATTTATTTTCTGGTGGATCCAGATCAACAATCGGCGTCATGACATGATCCTCTCCACCCTGTTGAGTCTGCAACACTGTCGCAAGTTCCAGGTCGACCGTAGCTGCCTCTGGAACATTTTCCTCATTTCTATGGGGAAAACTGCCCGTTTCCGTCTCGGAGAAGCCCATTGTAACGCACATCCTCTGTCCCCAGTAGGGTTGTGTGCCAATAGGGGAGAATGTGGAGGGTACAGATCGGCTTCCTACTATTGGCTGTCGTTCATTGTAAGCAGACCGCAAGTTGAGGGAGAAACGAGATATGAGGCTGTCGGAGCGTTGAGATACGAGAGAGAAAAGCCAACGAAAGCACTCTTACGCCGCCTCCAAAGCCCATTCTGCATTAATAAAAACAGTTATTAAAGCAGGAGGGAATGTGAACCAGGATATCATCACCAGCATTCTTGCTGTGACCTACGGGCAATAATTTAAAACGCGAACCTGGGGTTTATGGCGGACCCACGATAGCAAAAAACAACCTGCGATGCAGCCATGTAAGAACGTGGCGCATGATATGCATCATTCCACGTACAGGATTTGTTCACGCAATACTACTTGCATCTGGGGGACTTAGATTAGTTTCGAGGACAAATTGAAATGGAAGATCACACAAACAATTGATGAGCCGGGGTGTGAGAGCAACGGCTTAGCATTCTTGAACACTTTGACAATGATGAGGGCGAGAAGGAGGATCTCGAATGCTACCGTTGGTACCAACGGCAATATGGCAAAGGCCTTGTCGTTCATAGCTCTCGTTCCAAAGGAGAGACATAGGTCCCATTCAGAAGAGTAAAGTAGGCTCTCTCCATGAATATCAGAAAGTCAATCAATAATGACATTCCTCATGAAATCATGTGCTCACCGACGAAGTAATAGGTACCAGCAATATTGAGACCCAACCGCAGCCCGTAACAGAGCACGAAACCAATCCACACCAGCCATTTCACCCATCGCACACCACCGTAGAGAGCGATCGCGCGCAAACAGATCAAGGCTATCAATCGATTAGTCATCACTGCAGTATTTGGTATACATAGAATCACCTGTCCCTGCCAGAAACCTCGTTATATAAATTACCAACGCCAACCAGTTGTGGATTTGGCAACTAATATCTCGTTAAGCACACAAAACGTTGGTAAGTATGAAAAATGACACAGACAACTTAAAAACGTTAGTATGTATTAGGGCTGTTCAGGCTGAGGGAAAGGAGCTCACGCGGAGGGTGAGTGGAGGTCGAAAATTTATTTCCTCTAGTACGTGAGATATTTCAATACCCGAACCTACCAGCAAAGTTATGCTACTAACCGTAGCTGGAGAATATCATTCCAAAGATGGATCCATAACGATTGATGTAGAACAGGGCTTTTGGCCAATAAAGCGGCCCAGGCCACATGAGGCGCACCTGCGAACAAGCTATAAGGTGTATGAGAAAGCAGATACAAAATGGACAGACAGACCTCGTCATCGAGAGTGAGCAGATAGTCGTAGATGACCAGCACCGTGCCCATCATGAGGAGAGAACGCATCAATATAAGACCATAGGCTAATTGAGCCGCAGCCGCGGCATCGATAGTGCTGCTCATTGCCCGCAAGAGGATGGGTGTTGAGCTCGTTCGGAAATGTGTGAACGAACTGGGACTTGACAATAAATAAGCAACAGGTGAGTACTGGGATATTGAACGCAAACTTTTGGAGGTTGGCAGTTTCAGTTGTTTTTAGCTTTCGGGCTCCGGTGCCTGGATCGATACTGGATGATTCAAACTAATGGCTTCATGATTCGTCTTGTATACTCATGACCAGCAAACAAAGGATTTCTTGCGGGCCCCAACAGCCCGAACAGAAACGAGTCGTGCACCGCTGCGCGGAAATTTCTAACCAAAGTCTTTGGAGAGAGAGAGAAGCTTCAAAGAAAGAAGGGAGCATAACCAGGTCAAGTACTCGGGCAAGTCTATCAAAGACAAGGTACTGGGTACCTGACGGGCATAGTGGGATAATGGGCCAGGTACAACACATATAGGAAGACAGGGACGCGGACGCGGACGGACTCGGCAAGAGCCGAGACCTGTGATAACCGGAATAAGACGCGCTCGCTCCGAGCGTGACAAAACCGAGGTCGGGCTACTCGTTGTCAAAAGGCTCGATCTCTTGAAGGTTTGCGAGGTGATCGAACATAGGAAAGCGACCCGTTGACACAGGGTTGGCTGGGCGATTGAGGCGCGGGCGGGGAAGCAGACCGGGTTTGTCGGATAGATTTTGGATGACTAGCAACGTTTTTAACACCTATAGTATCTTGTTTCTAGAACCCGACTCCGGTTCGTACGTGTAGACGATAAAGACTGGTGACTTGTTGTAGGTCACGTCTATAGTGTCTCAATTGTGAAATGTGATTACGAAAGCTCCTCTGCCTGATGTCATAAAGCAAGAAAGAGACGGTTTGTTTGTTTGTTTGTTATGGTTATGATTGCACACCGCACACCTCCACAACGAGCAGGTACAGCGCCTCTTCCAATCCCACAGGGACACCCTAAATGGAGAGCTTTCTAGGGTATATATGCTGTCTGACGGTTCGTAGCAGTATTCTGGAGGGGACTACGGTCTGTTGAGGCTAATGTGTAGGAGGCTGTTATGGAAGGAGATTTAGGGAAGGAATATGACTTGACGCACGTACACGCGTCGGCAGATTAACAGATTCATAGTGTTAGTATTCAATGTTCAAGAGAAATGTCCAGCGCGCGCAGCCAAAGGAACGCACGTGTTGTCACCTGCGTGTACCGCGTACTGTGTCGTTATATTCTACTCGATTGTTAACCTTACATGTAAACAGTGTAGAAATCCGTAACCAGGACGCATCAT
>Ga0307515_10015027_pt1 | contig 14300 bp, 16 predicted proteins | sample 17_EM_MG_FD_194513 | JGI IMG/M metagenome (GOLD analysis project Ga0307515, IMG submission 194513) | Populus trichocarpa ectomycorrhiza microbial communities from riparian zone in the Pacific Northwest, United States - 17_EM | ecosystem: Host-associated > Plants > Roots > Unclassified | place...
TAAATCCAAAACCCACAACGCAGGCGGACATCTACGCGTTCGGATTGGTTACCTTCCAGGTATGCGAGGAGGATCGTGGGTATCAGCTGGTGACTCACATTGTCCAGGTCCTTACAGGTGAAATTACATTCCGCGGTCTTGGGCCAACGGGGTCTATCTTCGCTGTGGTCGAGGGGCTGCGCCCAGAAAAACCAGAGAATGCCTCAGACATCGGGTTTTCTGATCCGCTGTGGGACCACGTCCAACGTTGCTGGGATGGTGACATGAATTCGCGACCACAGGTTGCGGAAGTTGTGACACACCTTGGTAAAGCGGCGGTTGACTGGGATGGGGTCATGCCGCCTTCTAAGAACAAGGATATCTCTTCCGACTCTCAGGATGAAATATCAGAAACGATGAAACACTGTGAGTTCGAGACTTTGATTCTCTTTTGATGTTACTCATCGAGCAACCGCACAGGTGGAATCTTTCGGGGCTCTCCAAGCGGCTCTCCAAAAGCCCTCACCGACTCGCAAACAATATTCAGTCGCCCGAGCACACCATCTACTCAGCGGACTGAACTGCCACAAGAAGGAGTTCCGGAGGCGACTTTCCCGCACCTCAACCAGAAATACAAACCTCCCCCTACCCACCTCCCCCAAAAGAAATCGACGGCCTTCATGTACTTGAAGTTGTTTTTCCTCGAGCTCTTTCAACGGTCACCGGCAAACCAATAGCAAAGAGTTCTGGAGATGTTCTTGACTCTAATTGATGATATTTCCTGTTTGAAACCGCTGCCCGGGCTGGTTACTCGACAGACGGGTTGTTGATGTGTTCCGACCTCACATGTACATGTATTACGTATTTCACGTCTATTTAATTTTAATTACATCGGTCTTCACACCGGTGAACGATTGTGCGTTGGATCATCTGTTCACTGTAATGCGAGAATTTGATTAGCTCAAGATCAAGATATCAAAGCGTTACCGTCCCGCGCGAAGGGGAGTTAGTGATACGAGTATCTTCGAGTCCATTAGGACCAACGAACGGTCACCCCGAAACAGTATCTATACAAAGCGGCTACAGAAAGGATGGATGCATTGATTGGTTTTAACATGGATCGTAGGACAGGCAGTCACCTCACTCACATTCCAACAGTTCACGCCGGCCCCGGCCGGGCCCCACTCAACGCCCTCTCGACTGTGACCGAGGGGCTACCTCACTGTCAGGTACGTTGGGATCCCTCTTGCAGATGGTGGCAGTTGCGCTCTGTTCCATGATGCTGTTGCACCCCCTCCACGTAGGACAAACGAGCCGCCCGTAGTGGAAACGCCTAATTGAGGGATTTACGGTGGGAATTGTTTTATGAGAGGCACACTGCCCGACATGACCAGACTCAAATCGACTGCGTGATGCGAGGGGCACGTTTGGAATGGCTCACTTGAACCCTTCTGGATATTGGGTTCACCGCGCATGATCATGGGAGCACTTGACATGTTTCGAAATACCCGGCTGGGGATGGTATAATGGCCGTGACCATGAAGGGGTGAAGGAACACAGAATTAGATATAGGATAACGGTTGTCGTTATCGTAAAGCCCAGAAATGCAGTACGGATACAGTGGTTGATTATGAATTTGAAGGGACCGCAAGGTCATTGGGTCAACCCAGATGGGCTGTTTGGTGTGTTCGAATAAAACTACAATCAAAGAGATCCTGTAGAGTCCGGTTAGATTGGGAAGCAAAAAGAAGGGTCCGCTGATAGTACCTTAGCCTCAAGCCCGGGCGAGGGTCTGGTGATTCTCCGCAGCTGCGGCTTCCACCCTGGCCACCTCATCCCTGAGGGCCTGGATGTTCTCCTCCATGAAGTTACAGTAGTCTACCGCCCTGAAGAGGATCCCGCTCTTCCCTTGACACTTTCCCTTCCCACGGCTTCCGCTGCCTTTAGGGCGACCACGGGTCGGCATTCCAGTTCCGGGAGGAGCTCCGGCTGGAGCGAGAAGCGCCGTGAGCTGGACGTAACCGTCCCTGATAGCGTTTCTTCGCTTCTGCTCTGACATGATGTGATTGAGCCGTTTCTGTGGGGCAGAGAGTTGGCCCTTTGGCTTGCTCGTGGTAACTTTGCCGTTGGGGTTCCCGCTCTGTTTCGTTACGACAAGAGAAGTTGTGGCCGTGATGACCGTGGGGATCGGTGGTGGGATGAGAGGGGGATGTGATAAGGGACCGACGTTGTTCAGGAGGTTCGCGCCGATGGTTATTGTGTTGGCTGGTGCGACGGAGGTGACTCTGTCCTCTGTAGCGGTGGTGGCTTGTTCCGATTCATCGAACTCCCAGTTGAAGTTGTCGAGAAAACCGAGAATGTCTGTGGTCTCGGATTGGGTGAACAAGTCTGCGGCGGGTGGTAATGACGGTGGAGAAGGAAAGAGGTTGTGTAGGACGGGGTCGAAGTTGAACTCGAAGTCAGCAAAGGGGACTGGGGGTGAATCCATCGTCGCGGTTGCGGGGTAAATTAGGTCCGAGAGAGTCCGGACAAGGCCGAGTAAACTCGCCGTCGCCCCCGACCGACACCGCCGTCGATGGCGTCCGAAGAGACCGAGTTCGACCACCTCCAGACCATTTCCGACCAGCAGCAGCAAGGTCAACAACAGCAACAGCAACCCCAGAATCCTCAGCAGCAGCAGAATGGCCAATCTAACCAACAACAACAGGATAGCGCTTCTGCTGGTGGAAGGAAAAGTCTGTTCCTTCGTTTCCCTTCTTCTTGGACTCTAATCTTATCTTTTTCGTCCCCCCCGCTTAGAGGGTCCATCCGTGAGGAGAGCTTGTGCGACATGCCACGCTGGCAAGACGAGGTGTAGTGAGGTTCTACCTTGCCAGGTCAGTCGTCCTCTATCCACCCACTGCTTCAATCGTGAACAATAAACATTCCAGAGCTGCTTAAAGCGCGGATTGGGTGCGACTTGTGCATACCCCGAGCCTGACAGCAGTGAACAACCACCAGGTGAGCCTTCACCAATCTCTGCTAACATCCAGTTCACTAACACCACTCGACGTTTCGTACAGGAATCGTCCCCCCACAGTCGATAAACCAATTCGCTCCTCCACTGCCATACCCCCCGATCCACCCATCCCTCGCCCAACCTCCGTACTACGACTACAACGCCTTCGCTAACCCTCCCCCACAACCAGCCCCTCCCCCTCCGCCACCTTCCGCAAGCACCACATCCAGTGCCACCGCAACCGCCGGCGGAACACCCAACTTCAGACCAAACAAACGCCCCAGAAACCTCACCGAGGAAGAAACCGCCGCAATAACCAGAAATTGGACCAGAGGCGATTTCTTCGTCGGGAACAGCGGTCCTGTCAGGATCGACCCAAGATTGCCCGTCAAACTTACCCTTGGAGAGGGCGATCAAGTCCATTTTACGATCGGGGGAGAACCTATCATCTAATTCTTCTTTCCCGCTTTTATGACCCCTTGCGCTCAGTTTCCTTCTCTCTGTTTCCTGACTCTTTGTACTCCGTATGAATCCCTCATGGCCGTAAGGGGGTTAGGGGGGTGGGAGAACGATCACCAACCCCCCTTGAGACCGCACACGTGCTGTTTTTGCCCATATATCTAAGATTACCTGTACAAGTAGGCTTGTGAAATAAATAGCAGGAGGCGGTCGCGGTATATGTACCGTCGCACCCCCAATAAAGATGCGCCGATGGATCATGTCCTCTGTGTCCGTTGAGTAGGAGCAATCGTTAGTACTTCGTCAGCACCCATCCCGAACATGATCTTCAAATTCTTCATGCTCTCCGCATCGTGTTTTTCACCGGCCCCGCCCTTTCCTTTCCCTTTGAAAGCCTCCTTGACGATCGCGGTTTTTCGTTTCTGGATTTGAAGGATCCTACCCTCGATCGTATTTTCTATCTGGAGAACGAGCAGGTCAGGAACGGAATCCGTGTGAGTAGGGTGTGCAGTATCTCACAATGAAATGTTTGACGTAGACAGTCCGTTCTTGCGTAACTCGGTGCAGTCGGTCGATAGCTAGGGTAGTCGTGGGTCAGAGCAAGTAAATGCAGCACCGAGCACAACGAACCTTGATTTTCAACGGCAGCGTTCCACCAGCAATCCATCTGGGAAATCCCCGACCATTGAATACCAACTTTCCCACGGAAGGTGAAGGGGGAGGAAGCACTCACCATGAATGCGTGATTCGCATTGGTCAAATTCAAACCTACACCTCCAGCCTTCAACGAAATCAACAACACCATCGGTCTCGGCCTTCCATCCGGCCCATTCGGATCCTTGAAGGTCTTGATGGCGGCCTGGCGTTTCTTGAGGTCCATCGTCCCGTCGAACCGGGCGTAAGGTAGCGATTCGCGGGTGAGAGCTGCTTGGATTATGTCTAGGAAGGTCGTGAATTGGGAGAACACTACCGCCCGGAAGTGTGGGTCTTGGTCTCGGATCCGTCCTGCGTTACCACGGCGTGTCAGAACAGGGTGTTGGGAAGGAGTCGGAGGACTTACGAAGGTTCCGTATTAAGGCATCGATTTTCGTTGAGGAAACGAAATCGTTCTTCCGAACTACAACCTTGGGTGTGCTTTCCTCCTCTCCTACGTCACTCTCCTGTCTCACAATGACTTCTAACAAATCACCCTCCTTCACAGGTCCACTGGAACAGATCGGGCACACGCCGTCCTTCCCTTGTTCCTGGCACGTCTCGAGGAAATTCACGACGCAGTCCTTACAACTGTAAACTCGACTCCAGTTAGTGTTCCAAACCTACACGAACAAGTCCATTGACGCACCATTTATGCATACACGGCGGAATCAATACAGGAGCTTCCATCATATCCAAACACAAAGGGCACTCATCTCTTCCTTCACCTCCATCTCCTTGAGTCCCCGATTCGGCGTTCAGAGATTTCAAGGTCTCTTCGACGAAGGCGGCGTTAGTATTTGATACTGTGGCCCCGTCGGACTCGCGCTTGACCAAGTCTTCTAGTTTAACCGTCCCGCTGGCGGAAGTCGAAGAGTTTTCAAGTTCTTCGAGTTCCTCCTGAGTCATGACAAGGTGGGGGTGAAGAACCGCCCGACGGAGCCTAGGTTTCCAGGAAGGTCACGATCAAAACCAGGATGGAGGAACTGTAAGTCGTACCTCATAAGCATAGCAAGGATGCTGGTGTAGCTCTTACCAACCAAGCCCTTTTCGTTCAACCTCACGAACTTCTTCCGAACATCCATATATATTGAATCGTACAACTTCCTCTCTGAAACTGAGAACTCGAGGGTTTCCACCTCAATCTAAAGGGTCAATCTCGAGGTCAGCGATGCAAAAAACTGGTGCGAAGTACAAGCTCCTACAATTTTTGGCGGAAGCTCGACAATTGGCTTCCCAGCATGGTCTTTCATGTTCTTCTGTCGCCTGAGGAGAATACTTTCTAGGATGACCTATACGAGGAATCCGTTGAGACAGAAATTTTCAGGTCTCGCAGAACCCCTCACCTGAACAATTTCGACGGCCTTGGGATCTTGCGCGATGAAAGGTATGGTGATAAACCTGGGTTACCCGTTAATGCGTTTCGAGAGAGACCGGGGTCGGATTCTGTCGAACGTACGATCGGAAAAAAGAGTAACTCGACCAAGGGGTAAAATCCAGGAACTTCCTATAAAAAACGTATATCACCAGCTCCTCCCTGCGGAGTACCGGGGACAAACATACAGAAGGGAATATAGGTCTTCTAGCCGGTTCACAATCGGCGTGCCCGTGACGGCCCACCTCCTTCTTGCCTTCAGTGCGCAGACCGCTTTGGCGGTCTTGCTCGAGCGGGACTTACAATGGTGGGCCTCGTCCAGGACAACGCGAAGCCATTCAACTTGTCGTGACAATAAGTAATGTGGATCCACTTGGGAATTGCGGACGTACTTTCGAATACAGAAGATTCTGACTTCCGCACGGATTTTTCGTACTTGGCGTGTTCAGAGGCTAACACGCCATAGGAAGTTACGATGACCTGGATCTTCTTCCTCTTGTCCTTCTTGTGTTTAACCCTCTTTACCTTCTTTGAGCTCGCTTTTGGTTCCCATTCTTCGTCGTCTTCCCCCTCAACTTCGGATTCGGGTTCGTCGTCCATATCCACAGCTTCGCCCTCCTCGTCCGAATGAGATTTGATCTCATCTTGTTCATCATCGTCGTCGATGTACTGGACCTCGTCGGGATATAAAGCTTCGTACAAGTTGAACCGGTTCTGGCCGTGCCAAACGTGCACCTCCAATGTCCCCTCCTTGCTACATCTCTTCAACTCCTCTCCCCATTGGTTGAGGAGTGAAGTGGGAGCTACGACCAAAGTCGCACTTGGTATCCGCTTTGGATTTCCTTGTTGTCCTCGCGGGAAATCGTTGGTAGCAGACTTGGCATTCGGGTGGTTCTTGAATGCAACTTGCAGTCGGATCTGACGGGGTTTAGATTTTTCTTTGGGTCCATCAGGGAGGAGTTTGTTGTTGGGTTTAAAGGAGGGGGGAGGCGATGGTGGGGATGGAGGTTCTGGAAGAAAGCGGTTGGTGTGCAGGAGGCTGGCGATCATGATCGTCTTCCCCATTCCCACTGTCAGTGCAGATCAGATCAATGGGGCGCGCATGTCGTCAGGTTGCCGTACTTACTTTCTGGAAAAAAAAAGGAAACAAAGCGAAATAGGTGGTCAGTAAAGTAAACGCAACAGATGTAGTTCCCCTACCATCGCTAATAATCGGGAAATCGTTAGCCGGCATGCCAATTGCACTCGAAATATGAGACTAGCTTACGCTAAGATGCCTCCCGGGCACTTGACCTCCGCTTTGGGGAATTCTAAACTCAACTCTCCAGAATAAGGGTTGAAGTAGAATGGACACTCGCTCATCGTGAGGTCAATTATACCCTCCGACGGTTCAGAGGGGAACGTAAATCTATGCATGCATGTCAGGACTTACTAAATGTGTATGTGGCCAGTCGACTTACTCCTGCCATAACGGATGGATTGCTGTTGCTTCTCGAGCATTTTGATCCCCGTTTTCCATCGATGACATCCACCTGGGCACATGATCAACGAAAAGCGTGCAACCAGGGGCTTTTTAGCACCTACATTAAACCTTGTTTCTGGTATGGACGTAACGTCAGGGTGAACGTTTCAGCGGGGTCCATCTCAGCCATGGTTTTGTCGTGCTGCTGAGCCCTATAACAACATCAGTTTTGCCCGAAAAAAAGCCAGGATGTTAGGGGACCTGTTGTAGATCACTGCCAGCTGGTTCTCGTCGAGGTCCTCGCCAGGTTCGACCTCAACCTCTTCCCCATCTCCAACGATTTCCTTCCGCACACCTTGCGGCTTGAGTGGAGGAGTTGGTGATTGCGTCGAGACTTCTGCCATCTTTAGGACCTCATCGTGGCTTAGTTCCGCATCTTTCTTCTTGCCGAAGACTCCACTGCCTCTCACGGGACGTAGGTTTACTGCGTCAAAGAGTTTCAGTAGACCCTGTTTCCGTTCCCGAAGTTCCTGTTCCTCTGCTGTTTCTGCGCCTTCGTCGAACATGGGCCTCTTATAATCAGCTTCTTGGCGAGCGTTCGGGGGCTTGAACGCTTTTGCGAGAATGTACACCGAGAGAGAGACGACAATATCCAGCCCGGTCTTGAGGTTCGGCGGAACATCAACAACAGTGCTGCCCCTAAACTCAATAATACCTGGATACATGCGACGTGAATCCTGGGCCACCGACCGGATACGAGAATCAAACCTGTTTCTAATAACCTGGCAACCCAATTGGCGACATTCTGGGGTAACCGTGCAATCTCTTTGTGAAGCGTCAGTCAACGCCAATGCAGGATAACTGATTGCACGAGCTCACCAAAGCCGCCCCTATTGGTGAGACGGACGATGTCATTCTGCTTCTTTCTCTTGAAGTTGTCCTGCCGAGGTTTCATGAGAGCGGTAATCGTCAGTTGTTTGCCCCTCTTTTGCGGCGGTTTCTTCTTATCACTCTTCCTGGGCATACCATTTTCTTGCTTGAGCCTGTCCCATTCCACCAAGATGGGGTCTCCGTTTTTGACATAACCCTTGCCTTTGACGGTGGACCAGGCGTTGGCGACCACGATGCTACCCATGAACGCAGACGTGAAGTCAAAATCGGATGGAGGAGATAATTTCCTCCGTTTGTTGGGTTGGAAAACTTCTTCCGACTTGCGCCTAGCGGCAGGCTTCGATGTTCCCTCCTGGTGGATTCCGAAGATGTCTGACATGTCCACATCATCCCCCGGGTTGGCATCGGGGCGGATTGATACGGAGCGAAGCCTTTCTACTGGGACGTCCCCGTAATCAGCATCCTCCTCATCCGGAAGAAACAAAGGGTTGGCTGCTGTAAGGTCTTCGTTCGAAGTTTGCGACGATGGAATACTGGGACCCGCCAACTCCGGCTCGGATGGGACAGGCTCTGCAAGCGGATTCTCACCGACATCGCTCTCGTCGTCAGAGGCAAAAAAGTCCGGGAGCGCTCCAGACGCGTCCACCATCGTCGGTGTCGTTGAACTCGCAGCGGTGGCGAGTGAGTTGTAATTTACAACGACGCGTCTAGCGCTGATGGACGCGACACTGACTAAGCAACCCTCGGTCTCCGCCAGATTTGCCTTTTCCGGATATCCCATTTTTCACTCGCGAGTCCCTCTGGCTGATAACCCGAAAATTATGCAGCGTGGCCTGCCGATGGTACGTGGCTGTTCGTAAGAGTCGAAATTTACGGCTGATCCCTGTGTTTTCGTGACAGCAACCGACTGTCGTCCTCTTGAAGGAGGGGACGGACACCTCGCAAGGAAAAGGACAGCTGTTATCAAACATCTCCGCATGTATCGCCATCGCAGAGACCCTCTCCAGCACTCTCGGTCCAAGAGGTATGGACAAGCTTATTGTCAACGAACGTGGCGAGGCGCAGATCACCAACGATGGCGCCACAATTCTCAAACTTCTTGACATCGTGCACCCCGCTGCCAGAACTTTGGTCGATATTGCGCGTGCCCAGGACGCCGAGGTCGGGGATGGGACAACGAGCGTGGTTCTCCTTGCTGCCCAGCTGCTGAAGGAGGTCCGGGGTTATATCGAGGAAGGCGTTAGCCCGCACATTATCATGAAGGGATTCAGGCAGGCAGCGCAGCTGGTGTGTGCTTGCTTTCCCTCTGATCGCACGTTTGATTGGCTAATGTCCGTGATTCAGGCCGTGGAGAGGGTAGAGGAAATTCAAGTCAAGGTCGACAAATCTGATTCTGAGTACGTGTTTGTCCCACTTATGCCAATACCAAACTCTGACGCGACACAGGAAGTTCCGTGCCCTCCTCATCAAATGCGCCTCAACATCGATGTCGTCAAAACTTATTCACAGCGAAAAACCCTTCTTCTCTAATATGGTAGTAGATGCGGTCCTCTGCTTGGATCAAGATGATCTCGACGAGAACCTGATCGGCGTGAAGAAAATCCCCGGAGGTGGCATGCAGGACTCTCTTCTCATCCGCGGCGTTGCCTTCAAAAAGACTTTCACCTATGCTGGTGCCGAGCAACAACCCAAACTTTTCAAGGATCCCTTGATCCTGAGCTTGAATGTCGAGCTCGAACTCAAAGCGGAGAAGGACAACGCTGAGGTCAGGATCGACCAAGTGTCGGACTACCAAGCGATTGTCGATGCCGAATGGGAAATTATCTACCGCAAGCTTGAGGCAATCGAGAAGACTGGTGCCAAGATCGTCCTTAGCAAGTTGCCTATCGGTGACCTGGCGACCCAATGGTTCGCTGACCGCGATATTTTCTGCGCCGGGCGTGTTCCAGCTGGCGACCTCCAAAGGGTTGTCCAAGCCGTCGGAGGAGCCATCCAATCAACGTGCTCTGATATCAGACGGGAGCACTTGGGAACGTGCGGTACTTTTGAGGAGAGGCAGATCGGTGGAGAAAGGTTCAACAATTTCGAGGATTGTTCCAAGGCGAAGACATGTACCTTGATCTTGCGCGGTGGTGCCGAGCAGTTCATCGAGGAGGTGGAGAGGAGTTTACATGACGCTATCATGGTTGTCAAACGAGCTGTGAAAAACGGAGAGGTAGTTGCTGGAGGCGGAGCCGTCGAGGTGGGTTTTCCCAGCGGGTGCTGTCTGTGGCGCCAATCGCTCACAATTGTCCGCCGTAGATGGGATTGTCCGCCCACATCCGCAAACACGCCTTCTCTATCCCTGGAAAACTCCAACTCGTCCAGATGGCCTTCGCCAAAGCTCTGGAGGTAATTCCCCGCCAGATCTGCGACAACGCCGGTCTCGATTCGACAGATATCTTGAACAAGCTCCGCATGCGTCACGCGAATGGGCACATTTGGTTTGGTGTAGACGTCGATGGGCCGGAAGGCGTCCGTGACAACATGGAGGCCTTCGTCTGGGAACCGAGTTTGGTCAAGATCAACGCGATTAACAGTGCCACCGAGGCTGCTTCGTTGATTTTGAGCGTGGATGAGACCGTGAGGAACCCGCAGAGCGAAAATGTGAGTCTTTGAACCGTATCCTGGTTTCTTGACAGCTAACAGTGGTCTTGGCTCTTTTAGCCCGCTTCAGGACCATCCCTACCACCGGGGGCAGCTCAGAGAGCATTAAGGGGACGAGGTCGCGGTATGCCAAGACGGTAAATAGAGCATGCGCATGTACGAAATCAGTTGCATCACTTTTCTCCCCCCCCCCCCCCCCTTGGAGTCGCACGTCACCGATTGAAAGCTGACCCCTTGATGAATCGAGAAAGGCGGGAGTATGGAGGGTACAACTTTAAGACCGAAAAGCATACGAATTCTATACACCTATATGAGCAGCAACTACAAGCACGGGAAGCAAGGTTCGAAATGATACGACGATCAAAGGCAGATCAGGACGTGCGCGGTTTTTCAAGGTATGAATTATCGGTATCCCGCCTTTATTTTTTTCAGCAGTAGCCTCGACGAAGAGATACATTGGCCCTTGCGTTATTCACGACAGTCGGGCGCCGGTCCCAACTGTAGAAAACGCAAGTGGTAGGATCGTAGAACAGTCACATCAATGACACGAAACCCGTTTGTCCCTGTTACTCTCGAGTCAAGTCGGCCGCTCAGAAAATCATCCTTGGATCTCCACTGGGCTGGCTTCAGGGCTGGAACCACGAAACTTGACCGTCCCGCCCCGAGATCTTCACCCTGATAACTATCCGGTCCTAGATGCCCGTCGCGCTTGACCGACTGGCCCCGTTCATCTAGTAAAGCATATCGATCAGGGGTGGGTGGGCAACGTTTGCCATTCAAGCTCAAGGGTAATCGTCAACGGAGGCCGTGCACACAGTGAATATAAGTTGAACCTCTCCTGCTGCCAGCGTGGGAGGCTTTGAATTTCATCTCTCCAAAGTTCGATCGTGAGATCGCTCGTGGCAACCCGCTCCGTGCCAACATGGCCAGTCGTACCAAAGAACTTCTCCTTTCCTGCGGAGAGTTTATCGTCCGGAAAAGGTGCTAGACAGTTCTCAGTCTTTTCTCACACAGAAGAGTTCTTGACGCATCCTGCAGTAAACCAGCCGATGGGCTCCGATCAATTGGCGATGTTCGTGTGCTGGCGGTTTCAGTGATACGCGATCTTGTCCCTGACGGAACTTCTTTTCAGGTTATTCAATTGCAAAATGCCCTTGAACAAGCTTTGGAGGCAGTCCTTTCGTTGAGGAACGAGTTTTCGTTCATCAATCAACTTCCTACGGAAACCCTCAGCCACATCTTCGACCTCGTCTGCGCCCAGGATCAAGATGATAGCCATGTCCACATACGCCACGCTACGAAATTGGCCCAAGTGTGCAGCCAGTGGCGTTCTAATATAACCTCAAACCCCCTCCTGTGGTCCACGATTCACGTTTCGCAACAAACCCAACCTGAGTTCATCGCGCTTTGCCTTGAGCGGAGTAGAGACGTTCCGTTGGAATTTATTCTTGAAATAAGGGGCGAACTTTTATCATTCACCGGTTTACCAGCATACCCAAGGTCGAATATTCCCGCATGTGATTCTGCCCCCCGCTGACGATTTCCACCAGTACGATGACACCATCTGTGGAACTTTTAATTTCGAACTCCCACCGTGCTCGACGGTTATATTTCAAGTTCGAGCGCGAGTTTCGAAGCCAACGACTTACACGGGATCGGCCGGAACAGATCGCATCAGAAGAGATATTCAAGCGTTTTCTTCCTCCTGGTCTTGTGTCACTGGAGTGGGACGCTGGGGTCAATGTTGCGGCCATCACTCGAGGCAGTATCGTCCGCCTTCCAGTGTTGTTCGTTGGAAAGTCCCTCAGCAGCCTTCGATCCTTGTCGTTAAGGAATACGTTCACCGGGCCGGTCCACGGAGTTCAAAATCTGAAAAGTTTTCAGCTCGGAGGGCTCAGTACCTATGTCACAGCCCGGCGACTCCACGAATTCCTGTCCAGAAATACAACACTTGAGCGCATTTCTCTGGAGCGGTGCACAGTCGCACCGGACCCCGAGCAAGACACTCCAGCAGATCCAGTCATACTCAGTCTCCTCACTACACTCAAAATGGATCAGTTTGACGTCCCGACATTTTTCAGAGTGGCTTCTGTGCCCTCTATCGGGACGATTACTTCTGTCTATCTCGACCCCCTCGCTTCCGTGATGAAGGTCAATTCCAGCGATGGGTCGGTGGAAATCAACACCAGCTCATCCGCATGGGACACCATTCGAAGGTTTACGGCAGTCGAAATCAACTCCTTTCACATCCAAGGAAACGCTCCGACCGCCTTTGGGTTCGGTCAACAACCCTGGCGCGCGCTCCTTCACAAAGCACCTACTTTTAAAACGCTTCAGATTGCCGGTGACATACATGGTTACAAAGAGGCGCTTGTGTTGTCGCTTTCTTTGGAGCCTGACCACTTCACCAACCTCGAAACCTTACGGTTGGATGCCAACTCCAACGGCTCTACAAGGGCATTTCGGGCGATCGCGGAAATCGCCGAGTCGAGGGCCAAGAGAGGCAGGCATCTTACCAAGGTAGAGTGCCTGCGCTCTACTGGAGGACCCCCCATCGAAAAATGGAAGGAGTTGTATGATCAGTACCGCATTCAGGACCACCTGCTGCGCGACAGTAGGTTGTAAGTCTGGCCCGGTATTAACGGGTTGTTTAGTAGTTAACGTTCGTTACTCTGCCGGTCTAGCGGAGGACCGTCATCGTGTGCATGTACTCTCATCAATCCTTTGCGTCCAACTGTATTATGACGATTTCTTGTCCAGAATGTCCATCCCTCTGTTCTATATCTGTTGCAATTGCGCCGAGGTCGGTGACAATAAACACTTCCTCTGTTCCACCATAAGCAGGAACATTGAATGAAAGTAGACCCAAGCGCTTACCAGCAGCGTCGAGGAATTGGCGGAACGTCTCAGGTCTCCTCACCGTGAGAGCCAACACCGCAGATATCGAATGACGCCTAGTCGTCTTGTTGGCTGGAATTGCCAAGCGGAGAGTAGCAATGAGGGGTGGGATGATGGGCGGATCGTAAACCTAGTTTTGGATGGCGGGTTAACGATTTGTGATACTACAATAGAAACGAAACGAAAATCTCACGATATCTGCGCCTAATATAAAATCAGGGTTCGCTTCCACCATCAACTCGCGTGCGGAGGATATGCCATTCACGTCCAAAGCTGAGAACCAATCCAGCTGCCTGAGATGTAGGTGTAGGTGTCTAGCCGACGCATCTGCCAATATGAAACCGCATGAAAGTCCGTCAGAAGCTTCCGCAACGTACTGCATGGCAAACTCAAGTTGTCTCGGCAACGAGAGAGCACAACGTTATTCACATCCGTCAACCATATAGAAGAATCGGAATTCTCCCGATGGGGAGTGTCGAGTTGAATAGCTGCGACGACAAGTCCTAGGTATCCCACGCCGGATCCCAGCTCGAGGACGTGCTTCCCTCTCACGCGTTCTATCAGGTAACGCAGAAATGTCAGATTGCTGAATACAGAAACGGAACGGTCGCAATGAACCTGGGTTTTTCCCAAGCCACTCCGCTAAAGCGTGCGCCGCCGGCCAGGTCCTAAGTCCGGTCGTTCCCTGTTCGACAGTTGTACGGGCCTCCAGCAACGTTACACGATGGATCGCATTTGGGGTCTCTGGGCACAGTCGCAAGTAGTGGGTGACATAAGACGGTGACGGGGGTGCCAAATCCCTCGTCGAAAGTCGCGAGTTCGGAACAGACTGGATCAATTCCATCAGATGCTCGTACACCCTCGTGTCTATTTCGGCGTCCTGGACAATGGCTCAGTCA
>Ga0307515_10015028_pt1 | contig 14299 bp, 14 predicted proteins | sample 17_EM_MG_FD_194513 | JGI IMG/M metagenome (GOLD analysis project Ga0307515, IMG submission 194513) | Populus trichocarpa ectomycorrhiza microbial communities from riparian zone in the Pacific Northwest, United States - 17_EM | ecosystem: Host-associated > Plants > Roots > Unclassified | place...
AGTCTATAAGCGGCAAAAAAATAGAATAAAATCAACCTGGTTGTTGGTTGGATTTGTTTTCTACACATTACTTGAATTTTTGAATCAAGTTTATGATAACTAAACCACTGTAATCCAATTCTGATCTTGACTAGTTCTGTTAATTTTATTTTATTTTTTTGAGAAACAAAAACTCAACCGTAGCATACAAAAATTTCAAAGACGGTAGGGACCCCATAGATGAAATTTCTTCCAAGACCTGAACTGCAGACGCGTGTAAAAGTATAACATATAAAAGTCAAGATCAAATCCGTTTTCTCAGTCAATCTCCTCTCTCTCTCTCTTTTCACCTGCGATTTCCTTCCCTTCCCACCCCTCCTTCCTCTGGAAAAAACTCCCATTTCAAAGTCTCCTCCTCCCTTCTCCTTTTATAATTGAAGTTTTTTTAAAAAACAACTACTCTGGCAAACCGACAACAGCAATGGCCGATACCAGAAGCCGAAACGGCAGAAAGATTCCGATACCGAAATGCCCAATCTGCCAAACAGTTTACAACGATCACTCTCACACGCCTCTGCTTCTCCAGTGCGGCCACTCTTTCTGTCTCAATTGTCTCTCTCGCCTCCTCCTCTCTTCCTCACCTTGTAAACCATCACAAAAATCCTCACTTACCTGTCCTAAATGCCGCCACGTCTCCCCTCTCGGCAACTCCCTCCTCTTCCTCCCTAAAAACTTCTCTCTCCTCTCTTCCCTCCTTCCCTCCTCCTCCGCCTCCGACTCCGACTCCGACTCCTCCGACGACGAGAGCGATGTCAATCCTCGTCGATTTCATTGTTCTACAACAAGCGGCGTCGGATTGGCTGGGAATTTGTGTAGAGATCATGAATTGAGGATTGTGAAGGGGATTAGTGAGGTGAAGTGGAGCGGTTTGTTGGTGAAGGGGAAGGAGTGTAAGCATAAGGTAGTTGTGAGGAGAGTTAGGGTTGATGACGTGGCCGATGGTAATTGGGTGGAGAAGGAGCTGGATAATTTGAGGAGGAAAGTTATGTGGTGTAGAAATGTGTGTGGATTTTATGGTGTAGTGAAGAGTGGAGAGGATGATTTGTGTGTTGTGATGGAAAAATGTTTTGGTTCTGTTAAGGAACAGATGGAAGGGAATGGCGGCCGCCTCTCTCTCGATCAAATCTTAAGGTCTTGTTCATTAATTTTTTTTTTCAAAGTGAAATCGAATGTGTTTTTAGTTTGATTGTTGTTTGTTATCTTTAATTTAATTTAGTTGGCTATTGGGAGGACATATTTGTGTTTTAAGCTTAGAGAACATGATGTTTGCCTTTCTAATTGCCAATCACTAGTTGGAAATTACTTTCCTCTGTAAGGTTACAGATAGCATCAAGATCTTGTGGATGGCCTGCATTTTATTAGGCTAGAGAGGTGGATTTAGTTTTGGCTTTATCAGCCTGAGGTTACCACTTTAACTGCAACATAAAAGGACTGTAAAGGAAAACTAAGCATAAGTTACTATTTTGTTTAAAACATGCTCATATTGGGAGGATATTTCTTGAAATTTTTTGACACCAGGGGGCCTATTTTCTTGTCCATTCTAAAACTCTAACTTGATTTTCTACTGATCTCATCAGGCGTAGAAAATTAGTTTTTGATAAGCGTGTTATGTTTTTTTTTTAATGTTATTGTAGGTATGGAGCTGACATTGCACGGGGGGTAATTGAAATTCATGCTGCGGGTATTGTGTGCCTGAACTTAAAGCCGTCCAATTTTCTTCTTGATGCAAGTGGTCATGTGGTGGTTTCTGATTATGGACTTCCGATGATTCTTAAGAAAACTTCTTGCTCAAAGGGTCTGCTTGTGCCTGAGGCTGATCCGTTAAAAACACATTGGTGTATTGATTGTTTGTCGCTAAGTCCATATTATTCAGCTCCAGAGGCATGGGAGCCATTAAAGAAATCTTTGCACTTATTCAGGGATGGTAACATTGGCATATCTGCAAAATCAGATTCCTGGAGTTTTGGTTGTGCTCTCGTCGAAATGTGCACTGGCTTCACTCCGTATGTGAACCAAAACTTTTTGCTTGTATTATTTGATTGATTGGTAACACTTTCTGTCTTACTTGGTTATTTTATTCAGGTGGGCTGGTCTAAGTGCAGAAGAGATCTACCATGCTGTTGTTAAGGAAGGAAGATCACCTCCACAATATGAAAAAGTTGTAGGTCATGGGATTCCTACAGAACTATGGAAGATGATTGGCGAGTGCCTACAATTTAAGGCATCGAACAGACCCACATTTCATGCAATGCTCGCCGTATTTCTGCGTCATTTGCAAGGAATACCTCGAAGTCCTGCAATTCCTAATACGTAAGAATTTCCTCTGTGTTTCGATATATAGCTAATGTTGGTCATTGGATGATCACACTCGTTCAGATTTGGATTTTACTGTCTGGAGAGATTATAGGCAATAACCTTTTAATTAGAAGATACAGCCAATCATGGCTATGCATGGAATACCGACTCTTCAGAACAGTAGATGGTGTGGCAATACAGTGGTACCATTTGGCTGATTTTATGATTTTTGGCTCTGATGGTGGTGGTTGGCACCTGACTGTCCTTATTGTGCCAAGAGATTTTGTAAGTGGTAAAATGGAGGTTGATCAGTGGTACAAGGGTCATCAGTTTGTGCAACAAGAGAAAGACAATGGTGCAACAGCGAGAGAGGACGGGGAGAGTTTTATTGTAAACAAGAAAACTGTTGGGAGAATCAGCTGCAAACTATCCTTCAAGTGGGAATAGATTCATATTGAGTACAGCAAAGACTGTCATTGCAGTAAAATACTCTGCTAATGAAACATCAAGCTGGATGTCAAATGATAAGGATGGAACTGCGTAGTCTACTTGTATTGTTTGACAAGGAATAAGCTAGATACCTGTTTTTATGAGCATTTTCCATTTCTCTACCCAGTTGGCTATGAGATAACTGCTATTTTTTGTCTTCTAGATTGAGCTGTAAACTTTATCTGATATTTGAACCATGTCTTTTTTTTCCCTTTCATCTGTCAAATCTAGAGAACCTGCAAACTGTTCCAGAATTGATATGCTGGAACAATCTCCGACATCCGTCCTGGACATTTTCCCAGTCAAAAGCAACCATCTGCATCAACTTTTATCTGACGGGGACGTGGATGGTGTCAGGTCTGTTTTAACAGAAACTCAGTTTGTTGTGTGAACATGTTAATAGAAATCCTCCAGGTTTGTTTCTTAGCCCTCACTGTTTTTGCAGAGATCTTCTTGCCAAGTCTGCATCGGGTAACGATGGCAACTCAGTTATTTCTCTGCTTGAAGCACATAATGCTGATGGTCAAACTGCATTGCACTTGGCTTGTAGACGGGGTTGCCTTAAACTTGTTGGTGCCATTTTGGAGTACAGCGATGTGGATGTGGATATTCATGACAAAGATGGTAATCCACCAATAGTGTTTGCTTTAGCAGCTGGATCCCCAGAATGTGTAAGATCTCTTATCAGAAGATCAGATTATGCAACTTGTAGGATGAGCGAAAGCATTGGCCGGTCAGTAGCTCATGTCTGTGCATATTATGGGCAACCAGACTGCATGTTGGTAAGCTCCCTAACTGTATGTTTTATAGGAAAGACCTGGTCCTTTATTTTCTTCATTTTAGATCATCTCGAACAATTTTTACAGGAATTACTTTTGGCTGGTGCTGATGCCAATGCAGTGGATGATGATGGTGAATCTGTACTGCATGTAGCCATCACCAACAAACATACAGAATGTGCTATTGTCATATTGGAAAATAGTGGATGCAGATCAATGAGTTTTCTGAACTCAAAAAATATGACGTGAGAGTTAATTCCAGTTTGCATATCATTAATGGTTGATATTTTCTTGTTGATGTGAAAAAAAAAGAAGATTTTTTTTGGTTTTTGATGCAATTTAAGGTTTTTTATTATCTGAGATGAAGTATCTCACTGAGGTAGATTTTCATAGCATATTTAGATTTTTATTGAGGGAATTTTATGATTGATTCTCTCTAGATATTCTATACTTAACTAGCTTATTTATGAAACTGGCATATGGGTCCACCCACTGGCTTTCCGACCTGTTTTGGTTAGGAGTTAAAATTGTTTGGAGTAGCCATTGCACCTTCATTTTTGTCACAATTTTTTTTTGCACCTCGGCTTCTCTTAATTTCATTCGTCTGGATAAAAGGATTATGCTTTTCTATTCATCATCACTTACTGGATTATAATGTAGTTTGATTCATAATTATCATGTTTGCAGTATTCCGGAGGTATATTTTTTAAGGTTAATGAATGCTAATATTTTTTAATAAAAACCTTCTTGATGTCTGTTCAATTGAGATCTTCAAATCTTGCTGAAGCTCTGCTATTTTATTTTATTTTTCTTTCCCTTGAATAAATCTACAGTTCCAGATCGTTCCTGGTTATTTGTTGATCTTACAGACATGAATGTTAGACTACTGGAAGAATCAAATATGTATTTTCATGTCTTTTTTTAATTTGCATTGTTTTGTCCCCCAAGTGCATCCAACTTAAGAGTTATTATAAATTTATATCAGTGAAGAATGTGGGCATGAATAACACCTTTGAGAATATTTTTGAAAGGAAGCTTGTGGCTACATTTTTGTTTTTTAAGATTGACATGGAGAATAGAAAAGAGATTCCTGTAGCTGTCCCAACTAGTTGGGATGAAGATTTGGTTGGATTGAGTTACAGACTACATTTTAGTAGCAATACTTGCGGCAATTAAGTCATGAAATGCTATTTGTTTCTGTAAAATTGTTATCCAAAGCACTTGGAGAGCCATAAACATACAAACAAGGAGAAAAAAAATCAAGGACTGGAATCTCTCATCCATTTGGAGTACAAGGTTGGTTGAGCATGGTTAGTACATTAACACTAATTGGGTGAGGTGTATGATTGTGGGTTCTGTTTGGTCATGGCAGGTTTTGCTTGATTATGAGCTAAATGCTTGGAGTTACTGTTGCTTTTGTAATACACGGGATTGATTGCCTTTGGCGAATATTTTAATTTTTTCAGTAAGAGTAGCACAAAATAATCCAATGGTGAAGAATCTATTATCAACTCTTTGAAGGGTTTTTGGGTTAAAAATATATCCTTTTGGCCTGTTCAATTTTTTTGATAAAAAAGGAAGTTTTCAAATGTCATAGACTGCTTATCATTTGAAGGTCAATTACTGAAACCTGGAATATGTTTCTGATGTTTGTGTGTGTCTGTGCATTCATTTAGATATTATCTGTAGAAATGCGTGTTGTATGACAATTTGTCTATTCAAATGTTACCATTTTCTTTCTATGATGTGCTGATCCCACTCTGAGCTGCTTTTTATTACACTTCTGCTATCACAGACCCCTACATTTGTGCATAGAAGCTCTAAATGTGACTGTTGTCAAGAGGTGGCTAGAAGTTGCATCAGAAGAAGAAATCGCTGGAGCCATTGACCTGCCCAGTTCAGTTGGAACTGCATTATGTATGGCAGCTGCTTTAAGAAAAGATCACGAGACAGGTATTTCATTATTTAATTCTAATCTGCTGAACTTTATGTGGATTCTACCCCGTACATATCTTTTCTCATCTTGCTTATGGGAAATTTTGTCTTTTCCATTCGGTTTTTGTGTTCTATTTTTTTTTCCAATCAAGTGGAATGATTCTTATTACAGTTTCTGACATGTATTTGTAAATCTTCATCAACCCAGGGAAATGGTCTTTTGCTTTTAAAGCTGCTCCTTGTGCCATTTTTGTTGGATAAGTAATGTTCCAATATTTGTTTAATTGGCATTTCAGTATTATAGAAGAGTTTCCATCAACTGTTTTAGTTTTATAAATTTTATGATCTTATAGTAGTTATTTTTATGTTATTTAGCAACTGTTTCTATTTGATACTTATTAGTTAGTATTAATTAGGAGTTTCATCTTGTGTAATGTTTCGTTTAAGCTTCCGACTTTTTACTAGACTTTGGTGTGCCTGTATATACTCATGTGTTCTGTATTTTTGCCATGTGTGCTTTCATCTATAAATCTTGGTTTAAAGCTCTCAATTTAGTACATATAACTAAATTTCTATCTATTTGGTAATCATTTATGTGGACAAACAGCAGAAGATTTCTCCAAACCCATGTCCTCATTCCCAAGAAGTAACAAATATAGATACATGTTTTGTTTTACCTCAGCTAATATTCAGTTTCAAATTGTAGAGGGCAGAGAGCTGGTGAGATTACTTCTTGCTGCTGGAGCAAACCCTGCTGCCCAAGATGCTGAAAATCATCAAACAGCTTTGCATACAGCTTCGGCAGCAAATGATGTTGAGTTGGTCAAGGTAATTCAATGGGGTTTTCCACTTTAAATTAACTTATTACTTCTACAGTGACTTGCCATTTTTTACTTCTTGCAATGTATATGTACAGTAAAAAAAGTTGAAACATAATTTTTTTGTTAGGAATCTTTTCAGTTTATAACTTATGATGAATGTACATTTGGAAAAGGAAACCAAAAGATGGTAAATGACAATAGTGGCTTCTTCCTAAAAAATTAAGCAAAAAGGATTTAGAAACTCATTTTGGAGTTTGGACATATCAAGTATTTAATTTTATAAAGCTGTTATGAATGTCCAGTCCCAGATCAGACATGATCTTTAACTTCTAATGAAAAGTTTACTTTTTGTTTCCAAGTAGATCATTCTTGATGCTGGAGTGAATGCTAACCTACGAAATGTGCATGGTACAATACCTCTTCATTTAGCATTGGCTAAAGGTGCAAAGCCTTGCGTCGAATTGCTCTTGGCTGCTGGTGCAGATTGTAATTTGCAGGTTTGTGATGTTTCCTTTTCTTTTGAATTCGCTTGTCACTGTGATGTTGTGGTTATTAAATAAGCCTGGTATCTCCAAATGTGTTTGATAATGTACATTTATGTCAATCTAGAAATCTAAAGCAATAACAGAAGTAGAGCGTTCACTGATAATTATGTGTGTCTGGTCAGTTAATAGTACTCCATGTAATTAACAGATTGTTACTGTGCTAATCCAACCTTAAACTTCACAACCTCTAGCAGAGCCCTTCATTAATGAAAAGTTATAAAGAAGTGATTCAAAGATCCACACTTATCATCAATTAGACGCCATTAAGATTCATGTGTTGAGAAAATTGATTTGGATGAACGTTAGTACTTAGCTCTTCATGGTTAGCATGTCTTTATGATATTTTTTAAGTCTTTCAGAAGAACTCTTTTGTAAACAGTTTCCTTTTCTTTCCTTTGCTCCAAAAAGGGTTTTTTTTTTTTCTTTCTATTGGGGGTATTGTGGCTTTGGGGAAGGGAAGGTAGGAAGGGACATGCAAACAGCATTGATGAAAATGTAAAATCAACGTACATATGGTTGATCAAGGCAAAGGATAACAAACGCGGCCAAAAGCTAGTTAGATTGACTGTACAGCCAGAAAAGAGAACAAAAATCTTTATAAAATTCTCTAAATATTGATTCATAATTTTTTTATTGTAGTAGCAGCCCTTAATTACTATGAAAAAAACCCTAAATGAAATGAAATTCTAACCCTTAAAACTAAATAAATCTTAACCGTCCAAACAAGTGTAATAAATAACCCATAAATAAACTAGTTAAGGGAAAAAACTAATTGTATGATGCTGCTACAGCAACGTCTACAGTACACCAGAGTATCGAGCTATAATACTACTTCCTAGGATTTGCTCCTACATCAACTTGTTGAGTTGAACATTAACTTAAAATGAGCTTAACCTTGTTGGAGAAAAGGTCACAAAAATGTTCATCTATTTGGAAATTGGGTTGTACACATAGTTAGAATTTGATTTATTAACTATTCAAATTATTGTTTGATATTAAATAGAATTACATTGACTTAATATATAATAAAAAAAAAATACCTGTATGAGCATTTTATTTGTTTTACATTTATAAATGATATAAGAACTGATATGGAACTTTTTTATGATTCTTAAATTTGCAAATTTATTCCAGTATTTGATTTGCAATTGGGATTTTTATTCACAGATAGTCTTGATTTGGAAACTTTTCTTTTATGTGTATATAGGTGATTTGTTGAATGAGATCTACTATTCATTTTTGTGCTTCTAATGTTTTCTCAAGGAACCTTATTGATGCCCATGGATCATTTATATCTTGGTTCTAATGAGAGTTTGACGAATTTGATACATTAAGTAGTATAATTTTGCTTGGATAACAAAAAGGTGGATTGACGTTTTAGTCCATAGGATAAATCTTCCGCATTATTCCACTTTCATTTGTGTAAAAAACTCACCCCTTTTATTTTCAAATATCGATCATTGCAATTTGTTCACATGATCATAAACTGAAGCAACTTCTTTGTAATTATAATCAGGATGAGGATGGTGACAATGCCTTCCATATAGCTGCTGCGGCTGCAAGGTTGATACGTGAGAATCTTGACTGTATCATCCTTATGCTGCAGTGCCCAAATGCAAGCATTAAAATTAGAAACAACAGGTGAGTGAAGCGTAATGTGGTTGCTTATCATTCTTTTTCTGTCAGGGTAAAACTGGAGATTCTGTTTTCTCAGTTAATTCTTAACTAATGTTTCTGATCTAAGTTCATACAGAGTTTTCTCATGTTACCAATAGTAACATGGAGCATACTTTGACTGAATGAATATGCATGTTGTTGTGTCTTTCTGTGATCATGCATTTGTCTTATGGGAAACAGTGGTAAGACGTTGTGTGACCTCCTGGAGAGCCTGCCCCGAGAATGGATTTCAGAAGAGCTTTTGGAAGCACTAGCTAATAAGGGAGTTTCTTTATACCCAACAGTGTGAGTGCAATTTTTTGGGGGAATTATTTGCCAATTCTAAACTATTACTGATGCTTAATCCAGTATGATAATCTTCAGCTTGTCATTTCGACTTTAGGTTTGAAGTTGGAGATTGGGTAAAATTCAAGAGGGGCATGAAGAATCCAACATATGGGTGGCAAGGTGCAACGTGTGGCAGTGTTGGTTTTGTACAGAGTATTCCAGAGAATGGCAGTCTTACTGTATCATTTTGCACAGGAGTTGCTCATGTCTTGGCAAATGAAGTTGTAAAAGTGATTCCTTTTGACAGTGGCCAACTTGTGCAACTTAAACCTGATGTTATAGAGCCCAGGTACAATCATGGTTGCTGTAGCAAATATTAGAGTGATGATGTGCTTGATTGTTAATTATCTTCCTTAGTAGATGTTCAATTTACTCATCATCATCCACTAGCTTCTGAACCCTTGATGTAAGGGGATGTGCATTAAGCTACAAGGGTGGCTGGTTAGTAGTGGATATTCAAGGACTCAATTCTTGCTGAACCTTTTTAAACTTAACCTTTAGACTTACTAACTACAAGGGTGGCTGGTTAGTGGTGGATATTCAAGGGCTCAATTCTTGCTGAACCTTTTTAAACTTCACCTCTAGACTTGCCTAAGAAACAGAACCTGGATAAAAAGTAAACGAGGAAAGTCATGGGATGATTTGTTGTATTGTTTATATTTAATAAAAGAGGAAATTATAGATTTATTTTACGTAACCATTGAGAATTGTGACAATGGTTAGCTAATGGAACCTTGACAAAAATCGAAATACAGCTTATGTACAAGTTTATTTTTTGGGTTTTTTCCATGCTTTGAACCAACATTTTGATGATCATTATAAGAATCTCTGACATTAATCATTAGAATGTTATGAAAGCTTGAAGATGTTGATTCTTCTGTTGTCAGATATGCGTTGCATGAACAATTACGTCACAGTCAGGGAACTGTTCTGTGCATTGAGGATGAGGGGTTTATACGAATTGGTTTTCGCGGTGCCTCTAAGGGGTGGCAAGCTGATCCTGCAGATTTTCAAAGATTTGAAGAATTCAAGGTTGGTGATTGGGTTTGTGTTCGCAAAACACCTGAGGCTGTAAAGCACGATTTTGGAATTGTGACTGCTGGAAGCATAGGGATCGTGCATGGTATCAGATCCGATAGTAGTTTGTTGATAGAGTTCAGTTGTGTACCTGCTCCATGCATATTTGAACCAGAGGAGGTTGAACCAGTTGTGCCTTTTAAGGTAGTGGGAATGTTTTTGTTTTTTATTGCCACGTTTTCTTAAAGAACAGTAATATATCTTCCTACTCCAGCCCCCTCCCCTACATCATGCTATTCACTAAGCATCTCTACAGTTTTTTTTGTTTTTAATTCTGTTTTATTTTACAGATAGGTGAGCTAGTATGTGTGAAACGATCTATTGCAGAGCCCAGCTTTGCTTGGGGTGGTGAGACACATCATAGTGTTGGAAGAATATTTGACATAAAGAGTAATGGTCTTCTGATAATCGAAATACAAAATCGGTCCATACCATGGACGGCTGATCCTTCAGATATGGAAAAGGTGGAGGACTTCAAGGTAATATTTTGTGGCTTTTTTTTAACTCATTTGACTACTGATTGGATTATGCTGTGAGTAGTTGGCATTTATTATCTCATCTTACATGATCAGGTTGGTGACTGGGTTAGAGTAAAAGCTTCGGTACCCTCTCCAAAATATGGGTGGGATGATGTCACCAGGACTAGCATTGGTATTGTCCATAACTTAGAGGATGATGGTGACATGGGTGTTGCTTTCTCCTTTAGAAGCAGGCCCTTTCTATGTTCAATGACAGACATGGAGAAGGTGTCACCTTTCAAAGTGGGACAAGAGATCCGTGTCATGCCGTCTATCACTCAGCCATTGCTTGGATGGTCAAATGAAAGTCCAGCTACTTTTGGGACTGTTGCGAGGATTGACATGGATGGAACCCTCAATGTGAGCATGCTTATATTTTGCATTACATTACGATCCTTGTTTGTGTTCTTGCATGTATGTGTCTAGTAGTAGCGTGATTCCTATTACCAACACTTTGATCATGTTTTTGAGTTTGAGTCCCCCACAGTGCATTTACTGCCTTGCTGGCTGTAACTTCATAGGTGCAGTATATGCATCTGAATCAATGGCATGGGCCATTAATTATAACGTAGCATGCGTTCCACAATTTACGTTGGCTGGGTTGACCGTCCTCTTTTTTCTTGTGTGCAAGAATTGTGTATATCTGCATTTTGACCTTCAGAACTTTTCAACTGTTTTAATAAAGTCTTACTCCCAATTATTTGTGAAGGTGAGAGTGGCTCGTAGAGCAAGCTTATGGAAAGTTGCTCCAGGTGATGCTGAAAGGCTCTCAGGACTCGCTGTTGGTGACTGGGTTAGGGTGAAGCAATGTCTGGGGTCTAGACCAAGTTATGAGTGGAACAGTTTTAGGAAGGAGAATATCGCTGTAGTGCACAGTATACAGGATTCTTTTCATCTAGATTTGGTTTGTTGTTTTCGTAAAGGAAAGTTGCCTGCTCACTGCACAGAGGTGGAAAAGGTTTCACACATAAAAATAGGGCAGCATGTTCGATTTCGTACTGGACTGGTTGAACCTAGGTGGGGATGGAGAGGCGCATGCCACAATTCAAGAGGTGTTGTAACTGCTGTAAATATTGATGGAGAAATAAGAGTTTCATTCTCTGGGTTGCACAATTTGTGGCGAGGAGATCCCGCGGATTTTGAGATAGATCAAATGTTTGAGGTGGGAGAATGGGTAAAAATAAAAGACAGTGCCACCGGGTGGAAAAGTTTGGGGCCTGGAAGCCTTGGAGTTGTACAAGGAGTGAGGCATCAAGATGATGGTTGGGATGGTACTTTCCTTGTTGGGTTCTGTGGCGAACCTGAATTATGGGCAGGACCAGCATGTGAGCTTGAAACTGTGGATAAACTTGCAGTAGGCCAAAAGGTGAAGGTGAAGCCCCACGTAAAGCAGCCACGATTTGGTTGGTCAGGCCATACACATGAGAGCATTGGTTCTATATCAGCGATAGATCTAGATGGAAAACTGAGGATATTTACACCAGCTGGCTCCAAGGTCTGGATGCTTGATCCATCAGAAGTTGACGTGGTGGAGGAAGAGATAATACAAATTGGAGATTGGGTAAGAGTCAAATCATCTATAGCTACCCCAGTATACCAATGGGGAGAGGTCACTCGTGATAGCATTGGAGTGGTACACAAGATGGAGGAAGGAGAGCTTTTGGTGGCATTTTGCTTCTTGGATCAGCTTTGGGTTTGCAAAGAATGGGAAATGGAAAAGGTAAGGGCATTTAAGGTAGGTGACAGTGTGAGATTTAGGGAACGACTGGTGAAGCCCAGGTGGGGATGGGGAATGGAAACCTGTGCTAGCAAGGGCCAAGTAGTTGGGGTGGATGCTAATGGAAAGCTACGAATTAAATTCAAATGGAGAGAAGGACGACCTTGGATTGGAGACCCAGCAGATATAATTCTCGATGAAAGCTCTAGTTTTGCTTGATAGCAACTTTAGTCTGTATTGAATCTGGATGTGATAAAAGCTAAAGCGAGAGAGCCAGGAGTGTAAGAAAGTGCGGTGATCACTGCAAGAAATGGCATATCAGTGCAAAATGTTCCACCAAACAGGACGGACAGCAAGGCTGTTTGATATATTATTCATCTCATAATTAAAGATACTGGTGAAGGAATGGCGTGAGGATCATGTGCAGGTTAGGTGGAGCTCATTTCTTCTTCATAATATTTTCTTTCGAGGCCTTGCAGATATTGTCATTTTGTCCAAGTGATTCAGTCATGATTTGCGTGAAAGAGTATTGCACATATTCCAAATTTGTGGGGGGGTAGAGAAGGGTTTATGACTTGTGTTAGCCATGACATGCAGCAGATGGGTCCATCTCTGCATTTAATGTACATCATGCTAGTTTGTAAAAAAAATACGAGTTTGTAGCATATAAGCTAGGAAAAGCAGCTGGGAGATGCGCACTCTTTTTTGTAGGAAATCTGGTTGATTGTTCTAGTTTCTGTGCTATTATTAGATATAATATGTCCGTAATTTTTGTTTATGATGCAGCCTGTCAAGTTATCATACTCTTTCTAAAGTCGTGTCATTTATAAATATTTCTTGAAAACAAATCTTCATTTTTAGGTTTTTGAAAGATAATTTTTATTTTAATTGTTTAAAGGGTATTTTTCATCTAAAACTAACTAAAAAACATAGCAGTGAAAATATAAATATATAAAGTAAAATTGTCGATATTATTTCATGATATTTCATTTAGTTTGACATAAGATAGTTCGTTGGGCACTGGATAAGAAGGCATGAGTTGATTGGATGCTCTGCATTATGTCATGGGTTTACTAATTATTTTTCCTTGTAGAAAAAATATCAAGACAATATAAAAGTTAAAAAAAAATCTTAAGATTATGATCATGGACTCAAAATAAAAGGCAATGAAAAAAGCTCGAGTCAAACCTAATAAACCTGTTAAATCCATGACCCGAGACATGATATCGAGATGATTACAGAAAAAAAAGGTAAATAAATAAATAATATCAATTTTCAACGAACCAATAATGATAGATGAAATAAAAAAAATTAAACAATGACGAAGTCAACCCGGTTCAACTTTCAGAACTTGTGACATATCATGAGGTTGGATCATAGCATAAAAAGCAAATCCAAAAAAACAACAATGTAAAATTCTCAACCAACCAAAATAATTAGGGATAAACTTGAAAAAAAATTAAAAAAAATAGACAAGAAAGAAAAAAAATTGTAGATTTGAAAAGAATAAAAACCGAATTTGACGCAAAGAAATAAAATAAAATCATAAGTTTGAAATTGAAAAACAATTTCAATTAAGAAAAGGATAAGACAAACTAAAAATAATAAACAAAAGAATGATAATCAAATTTGATATAAAAATCAAATGTTAATGGATGAAATTGAAAAAAAAAACTAATTCAATAAAGGAATTGAAAAACGCTTGTTAGGCATGCACCAGACACTTTTTAATTTAAATAATATTTTATATATATTAAAAGACCCAATCACTCTTGACCCTACATGAGAATAACTAAAGTGCCTCTGTATCCAAAGTTAAGAAACATTATTTTTTAAGAGTATTCAAGTAATTGTGCTACACAAAAAAACCCGAAAAGCGCCTTAACCAAAGAAAAATGTTTTTTAAAAGGTAAGTTAGTAATTATATTGTATAAAAAAGGTAAAAAGACCTTCTAACCCTCTCCTTTCCTTTAATGATTAATGCTTCCAATGAAAAATATCTTCCTAGACTATGCTCTCTTCAAGGATGAAAAATAATTTTGCAATGCAAAATACACAATAAAACCCCGAGCTCTTTTAA
>Ga0307515_10015029_pt1 | contig 14299 bp, 11 predicted proteins | sample 17_EM_MG_FD_194513 | JGI IMG/M metagenome (GOLD analysis project Ga0307515, IMG submission 194513) | Populus trichocarpa ectomycorrhiza microbial communities from riparian zone in the Pacific Northwest, United States - 17_EM | ecosystem: Host-associated > Plants > Roots > Unclassified | place...
TTGTTTTGACCCGGGCCGTTGCCGCGCCGGGCGCGCGCCCCCCCATTCAGGCCGATCTCAAGACCTTCGCGGCGTCAGGGGTTTACGGAGTTTCGGTGCTCACCGCCGTGACCGCGCAGAACACGCTCGGCGTCACCGCCATCCATGCCGTGCCCGTCGACATCGTCGCCGCGCAACTGGAGGCCGTGCTCGCCGATTTCGCGGTCGCGGCGGTCAAGGTGGGCATGGTCGGCGACCCCGAGATCGCCGCGCTTCTCGCCGACCGGGCCGCGGATCTTCCCGAACTAGTGGTGGATCCGGTGCTTGTGGCGACCAGCGGCTCCCGTCTCTCCGGTGTTGCGGCTGTCGCGCCGCTGATGCCGTACCCCCGGGTTCTGACGCCGAATCGGCACGAGGCCGGCGCCCTCCTCGGGCGTCGGGTGGGCACGGCCGAGGAGATGGCCGATGCGGCCGCCGAGCTTGCGGCCCGCGGGCCGCAAGCCGTGGTCGTGACCGGCAGCGAACTGGCCGTCGACGTGCTGTGGCACCGGGGCCGGACCGAGGTGCTGCGCGGGGAGCCGGTGCCGACCGCGAACAACCACGGTTCCGGCTGCACGTTCTCGTCCGCTATCGCCGCGCGGCTGGCCCTCGGCGACGACGTGGTCGCCGCGGTCCGCTTCGCCAAGCTGTACGTCGCCCGGGCGCTCGCCGGCGGCCGGAACTGGAAGCTCGGCCGGGGGCCGGGTCCGCTGCACCACTTCGTCTGAGGGTCAAGCACGGCGACCGCGCGGCCTCTTGCGGCCGGTCGCCGCCCTGTTTATCACGATCTGGGAGGAAACATGAGGCGCAAGGTGTACGTCGAGGGCACCCGGCCGGGCCTGCGGGTGCCGTTCGTGGAGGTGGCACTGGCGGACGACAACCCGCCCGTCCGGCTGTACGACACGTCCGGGCCCGGCAGCGACCCGGAGGTGGGCCTGCCGCCGTTGCGCGGCCCGTGGATCGCCGCGCGCGGCGACGTCGCACCGGTCGCCGGGGCCGGCACGCCGCTCGCCGGGGACCGGCCCACCCAGCTCGCCTATGCCCGGGCCGGGATCGTCACCGCCGAGATGGAGTTCGTCGCGATCCGGGAGGGCGTCGACGTCGGCGTGGTCCGGGACGAGATCGCGGCCGGCCGGGCGGTGCTGCCGGCCAACGTCAACCACCCGGAGATCGAGCCGATGATCATCGGCGCGCGCTTCCTGGTGAAGGTCAACGCCAACATCGGTACGTCCGCCGTCACGTCCTCGATCGCCGAGGAGGTGGACAAGCTCACCTGGGCGACGCGGTGGGGCGCCGACACCGTGATGGACCTCTCCACCGGAAAGCGGATCCACGAGACCCGCGAGTCGATCATCCGCAACTCGGCCGTGCCGATCGGCACCGTGCCGATCTATCAGGCGCTGGAGAAGGTCGGCGGCGACCCGGTCCAACTCTCCTGGGAGATCTTCCGGCAAACCGTGATCGAGCAGGCCGAGCAGGGCGTCGACTACATGACCGTGCACGCCGGGGTGCTGCTGCCGTACGTGCCGCTGGCGGTGCACCGGGTCACCGGCATCGTGTCGCGCGGCGGCTCGATCATGGCGGCCTGGTGCCTCGCCCACCACACCGAGAACTTCCTCTACACGAACTTCGCCGAGCTGTGCGAGATCCTGGCCAGGTACGACGTGACCTTCTCGCTCGGCGACGGGCTGCGGCCCGGGTCCATCGCGGACGCCAACGACGCGGCCCAGTTCGCCGAGTTGCGCACGCTGGGCGAGCTCACGAAGGTGGCCTGGGAGCACGGCGTGCAGGTGATGATCGAGGGCCCGGGCCACGTGCCCATGCACAAGATCAAGGAGAACGTCGACCTGCAGCAGGAGCTCTGCGCCGGCGCGCCGTTCTACACCCTCGGTCCACTCACGACGGACATCGCGCCGGCGTACGACCACATCACCTCCGCGATCGGCGCGGCGATGATCGGCATGTTCGGCACCGCGATGCTCTGCTACGTCACGCCGAAGGAACACCTCGGGCTGCCCGACCGGGACGACGTGAAGGCGGGGGTGATCGCGTACAAGATCGCCGCGCACGCCGCCGACCTGGCCAAGGGCCACCCCGGCGCGCAGGACTGGGACGACGCGCTATCCAAGGCCCGGTTCGAATTCCGCTGGGAGGACCAGTTCAACCTGGCGCTCGACCCGGACACCGCGCGGGCGTACCACGACGCGACACTGCCGGCCGCGCCGGCGAAAACGGCCCACTTCTGCTCGATGTGCGGGCCGAAGTTCTGCTCGATGAAGATCACCCAGGAGCTGAAGGAGTACGCGGCCCGAGGCATGAAGGAAAAGAGCGACGAGTTCGTGAATGCGGGAGGTCGCGTGTACCTCCCGCTCACGCAGTGACGGTCTAGAGCTTGTAGAAGTTGACGTAGTGGTCGGGGGTGAACCAGGTTTCGCGGGTGGACCGGTTCACCACGATCCGGTACGCGTCGCGCGCGGCGCCTCGGGCTCGGGGGTACACGTCGTACTCGCTGTAGGTGGCGTTTGTCGGTAGTTGTTGTTCGCGGTTCTGGAATGTGCCGCCGGTGTAGTTGTACTGGCCGTACGGCCAGCTGTACCAGCCCGCGCTGGTGGGCCAGCCGAGTTGGCTCCAGCCGGTTCTTGCGGTTCGGGCCGCCGAGCAGCGTGACATCGTGCAGGTCGCGTAGACCGCGGCCTCGGCGGACGCGGTGTGCGTCGGCGCCAGCACGGCGGGGGCGACGAGGCTGCTGCCGGTGAGCGCGAAGGCGATCGCGACCGCGGTGAGCAGGCGGCGTAGGTGGGACGGGCGGGGTGCGTCAGACATGGCGGACTCCGATGCGTCGGGGGCCCGTTACGCCGGGCCTTGACCACATCCTCGGACCTGGGGTGGCTCGGCGGTACATCCCCAACGCATCATTCCATTGGCGTTCATCTATTTGCCAAGGCCGCTTACCCAGTCCACGTAGTCGTCGTCCTTGGGTCGTTTCGACTTCCGCTTGGCGTCCGGCGCCTCGTCCATGGCGGCCTCCCGCGGGGCCGGGACCAGCGGCAGCGGGGGTGTGATCGGGTCCGGGTGCGGCAGCGGCGCGCTGATCGCCATCGGCTCGGGGGTCAGCGGCTCGGCGCCGCGGCCCCGGGCGAACGGGCGCATGCTGCGGCCGAGGCGTCCGCCCGCGATCCGCGGCTGCTCGGCCGTGTGTGACGGCAGGGCCTCGGGCGGAATCGGCCGGGTCGCGGGCTCCGGGACGTACGGCCTCGGTTCTTCGACGGCCGCGTGGTTGCCCGGCCGCGCCGATTCGGGGGCCGGCGACCAGGGCGGGCCCGACGACAGCGGCGGATTCTGCGTGCCGCGGGCGAATGCGTCGAACGGCGGCGGGGCCGGAGTCGAGTATTGGCCGCCGGCGGTCGGCCGGGTGGCCGGGAACTCGCCGGTGCGGCCGATGAAGGCGTCCGCCATGCTCGAACGCCGGCCGCGCCGACGCGGCTTCGCGGGCGGCGGCCCGCCCAAGCCGGGGCCTGCGATGTCTGCCTGGCTGGGGCGGGCCGAGGGCGCCGGGTCGTGGGCGGGTGGATCGTCGGGGGAGGGGCCGGCGGGCGAGAGGGGCGCCGCCGCCGCGATCGCGGAGTCCGGCTTGCCGGTGCGCTGAGGTAGCGGCGGATGGTCCTCGGGCGACTCGTTGTCATCGTCCGGACCGGGTCCCCGGCGCAGCACCGCCGCCAGCACCGAGCCGAGCACGCCCGCGCCGGTGGCGGTCATCGCGGCCCAGTACGGCACCACCTGATAGCGGTCGTCGCCCGCGCCCGGCCCCGCGATCAGGTACGCGATCGTCAGCAGCGCCGGGCCGGGCAGCCCGGCCAGCGCGATGGTCACGGTCGACAGTTCGCGTCGCCGGGCGGTCCAGCCCAGCGCCGCCCCGATCAGCAGGGCCAGGGCAGGCATCGTGGCCAGGGCCGTTCGCTGCGTCACCGCGGGCGCCAGGAACCCGGCGTCGAAGGCGCCCAGCCGGACCGCCGGCAGCGGGTCGCTCGGCGCCAGCGACGGCGCCACCGAGACCAGCGCGACCACCCACACCGCCACGCCCATCGCGGCGAAGCTCCATCGCGCGACCGTCTGGGCCAGCGCCGCCCAGGCCGCGAACACGCCGACCAGCGCGCCCAGCCCGGCGCAGATCGCGATCACGACCACCGGGTCCACGCCCGCGACCTGGGCCGTGCGGGCCGGCTGCATGGTCAGCGGCACCACCACCCCGGCGCCGACCGCCGCCGAGAACGCCAGCGCCAACTCGGTGCCCACGCCCGGTTTCGGTGCTTCCGGGGCCCAGCGTCGCAGCAGCATCGCCCCGGCGACCGCGCCCACCACGGCCGCGACCATCGGGAACCAGGCGACCCAGGCCAGCTGCGCCGTCCACTGATCACGCGTGGTCACGTCCAGCACGCGGGTGAGCCGCACGATGCCGAGGCCGTACGCCATGCCGAGCTGGCTCGCGCCGGCTAGTGCGCCCACGCCGAGGGTCGCCGTGAGCAGCTTGGCCCAGGTCCGAAATGCCATGCCGGGCACGTTACGGAATGGCCCGGTGCGCGGCCAGTCTCGGGCCCGCTTCTTAAGGCAGGCCAAAATTCCGCTTAGGCGGGGTCTAAGCCGGCCTTCAACTCAACGATCCGGCCGATGTACACAGTGTCACCGGCGTTGGTCAGCATGTGCGTCTGGCCCGGCTCCCGGAAGACCACGCTGCCGGTTTCCTCCTCGACGTCGATGCGCTCGCCCGCGGCGGTGTGGATCACGTTCTTGGCGCCCTGCACGGCGATCACGACGTACGGCAGCCCGTGGTGGTGCAGCGGCTGCGATTCGCCCGGCGCCAGGGTGATGTGCCAGATCCGTACCCGGTCGTTGTCGAGCATGACCTCCTGGCCGACGGCGCCCAGTACCTGCTCTGTCATAGGTCTCCTAGCTGGGGCAGCACCCGCGTGGCGATGAGGTCCACGTGGTCGAGGTCCGACATGTCGATGACCCGCAGGTGGATGCGGGTGGCGCCGATCGCGGCGAGCTCGCCGATGCGCTGCACCAGGGCGTCCGGCGAGCCGACCACCGGATCCTCGGGCGGCAGGGCGCTGGGCACGTGCAGGGGTGCGGCCCGGCGCTGCGCCTCTTCGTCCGTACGCCCGAGGGCCACGACCACCCCGGCGGAGAGGGTGAGGCTGCGGCCGTACCGCTCGCTTGCCTCCCGGACCCGGTCGAAGGCCGCCGCCGTCTCCGCGACCGTCTTGAACGGCATGTTGAATTCGTTCGCGAAGCGAGCGGCCAGCTCGGGGGTGCGCTTCGGGCCGCGGCCGCCCACGATGATCGGCGGGCCGGGCCGCTGCACCGGCTTCGGCAGGGCCGGCGCGTCCAGCAGCCGGTAGTGCTTGCCGTCGTGGGAGAAGCGCGCGCCGTCCGGCGTGGCCCAGAGCCCGGTGATGATCGCCAGTTGCTCGGCCAGCCGGTCGAAGCGCTCGCCGAGCGGCGGGAACGGGATGCCGTACGAGGAGTGCTCGCGCTCCAGCCAGCCGGCGCCCAGGCCCAGCTCGACCCGGCCGCCGCTCATCGCGTCCACCTGGGCCACCATGATCGCCAGCGGGCCGGGCAGCCGGAACGTCGCCGAGCTGACCAGCGTGCCCAGCCGGATCCGGGAGGTCTCCCGGGCCAGGCCGGCCAGGGTGAGCCAGGCGTCGGTCGGGCCGGGCAGGCCCGGATCGGCACCCATCGACTGGTAGTGGTCGGCGCGCAGCAGCCCCTCGAAGCCGGCGTCCTCCGCGTGCCGGGCCAGCCGCAGCTGGTCGTCATAGCTGGCGCCGCGGTGCGGCTCGATGAACAGGCAGACGCGCATCGGCTCCCCTAGGTCATCAGTAGTTCGTGCAGCTCCGCGCTGCACCGGGCGACCTCTTCGAGGTGGGCGCCGCGGCCGAGGGTGCGCGGCCGGGGGATCTTGATTTCCAGGATCTCGCGGATCCGGCCCGGGCGCGGGCTCAGCACGACCACCCGGTCGGCGAGCAGCACCGCCTCGTCAATCGAATGGGTGACGAAGACAATTGTCGTGCCCAGCTCCATGTGCACGCGCTGCAGCTCGCCGGAGAGCTCCTCGCGGGTCAGCGCGTCCAGCGCGGAGAACGGCTCGTCCATGAGCATCACCCGCGGGTTGGCGATCAGCGAACGGCACAACGCCACCCGCTGCTGCATGCCGCCGGAGAGCTCGTGGGGCAGCCGCTTCTCGAAGCCGGTCAGGCCGGTCATGGTCAGCAACTCGTGCGCGCGCTGGCGGTGGGCGGCCTTCTTCCAACCGAAGATCTGCACCGGCAGGAGCACGTTGTCGAGCACCGAGCGCCACGGCAACAGCGCCGGTCGCTGGAACATCATGGCGATGTCGCGGCGTGGCTTGGTCACCCGCTCGCCTGACATCCGCACCTCGCCCGCGGTCGCCGGGAGCAGGCCGGAGATCAAGCGCAGCAGAGTGGACTTGCCGCAGCCGGAGCGGCCGAGCACCGCGACGAACTCACCGTCGCCGACGTCCAAATCGATCTCCCGCAGGGCCTCCACCGTGCCGGAACGGCCCGCGAAGCTCCGAGAGACGCCGGTGAGACGGATCATCTGCGCGCGCTCCCGATTGCGTCGGATCAATGCGCTGACACTCTAGCCATCCCATGGTGCGCCGCTGGCCGCAGCCTGTCCACAAGGGGTGCGTCGAGACGAACCTGTCATCGAAGATCTACCCGCGGTCCCCTACGCTAACGCGCGAGTTCACCCATAAACACCATGCGGCGCCGCAGCACCCTCCGCTCGGCGCCGACTGCCTCAACACCCCTCGGTTGGGAAGGAACACGGTGCAAAGAAGAACGTTCACCCGTACGCTCGTGGCCGCCGCGCTGGCCACGACCCTCGCCGCCGCCGGTTGCAGCGACGATGCGGACGACACGACGACCAGCGGTGCGCAGTCGCTGGAGAAGGTCACCTACCTGACGTCCTTCGGCCAGTTCGGCCGTGACTCATACGCCTACGTCGCCAAGGAGAAGGGCTTCTTCCGGGAGGCCGGCTTCGACGTGGAGATCAAGGCCGGCACCGGCAGCGGCGACAACATCAAGCAGATCGTCGCAGGTCAGGCGCAGTTCACCCCGATCGACCTCACCGGCGGCCTGCTCGCCGCGGGCGGCGAGGCCAAGGTCACCGGCTTCACCGCGGTGGCGGCGATCCAGCAGCGCACCATGGCCGCGATCATGTCGCTCGACGGCTACCAGATCAACTCGCCCAAGGACCTCGAGGGCAAGACCATCGCCGACCTGCCGGGCTCCGTCGTGCGCAACCTGTTCCCGACGTACGCGAAGCTGGCCAACGTGGACGCCACCAAGGTCAAGTTCGTGAACGGCACGCCGCAGACGCTGTTCGGCACGCTGGCCCAGCACAAGGTGGACGGCATCGGTCAGTTCGTGGTCGGCAAGCCCACGATCGAGGGCATCGCCAAGGGCAAGACCGCGGTGCTGCTGCCGTACAGCGACTACCTGCAGGACCTCTACGGCAACGCGCTGATCACCTCCAGCCAGTATGCCAAGGACAACCCGGAGAAGGTCAAGAAGTTCTCCGCGGCCCTGCTCAAGGGCCTGGAGGCGGCGATCGCCAGCCCGGACGAGGCGGGCAACATCCTGAAGAAGGTCGTGCCGACCGCCGACCCGAAGTCGGCCGCGGCCGAGTTGACGCTGATGGCGCCGTTCGTGCGCTCGGAGGCCTCCGGGGTGCCGGTGGGCGCGCTGGACAGCCAGCGGGTCGCGCGCAGCATCGCCATCCTGCAGGGCTCCGGCCAGATCCAGGCCGGGCTCACCCCCGAACAGGTCATTAGCTTCGACCTGGTGCCGAACGCCTGAACCGGCTCCGTCGCGGGGTACCGCCGCAGCCTGGGCGGGCCCCGTGTCGGTGGAGTGGGAGCGATGAGACATGACTGATCTGGCCACCGTCCCGGCATCGGCGGCGACCACGAACGGCCGGGCGCGCCGCCGTACGCTCGCCGTTGTGGCCTGGCCGATCCTCGGCCTGGCCGTCGCGATCGCCGTCTGGTGGGCCTGCACCGAGATCTTCGAGTTCAACACGGTCGTGCTGCCGGCGCCGCCCGACGTGGTGGACGGCTTCAACCGGTACCGCGACCTCCTGCTGATCGAGACCGGGCACACCACCGTCGCCACGCTGCTCGGCTTCGGGTTGTCGGTGGTCGTCGGCGTGCTGATCGGCGTGGCCATCGCGGCGTGGGGCCCGTTCGAGCGGATGTTCTCGCCGCTGCTGGTCGCGTTCAACGCGGTGCCCAAGGTGGCGCTCGCGCCGCTGATGCTGATCTGGTTCGGCTACGGGCGCACGCCGATCCTGGCGATGGCGTTCATGGTCTGCTTCTTCCCGATCGTGCTGTCCACGGCGACGGGCCTGGCCAGCACCCCCGCCGACCTGGCCGAGTTGGCCCGGTCGATGGACGCGTCGCGGCTGCAGACGTTCGCCCGGGTGCGGCTGCCCGCCGCACTGCCGCAGATCTTCGTCGGGCTCAAGGTCGCGATGCCGCTCGCGGTGATCGGCGTGGTGGTCGGCGAGATGCAGTACGGCGAGAGTGGCCTCGGCACGATCATCGTGCAGACCAGTGGCCAGGGTGACACCGCGACGGCGTTCGCCGCGATCAGCCTGCTGGCGCTGGTCAGCATCGTCCTCTATTACGTGCTCGTCGCCGTCGAGCGGCTGCTGCTGCCCTGGGTGCGGGCTACTACTTCGCAGCGCTGAGAGAGCGTGAGACCGGCCAGCGATGGCGCTGGCCGGTCTCTACCGTCTGTAGTGGATCAAGGCGGTCAGCGGTCAGCTCAGCAGCCGCCAGCGGCCACTGCGCGCGACGAGCAGGGTCATCGCTTGCGGCATGAGCCCCGAGTGGTTGTCCGGGGTGAACCGGATCGGCCCGGACAGGCCATCGGTCTGCGACGTCTCCAGCACGTCCCGGATCCGCTGGCGGTCAGCGCCGGCCTTGCCGACCGCCTCGGCGATCAGCTCGACCGCGTCGGCCGCGAACGCCGCGACGCCCGAGTAGCTGCCGTACCGCGACGTGTAGTCGCGGAACCACTGCTTGCGGGCGGCCTTCGCCGGAGTCGTCGCGATCACGTCCTCGATCGCCAGGATCTGAGTGAAGACCATGGTCGTGTTGTTGGTGGCCGTCGCGGCCTCCTGCGGCAGGAACAGGTCGCCGCCCGCGGCCGCGTCGAAGTAGATCCGGCCCTCGAAGTTGGCCGCCTTGGCGCTGGTCGCCGCGAGCGTCGCCTGGTCGTTGCCCGCCCAGACCACGAGCGCCTCCGGCTGCGCATCGGTCAGCGTGCCGACGGACTGGGTGATATCGGTGGCGGTCGGCTTGATCGGCAGCGAGTTCGTGACGGTGATGCCGGCCTTCTTCAGGTCGGCCGCCATCGTGGCCTTGCCGCCGCGCCCGTAGAGATCGTCGGAGTAGAGCAGCGCGACGTTCTTGGTGTTCGTCCGGGTCAGCTCGGCGACCAGGGCCGCGGCGCTGTCGGTCGCGTTCGGACCGAGCTTGAAGAGGTACCGCCGGCTCAGCACCGGGTTGCTGACCTCGTCCGCCGCGGCCAGCGCGATGGTCGGGATCAGCTTGTCGTTGATCGGCTTGGCCGCGCCGACCGCGCACTCGCCGCAGAAGCCGGCGATCACCGCGGCGACCGCCGGGTCGTCGGCGAACGTGCTGATGTTGCGCAGCGACGAGGTCGGGTCTGACCGATTGTCCTGAATGCGCAGAACAAGTCGCTTGTTGCCGAGCGTGCCGGCCGCGTTGATCTGCTCGACCTTAAGCTGCATGGCACGGGCGTACGCGGAGTCGACCGCGGAGCCCGAGGCCAGGTCAGCACCGATCACTATGTCCGTGGTGTCGCCGGATTCGTTGTCCGAGTCGCAGCCCGCCAGCGCGGCGACGACGAGCGTCGACGCTGCTACGGACGCCGTCAGACGGCGGGGGAGCCTCACTGCGGGTGCCTCCTAAGGGGGCGGTACACGGGATGATGAAGTATCCCGGCGAAAGCAACGTTGTCCGGTGTGGACCGCCCGTACCCGGACAGTCCGTCCGTCCGATCGCGCCAAACCTTGCCAACGTGAAGGTCCCTGGTCAAGCTGCACCCGAGATGATGAGCGGGATAGCTTTCCCACATAGTGGTTGGAATCTTGATGGATCAGTGTCACTGCACCGACACGGAACGTCGCGATGGTCACATTTGTGCACGTCAACGCCTACGCAGCGTCGATTGTCGATCCGAACGGATGATTGCCAGTCGGACGTGAACGCTGTTTCCGGGAGCTCTCAGACTTCCCAAAGGGTCGCCGGTTCTGATGAAATCGCGGCCGTGCCGCGTGTGGCACGAGCCCTGTCGCAAAGATCGGCTAAGCCCGGGCGACAGCACCCGGGCGGGCGAAGAGATGCGGGGATGACCAGCGAGGAGATGTCGTGAGCACCGGTTCTTCGACCCAGGCCTCGACCTATCCCGCGGGTTCCGTCGGCGGGCCGGTTGGCGGCACCGCGGACGGTGGTCGCGCGAGTGGGGCCGGCACGCGTCAGCGCCGTGGTCGCCTCCCGCGGCTGCGCGACGCCCGTATTCGTTCCAAACTGGCACTGATTCTCTTTGTGCCGCTGCTCGCGGTGCTCGCGCTGGCCACCGTGCGACTCGTCGACATCGGCGGACGCGCGCTCGACTCGCGCCAGATCGAGGAGCTGACCCGGCTCTCCACCGATGTCTCCCAGCTGACCCAGTATCTGCACAAGGAACGGATGGCGGCGGCGGCCTACCTCGCCACGCCGGCCGCGAAGCCGGACGAATACAACCGCACCATCGCCCAGAGCGATCAGCTGATCCAGAAGTACACGACCGACCGTCGCGAGTTGAGCGACCTGCCGGACGCCGTGCAGGCCCGGCTCAGCCGGATCGACGACCACTTCCGCACGATGGACGCGACCCGGAAAAAGGTCACGGATCGCGACGAGATCGCCATCTCCGAGGCGGTGCTGCGCTACGGCGTCGTGATCACCGACCTCACCGGCTACGGCGAGGTGCTGAGCCAGTACGCCGGCGCGGGCGAGGTCGCGGACAGCCTGCGCGCCGTCTCCGCGTTCTCCCGGGCCAAGGCGGGCACCGCCGAGCAGGAGGCGGTCGCGTACGCGGCCCGCGCCTCCGGCGACCTGAGCGCCGAGCAACTCGCCGTCTTCACCGCCACCCAGACCAGCCAGCAGGAGTCGCTCGAAAGCTTCTCGCTGGTCGCCACCCCGCAGCAGCGCTCGCTGGTGGACAACACGGTCACCGGCGACGCGGTCAACCTCGCCGACCAGGTCTCCCTCCGGCTCGGCCGCTCCGACACGGTCCTGCCGCTGGAGATCACCCAGTCGCTCGGCGCGGTCGTCGACCTGATGCGCTGGGCCGAGCAGCGGCTGGAAGCGCAGACCCTCGACATGGCCGTCGACGAGAGCGCCTCGGTCACCCAGCAGGCCGCCCTGGAGTCCGGCCTGGTCCTACTCACCCTGATCATCGCCATCGCGCTCGCGGTGGTGCTGGCCCGCTCGCTGAACCTCTCGCTGCGGCGGCTGCGGGAGGGCGCCCTCGCGGTGGCCAACCGCGACCGGCCCGACGCGGTCGCCCGGCTGCGCGACGTCCGCAACCTGGGCGACGGCGGCGCCGACGACATCATCCGCCAGGTACGCGACCCGATCCGGCTCACCAACCGCGACGAGGTCGGGCAGGTGGCGCAGGCGTTCAACGTCGTGCACCGGGAGGCCGTACGCATCGCGGCCGAGCAGGCCGCCCTGCGGACCAGCGTCTCGGCGATGTTCCTCAACCTGGCCCGCCGCTCGCAGAGCCTGGTCGACCGGATGATCGGCGAGCTGGACCAGATCGAGCGCGGCGAGGAGGACCCGAAGCGGCTCGCGCAGCTCTTCGAGCTGGACCACCTGGCCACCCGAATGCGCCGCAACGACGAGAACCTGCTGGTCCTGGCCGGCGCCGACTCCAGCGCGCCGCGCCGCGAGGACGCCCTGGTCGTCGACGCGCTGCGGGCCTCGCAGTCCGAGGTCGAGCTCTACAACCGCATCGAGTTCGGCACGGTTGACACCGATATTTCCATCACGGCCATCGCCGTCAACGACGTCGTCCGCCTCGTCGCCGAGCTCCTCGACAATGCCACCCGCTTCTCCCCGCCGAACACGGTGGTGGTCGCGGACGGCCGACGCATCCGCGACTACGTGGTGATCCAGGTCGAGGACCGCGGCCTCGGCATGTCCGAGGAACAGATGGACTCGCTGAACCGACGGCTGGCCGAGACGCCCGACGTCGACGTGGCCGCGTTCCGGCTGATGGGCCTCGCCGTGGTGAGCCGCCTGGCCAACCGGTACGGCATCCGGGTCGAGCTACGCGCCAACATCGAGGGCGGCACCGTCGCCCAGGTGGTGCTGCCGAACCACATCGTCGTCCTGCCCAACAGCCGCCCGCTGGATCCGCCGTCGCGCGGCGCCCGCCAGCTCGAGCCGGCGCCGACCAGTTGGAACGACCCGATGCCGTTCGGCCGGGGCAGCGCGGCGACGGCCACCCTGCCCGCGATCGCCCCCGAGCCCTGGCAGCATCGCGAGGACGGCCCGTTCCGTACCGGCACGGGCGGCTTCCCCACGATCACCGGGCCCCAACAGCCGGCCTACCAGCAGCCGGCCTACCAGCAGCCGGCCTACCAGCAGCCGGCCCACCCGCAGCTGCCGGTCCTGCCCTCGCAGGTGCCCAGCCGCGGCGACGGCTTCCCCGTGCCGGACGGCCCGACGCCGGATCGCCCGGCGCTGCCCAAGCGGAGCGACAGCGTGCCCGGCACAGACCGGCCCGCGCTGCCCGCCCGGATGCCGCGGCCCGGCGACCCCGCACCGGCCTTCGCCACCGGCCCCGGCGTTACCAGCTCGCCGACCATGGCGTTCCCGACGATGAAGACCGTCGCGCCCGACCACCAGATCCAGCAGAACCTCGCTCCAGCTGTGGGCTTCGTCACTCCCGACGGCGGTACGGTCTCCGCGCCGGAGCGGCCCGCGAGCCCCAACCCGAACGGCTGGGGTGCCGCGCTCGCCTCCATGCCGTCACCGCCGGCCCCGCCCGTGCCGGCACAGCCAGAGGACCGCGGCGAGTCCTCGCCGATCTTCATGCAGATGCAGCAGAGCTGGTTCCAGGGGCACGACACGCCGGTCACCGAGGAGTGGAGCATGCCGACTGCGGGCTATGCCCCACCACCGAGCCAGCCGGTGAGCGGGGCGGGCAGCGCCGCGGCCCAGGCCGTTTCGGCCCCGCCGGCCCCGGTGCGTCCGGCCGCGACCCCCGAGCCGACAATTTCCCTGCCCCAAAACACGGGACCCCTTTCCCAGCACGCGGGGCAGACTGGTTCGCGACCGGCGGAGGCCGGTCCGGACAGCGGTATGTCGGTGCCCCGGCCGCGGAGGTCGGCCGAGGACGCCTGGCGTACCGCCGCCGACGAAGGATGGCAGCGGGCGATGGCGGCGGCGGAACCCGCCGTCAGCGACACCACCCGCTCCGGACTACCCAAGCGGGTACCCCAGGCCCAGCTCGTCCCCGGTGGCGTGCAGAGCAGCCCGCGCAACCAGAACCGTCGCAGCCCGGACGAGGTACGCGGCCTCCTCTCCGCGTACCACCGCGGTGTGCAACGAGGGCGTACGGCCGGCAGTGAAGAAACTGCCGCGGGCGCCCCTGCTCCGAAGGAGAACGAACAGTGACCAGGCCCCCCACCATGCAGGACATGGGCTGGCTGCTCAGCAACTTCGCCGACAGCGTGGCCGGCATCGCGCACGTCGTCGCGGTCTCCGCCGACGGCCTGCTGCTTGCCTCGTCGCGGGACCTGCCGGCGGACCGAGCCGACCAGCTCGCCGCAATCACGTCCGGCGTGGTCAGCCTCACCGACGGCGCCTCGCGGATGTTCAACGCCGGCGAGGTGCAGCAGACGATCATCGAAATGGACAGCGGATATCTCTTCCTCATGTCCATCAGCGACGGGTCGTCGATGGCCGTGCTCGCCGCCCGCAGCTGCGACGTCGGCCAGGTCGGCTACGAGATGGCGCTGCTGGTCGAGCGGGTCGGCGCCGCCCTGGTGCCGGCGCCCCGCGAGGCCGTCGGACACCAGGTCTGACTCCGTACTGCCCGCAACGCGGGTTTCGCAGTGCCGCAACGCGGCTGAGGAAAGCCGGAAGGAGGTGACCGCACGATGGGACAAC
>Ga0307515_10015030_pt1 | contig 14298 bp, 13 predicted proteins | sample 17_EM_MG_FD_194513 | JGI IMG/M metagenome (GOLD analysis project Ga0307515, IMG submission 194513) | Populus trichocarpa ectomycorrhiza microbial communities from riparian zone in the Pacific Northwest, United States - 17_EM | ecosystem: Host-associated > Plants > Roots > Unclassified | place...
GAACTCAAGGAGCGCATCCTCAAGGGGATCGCCGAGATCAATGCCTCACCCGTCGTGTTCCGATGGAACAAGTTCGACCTTGGGCTGGCTTGATGTGTAATTGTTTTGCTGGAACTAACTACTAGTCTGAACTTGACGACGATGGGCGCCTGAGCAAAGTCACCTGACGCGGCCACACGCCGAAGGCAAGCGTCGCCCGGATTGTCGACATGGTTGTCTCCTGTCGTTTTAACTGGTTCTGCGCGGGATTCTCGGCGTGCACCCCGGTGCGCGGAATTGTGGAGTTCCACATTTGTGCAGCCCCGCCGGCGTTGCATAGGAGTCCGTCGGACTTGAGCCCGACCCAATCCGACTGGTCGGTGCGACACGTTTTTGGACAGTGCCGCGCGGATCAGCTGTTCTCGATGATTGATGAGGTGGCGTGAGGGCTCATTGAGCCGCCCTGGGCCTCGGGTTTGGCGGGATCGGGACGCATTTTTCCCCTCACGTCGCCTGCAAGACATGCATGCACTTGATGTTCCAGGCCATGGTCACCAAGCTCCATTCGCCTTGTGCCTTGTGCCTTGTGCCTTGTGCCTTGTGCCTTGTGCCTTGTCCAGCCCGCGCATGCTCATCTGGCGACAGCCCATCACCCGCCTGAGGATGACGAAGACGGGTTCCACCGTCTGCTTGCACAAGCGGTAGAGGGCTCGCCTGGCCTGCGTGCCCAGCCGGTGCGCCATCTGCAGCACCGGGCCCTTCGTCTGGGCTGCGGTGCATCGGATGCGAAGCGCTCCAGCACGGGTGTGTGATGCGATTCCCTCTTGAGCACCAACAGCGGCTCGACCCCGCATCGCTGCAAGCTCTTGGCCTTGGCTTGTGCGATGGCGCGCAAGCGGTCTTCGCCCCGGGCGATCTCCGCCGGCACGTCCATGCCATCGGGAATGGCTGCGCGGCCACTGTTCTCGGCATGCGCCCACGACAGGGCCTTGGGCTTGCTCGCGTTGGCATCGATCTTGGTTCCGTCCAGCGCGATGTGCCCGAGCTTGAGCAGCTTCATCTCGCGCGCCAGCGCTAGCGTCTGCACGAACAGCACGTCCTTCAGAAAGCGGCGGCGGAACGTGGCCAGTGTGTCGTGGTCGGAGTGGGTGTTGGCCGCCACATAGCGGAACGCCCGGCTAGACCTTCAGCGCCGCCGTCACCACGATCTCGATCTTGTACTCGGGCTTCGCGAGGCGAGCCTGCACGGTGGCGCGCGGTGGCGCATCGCCGGGGGCGACCCAGTCGTCCCACACCTCGTTCATGCCGGCGAAGTCGGCCATGTCGGTGAGAAAGATCTGCGCCATCAGGATGTGCGCGTTGTCGGTGTGTGCCTCGGCGAGCAGCTTGTCGACCATCGCCAGCACTTGGCGTGTCTGGCCACGAATGTCTTGCGTGGTGTCGTCGGGCACCTGGCCGGCCAGGTAGACCGTGCCGTGGTGAATGGCCATCTCCGACAGCCGGTCGCCGACGTGGAATCGCCGCACCGCATGGGTCATGTCTTGTTTCCTCGTGCTTGGGCCTTGGCATGCGCCGTGGCACCGGATTTCTGGCCGAGCTTGCTCTCGGTGCCTGCAAACAGCTTCTGGATGTTGCCGCTGTGCCGCCAGACCAGCAGCAGGCACATCACGACGATGGCAGCTGCTAACGGGCCGCCGTCCCAGATCAGCAATTGATAGAACGGTGCGAACACCGCCGCCACGATGGACGCGAGCGACGAGTAGCGAAAGAACACCGCGATGATCACCCAGGTGAGCAGCGTGGCCAGGCCCAGCAAGGGGTTGAACGCGAGCAGCACGCCCGCCGCCGTGGCCACGCCCTTGCCGCCTTGAAAGCGGAAGAACACCGGCCACAGGTGACCGAGAAACGCAGCCAGCCCGACCAGCGCCACCGTGCCGGTGTGCAAGCCGTAGCGCGCGCCGAACTGCTGCACCAGCAGCACGGGAACGAAGCCCTTCAGCGCGTCGAACACCAGCGTCAGGATCGCCGCGGTCTTGTTGCCGGAGCGCAGCACGTTGGTGGCACCCGGGTTGCCCGAGCCATAGCTGCGAGGGTCGTTCAAACCCATCACGCGGCTGACGATCACCGCGAACGACAGCGAGCCGATCAAATAGGCCACCAGCGCAGCCACTGCAGGGTAGAAGGTCTCCATCACTCGGTGATTTGTGTTCGGGGCGCTATTCTGCACCCGCACACTGCACCGGCTTGGCGCCCAGCAGTGCGGTGAGCACCTGCGGCGCCATGCCGACGAGGTAGCCGCGGCGCCCGCCGTTGATGTAGATCAACGGCAGCTCAAGCACGCTCTGCTCCACATAGACCGGCATCGCCTTCTTGGTGCCGAACGGCGAGGTGCCGCCGACCATGTAGCCGCTGTGGCGCTGCGCCACCTCGGGCTTGCAGGGCGAGACCTTCTTGGTGCCGATCTGCCGCGCGAGGTTCTTGGTGCTCACCTGCTTGTCGCCATGCATCAACACGATCAGCGGCTTGGCGTTCTCGTCTTCCATCACCAGCGTCTTGACGACGTGGTGCTCGTCCACACCCAGCTGGCGCGACGATTCGGTGGTGCCGCCGTGGTCCACGTAGTCGTAGACGTGCTCGGTGTAGCTCACCTTGCGCAACTTGAGCAGTTGCGTCGCGGGGGTCTCTGAAACGTGCTCTTTGCGCGCCATACGCTCAGGCTCGGCAAGCGCAGCGAAGCCGCCCGTGGAGCCACGCCCAAGGAGCCGGCTTTGCCGGGCCGATGGGTGGCGCCCCTTGGGGGCAGGAGCGAAGCGACTGGGGGGCCAACATCATTGAGCGGGGTCGCGGTGCTTCCATCTGATCGCGTCGATCTCGGCGAGTATTTCTGGTGACAGCTTCACGTTGAACGCGTCGATGTTTTCATCGAGCTGCTGGCGGTTCGTCACGCCGATGATGGTGCTGGCCACGCGCCACGAGGTGTAGCAGAAGGCCAGTGCCAGTTGCGCCGGCGTGAGGCCGTGCTTGCGTGCGAGCGCGTTGTACAAGCGCGCCGCGTCGAGCGCCTCGGCCCGGCCCCAGCGCTGCTTGCGCATCGAATCGAAGGCCGCCAGCCGGCCCAGGCCTTCATCGGCCTGGAACCCGGCAGCGTCGTACTTGCCGGTGAGTGCGCCGAACGCGAGTGGCGAATAGGCCAGCAACGACACACCGAGGCGGTACAGCGTTTCGTCCAAGCCGTTGTCGAGCGCACGGCTGGTCAGCGCATAGGGGTTCTGCACGGTGGCCACGCGCGGCAGGCCGTGCTGATCAGCCAGGCGCACGAATTCGCTCACGCCCCAAGGCGTCTCATTCGACAGCCCGATGTAGCGGATCTTGCCGGCCTTCACCAGGCCGGCAAAGGCATCGAGCTGCTCGCGAATGGAGGTGTACTCCCTGTCGTGCTTCGGGTCGAAGTACACCGCGCCGAAGGCCGGCGCGTTGCGGTTGGGCCAGTGGATCTGGTACAGGTCGATGCGGTCGGTGCGCAGGCGCTGAAGGCTGTCGTCACAGGCCTGCACGATGTCGGCTGCGGCGAGGTTGGCGCTGCCGTTGCGTATCCAGTCCATGTTGCGCGACGGGCCGGCCACCTTGGTGGCCAGCACCACCTTGTCGCGCACGCCGGGCCGCGCGGCGAACCAGCTGCCGATGATGCGTTCGGTGGCGCCAAAGGTCTCGCGCCGCGCGGGCACCGAATACATCTCGGCGGTGTCGATGAAGTCGATGCCGCGGGCCACCGCGTGGTCGAGCAGCGAATGGGCCAGGTCTTCGCCCACCTGCTGGCCGAAGGTCATGGTGCCCAGGCAGATGGAGGTCACTCGCAGGCTGCTTTGGCCGAGGGAAACATGCTGCATGTTGTGGATGCTCGTCGAGGCGTTGGTCTGAGCCCGGCAGTGTGCCGCAATCGCCCCGCTGCCGTTTGGCGGCTATTCTTGGCCGACAGGGCTACGCGACATTGGCGGCCACCTTCGCACAGACCACAAGCCAGGAGACAAGCGCATGCACAAGCGCCCTGAGACACCGTATGAGCAGCTCTACAACGGCTTTCGCTGGAAGGTGCCCAGGCACTTCAACATCGCCGACGTGTGTTGCACGCGCTGGGCGCGCGAAACGCCCAATGCGATCGCCGTGCACTGCGAGCACGAGAACGGCGACACGCTGAGCTGCAGCTACTCGGACCTGCAAGCCCAGGCCAACCGCCTGAGCCACGCCTTGCAGCGCCTGGGCGTGGAACGGGGCGACCGCGTGGCCATCATCATGCCGCAGCGGGTGGAGACGGCTGTCGCGCACATCGCCATCTACCAGCTCGGCGCAGTGGCCATGCCCTTGTCGATGCTGTTCGGCCCCGATGCGCTGGCCTACCGCCTGCAGAACAGCGAAGCCCGGCTCGCCATCGTCGACGAAAGCGGCATCGACAACTTGCTCGCAGCCCGCACCAGCTGCCCCGGCCTGCGCACCGTGTTGGCCGTGGGTGCCGCGCAAGGCCGGGGCGATGCCGACTGGCCGCAGCTCCTGGCGCGGGAGCCGGCGCAATTCAGCTCGCTCCTGACCCACGCCGACGACCCCGCCGTGCTGATCTACACCAGCGGCACCACCGGCGCGCCCAAGGGCGCGCTGCTGCCGCACCGCGCGCTCATCGGCAACCTGAGCGGCTTCGTCTGCAGCCAGAACTGGTTTCCCCAGCGCGGCGATGTGTTCTGGTCGCCTGCCGACTGGGCCTGGACCGGCGGGCTGATGGACGCGCTGCTGCCCACGCTCTACTTCGGCCACCCCATCGTGGCCTACCAGGGCCGCTTCGCGCCCGACAAAGCCTTCGAACTGATGGCGCGCTACGGCGTGACGAACACCTTTCTCTTCCCCACCGCGCTCAAGGCCATGATGAAGACGGTGCCCGCGCCGCGCGAGCGCCATGCGCTCAAGCTGAGAGCCATCATGAGCGGCGGCGAGGCCGTGGGCGACGCAGTGTTCGACTACTGCCGCAAGCAACTCGGCGTGGTCGTCAACGAGATGTTCGGGCAGACGGAGATCAACTACCTGATCGGTAACTGCGGCCTGTTCGTCGACACCACCGGCGTGCCGCACATCGGCTGGCCGCCCCGGCCGGGCAGCATGGGCTGGCCCTACCCCGGGCACCGCATCGCCGTGCTCGACGAAGACGGCCGCGAATGCCCACCGGGCACGCCCGGCGACGTGGCCCTGCACCGGCACAACGCGCACGGCCAGCCCGACCCGATCTTCTTCCTCGGCTACTGGCGCAACGACGACGCCACGCGCGCCAAGTTCACCGGCGACCCCGAAGACTCATGGTGCCGCACCGGGGACACCGCAGTCGTGGATGCCGACGGCTACTTCTGGTACCAGGGCCGCAGCGACGACGTGTTCAAGGCAGCGGGCTACCGCATCGGCCCGAGCGAGATCGAGAACTGCCTCGTCAAGCACGCGGCAGTGGCCAATGCGGCCGTGGTGCCCAAGCCCGACGCCGAGCGCGGCGCAGTGGTCAAAGCCTTCGTGGTGCTGGCTGTCGGCCACAGCGGCACGCCGCAGCTCGTTGAAGAACTGCAGCAGCATGTGCGCGGCAAGCTGGCGCCGTATCAATACCCGAAGGAGATCGAGTTCATCGACGCGCTGCCGATGACGACCACCGGCAAGGTGCAGCGCAAGCTCTTGCGCCAGCGCGAGGAAGAGCGCACCCGGCAGGCCTTGTGACGTCGCCGGGCCGCCGGGCGTGGATCAGCGTGCGGAAAACGCAGCCAGCGCGTCGCCGGTGATCCGGCAGGTGCGCCAGTCGGGCAGCATGGTCGCGCCCATGCGCTCATAGAAGCGGATGGCGTTCTCGTTCCAGTCGAGCACGCTCCACTCGAAGCGGCCATAGCCGCGCTCGGCGGCCAGCTTGCCGAGCCGCGTCAGCATGGCCTCGCCAACACCCTTGCCGCGGTGGGCGGGCTGGACGTACAGGTCTTCGAGGTACAGCCCGGGCTGCGCCAGGAAGGTCGAGAAGTTGGTGAAGTACAGCGCGAAGGCCGCGACCTCGCCACTCACCTCGGCCACCATGGCTTCGGCAACCGCCTTTTCGCCGAAGAGATGCGGGCGCAGCTTCTCGGGCGTGACTTGCAGCAGGTGGGTCAGCTTCTCGAAGTCGGCAAGCTCGCGAATGAGTCCGACGATGGGCACCACGTCCCGCAGCTCGGCGGGGCGCAGGTGGACAGTGGGGGCGATGGCGGGCGGTTCGGGCGATGGGTGGGAAGGCATGCGCGCATTCTCGCAGCCCGACCCCGCCCTTCGCTTCAAGTCGCTACCGGAGTCCACAGCGGCGCCAGACCGGCTTGCGCCGTTTCGCCGCGCACCAGCAGCGGCTCGTTGGCTTGCAGCAGGAGGTGCTGGCTGAAAAAATCCACCACTCGCGTGATGTAGAGCGGCAGCGCCTCGTGCAGGGTGCCTGCGTGCGACTGGCTGGCCGTGAGCCACAGCCGGGCGCCACACGCCTTGGCCAGCTGCTGCGCCACGGCCGGCGGCACGACGCGGTCGCCCTGGCCCTGGATGATCAGCACGGCGCGGTTACGCAGCGCAGGTAGGCTGCCGAGCACGGGGCGGCGGCCGAGGTCGACACCCGACAGGGCCCGGCCCAGCCAGCGCACGAAGGCCAGCAACGGCACCGGCATCACCAGACGCTGCGCATCGGCATGGGCGTCGACGCGCGGGCTGTCGGCCACCACGGCCTGCACGGCCGGCTCTTCGGCCGCGGCCAGCAACACGGCCGATGCGCCGATCGACGCCCCGAGAACGCCGATGCTCCCCGCCCGATGGCCGCGCGCACGCAGGTAATCGATGGCGCCCAGCACGTCGTGCCGCTCCGATTCACCATGGCCGCGCAGGCGCGTCACCAGCACCGTGATGCCGCGGGCGCGCAGCGCTTGCGCCAGGGTGCGCACATGCAGGCCGCGGTTCTCGATGCGGGCGTCGCTGCCCCAGCAGCCCACCTGGCCGACCACGAGCACCACCGCGGCACGGGCCTTTTCGGCGGGCAGCAGGCTGGCCTGCACACGCGCGCGGCCGTCTCGCGACAGGAAACTCACCTCGTCGGGAGAGGCCGTCTTGAGCGGCTGCCCTTCGGCACCCGCCTTGCGGCTCGGGCGAGCCGTGCGCTTGGCCGCCCAGCGATTGCCTGCGGCGGCAAGGGCTGAACTCATCAATTGCGTCGGGATGTTCATGGCTCGCTCCTGGGCGTTTGCCGCGGCACACCCCGGGCTGGGTGCGTGGCGCGATCGATGCCTGCAGTGTTCGGCGAGCGCAACGGCGGCGTCCTTGAGGCGGCCTGAAGCGTTCTGAAACCTGCGCTATCGCGTAAATTGCGGTCCCAGGAGGGGCCTCGTGCCTGATCAATATCTTTTCGGCCGGTTCGCCCTGCGACCGGCCCAACGCCAATTGCTTGTCGACGACCAGCCGGCCGCGCTGGGTGCGCGCGCCTTCGACGTGCTGCTGGCGCTGGTGGAGAACCGCGACCGCCTGGTGTCGAAGAACGAGCTGCTCGACTTCGTCTGGCCCGGCCTCGTGGTCGAAGAAAACAACCTGCAGGTGCACGTGTCGGCCTTGCGCAAGCTGCTGGGCCCGCAGGCAATTGCAACCATCCCCGGGCGCGGCTACCGCTTCACGCTGGTCATTGACCAAGCCCTCGGGGCATCGGCGCCGTCGATCGCCTCACGCCCCGCCTTGCCCGAACGCACCCTGCCCCTGCTGGGCCGCGACGCCGAGATGGCAACGCTGCTGGAACTGCTGGAAAAACACGCCCTGGTGACGCTGGTGGGCGCCGGCGGCATCGGCAAGACCACGCTGGCACGCAGCGCGGCGTTGGCGCGGCAAGGTGCCCTGCCCGACGGGGCAGCATGGGTCGAGCTGGCCTCGCTCACCGACCCGAGCCTCATCGCCGGCACGGTGGCGCAGGCGCTCGACCTGCAGCTGGCGCCGGGCGGTGACGCGTTGCCGGCACTGGTCACGGCGCTCAAGCCGATGCAGCTGCTGCTGGTCATCGACAACGCCGAGCACCTGCTCGACGATTTGGCCGTGACCGTCCAGGCCCTGCTCAAGGGCACGCCCGGTGTGCACTTGCTGGTCACCAGCCAGATCCCGTTGCGGCTGCAGGGCGAGCAGGTGCTGAGGCTGGAGGCGCTCGCCGTGCCCGAAGCGGGCAGCGACGCGCAACGCGCCGCCAAGCACGGTGCCGTGGCCTTGTTCACCGAGCGCGCCCGCGCCGCCGACCGGCGCTTCACGCTGACCGAAGACAACGTGCGCGACGTGATCGAGATCTGCCAGCGGCTGGACGGCATGCCCCTGGCACTCGAACTGGCCGCCGCCCGCATGCCGCTGCTGGGCGCGCGCGGCGTGGCCGAGCGGCTCGACGACCGCTTCAAGTTGCTCGCCGGTGGCAGCCGCTCAGCGCCCACGCGCCAGCAGACATTGCAGGCCGCGCTCGACTGGAGCCTGGCTCTGTTGCCCGAAACAGAGCGCGACATATTCCAGCGCCTGGGCGCGTTCGCGGGCGGGTTCACCCTCAGCCTGGCGAGCGCGGTGCTCGCAACGGATGAGCTGGACGAATGGGCGCTGATCGACGCCTTGTCCATGCTCGCCGAGCATTCGCTGCTGAGCGTGAGCACCGGCGACCTGCCGCGCTACACGCTCAGTGAAACGGCGCGCGCCTATGCCCTCCGGCAATTGCAGGCCGGCCGCGAACATGACGCCTTGCGTACGCGCCATGCCACCGCCATGCGGAGCTTCTTCGACACATCGCCGTCAGACTGGCTGCAGATGAGCGACGCCGATTGGCTGGCGCGCTACGAGCCCGAACTCGACAACCTGCGAGCCGCATTGAGTTGGGCGCATTGCCAAGGCGATGCGCAAACCATCGTCGCGCTCGTGGGTGCCGCGGCGCCCCTGTGGCACCACCTGTCGCTGCACGGCGAAGCAAGACACTGGCACGAGTTGAGCGAGCCCATGCTCGGCGCCGCCACGCCAAAAGCGCTGGCAGCGCAGTGGTGGCGTGCGGCGCAGTGGGCATGGTCCGCAGTGGCACCCGAGCGGGCCCGTGCCGCGGCCGAGCAAGCACACCAGCTCTATCGCGAGCTGGGCGACGTGCATGGCCTGTACGCAGAACTGGCAGGCCTGGCCGGCATGTGGCAAGAACCCAATGCACAGGCACGGGCCGCGCTTGAAGAAGCGCTGGCACTGGAGCGCCCCAACTGGCCGGCCCGCGAGCGGGCCTGGGGCCAGCGCGCGAAGGCCGACGTGGCCCGCGCCGAAGGACGAATGGCCGACAGCCGCGCCGCGCGCGAGGCCGAGCTGGCATTGCGCATCGCCGCCGGCGACGAGCGCGGCCAGCTGCGAGCCATGTCGCACATGGCCGATCTGGCCTTGGCACTCGGCGAGGTCGACGAGGCCGTGCAACGCGGGCGTGAACTCGTGGCGATCTTGCGTGCGCGGCGTTCACCGTCGACGCTGTGCGTCGCGCTGTGGCACCTGATCGGCGCGCTGCGGGCACAGGGCGATGTGAAAGGAGCAGAAGCACTGGCCCCCGAAGCCAATGCGTTGGCGCAAGACTTCGGGATGCCCGCGCAGCGAGCCTGAGCGAGCCAGGAAATACGCTCAGCTCGATGTCGATCGGGCCATCCCCGCCCGGGTTCGTGGTCAACGAGCTGGTGTGTCCAACGCCTTCAAGCACGGCTTCCCGGGGCATCGAACCGGCTGCTGCATCCAGGTGGGGCTGCGGGGTGGCGTCCGATGTGCATTGAAACTCAGGCCCGAGAGGCTGCCGGCTTGAGGGCACTGGTCGGGCTCCGCAGCCCATGAGCAGCACAAGCAGGGCGGCACCGGTATATCCAGCGAGCAAAAGGCTCGATGCGCAATTGGAACTGGCCTCTCATGCCGGAAGCCCAGAACCTTCTGGCCTACCCACAGGTGCCGAATCGTGGGCAGCAGATCATTCGCTCCACACTACGCGGGAATGGACTCACCTTGCTTCGACGGCACGGCATTGAGGGCATGGCGAGACTTCATGTCATCGCCGATGTAGACCACCCTCGGGTCGGAGGGCAGCGTCGCGTCGAGGGCAAAGGCAGCCAGAGAATCATGAACATAGGTGTCGAAGAATTCGATGATCTGTTCGTCACGCAAGCCCGTGTTGTGGATGAACTCGGCCTCATACGCCTCCAGAAGGTTGAGGTAGTGCGGGCGCAATGGCCGCGACGGGTGGGCTAGATGTACTTCGCGTATGGCCTGGGCATCGCCCAGCAGTTGCTGGTCGTACAACTGCAGATTGCGCGCAAGCGCCCCTTTGGTGCCGGGCAGCGTGTCCTGGCGTGCCTTCAGCTTCAGGTACGGGTCACTCAGTTCAGTCGCTTCCGCATCCGCACGCTCGGCTGCGGCCTCCAGCTTGGGATCAACCTTCGAACCTCCTTCCATCTCCCATTGCCGTGCCTGCTCCAGCCGCCACCGAGCTTGCTCACGCCGCTTCACGGCAGCGTCCATCACTGTTTTGGCAGGAGCCATCTCACGTTCCAACGCCTCCCGCTCCTTGAGCCACTCGGCCTCACTGCGCTTCAGTGCGGTTTCGTCCTTCGTTTCTTCGCCGCGCTTGCGTGCAATCTCATTCACGCCGATCTTGTAGAAGCGCCAACCGTAGTACTGGCGCATATGCGCGTTCATCATCTGGCCGATGGGCCTGCCGCCCATGCCAGCCTTGCTCATGTAGTGCTGCCACAACGAATGGAGTTTGGTGAACTCGGCTTGGCTGTCTTCATCCGCGCCAAAGTAAGAAGGCAATGCAGGGGCGATGCTTTGCATGGCAGACAGCAGATGCAAGGGGACTCCAGCGGCCACTGCCTTTTGATGCATGGCACGCAGCGGGATCAAGCTGAGCATCTGCCCTGGTTTGGCACTGCGGCCGCCTTCGCCGGGCCGGTAGCCTCCGCCCACATCGGAGTGAACGCCGGGGTAAATCATTTCTTCTACGCCGGGCGGGTAGTGGTCACCTCGGCGGCAACTGTCCACCGGAAATGAGTTGCGCAGCTCGTGCCCTGCCACCATGTGCACACACCGCTCCACCATCGAAGGCACGTCCAGCGGGTGCGCCCAGTCCATGTGGCCGTCGTGCACACCAGGCGCCGGGTCGGCACCCGGCTCCCCAAACGCGAGAATTCGCACGCCGGTCTCGGTCATGTTGCGGTTGCGCAGCGCTCTGGAGGTGCTCATCCAGTCGAGCGATTGCGCCAGCGGTGTGTTGTTGGCGCTCATCGGCAAGCCGACCGAGGCCACCGTGTCCCACAACCCAAGAAAGTAAAAGCGCACCGGGTGCCCACCGGCTTTGAGTCGCCAGTCGGCTCCGTCTTGCTTGCACAGCTTTTGGAACTCACGCGCAAAAGCACGCGCCTGGGTTGCGCCACGACTGAACCCAAATGCGCTCACGCGGATCATCGTGATCTTGTTCCGCGGGTTCTGCGCCAACCCCACGTGGTAGGCGAGTTTTTCCTGAAACTGCTTGAACGCCCAGTCGATGCGGCCTTCACCTTGGGCGCCGAAGCCCATCCCCGTGGTCGTTCCACCCGGGTCACCGATTTCTTTGAAGTAGGTGCCAATACCTGGCACGTAGATGCGATAGCGGCCTTGTGCCTTGTCGTTTTCCTCGTGAGCCATATACAGCCGAGCCACGTTGCTGTGCTCGTTGCTCCCGATGTCGGCCTCGCGGTTGTTGCCGGTGCCGTCGAAGAAGAAGCTCATGGTCAGGCTCTGCTGGCAACTGGGCTCTGCCGATGGCGCCGCATTGCCTGCCACAACCTGTGCCGCTCGCTCTGACAGGCTGGGGCGTATCGATCCCGCGGGCGCGGCATTGCATACCGCAGCCCCACCCTCTGTTGCCAACGATGCAGCCTGCTTCAGCCGAAACGGCTCTTGCCTTGCGGCGGGGTACACATCAGCGACCATCTTTGCAAACCGCCTTTTGTTCGTCGTGGATCACATTGCCTTCGGCCTTGCGGTGACCGGCATTGAACCGTTCCAACCTCAATTTCGGGTCGGCCTCACCCTGAGTCACTTCAACCTGAATCTCCCCATCGGGCATGAAATGCACACCGAACGCCGTGGGGTTCGCAGGTATCGGGCCGGTGAGTTCTACGGTTTTCTTGCACCAGCGCTGTTTCTTTCCATCGAGGCTCCTCATCCATTCGATGGTGACCGGTCGAGGTAGTGGTGCCCCAGGGTACAGAACCACGCAGCAACTGGTGCCGCCACCTCCAGATGTCGGCGAACTGACAAAGAGGTTACCCCCGCCCGAACTTCCGACGGAGAAGTCGTCGATATACAGATCCGTGTAGTTGAAGCCATTGATCGCCAGCATCTTCGGCTTGCCGTCGAACCTGGGAACGGTTTGCCCGCCCACAGGCCCCTGTGGCGAGGTCGGTTGAGCGCATGCGCTCAGAAGAGTCAATGCGGCCACCGTAGCTACCGCTGCGCGACGCATAGGCACCGTGAGATGGAAGAACCGTTTAGCGACCATCTTTGCAAACCGCCTTTTGTTCATCGTGGATCACATTGCCTTCAAGACCGATATGCACTTGAACTGCAGCCTAGCGCTACCGTGCTGCCAGAACGGTATGTTCTTCATGAAATAGTCATCGAGAATCTCTACCGTCATGTTGCTTCTCGCGCAAAAGGCAGTGGCCTGTTTCGTCATGCGCTCCCGCTCCGCCCATAAACCGTCATCGCTTTTGAAGACAGAAACATGCTTCTCGATTTCGTAGACGCCAGGATGGTCGGGTAAAGGCCGAACTGAAGCACAGCCGGTCAATAGAAACACGAATGCCGGAAGCAAAAAATTTAGTCTCATGCAAGTGACTTTCTTGAGGCGGCAATACGAGCCTTCAATGGGTTCATTCGATCGACTTTTCTATCTGTTGAATGACCCAAGCAAAGTCGCGTCCCTGCGTGTGAGCGGTCTTGAGCTTGTCGAGCCATGGCGTTTGCTCATGGAAACCCACACCATGCTCCAACGCGACCATGCAAAAAAGGCTCTGCATAGGGAGGCTCGTGATGCCATGGCCGTGTGCAGCGAGCAGGCAGGTGCTGACAAGCTCGTGAAGCTGGCCGCGCGACAAGCCGCTGCACAGGTCCAGCGCAGCACGCACAACTTCTTGGGCTACTGCGTCAGCTTCGCAACTTTCGATCAGTTGAGCCTGCTGCGCATTGCTGAAGATGACCGGGCCGTGCAGCACATCCTCGGCCTGTTCGCGGGTACTCATTTCACACAGTTTGCCTCCGCGATCGAGCCACCACCATTGGCTCGCGACGCAACAGAACGCAGCTTTCTGCTGAGCATCGAGCGTTTGCATCAATGAGACGAATACGCGCGTGTCGAAGTAGCGCAGCAGCACAGGCAGGTCATCTGGCAGCAAGGCGTCCAGCCGGCGCGTCAATGACTTCGCCAATTCATCATGCGGACGCGTTGAGTGAATCACGAGCATGGCATTGCTGGCGTTGCAGGCCTCACTCAGCCAAGCCAGCATGCGCTTTGCACCGGGGGCGGGGAGTTCCACACTTCCCAGGTCAACCAGAATCGGTGCCACCTCGATTGCGCTCGATTCCGTCGAGTCCTGAAACAAACTGATCCAGCGCAGTGACGCGCTTTGACCCAGCCGCGCCAGGAGTCCGCTGCATCCGGCGTGATCGATCAGCACGAACACACGCTTCGGCCCCAGCGATGCGTCGCTGCTTCGCCAGGCGACATCGAAAGTTGAATCGTTGATCACATTCACCTCAATGAGAACGGAGCACCGCTGGCGCGAGCCTTGAGGAGACACTCGACGCAGATGTGTTGCGGCAGGGTTGGCATCGCATAGCTCTCCGACCCCGGCCCGATGAACCTCTTCTGCGCCGCATGCACCGTGGCCTTGCCCGGGCAGGAGGGAATGATCCCCTCGGCCGAGATCACCAGCTTGGCCCCACCCAGGGTCTGCAGCGTGATCTTGATGGCTGCCGCCCACTCCACCGCCCCCACCGCCGACCGGATGTTGACCAGCCCCTTGGCCGCCACCTGCGCCTGCCCGGCCTGGGCCTGCAGTTGAATCGGCCCCTGCCCCGCGATCATGCTCAGGCCCGTGCCGGCGGCCCCTGTGCCCGCTTGCACGGCCCCGGCCAGGATGCCGATGCTCTGCCCGGTGTTCACCCGCATCTGGTGGCCGCCGGCGATGTGCAAGTCCTGCCCGGCTTGCAAGCTGATGACTTCGCCGCTGGCGAGCTGGATGTCTT
>Ga0307515_10015031_pt1 | contig 14298 bp, 3 predicted proteins | sample 17_EM_MG_FD_194513 | JGI IMG/M metagenome (GOLD analysis project Ga0307515, IMG submission 194513) | Populus trichocarpa ectomycorrhiza microbial communities from riparian zone in the Pacific Northwest, United States - 17_EM | ecosystem: Host-associated > Plants > Roots > Unclassified | place...
AGCTAGTGGCTAATAGGTCGTAGTTATGGTATATTAGGTTAAGATTATTAAGAACTTTTTAGTAGAACTGCCATTTCTAGGGGCTATTAGTCTCCTATTAGGCGAAGAGTCTATTAAATAATATACTCTTTATTTGCCCAATAATATAACTAATCTTAGTATCTTCTATAGGAAAAAGGCAGGCGCTTTAGGTTAGTTTCTTGCGGATTTATATCTTTTAGTAGCTATATTCCTTACGGTCTCCCTAAAAGACTAGGGGATTAGGATAATATATATTAGACCCTATAATAGCAGCTTAGGTTTAATTATTATAGCTTTTATTATTACTACTTTAGTAGGGGTTCTTATTAGGTAAAGCTACTTAGCGCTAACCCTCTATTAAGCGTTAAGTAGGTAAAGTTACTAGGGGCGTAAAGACTTAGGTGGTATTATATGCAGTAAAGAGGTATCTAGCGTTATTACAAATATGCTTATTTAGCTAAGATTATAGGTATTTAATTATGCCGTTTTTTTATAACCGTAGTAATAAGTATAATCTTAGCCTTCTTTAACTGTTAAACGTCGCGTTTAGATATATTGTTATGCCTAAGCCCAACCCACTTGACCATACAAACCACCAAAAAGGTAGCAGCAGTGTCTCGCGACTGGACGGGCTGCCGGTTGGAATGTCTTATAAGCTCTCCAGCCCATACGTGACGTATAGGTAGCGCAAGGCATGACATATATAGAGGTTATCTTTAGTCTCTTAGCGTATATTATCGGCGAGCGCCTTATAAGCTTGCAGGTCTTAAATAATATCGCGATCTTAGGCAGTACGCATTTTAGCTTATATAAGCTTTAGGTAGTAGTTCTATAAAAGGCGGTAGTATTTATTAGGTTCTTATACTACCTTTTTTATAAATGTCTTAACGTCTTATATTTTAATTTTAATAAGTAGTAGCTCTTTTACTTGCTTATCTGTAGTTATATAGTTAATAAAGAATAAGATATTATTAATGTCTACCTTATTAAGGTTATTATAATCTTTTAAGCCACTAGGCTTCCCCTTAGGGGTTAAGGCTAGGGCTAATAAGTTAAATTCTTCTAGGGATAATTAGCGGCGTAGGTTAAGTGTAGGTATTAGATTATTTTTTAGGTTTAATATAGTAGCTAATAAGGAATATCGTCTTACTATTATAGGTTCCTTAGAAGTATAAAGTAGGGTAACTTATAAATACGCTGCTTTTAGCAGCGCCTATAGTATTATAGAGACGTAAAATTGGTTATAGGCTAAGTGTTAGTAGTAAAAAAGGCGTAACGTAATGTTATAGGACGGGGGTAGTGGCTACAGAGCGTATGTATTTGAGGAGTCTATAAAACGTTGCGCGATCGATCGTAAGGGTCAAGGGCGTAAGGAGGTAATATACCTACGCGTAGCTAATATAAGCTGTACGCGAGGTGTATATAAGAGAACGGGGTTCTCCTATGGAGGTCCCTGCGGTGGGGTTCCGTGACAAATGTAGTAGAGACCGATATATATAAAGAAGACGTAATAGGCGTCTAAATTATAGTATAGCGTAGAGCTAATAGACCTAAGTAGCACTAAAGAATATAAGAATAGATAACTATAGAAACTTAAAGGATAAATATTAAGTAATTAAAGGTTTAAGGAGTAGAGACCAAACTAGGGATTTTAGTAGTAGAAGATATTTAGGCGGACTCTATAGTAAGAAAGGTAGTATAAAAAGGGGCTTATATAAACTGCGGAAAATAGGGTTATTTTACTAAAGGCTATAGAAGTGGTTAGAGTAACTATATAGTAAAGGGAATAAGATTAGTAAACGGTATATACGTATAAAGGGATAATAATATACTACAAGGAATAAAAGAGTGTTTAATTAAGAGTTTCGCGTTTTATTATAATAACGTATACTAAGTTTATAAGGACGCTAATAGGTTCCTATAAGGGCTTAGTAAAGCCTCTCTATTTTATAAGATATATATATTAGCGTTTTCGTTTATTATACTTAATATTATTAATTCTTTTAACAAAGTACTCGTTTTTACTATCTACTTTAACTAGTAGGGGAGGGTTCTATATTTATCTAGGCAGGGCGTTTAATATAGAGGTAGTAGGGTAGAGGACTAACGTATAGAATATAGGGTAGATTTTAACTGTATTAGGGAGCTTTAATTAGTAAAAGGAGACGACTTTCTTAACCTTATAAGGGCCAGCGTTCTTTTAATTAAGTTTTTTAGTGGGTTATTTTATATTTAGATTTCTTATATTTAGCCAAATAAAGTTACTAATTTAGTAGGCCAGTGCTAGGGTTTATTTTTTATTCGCTGCGGCTTTATAGATAAATTAAGCCTATATTATTTCATTAGTAAGAAACTATTATAGTTCCTTTATTTTCTCTATAAATTTATTTACTTTTATAACTTATAAAGCGTAATAAGTAGGGCGAGGAACATTACTAAATTATTTAAACCCTATTTATAGATACTAGCTATAGTTAGCTAGAAATAGGGAAACCTCTATAGTTTCTAAAATAGAATTATTTATAGTAAACTTAGTAAATATAAGCTAGTTAATCTAGTTATCTTATAAATATAACATGTATATCTAAATATATTATTCTATTATAGTATTTACATATTTTATTTAACCGTCCGTTTCTAGGTAATATATAGTAAATAGTAGTACTTTAATACGGAGTTAGGTAGTTAGTTCTTTTTAAAATATAAAGATAAACTAGCTACCTTTATTAGAGATAATCGTTTTAGGGAGCCTATAGAGTTTCTATATATAATCTAGGAATAGTTAGGCAATAATAGGTATTAATATATTATGGTAGGCGATTAGGTGTCTTATCTTAGACTATTAGTTTATAACTATTATAATATTTATATAGCCTTTGCTTATAGAGAGATTAATAATAAAGTTAATTAAAATATCCTTCTATCTTTGGTCTAAAATAGGTAGTAGCTTTAAAAGGCCGTTATATATCTTATATAAAGCTTTAGCTTATTAACAGATACAGTCGCTAGAGATATACCTTCGTATTATATAATATATATTTAGCTAGTAATACTCTTATTAGAGCAGTTCTAGGGTTTTTCTTTAGCCTAGGTAGCTGGCTACTAGTAGGTTATATATATATTTAAGGAGCTTAAGCTTAAGTTTATTATAGTTAGGTATAACTAGGTGGTTTTAGTAGTATAAGCGGTCTCTATAGGCTTTATATTTACTTAGGGAAATCTTCTTAAAGCATCTAATACTATTATATATTAGCTTAAGCGTCTTTTTAATAAACTTATTATTTGGGTATTTATTAATTATAATTTATTTAATTAACTATTTATTTATTTTAAGGACGTATACTATAAGATCTTTAGTAGGTAAGTTAAATAGTTTAGGGCGAAGTAGAGTCTAATTTTAGTAAGAGCGCGCTTTTTCTAGTGCTAGCGCGTCCTATAAGCGTTAGGTTAGAGCATTAAGCTTTTAGCCTTCGGCGCCTAGGCGGTATATAATTAAGAATTAGAAATAAGATAGATATTCTAACTAGTAGGCCTAGTAATAACTTAACTGTTTTATAGTTGTAAAGTATTATAGATTCTTATAATTACTAAAGACCTTAATTAGAAATCTAGCGTCTTCTAGTTTAGGTTACTATTATTTAAAATATCTAATAATAGCTAGTAATTCCTTATTATAGATCTTATAATTATATTTAGCTAGGCTTAGTTATTTTAAGAAGTATACTATAGGGTATAACACTCTATCCTTATTATATTAAGATAGAATACCTCTAGTAACATAGTTAAATAAATTAGCCTCTATAATACTTATTTAGTTTAGGTTAAAGTATTAGAGTATAGGCGTAGTAGTAAATATAACCTTTAAATAAGTAAAGGCTTTCTTATATTCCTTATTAAAGATAAAGGCTTTATCCTTTTAGGTTAAATCTATAAGGGGTAAAACTAGGACGGAGAAGTTATTAATAAACTATTAGTAGAAATTAGTAAATCCTATAAAGGCTCTTATATCCTTAACATTCTTAGGTTTTTGTCAGTTTATAATTACTTTAACTTTCTTTAAGTTTATTTATATGCCGTTTAAAAAAAACAAAAAGCCTAAGGTATAGGACTTCTATTTTATAGAATTTATATTTATTTATATCTAATTATAAACTAGCTCCTATAAGAGGCCAGCCTAACTAGAACGTATAATTATCTAATTAACAGTGTCGCCGGTAAGTAGAAGGTAAGTTAAAGGTATATTAAAGGTAAGTAGAAGGTAGAATGAGTTTTCATATATTAAAGGACAAATGCTTCTAACCACTTCTATTTAGAGACTAATCGCTAATTCTTCTCTAGAGGAGAACCAGCTCCCTATATAATCCTTTTAAGACGCTAGTAAAACCCTTTACCCCTTATCTATCTAACTATATCTTCTAGGACGTAGATAGAACATAGATAAGACCTCCTTCTATCTTATCTAATATATACCTTCTAGGGAATTCCGTTATAATTGCCTCCCCTTTAAGGGTCTTAGTCCTCTAAGACTTCGCCTCTACTAAGCTTTTATAGAGTTCCGGCTAAAACCACTAAGGAAATTCTTAGTAGAAAGGTACTTTATAATGCAGCTTATAGCTAGTTTTTTACTAGCGTAGAACCTTACTTTATCCTTAGTTCCTCTACTCTTCTCCTACTATAGTTCCTTATAATGCCTTTATAATAGAACTAAGATAATAATAATAAAAATTAAATGGGATTCACCTTTTTTATTATAAGAGTTTGTTATAAGTTAATCTAGAGGTTATCCTATATAACGCGTCCACGAGCCACTATCCCTATTTACTTAAAATAGGTTCTAATAATAACGTCTTTATTTTAATTTTCTTCTAGTTTATAAGCTGTCGCCTCTTATATGTCTTTTTATTAACAACACCATTTATCTCGTCTTTTAGCAGACTGTTTCCTTTATATCTCCGCTTTCAGCTTCTATATCTCTAGCTATTCTTCTATAGCTGCTTTATTCTCTTCTTATAACACATCTATAAGTAATAAAATCCCTACCTTATCCCTTATAACAATACTAACTTCTTAGAGTATTTTTTTATAATGGCTTGTAGTCCTTTTGCGCGTCCCTAGACCGGCGGTAGTGTCGTTCCTCTCTTGGTAACGCCCCAGACAGCGTTTATTACTCCTACGGCAGTTTCCCTAAAATGCTATTATTACTACGTTTATACTCTTATATAGGATCCTTCCTACGTCTATAAGATGCCTTACTCCAGCAAAAACAAATCTAAGTGCTTCCATTACCGCAGCAGAAGAAAGACCTACGTCCTAGTATTTCCCATCCCATCTTATTCTAAATTTCGCTAATTATACTAGATCCCCGCTATCTATATATATAAGACTTATAGGCTCCAACGCGCTATTTAAGATTTCCGCTAATATCCTAATAGTAATAGGTGGGGATAGAAGGTGTCTTCCCTTACTTATAGACTCTTTAATTTAATAAGGGTTTCTACTGCTATAAAGACGTAATATTCTTAGATATATAGTATCCAGGAGCGTATATGCAAACAGCTCATCCTTATTAATAATAATATTTATACTCTTACGCGGGCTACTCTAGCCAGGTAAGTTTCTTTAGTAACTTACTTAGGAACTATACTAACTCCTTTAGCTAACGTCTCTCTAATCCCTACTTAGACGCTAATTTAAAACCTAGGGATACTAAGAATAGCAATAAAGGTTAAAATAAATATTCTCCTTACTAGTTTCCTACCTGTGCTAGTCCTTCCAGTACCCGTTGTTCTAAGAAGAATATTAGTAGAAGTACTAATAATTCTGGGGATAAAGGAGCTAATAATACCGTTAATAATTTTTTTTTATTTTTTTTATTTTAGGTCCGTTGTATTATACTACGTACAATACTGCGCATGCAGCCTCTAGGCTATGGCGCTATAGTTCTATATACATGAATCCTTTCTAGGCAGCTTAACATGTACTAGTAGCTAAGTGGACACTCTGGCCCGTTTTAAACACTAGGGGGAGCTCCTAGCCTATTGGTGTCTTGTCCTGGTATTTTGCTTACTACTATCTTGTTTATACCAAAATCGCACTAAAGAAATCCTGGCTCTTTTATCTATTTCTGCCGTATTCTGCCGTTCCTAGAGTAGAAAAAGCGCTCTAAAAGGTGAATTTTAAGACTGTTTTGCGTATAAGAACTAAAGGCGTACATAGTTTGCCAGCTTAAAGACAACTACCAGTTATTCCTATACGACTTTTTATCCTGTACCCTATTTCTCCTCCTTGCTAAAAAAAAAAGGGTAGGGAATTAGTAATTAGTAGGTACTCTCCCCAAAAGTAACCTACTAATGGTATTTTATAAGGGCGAACCTTGTTACATAAACCCACTCCCATAGGAAAATTTTCACAAGGTTGTCTGTATAGGGTATAAACACCAATTCGCCTATACACCTTATATTTAACGTGCTAATGGTAACACGGGCCAGTCCCCTTCCCCTTTCCCCTTCCCCCACTATAGCTACCCTAGCAGTGCATCGTCTGCGGTACGCCTACGGTACGCCTGCGGTACGCCTGCGGTCCTCTATAGTCTGATTGCCTATAGCGCGACAGCCGTGGACCGGTTGCAGTAGAGGTCGTCTGCAGCACAACGGCTGTAGACTGGTTGTAGAAGGTCGTCTGCTCTGCAGCAGACTGGTTGTAGGAGGTCGTCTGCTCTGCAGCAGACTGGTTATAGAGGTGGTCGTCTGCCCTGCAGCAGACTGGTTGTAGAGGAGGTCGTCTGCCCTGCAGCAGACTGGTTGTAGAGGAGGTCGTCTGCCCTGCAGCAGACTGGTTGTAGAGGAGGTCGTCTGCCCTGCAGCAGACTGTTTATAGAGGAGGTCGTCTGCCCTGCGGCAGACTAGTTGTAGAGGAGGTCGTCTGCTCTGCGGCAGACTGGTTGTAGAGGAGGTCGTCTGCTCTGTAGCAGACTGGTTGTGGTAGCTAGCGTCGTGGTGACGTGTCTTTAGGGGGTATATAACCGGCGGCGTCCCTGCGACGACGGACGGAGGAGCAAAGGGGAGGCGACGGACCTATAAAAGATTTTATCTAGCTTAGATTAAGCTCTATTAGATCTAAACTTACCCCTAAAGGTTTTTAATATATTTATTAGTAGCTCCTTCCTATATAGCTTCTAAGAGCCTAGCGGTAGCTTCCTAATATCCTCCTTAAAGGAAATCGGTATAGGGCTCTTAACTTTCTAAACTTAGGCCTAGGGAAGCTCTAGCTATAGAAGTAGTGTTAGTACTAGTAGCTAGTATAGGCTTCCTAATAAGGCTTGGGTCTTAAGTTAGTATTTAGGTTAAGTTACCTAAAGGGGTAGGCCCGCTTAGCTTGTAAGTAGTCTATATACTATTACTATACCAATTATAGGCCGATGGTCTTTTAAGAGGGCTCTGGTTAAATCCCTAATTAGACGCGTTAATATATTCCTCTAGCATTTCTAGCTTAGGGGAAGATCTTAGGGTTACCTCTAGCGCTTAATCTTCTAATTAGCCTAAGTAGGGCCAGAGGGGTTTCGGCTACTTTTTAGTAGTATTATAGCTATTATAGAGGGTGTCTGCGTTTTCCTTAGCGTTGCCGGTAACTATAGGTATGCGAGAGTTTTTAAGCTCCTAGCGCATCTAGGTGTTAGGGCTCGTTTAGCCGTCTTACCTAGGTATTTATATTATCGCAATCTCTCGCTATTAGAGGGACCTTTTTACCTTAGTGCGACGGCTTTCTATAGGGTATCCGTGGAGTTTTCGTTTAGGTCGTTACGAGATTTTTTAAGGGAGGAATAGTAGATATAAATAAAAGATATAAACAATTTGGTTTTTAAGCTAGCTGCCCTTCTAAATAGAGTAGGAAGGATTTAAACATAAGGGGACTTTATAGATAGGGGGCTATAAGGACACGATTGTAGAATAGGATAGATTGATAAGAGAGATAAATCCTTAAGGAGATAAGGCCTTAGGGATTGTGGAGATTATATACTACGGCACGTACCTCTAGTATATAACCGACGGCTATTTAAGGGGTATTTGGGGTTTTTTCTAAGGGCAACCTAAGGTAACCTACAATAATATCCCTTATAAGATACTAGTTAGTAGGGATTTACTTCCTAAATCCTATCCCTCTATCATGCTACGTAGTAGGGGGTAAGCTTTAGGCAGAGCCTTGTATAGAGCTCTAGTAGAGCTTTATATAGAGATTCGCGTAGAGCCTTATACAAAACCACGTGTGGCGTATAGGTATATAGACGTATAGGTATTAAAGGTCTGGATTAAGCTTAGCATAACCTTAGGTTACGCACGACCCCTTCAAGTCCGCGATATATTGTCTAAATATCACCTCTCCCCCTTAGGTAGTGGCCCCTACTTTTTAGACGCGTTTTTAAGGCCTAAGTTAGTACTGGGTTAGTATAGAGGGCCTTGGCGCGCCTTTAACCTCACTATCGCCTTAATAATCCATTTTTTAACCCTTTCCCCGCGCTGGCTCGCGTAGGGCTTCTAATTTTATATAGAAAGGCCTACTATAATTCTAATTGTATAATATAGAGCCCTCTCTTTCTCCTTCTCCTTTAATATTTACGCGTTCGGTGGCTTTATTTACCCACGCTACGCTTACACGTCTCCCCCGTACCTCTTATAGATATAAACTCTTTTAAAAATCTTCTTACCCTATAGTCTACTTTATGGTCAACGGAAGCCCCCCTAGCCTTTAGAGCAAATTTAAGGCCTAAATAGTACGGCTATATAATATTTATAAGGCCTAGCGCTTAAAGAATATTATAAGGGCGTATAAGTTAAAGTAGAAAGAGTATAAAGACTAGTACGCGAGACTAAAAGGCAATATAGATGGCGCCTAAGTAATAAAAGATAAGCTTTACTTATTTTTAGAGCAGTAAGTTATTAACTAAGAATTATAGGCCACTAATTATTAAAAATAGAAGTTAAAACGGAAAGAGATATAGAAAGATATTAAGCGGGCGAAAAAGAGGTAGAAGATGGCTAAGTAGGCAGAAGGGTAGCTAGGGGGGGTAGCTATAGTGGCAGCCGTAGCTATAGGGGAGGGAGGAAAAAGGGGAGATATAGGACAAAGAGGCCTTAGACGCCCTATTTAACAAGATAGTCTAATACTTAGTTATAAATAGCTACGTCTTCGCTATTACTAAGCTTTGTGCGTGGTAATTAGAAGGTAAGGCCTCGCAGCCGCTATAGGGGCCGAAGCTCTTAGTAGTGCTAGATAGCGTCCGCCGCAATAAAGACCGGATTTAACGTATTAACCCTATTAATTAAGGCCTATTTATAATTACTAGCAGCTATAATATTAAAGGACTTAAAAAGGTAATTACTTAGTGCTAGGAGATAGGCTTTAAGATACCGGGTTTAGTTAAGTCTTATCTTTAAACCTTGGCTAAGTATTTATTAGGTTTGTATCCGGTCTATATAGCTACCGTTTTCTAACCCGTTTTTTAGGCTATATTACTATTACCTAGAGTAAAAGTAGATGGGATATTTAGCTTGCTAACCTTATCCTTATTAAACTAAAGAATAAAAGGCCTAAACTAGACAAGCTGGCGCTATCTCTCGCTTTTACCCTATAATAGGCATAATAATTTTTTTAATAATTTTTTATAGGCATAAACTTTAATTTTATATTATAACTGCAAGCACGTAAACGCTTATAAAGGCTTCACCTATGCATAAGCCAGAAGAACTTTTGAGGCTGTGTGAGGGTGGTGGATCAGGTCTATACCGTAGACGTAGACACCAATAGATCCTTTAGGGAACAGCCAGAGTAATGAATACATAAACTATGCACTGACTAAAAATTAACGCGAAGGCTAATTCTGATTAACTTAAAGGGGCGCAGTTCAGTGTTTACAGTGAATAACTCGGATCGTTGTTTCTTAATTACTGCTCTACATACTCCAATTAAGTATCACTTCCCTTCTCCTCCCAACCTCGGAAATAACTTCTTCGCCGTCCCGATATAAATGTCCTCTTTCGCTTCCCCGTCCACATCAAGCCCTTCCAACTGCCGTGTGAAATACTCAATACTGCTTTCCGGCGCATTCGGGAAATCGCTCCCAAACAATACGTGCCCCCTCTCCGCAAACCCCAGCAGCATCTTCATGGTGGTCCCATAACTGCTCAACGCCGTATCGAAATAGAACCGCCTGGCCTCCCTATGGATCTCCTCTCCGCTCATCCCAACACTCATTGGCGTCTGCGGCAGCAGCCCCGCCACGCGGTCAACGAGCGCGGGGAGCGTGCCGCCGGCATGCGAGAGGATGATCTTCACGCTCGGGAACTGCTGCGTGCGTCCCTGCAGGATGAGGTCGATGGCCGCGCGGCCCGTCTCATGCGGGTAGTCGAACAGCGGCTGCGGCGCGTGTGCGTTGACGAGCGTCGTGTCGACCGGGTGCGTCGGGTGCACGAACACGACCGCCGCTCTCCTGTCCAGCTCCGCCCACACCGGCACGAGTTGCTCGTCCCCGAGATACGTGTGCCCGGCGCCGTACCGCGTGTAGACGATGACGCCGTCTGCGTGCAGTATGTCGAAGGCGTATGCGATCTCAGCCAGGGTGGCGGAGGTGTCGAGGAGGGAGGGCAGGCAGGCGAAGAAGCCGTAGCCATGCGGGTCCTCGTCTCTGATGTGCGCGCAGTACTCGTTGCATTTCCGCGCTAAAGCAGCGGCTGCTATGGCATTGCCGACTATGGCAGGCCCTGGAGCGGTGATGGAGAGAATGGCTGTCTTGGTGCCGGTGCGAGTTTTGATGTCGTGGTCGGCGGAGAGTGTCCAGGGGGGTATATACCAGCCTGAAGGGTCACCACCGGCTTGGTTGAGAGCTATACAATATTAGTGAGGATTCATAGTAGGAGTACTGTGCCATTGTGAAGTTGGAACTAAGGGAAAGGGGAAGAAGGCTTGCCTTCAGTGAATTCAGGAGGGTAGACGTGGTGATGAACATCGATTTTAGGCATATTCGCAGCAAGGTGGTAAGTAGGTAGTTTATATATAGAACTCACGCAGTATTTCTCTATAATAATTGACCTTGTGTATAAGATAACTTTAGCGGGCCTAGATACAGGAAAATTTAGCTTGATTGTCTGAGTCTACTCTTTACATGCGGCTTTTATATTTCTTCATTCTCTATGTTGTTCCAGCCCCGCCGCATTACGTAGAGTTCCTTACTATCAACCAATGCGAGTTATCCGGCATAACTTCCGAGTGTGTCGACCGAGTGGCGATCACGATCGTCGTCGTCGTCAGCTTTCCGCCACCTACCTCATGTTTATCTCATTGACCCGAGGTACGAGTGGTCTATTACTTTCAGGTGGTTGGGTGTTCGAATTTTCAAACTCTCGCCAAGCCTGCTTTTAATTGGTCAAAAAAAAACCGCGGGCGGTATCTACCTGCAGAATACACGTGACGAACTTCAAAACATTGGGTTCAACCAAAGCTCTGCATCGAGCTCTACCAAAGCCCTGCAAAAGCTCTGCACGAAGCTCCGTACGAAGCTCTGCAAAAGCTCTACCAAAAGCTCTACCAAAGGCTTTGCAGCACCCCTGCCCACCCAGTGTACTAGCCACGCGGTGAATGGGCGGTCCAAGGGGGTCTCCCCCTTAAAGCTCTGCTCGAAGCTCTGCTCGAAGCTTTACTCGAAGCCCTATATGGAGCTCCAAAGCTCTACTAACATGCAGCACTAATATACTAGGAAGTCTCACAATCGTCTCGACGAACGTCTCTACAAACACCTCTACGACGGCTCTACAATTGCCTGTACAATTGTCCGTACAAACGGCTCTACAAACGGCTCTACAAACGTCTACACGATCGCCCGTACGAACACCCATACGATCGATCAATTAAACGTCTATACGATCAATCGATCAGACGCCTATACAATTAATCAGACGCCCGTATAAACGTCTCTACAAGTGTCTATAAACGTCTCTACAAGTATCTATAAACGTCTCTACGAACGTCTACAATCGCCTATACAATCGTCCGTACGAACGTCTGTACGAACGCCTACACGAACGTCTACACGAACGCCTGCACGAACGCCTATACAAAGCTCTGCTCAAAGCTCTATACAAAGTCGTTTATAAGGCCTTCAAAAACAAGCCTAAATACAAGCTCTATCAAAGCTCTACATAAGGCTCTATCAAAGCTCTGCATGGAGCTCTACTAAAGCTCTATAAAAGCTCTGCACGAAGCTCTATACGAAGCTCTACAAAAGCTCTACACAAACCTCCGTACGAAGCTCTACAAAAGCTCTACTAAAAGCTCTACCAAAGCCTCTACCAAAGCCTCTGCAAGAGCTCTGCCCACGCAGTAAATGGAGCACGCAGTGCGTAGGGGGGTCCAAGGGGGTCTCCCCCTTGAGCTCAAAGTTCTACTCGGAGCTCTACTTAAAGCTTAATACGGAGCTCTAAAGCTCTGCTAACACGCAGTACTAATATACTAGGAAGGTTCTAAAATTGGCCGTACGAACGTCCATACGATTAATCGCCATACGATCGTCTCTACAAACGGCTCTACGAACGGCTCTATAAACGTCTACACAATCGCCCGTACAAACGCCCGTACGAACGCCCATACAAACGCCCATACGAACGATCAATTAAACGTCTATACAATTGCCTATATGATCGTCTCTATAAACGTCTCTACGATTAATCGCCCGTACGAATGTCTGCACGCCTACATATAGCTCTATAGAAGCTCTATACAAAGCTTTACACAAAGCTCTACACGAAGCTCTACACGAAGCTCTGCAAAAGCTCTACCAAACGCTCTACCAAAGCCTCTGCAAGAGCTCTGTCCACGCAGTAAATGGAGCACGCAGTGCGCAGGGGGGGTCCAAGGGGGTCTCCCCCTTGAGCTTAAAACTCTACTCAAAGCTCTACTCAAAGCTCTACTCAAAGCTCTACTCAAAGCTCTACTTAAAGCTTAATACGGAGCTCTAAAGCTCTACTAACACGCAGCACTGATATACTAGGAAGGCTCTATAATCGTCTACACGAACGTCGCTACAAACGGCTCTGCGAACGTCTGCACAATCGCCCGTACGAACGCCCATGCAATCAATTAATCAATCAAACGCCCATACAATCGATCAATCAAACGCCCATACGAACGATCAATCAAACGTCCATGCAATTGCCTATACAATCGTCTCTACAAACGTCTCTGCAGTTAATCGCCCGTGCGAAGGCCTGCATGTGGCTTTACACAAGGCTCTGCACGAAGCTCTGCACGAAGCTCTACCGAAGCTCTACACGAAGCTCTACCAAAGCTCTACACGAAGCTCTACCGAAGCTCTGCACGAAGCTCCACTAAAGCTCTGCACGAAGCTCTACCGAAGCTCTACATAGAGCTCTGCAAAAGTTCTACAAAAGCTCTACACGAACCTCCATATAAAACTCTGCAAAAGCTCTACTAAACGCTCTACCAAAGCCTCTGCAAGAGCTCTGCCCACGCAGTAAATGGAGCACGCAGTGCCCAAAGGGGGGGGGTCGGGGTGGTCCAAGGGGATCTCCCCCTGAGCTTAAAGCTCTACTCAAAACTCTACTTAAAGCTCAATACGGAGCTCTAAAGCTCTACTAATATGCAGCACTGATATACTAGGAAGGCTCTATAATCGTCTACATAAACGGCTATATAAACGGCTCTACGAACGTCTGCACGATCGCCCGTATAAACGCCTATATAATTAGTCGATTAATCGATCAATTGCCTATATAAACGCCTATACGATTAATCAATTAATCAACTAAACGCCCGTACGAATGTCTCTACAAACGGCTCTACAAATAGCTCTATGCACGGCTTTACACACGGCTCTACAAACGTCTATATAATTAATCAATCAATCAATTGCCCATACAAACGCCCGTACGATCAATCAAACAACTATACAATTGCCTATACAATTGTCTCTACAAATGTCTCTGCAATTAATCGCCAGAACAAATAGCTGCACGACTGCACGTCTACACGTGGCTCTGCGCAAGGCCCTACACAAAGTTCCGCACAAGGCTCTACCAAAGCTCTGCATAAGGCTCTACGAAAGCTCTGCACAAGGCTCTACCAAAGCTCTACACAAGGCTCTGCCCAAAGCTTACCCCCTACTACAAAGCATAACGGAGGTATAGGATTTACGAAACAAATCCATACCTACTAGTATATGTTAATTAAGCTCTATACAATAAGGCTCTAAATTAAAGCTTTGGGTTAATT
>Ga0307515_10015032_pt1 | contig 14298 bp, 8 predicted proteins | sample 17_EM_MG_FD_194513 | JGI IMG/M metagenome (GOLD analysis project Ga0307515, IMG submission 194513) | Populus trichocarpa ectomycorrhiza microbial communities from riparian zone in the Pacific Northwest, United States - 17_EM | ecosystem: Host-associated > Plants > Roots > Unclassified | place...
GCCCAGCTCGGCGCCGCAAGCATCGTCATCAACGACGGCAGCCCCGCCGAGTCGATGACGCGCTGGACCAGCCGGGCCGAGGCCGAGCTGCGGCGCTGGCCCCAGGCGACCTTGGTGGCCGGCGCGCTGGACCACTCGTCCTGCGCCGTCTGCACCACCGCGGGAGTGCTCGTGCTGTGCGCCGCCGCGCCGTTGGATCCGCTGGTGCTCGCGTCGATGGCCTACCTGCGGCTCGCCTCCGGCGGGCGGATCCTGCCCGAGGACAAGCTGCACCTCGGCGACCGGGTGATCGCGGTGGCGGCGACCGCACCACTATAGTTAACTTTATAGATAATCCGCCACGGATCTAATTGCTATGCTGGCAGGCATGACCGCCATGGCACCCGCCCGCAGCGAGCCCGACCTGTCTTTCCTGCTGGACCACGGCAGCCGCGTCCTGCGGACCCGAATGTCCGCGGCGCTCGCCGAGATCGGGCTCACCGCGCGCATGCACTGCGTGCTGGTCCATGCCCTGCAGGAAGAGCGGACCCAGATCCAGCTTGCCGAGCTCGGCGACATGGACAAGACCACGATGGTCGTGACGGTCGACGCCCTGGAACGCGCCGGGCTGGCCGAGCGCCGCCCGTCCAGCAAGGACCGGCGGGCCCGGGTCATCGCGGTCACCCCGGAGGGCGCCCGGGTGGCCAAACGGAGCCAGGAGCTCGTCGACCAGGTCCACGGGCAGGCGCTCGCCACCCTGCCGGCGGACGAGCGCGAGGTCTTTTTGCGGGCCATGAATCGCCTGGTCACCGGCCATCTGGCCAGCCCCGGGGAGAGCCACCAGCCGGCCCGCCGGGCCCGCCAGCGGGAAAGCTAGATAGAAGACAGATCGTCTGTAACAGAACTATCTGCTACGGTCCCTCTTGTTGACGCATTCGACAGGAGGACCACATGTCTGCTCCGTCCGCGCCCCGGTCGCGCTGGCTCGCCCTCGCGGTGATCGCAACCGGAATGTTGATGACCATCCTCGACGGCAGCATCGTGACCGTGGCGATGCCGTCCATCCAGGACGACCTCGGCTTCTCCCCGGCCGGTCTGAGCTGGGTCGTCAACGCCTACCTGATCGCGTTCGGCAGCCTGCTCCTGCTGACCGGCCGGCTCGGCGACCTGCTCGGCCGCAAGCGCATGTTCCTGGCCGGCACCGCGGTGTTCACCGCGGCCTCGGTGCTGGCGGGCGTGGCCACTTCCCCGGCGGTGCTGATCGCCGCCCGCTTCCTGCAGGGCGTCGGCAGCGCGATGGCCGCCGCGGTCAGCCTCGGCATCCTGGTGACGCTGTTCGTCGAGCCCCAGGAGCGCGCCAAGGCGATCGCCGTGTTCAGCTTCACCGGCGCCGCCGGCGCCTCGATCGGTCAGGTCCTCGGCGGAGTGCTGACCGACGCCCTCGACTGGCACTGGATCTTCTTCATCAACCTGCCGATCGGCCTCGCCGCGATCGCGCTGGCCGTGCCGGTGCTGCCAGCGGACCGCGGGCTCGGCCTGGCGGCCGGCGCCGACGTGATCGGCGCGCTGCTGGTGACCGCCGGCCTGGTGGTGGGCATCTACACCGTGGTCAAGATCGAGGAACGCGGCTGGACGTCGGCGTCCACGCTCGGCTTCGGCGCGCTGGCCGCCGTCCTGCTCGGCGCGTTCGCCGCCCGCCAGGCCACCGCGACGAACCCGCTGATGCCGCTGCGGATCTTCCGGTCCCGCAGCGTCTCCGGGGCCAACCTGGTCCAGATCCTGATGGTCGCCGCGCTCTTCTCGTTCCAGCTCCTCATCGCGCTCTACCTGCAGAAGGTCCGCGGGTACAGCGCCGCCGAGACCGGCCTGGCGATGCTCCCGGCGGCGACAGTCATCGGCGCGGTGTCGTTGACCGTCTCCGCCCGGCTGAACGCCCGCTTCGGCGAGCGCAACGTCCTGCTGACCGGCCTGCTGCTGCTGATCGCGCTCCTCGGCCTGCTCACCCGCGTCCCGGTACACGCCAGCTACCTGACCGACCTGCTCCCGGTGCTGCTGCTCGCCGCCGGCTTCGGCCTCGCCCTGCCGGCCCTGACCACGCTCGGCATGTCCGGTGCGGGCCCCGACGACGCGGGACTGGTCTCCGGGCTGTTCAACACCACCCAGCAGCTAGGCGGAGCGCTGGGCGTCGCGGTGCTCACCACGCTCGCGGCCGCCCGCACCGAGTCGCTGCTCGCCGAGGGGGTAAGCCGGCCGGCGGCGCTGACCGGCGGCTACCACCTGGCCTTCGCGGTCGGCGCCGGGCTGCTCGTGGCCGCCTTCGTGGTCGCCGCAACCGTGCTACGCCAGCCGGAGCGGCGGCAGGCAGTCGAATTGGAAACCCAAGCCGTGCGTCCCGCTTTCGAATGATCCGCCGAGTACGCCGTATCAGCGTGCGCCCCGACGCATCTTCTTCAGTGACACCGCGACTTCTTTCAGTGACACCGAAGGGCACCCCAATGACCAACACAGCGAACGTCGAGCGGCTCGAACGCGAGGGGCGCCACCTCGAACCGGCGCGGACCGGCGACCCGGATCTCGGACCATTTCAGCTGCTGCCCGGCACCTGGGCCAACAAGCCCAACCTGCCCGGACGCGGCTGGAACATGATCGCGTTACCCTTCGCTCAGCCACCAGGCAGTACCTTCCGCCCACCGTTCCGCTTACTGCTCAACCAGTTCAACGAGGAGCTCAAGTTCCAGCTGGTCGACAAGGCGGTGCCCAACCGCGGCATCGACCGCATCGGTCCGATCAACACCGACCAGGTGATCGTGACGATCGACTACGAGCAGGCGATCTCCCAGGTGGCCGCCGAGGACTTCCCGCTGAGCGGCCTGGCCGGCCCGCCGGAGCTCCCGATCCACCACGAACCGGGCCTGTTCCTCAACATGACCAACCAGATCGGCGACGGGCCCGACATCGCCCGCCTGGCGACCATTCCGCACGGCGACGCCGCCCTGGCGCTCGGCAACGCGCGCATCGAGTCCGGCCCGCCGACCATCCCGGTGGTCAACGCCCTGCCGATCGGCGTCAACCAGGACTTTGACGTCAACCCCTACCTGTTGCCGTACAAGCACTTCCACGAGAACCTCTTCAAGAACCTGTTCGACCCCACCAACCCGACCGCGCTGCTCAACGCGGCCAACCAGGGCGTCGACATCACCCGCACCACGGTCCTCGAATTCGACACGACCGTCGAGTCCGGCGGCATCAACAACGTCCCGTTCGTGGTCAAGCAGGCCAACGCCTCGGAGATGAAGGCGACCTTCTTCATCCAGGAACTGGCCGAAACCGACGAGCAGGGCCAACCCAAACTGCGTTTGCAGTACGTGCAAGTCGTGCAGCTGGACTTCTTCCCGCGCCTCGATGGCGGCCCCGGCCGGATCAAGTGGCCGCACGTCAGCATCAACACCCTCGAGAAGGTGACCGAAGAGGTCAGCCTCGACTCGTACGCCCGCATGCCGTCCTGAGGCGCCCGCACCGGCGACAACGGTCCGCCAGATCTCTCTGGCGGACCGTTTTCCCTGGTGCTGAGCCGCAGCCGGTCCGACCTGCGCGGCACTGCCGGCAGGCACGGCCCCCGTTCGGCTGACGGCGCCCGGACACGCTTCCTACGGTGGCGCATCCCGGCGCCGCAGGACAGGAACTTCGTCGGCACTTTGCCGGCGGGCGCCTATCGCCCGGGCGGCTCGGTGTCGCGGAGTTTGGCGCGGACGTCCTCGGCCTCCGGCCGGTCAAGATCGTCGAAGATGACCTCCGCCTGCTGCCAGGCGAGGCGAGCGTCGGAAAGCCGGCCGGCGGAGCGATAGGTGTCGCCGAGCCGCGCGAGGGTGTCGGCCACCTGATAGCGGTCGTCGGTTTCCCGATAACGGTCGAGTGCCTGCAGGTAGCACTCGGCGGCTTCCGCATGGTCGCCGAGGCCTTCGTAGACGAAACCGAGGCTGTCCCAGGTGTGCGCCTGCCCGCGGCGATCGTCGCGTTGCTCGTAGACGGCGAGGGCCTGCCGGCAGGAGACGAGCGCCTGCCGATACTCGCCGATATGGGCCTGATTCCAGCCGATCGCGTTCAGGGCGCTGGCCTGCCCGCGTTCATGCCCGGCCGCGCGGTAGAGCTCGTACGCGAGCTGGGTGTGCCGCAGGCCCGCGACGTAATCGTCGCGCCGGTCGCAAATCACGCCCAGCTCGAGGTGGGCGTGTCCCTGGCCGACCTGGTCCCCGGCCCGGTCCGCCAGATCGATCGCCTGCAGCAAGTGATCGCCGGCCTCCTCGTAACGCCGCAGCCACTGGTTGGCCCGGGCGAGATTGCGATGGGCCCGGGCCTGGGCGGACGGATCGCCCAGCTTGGTCGCGGCCACCAGCCCCGCGCGCTGGCTCGCGGCCAGATCGTGCCACTGGCCGCGCCGATCGAGGAAGTCGGCCAGGGTCCAGGCGAGCTGCCCCGGATACTCGTCGAAACCGGTGCGCCCGGCGTGGTCGATGGCGGCGAGCAGCACCCGGTGCTCCGCGACGAACCAGGCGGTGGCCTCCTGCAGATCGGCGAGCTGCTCGGGCACCGTCCCGGGCTGAGGCGGCAGCAGGGTGATCGGCTCCCGGGTCGCCTGCAGGAGCCGCGCCGCGGAGTCGCCGGTGTGCAGGTAGTGGTCGAGCAGCCGGTGCACAGCGGCGCGCCGGTCGGCTTCCGGATCAGTGGCCTGGGCCTGCTCGGTGGCGTAGGCGCGCAAGAGATCGTGAAAGGAGTACCGGCCGGGCCGATGCTCCTCGATCAGGTGCGCGCCGGACAACTCGGCCAGCAGCGTTCGTACCCGCGCCACGGGCAGCCCGGCGAGGCTGGCCGCCGCGGCGGCCGAGATGTCGTGGCCCGGATGCAGTCCGAGCTGCCGGAACAGGCCGGCGGCAGCGGGGCTCAGGGCCGCATAGGACCAGGAGAGGACCGCGCGTACGTCGGTCGCCGCGTCGTCGTCGGTGAGGGCGTCGAGCCGGGTCCGGACATCGGCCAGCTCGGCGGCGAGCATGGTCATCGACAAGTGCGCGTTGGTCGCCACCCGGGCGGCCACAATGGACAGGGCCAGGGGCACCCGCGCGCACGCGGTGACGATGCCGGCGGCGGCCCGCGGCTCGGCCGCCACCCGGTCGGCGCCGAGCCGGCGGCTGAGCAGGTCGTGCGCCTCGGCGACCGACGGCAGGTCCAGCAGAAGCGGATAGGCGCCGCCCCCGGAGATCAGGGCGGTGAGCCGGTTGCGGCTGGTGACCAGGACGAAGCAGCCCGGTGCGCCCGGCAGAAGTGGCCGCACTTGCGCGGCATCACGGGCGTTGTCCAGCACGATCAGCATGCGCTTGCCGGCGAGGAGACTGCGGTACAGCGCGGTCTGGCCATCCAGGTCGGCGGGAATCCGCCGGGCCGGCACGTCGAGCGCTTCGAGAAACCCGTGTACCGCGACGGTCGGCTCGAGGACGGCGCCGGTGGGCTCAAAACCGCGCAGGTTCACGTACAGCTGACCGTCCGGGAACCGGTCTCGCACGCGGTGCGCCCAGTGCAGCGCAAGCGTGGTCTTGCCGACCCCGGCCGTGCCCGACACGGCGGTGATCACCACGGCCCCGGGCCGCTCATCCGGCGCGAGCACCGCATCGAGACGCCCCAACTCCACCCGCCGCCCGGCAAAGCTATGCAGGTCGGCCGGCAACTGTGCCGGCACCGCACCCGCACCACCGACCTCAGGCGCCGAAGCCTGGCAGAACCGATCACGTTCGGCCCCGGCCAGCCCGAACGCATCGGCAAGAAGCCGAACCGTCGGCGGACGCGGCACACCAATCCGCCCAGCCTCAAGCTTGCCGATGCTCCGAACGCTCAAGCCGGTCTTCTCGGCCAACTCCTCCTGAGTCAACCCGGCGCGCCGCCGATGCATGCGCACAACATTGCCGAACACCGAGCCCTCCCAGACCAGACCCGACCACCGCACGGATTGCCGTAAACCTACCCGGCCCCACCGCGGCGGCAGGTTTCTGTAATGGCGACGGGGCGGCCGCCGTCGTTCAGGTGACCTGTTGCCGTCCGAAAGCTGGATTCCGATGTCATCCTTTCCGTCCGTCGGTCGTCGTCAGTTGCTCCTCGGGGCCGGCGCGGCCGGCGCCGTCGCTGCTCTCGGTGTCGCGGTACGGCCGGCCGCCGCCGCGGAGTCGCTGGTTCATCCCGGGATGCTGCACACCGACGCCGACCTCACCCGGATCCGCGGCAAGCTGGCCGCCGGCGACGCCACCGTCACGGCCGGTTGGCAGCGGCTGACCGCCAACGGCCGCTCGCATTCGTCGTGGACGCCGCGCCCGTTGGCCACCGTCGTGCGTGGCGGCACCGGGCAGAACTACGCACAGTTCTACTTCGACGTGCACGCCGCGTACCAGAACGCGCTGCGCTGGCGGATCAGCGGCGAGAAAGCGTACGCCGACACCGCCGCCGCCATCCTCAACGCCTGGTCATCGACGCTGACCCAGGTCACCGGGAACGCCGACCGGTTCCTCGCGGCCGGCATCTACGGATATCAACTGGCCAACGCCGCCGAGCTGATGCGCGGCTACGAGAAGTTCGATCTCGCGGGTGCGCAGCGGTTACTGAGGAACGTCTTCTACCCGCTCAACGACGACTTCCTGAACCGGCACAACGACGCCTGCATCACCAACTACTGGGCGAACTGGGATCTGTGCACCCTCGCCTCGGTGCTGGCGATCGGCATCCTGTGCGACGATCGCGCGCTGGTCGATCGCGCCGTCACGTACCTGCGGACCGGCGCCGGCAACGGCGCCATCCGCAACGCGGTGCCGATCCTGCACGGCGACCTCGGCCAGTGGCAGGAGAGCGGACGTGACCAGGGCCACACCGTCCTCGGCATCGGCCTGCTGGGCACGATCTGCGAGATGGCCTGGAACCAGGGCGTCGACCTGTACGGATACGACGACAACCGGTTCCTCAAGGGCGCCGAGTACGTGGCCCGCTACAACCTCGGCCAGGACGTGCCGTTCAGCCCGTACCACTGGGGAAACGGCACTACCTGCGCGCCGCAGACGCAGACCGTGATCTCGGCGGCCTCGCGGGGGCAACTGCGGCCGGTTTGGGAACTGGTCCTCAACCACTACGTCAAGAGGCGGGGACTGTCGGCACCGAACGTGACGGCGATGGCCGCGACCGTGCGCGCCGAGGGCGGCGGCGGGGACTACGGGTCGGACAGCGGTGGCTACGACCAGCTGGGCTTCGGCACGCTGATGTTCACCCGTGCCCCGGCGACCGCCGCCAACGCCACGACAACCTCGGCATCACTGGCCCCGGCGGCTGCGACGTCCGCAGCCGCCGCACGTGGCCACGGCTCCCGCGCGAGCCGGGCGACGACACCGCGTGCGGGCGGCACCGGTCAGCCGTCCCCGACGCCGACGGCGGCGAGCCGCGCCTTCGACCTCGCCGGCGAGCATTCCACCGCCGGCTCGGCGACCGGCGCCCTGGCGGCTGTCGGTGGGGCGGGCGCGGTGGCCGTCGCGCTGCTATTGCGCTTGCGTACCCGCCGCCGCGGCCCTGGAGGCACTGCGGGGACCGGTTCCTGAACGCGACCGGCCGCGGCTGCGTATATGAGGACAATGCTTACGCCCGGCCGGGCCTGATCATCGGCGGCACCGGTCCGCGGAACGCGGCTCCGGGCCAGGGGAGTTGATCGAGGAATATGCGCGGCTCGGAAGCGATCGTGCCGGTCGAGCGGGTGGTGGCGGCGCAGCGCGGCGACCGTGCGGCGTTGCAGCATCTGATCGCCGACCACCTCACGATGCTCTACAACGTCGCCGGGCGGGCCCTCAGTGGGCACGCCGACGTCGACGACGTCGTGCAGGAGACCTTGCTGCGCGTCGTGGAGAACATTTCTTCCGTACGCGATCCCGCCCGATTTTCCGGCTGGATCCTGGCCATCGTGCAACGTCAGATCGCCGAACGGATACGCCGCCGGCAGGCCACCACGAACCGCACCCGACCGCTGGACGACGCGCGGGAGCTCGCCGATCCGGGCGCCGACTTCGCCGAGACGACGATCCTGCGGCTCGGGCTGTCCGGCCAGCGGCGGCAAGTGGTCGAGGCGGTCCGCTGGCTCGACCCCGACGACCGGATCCTGCTGTCGCTGTGGTGGCTGGAGGTCGCCGGGACCATCACCCGCGCCGACCTGGTCACCGCGCTCGCCACCACACCCGGGCACGCCGCCGTACGAGTCAAGCGGATGCGCGACCAGCTGGAATTGTCCCGCTGCATCGTCGACGCGCTCGGCGCCGACCCGCGGTGCCCGCAACTGGCGGACGCGGCGCAGGGCTGGGACGGCCGGCCCAGCCCGGTCTGGCGCAAGCGACTCGGCCGGCACCTGCGCGGCTGCGGCGCCTGCTCGGCGTACGGGAGAAGGCTGGCGCCCCCGGAGGCGCTGCTGGCCGGCCTGGCCATGCTGCCGCTGCCGCCGTCATTGGCGGCCGCCGCCACGCACACGGCGATCGCCGCCGCGACCGCACCACTGGTCGCCGGCGCAGCAACGCAGGCCGGCGGCTGGCTGGGGGCGTCCGCACTCACGAAGGCCGTCGCCGCGACAGTCGGCGCGGCGGTCATCTCCGGCGCGGCCGTCGCCGCGGTCCACTACGGCTCCGACGCTCCGCGGGCAGCGCCGCCTCGAGCCGTGGTGACGGCCTCCGCCAAGCCCACTACGAGCCTCCCGTCCCGGCCCCCGGCGGCACCGTCACCCACCGTCACCAGCGCCCCCGCAGTTCGGTACGGCAGCGTGGTCGACGCCGTCGACAAGGCGCCGCCGAAGAACCGCCAACCGAGCCGCCTGCCCGCCCGGCCGGAGGGCACCCTCACCGTGGCGGCCGCCGGTGACAACGACCCGCGCCCCGACGTCGTCTCGATGATCCGTCGCGGCCAGTGGGTCACCTACCGCGGGCGCGGCTACCTGCGCATCGAATGGGCCGTGGCCTACACCCAGCGGGTCGGCGTCGTGACCATGCCATCCTGGACCGGGCTGGCGGGCAAGCTCTTCCACGTCGCCTCGGGCGGCGGCGAGCGCCTCGACGACCAGATCCCGGGCGCCGCCGCGGGCACCACCGGCATGGGCGACCCCACCCACGGCCACGCCGAGCTGCCCGGCGGCGCACAGCAGATGTGGCACTTCGAGTACTACTACCTCGACGGCCAGGTGACCCTCACCGCCAACGAACGCGGCGCCGACTACAACATCTACGTCCACATCGTCACCCGGGCGAGCGTCAACGCCGACATCCGCACCGCACCCGGCCCCGACGGCAACCCCATCCGGTACGGCTTGACCCGCGACAACGGCACGGACGCGTGCCCGGTTCCGCAGTACGTCACCCGCGCCACCCCCGCCGACCCGGCCAGCGTCGCTCAGCAGAGTCGTCTGCGCTGACCAACGCCGGGGCTAAATGGTCACGGAGATGCCGACCACCGGCGCCTTCCGCAGGTGGAAGGTCTTCGCCAGCCAGTTGCCGACGCGAGAGAGCAGGTATTTGCGGGCCACGATCGCCCGGGCCGTCCGCGTGCCATCATCGTCGAGCACTTGGGCGGCGCCCTCTGCCGTCGGAGCCCCCTCGGCGATGCGGCCGCGGACGTCACAGACCGTGACACGGACCCGGCCGTCGCGACGAATACGCTTCACCTTCCACGCGTCGGCGTCGGAAACGATGTACATCCGGCCGTCGCTCGTGGCCTGCCAGACGGGGCTCGCCACGGCGGTGCCGTCCTTGCGGTAGGTGGTCAGGCTGACGTACTTGCTGCGCGCGATCTCCTCCGGCACTGGCATGACTCAACGGTAGTCGTAGCAGCACGGCGGCCTCTACCGGTACCTGCTGCCGCGCACGGGCTATGCCGCGCGGTCAGTTCACGCTCGAGGTGATGTCGAAGGTGAAGTGATCGCCGAGGTTGAGCTGGAGTGCCGCTCGTAATGCGTTGACGGGGAAACGGCAAGGACCTGGCCCCGATACCACACGTGCGTCGCGACGCCGTGCAGATGCTGGTTTCGTGGCTTGTCGGGGTGTGCTGAGCAGGCGAACCACGAGCGCGCTCAGCGCCCGAAGACCGCGCGGATCGTGTTCTTGGCCGGCCGCCAGATCTCATTGCGCACCCCGGCACCCATCCGTCGGGTTGCCCCGAACCCTGCCCGAACCAGCCAGGCGACGGCCCGCGCGGCCGGCAGCAGCACCCGGCGCCCGAGCCACGCGAGAACCAGCCCGAGCGGCCGGAGAATCCAGCGGTACGCCCCGCGCCACCCCAGTCGGATCAGATAGCCGAGCCCGCGGAGAAGCGCCCACACGACGACGGCCAGCGGCACGAGAATCCAGCGATGGAAGGCACGGGCCAGCCATCCGAGCGGTCGCAGCAGCCATCGATAGGTGGCGTGCGCGAGCCAGGCCAGGGCCAGACCGAGCGGACGCAGCACCCACCGCACGGCGGCACCCGCCAACCAGACCACCACCAGACCGAGCGGACGCAACACCCACCGAACCGCGGCACCCGCCAACCAGACCACCACCAGACCGAGCGGACGCAACACCCACCGAACCGCGGCACCCGCCAACCAGACCACCACCAGACCGAGCGGACGCAACACCACCGCGAAGAACCAGACCAGCACCGCCCCCGCCGGCCGCAACAGCCACCGGAGGATCGCCGCTGCGGCCCGGACCGCCAGCCACGCCACCGCCCGTCCGAAGAGGACAGCCGGCGCGACGATCAGCCAGCGCCAAGCCCACGCCACCGGCACGGCAACCAGGTAGTGCCAGACGAACACGAGCGGCACGACAACCAGGTGCCCCCAGGCCCACGCGACCGGCACCGCGACCAGGTAGTGCCAGACCCAGGCAAGCGGCCGGACGACCGCGTGCCGCCAGACCGCGGCGGCGGCCCGCCGAACCAGCTTCATGCCCTCCCAAAGGAGGCGGAACGGGAGCACGACGGCGATCACGACCGCCTGAAGGGGTCGCATCCATGCAGGTGGGGGCTGGTACGGTTCCGGCGTCATCGTCCGTTCACGGTAGGTGGCGCTGTCAAAGAAAAGAAGGCACCTACCTCATCGCACCGAGCTGTGCGCAACGGCCCACCTATCGACAGCCCTCGACGTATCCGCTTCGTAATTCTTCGTCTGCGACCACGGAGCGCACAAAGGCCGCTCACCCGGACGGGTGAACGGCCTTTGACCTGCACTTCTGTGGTAGCGGGGACAGGATTTGAACCTGCGACCTCTGGGTTATGAGCCCAGCGAGCTACCGAGCTGCTCCACCCCGCGCTGCCTTGTTACATGCAAAGACTAGCGCACCCCATCCGCAGACTGCAAAACGCCCCCACAAAGATGGCCCGCCACCTTCGTGACGGGCCATCTGAGCTGCTCAAACTCTAACCAGTAGCGCTAGGTGACGGGTTCGTCGACGGCGCCGCCGGGGCCGAGGCCGACGTTGACGGCGAGGCCGTCGGGCCCGCCGTCGCCCCCGAAGCCGCCTTCTGGGCGTTCTGGAAGTTGGTCATCGCCGTGTCCAGGGCCTGCAGCGCCTGGCCGTACTTCACGAAGTCGCCGGACTTCTGCGCCGCCTTCACGTTCGCGATGGCCGCGTCCAGGTCTGCCGCCGCCTGGGCCAGCTGGCCGGTCAGCGCCGGCGGGGACGTCGGTGACGTCGGTGTGCCGGTGCCGCCCGTTGTCGGTGGGCTGGTGCCCGTGTTGGGTGTCTGACTCTTGCCGAGGGCCACCAACTCGTCCAGGCCCTGTTTCAGACTGTCCGCGAGCACGACGTAGGTGCCGCCGTCGCCGTACGACATCAGGACCTTCTGCAGCAGCGGTACCGCGTTCTCCTGGCCGCTCTTCACATACACCGGCTCGACGTAGAGCATGCCGTCGCCGACCGGAAGCGAGATGAGGTTGCCGTAGAGCACTTGGGACTGGTTGCTGTTGGACAGCAGGGTCAGCTCGGACCGTACCGTCGCGTTGTTGGTCATCCGTTGATGGACCTGGACCGGGCCCTGGATGGCCGTCTGGTCCGGCAGCTCGAGCACTTGCAACTTGGGCTGGTTGTCCACGTACGAGCCGGAGATCAGCGCCGCCAGGTTGTCCCGGCCGTTCGGGGTCACCGCCGAGGTCAGCTGGAATCTCGTGCTGTCCTGGCCCGGCAGCTGCACGTTCAGGTAGTACGGCGGCTGTTTGACCTGCTGGTCGGGGTTGTCCGGGGCGTTCGGGACCTGCCAGAAGTCCTGGCCCGAGAAGAACTCCGCCGGGTTGGTGACGTGGAACTTGGCGAGCAGGTTGCGCTGCACCTTGAACATGTCGGCCGGGTAGCGGAAGTGCGCCGCCAGGTCGGGCGGGATGTCCGCCTTCGGGGTGATCAGGTGGCCGCCGAACGCCTTGTTCCACGCCTTCAGCACCGGGTCCTGGTCGTCGAACTGGTACAGCGTGACCGTGCCGTCGTACGCGTCGACCGTGGCCTTGACCGAGTTCCGCATGTAGTTGACGTTGTCCCGGGCCAGCGCGAACGTGCCCTGGTTGGTCAACTCGTCGCGGGTCTCGTTCTGCAAGTTCACCCGCTGCGAGTACGGATACGTCGCCGAGGTCGTGTAGCCGTCCAGGATCCACTTGATCCGGCCGTCCACCACGGCGGGATACGGGTCGCCGTCGATGGTCAGGAACGGCGCGACCTTCTCCACCCGCGAGCGGGGGTCGCGCACGTACATCAGCCGGGAGTCCTTGTTCACCGCGTCCGACAGCAGGAAGTTGCTCTCGGTGTTCTTGATCGCGAAGACCAGCCGGCGGAAGAACGAGCCGATCGGGACGCCGCCGGTGCCCTCGTAGGTGTAGCGCTCCTCGGCGGTGGCGTTGTTGGGCTGCGGCCGGTCGAACTCGACCTTCTTGTTCGAGTCGGTCTGCCCGACGATCGCGTACTCGGTCGACTGCTCGCCGTAGTAGATGCGCGGCTGGTCGACCTTGATCTCCTCGGTCGCGGACGCGCAGCCGGCCTGCTGGTTGTCGCCGAGGAAGCCGGAGACGAAGTACGGCAGGCCGCCGCAGACCACCTGGTTGGCGGGCGCCGCGACGAGGCCGTACCCGTGTGTGAAGACCGTGTGCCGGTTCAGCCAGTTCTGCTGCTGGGCGGTCAGCTGGGCGTCGTTGATCTCGCGTACGCCGACGACGTAGTCCTTGGTGCTGTTGGCGACCGTGTATCGGTCGACGTCCAGCTTGGCGCCGAAGTCGTAGAAGCCGCGGACCTGCTGCTGTTGGGTGAACGCCTCGGAGACCAACTGCGGGTCGATCAGGCGTACGTTCTGCGCGCTGGAGTCCGTGGCCAGCGTGGACGGCGGCGCCAGATTCGCCGCCGCGTACGGACTGACCTCAGTGTCCTGTAATCCGAACGCCGCTCGGGTCGCGTTGATCGACCGCGCGATGTACGGCGCCTCCTTGTCCTGCAGGCTCGGCTGAACCTGGAAGTTCTGCACCGCGAGCGGGTAGATGCCGCCGATCGCGACCGCCGAGATGCCCAGCAGCGCCAGCGAGACCCCGGGCCAGACCAGGTTGCGCATCCACGCGTTGGAGAAGACCACAATCGCTATCGCGACCACGATCGAGATGTACGCGAGAATCTCCTTGGCCGGCAGCAGCGCGTTGACGTCCGTGTAGCCGGCGCCGTAAAGCCCCGGCGACACGTCCTGCTCCAGCAGCAGCGCCCGCCGGTCGAGGATGTACGCCACCGCCTTGAGCAGCACGAAGATCGCGACCAGCGTGGTCAGGTGGGCCCGCGCCGCCGCTGTCATCCGGTCGCCGACGCCCTGCAGCCGCACGCCGCCGAAGACATAGTGCACGGCCAGCGCCCCGAGGACGGAGAGCACGACGGCGGTGAAGCCGACACCGAGCAGATAGCGCCACAGCGGGTAGTCGAAGACATAGAAGCCGATGTCCACGTTGAACTGCGGGTCCTTGACGCCGAACGGCTGGGCGTTCTGGAACAGCATCCAGTCCTTCCAGCGGCTCTGCGCGCTCAGACCCGCGAAGAAGCCGATGATCACGGTGATCACCGCGATCCAGGTGCCCAGCCGCGGGCCGATGACCATCCGGTAACGCTCGAGCGTGGCCTGCTCGGCGGAGTGCGGGCGCAGCAACGGCCGTAGCCGGTACGCCAGATAGAGGTTGGCCGCGATGACCAGGGCCATGGCGAGCCCGACGGCGAGGAACAGCAGCAGCCGGGTCAGCAGGACGCCGGTGAAGACGTTCGTGAAATCGACCTCGTTGAA
>Ga0307515_10015033_pt1 | contig 14297 bp, 17 predicted proteins | sample 17_EM_MG_FD_194513 | JGI IMG/M metagenome (GOLD analysis project Ga0307515, IMG submission 194513) | Populus trichocarpa ectomycorrhiza microbial communities from riparian zone in the Pacific Northwest, United States - 17_EM | ecosystem: Host-associated > Plants > Roots > Unclassified | place...
ATAAGGGGCTAATTTGAGGTTTAGGCAACAAAATCTTTGGTACAAGGTTTAATTTGATGAGTTGTAAAATAGGAATCACAAATATATCTATGGATTAGGTTTTGCATTGTTTATACCGAACTCGAATCTAAAATCATTTTCAAACTTGATTGGGTATAAATTTTTTATTCTCGAATTCAATTTGATTAGATTTTGATATCTATGACTCGAAATCCAAAACTATTTAGTATATGATTAAGCAAATCATAGGCTATAAAATTTAACTACTGGCATTTTTAATTTCCTATATATACATACATGTATAGCATACCCATCAATTTAAGCAAATTGGATGCCCAAAACAGGCGTGGTCTATTCACGTCCTAAAGGAAAAGGTAGTATCACCTCCTCCTAATACTTCAATTGCATGCCCTAGGATTAACAAAAACAGACAGCAACAACAGAAGGCCACCATACATTAATTACAAGACAACATGCTTGATAAGCTAAGACATGATTTTCTTCATTCAGAGGTAATAACTTTCATATACAATGATTGACCTGCAGAATACTGAAGGAAAACATGAATTTGTAGTACTTTTGCAAGAGAATTAACAACATTTTTTAGACAAACAACACAATATGAACACTGAAAATTAAGATAAGTAGGAGGTTTGACATTCTCAATTATTTTAGAAAGACAATTCCAATTTTTTTCCCAACTACTAAACTAATATACAATAAAAAAATAAAAATTAAAAGAATAAAGATCAAATTAAAAAAAATAATATATAAAAAATTAGAATTGAAGGACTAAGTTAAAAACAAAAATATTATAGAAGGACCAAGAACAAAAATTACAAATCAAAAAAATAAGGATCGAGGTTGAAATATCAACAACAAAAAGGACTAACCTTTAATTATTTAGAGAAAAGAAGAAGGAAAAAAAGGTTGAGGGGAGACAAATTATCATACCTTTGCCGACACGTGCTACTCTAGGAGAAAGAGGACTTGGACTTAGCGGCTCTTCCAACAACACTGCAGATGAGGATTTTGTGACACTATAGATGTCGTACGCATGTTCAAAGTGAGTGAGCGTTTTTTATGGGCCATCAATTTAATTAATATTTAATCCTTGTTAAAAGATAAAAATACCCTTGATGGACTTATAATCACAAAAAAACCTAAGTGAAAAAACCAAAAAACTCTATATGCATGGTTTATTTTTTTATTTTAAGGGTAAATTTGTTATTTTACTATATTTTAAAATATATAAAGACAAAAATATCTTTTTTTGTCGGTTTAAAAAATATGAGTTGGAGAATAATTAGATCATTTCACCACGAAAAAAAAATTGAAAAAACATTTATACCTTGGTTAATACTTTAATGGACCATTTGAAAATATAGAGTACCCCCTATCACCAAGGTTATTGTTTTTTTAAGGCCAAAAAATTAATTATATTATTATAATGAATAATGAATTTTGTGTGTGTGTGTGTGTATATATTGAAAATGCCTTCAATTTTTTTTTAACTTATATCTTGGTATAATTTTAATATTTTCAAACTTTAAAATTATTTATGCACTTTGATTTGGAGTCTGGTCAAGTCAACGTCTGACATAGCAATATCCACAACCACCTCGAAACCAATCTTAATATTTCCAGATTCTTCTCCAACCCGACTAGATCAAAAAGTTTCATACCCATCCAAGTTAAGGCGGTCGGTATCCATTAATATCAGGTCAAATTATCATCACGACCACAGAGTTTAAAACTCCTACGTGAATTACCGGTTTTACACCTCCACGTGTAATCTACCCATCCCTAGCAAACAGACACAGACCTCCTCGTTATCCTCACCAAATCCACCAGGATACTCCCGTAATAAAACCCCACAATCAGGGACAAATGTGTCAAAAAACCGAATCCGCGTTGCAATTCTCCTTTTTTCTCATTAAATAAAACCTCCAAAAATACAAACTCTGGAATCTCTCTCCAATCCCAACTCGCGCCATTAACTCACTGAGCCAACCCGCCTCTAAATCCCATACCCTAGCAGCCTTCCCCCCATGGAGATCGACTCCGCGGTGGAGCCACCGCCACAACAACATCCGAGCACCGCCGAAGCCCCCCCCGAGAGCGTAAACCAGACACAATCTCCATCCGGTTCGATGGGGATAGAGGAGAGTTACGGAGCGGCGGCGGCGAGGTTTGATGATGACGAGGAAGAGGAGGGGGATGTTTGCAGGATATGTAGGAATCCAGGAGATGCGGAGAATCCGTTACGGTATCCTTGCGCTTGCAGTGGTAGTATTAAGTTTGTTCACCAGGATTGTCTCCTTCAGTGGCTCAATCATAGTAATGCTCGCCAATGCGAGGTTTCTCTCTCTTGCTATCTTGTTTCGTGCGTTTCATTTGATAATTAGGGATTTTGTGAGGTAATAATTGAAATATTGAAAGATTGATCGGAAGAGGTTTGATTAGGGTTTGGCGGTTGTTTAATTAATTCAATTTGGTGAAACTAGGATTTAATCGGAGTCTTTATAAATAAAAACACATACAAACTTTCTTCCTTTTGCTTTAATCTATGAAGTTTCGGATTGTACTGGATATGCTTAGGCTCACAGTATTTTTAATTTTAGATTCATAAGATAGGGATGAAAGGTGTTTGAGGAAAATTGATGAATTGCGCGAATTTTTTTTTTGTGTAATGGGTTAAACGCATGATAAAAGTGGTATCTCTGACATTTTCTTTGTTTTATAGGAAGCGAAATGCATTTCCTTGTTTCCCAATGAATTTCTTCATGTTTTTTGTAGGTTTGCAAACATCCATTTTCTTTCTCTCCTGTTTATTCTGAGAATGCCCCGGCAAGGCTTCCTTTTCAGGAGTTTGTAGTAGGGATGGCAATGAAGACTTGCCATGTTCTGCAATTCTTTTTGCGTCTCAGTTTCGTGCTTTCTGTCTGGCTTCTAATTATACCCTTCATAACGTTTTGGATATGGAGGTTGGCTTTTGTGAGGAGTTTTGTTGAAGCCCAGAGATTATTCTTAAGTCATATCTCCACTACTGTTATTCTTACCGATTGTCTGCATGGGTTCCTGCTTTCTGCGAGTATTGTTTTCATTTTTCTTGGTGCAACTTCTTTAAGAGATTATTTTAGGCATTTAAGAGAGCTTGGAGGACAGGATGCTGAGAGAGAAGATGATGGAGACCAAAATGGTGCCCGTGCTGCAAGACAACAACCAGGACAGGCTAATAGAAATGTTGCTGGTGAGGCAAACGCTGAAGATGCTGGTGGAGCACAAGGAATTGCTGGGGGTGGTCAAATAATCCAAAGGAATGTGGAGAATGTTGCTGCTCGATGGGAGATGCAGGCAGCTCGTCTCGAGGCTCATGTTGAGCAGATGTTTGATGGTTTAGATGATGCTGATGGTGCAGAGGATGTGCCCTTTGATGAGCTTGTGGGCATGCAGGGTCCTGTTTTCCATTTAGTTGAAAATGCATTCACTGTAAGTCCACTGCTCTATATCATATTGTTTGGTGTTATTTTTATCATTTGCCTCCAAGAATTTCACTATCACATCTAAGTCATTTTCAATCTCTATGCTCTTTCCTTCCTCTCCTTGGTGAATATTGGACATATCTTCATTCAACATGATGCTTCCCCCCTCCTCAACTGTCTGTTCTTTTCTTCTGTCTTGCAACTAATTTTAAAAGTTATTCTCTCTGTTGTGGTGTTGATAAAAGTAAAGGCTGAATAAAATGCAGCTTCATTTTTCCATGTTGGTGAATTTTTATTTTTTTATTGTGGCTTTATTGATCTGCAGGTTTTGGCTAGCAATATGATATTCCTTGGTGCTGTAATCTTCGTGCCATTTTCATTGGGACGGATTATCCTATACTACATATCATGGCTTTTCTCTTTTGCAAGTGTTCCTGTGCTGTCAACAGTCATGCCTCTTACTGATACTGCCCTCTCCTTAGCAAATATCACCTTGAAGAATGCATTAACTGCTGTTGCAAATTTGACATCTGAAGGTGAAGACAGTGGGGTTCTTGGTGAGGTTGCAGACATGTTAAATGCAAATGTCAGTGGACTAAATGAAGTTGCAAATAACTTAAGCAGTCCACTTTCTTCAGATCTCCTAAAAGGGGCAAGTGTTGGCACATCACGGCTTTCTGATGTCACAACTCTTGCTATTGGATACATGTTTATATTCTCTTTAGTCTTCTTCTATCTTGGTATTATTGCTTTAATTCGGTACACTAGGGGTGAACCTTTGACTATGGGGAGATTTTATGGTATTGCTTCTATAGCAGAGACAATTCCATCCCTCTTCAGGCAGTTCTTGGCAGCCATGAGACACTTGATGACCATGATTAAGGTTGCCTTCCTTCTGGTTATCGAACTTGGGGTGTTTCCTTTGATGTGTGGATGGTGGTTGGATGTTTGTACCATAAGGATGTTTGGAAAGTCTATGGCTCAAAGGGTTCAATTCTTCGTGATTTCTCCTTTAGCAAGCTCATTAGTTCATTGGGTTGTAGGAATTGTTTACATGTTACATATAAGCATTTTCGTGAGCCTTCTTCGTGGGGTATTCTTCTCAGCCATCTTATTATTATTCAAATTTGAATAACTAATCACGTGGTTCAATTGAATTGATATTTTTTCTTTTTCCTTACTGTTTGCAGGTTTTGCGTCAAGGGGTTTTGTATTTTCTTCGAGATCCAGCAGATCCTAACTACAACCCGTTCCGTGATTTAATTGATGATCCTGTGCACAAGCATGCTCGCAGAGTTTTATTGTCTGTTGCTGTTTATGGAAGTCTAATTGTGATGCTTGTATTCTTACCCGTTAAACTTGCTATGAGAATGGCACCTTCTATTTTTCCACTGGACATATTGTAAGAAACCCATACTTCATTTACACCCACTGTTCATCTTTGGAGGTACCACAATTGTATATTGCCATTATTTGCTGATATCCAAATGCACTTTTATTTCAGGGTATCCGACCCATTTACTGAAATTCCGGCTGACATGCTTCTCTTTCAAATCTGCATCCCATTTGCCATTGAACATTTTAAGTTGCGGACCACAATCAAGTCCCTTCTCCACTACTGGTTTACGGCAGTTGGCTGGGCACTTGGCTTAACAGATTTCATACTGCCTGGACCTGAGGACAGTGGTGTTCAAGACAATGGAAACGCGGAGCAAGGAAGACAGGATAGACTACAGGTAGCTCAACTCGGTGGACAGGATCGGGCTGTAGTGGCCCTTGCAGCCGCAGATGACCAAAACAGGACCACTCTTACAGCAGGAAGTTCTGCGGAGGAGGATGATAGTGATGAACAATCTGATTCAGAGTATGCATTATGTGCTACATTATTAACAGTTTAACTTGGTTGTCTGAACTATATCATTCTTTGCTGATTACCATTTTTTATCATCTTTATTATCTGCATCATATTAGTTTTTAAAAATAGTTTATCATCTGTAGTGGCTTGTTTGTCCTAGACTCTTTATGTTAATTTTCTTCATACTTGTACATTATAGTGTACCCTTCTTATTTTTTTTTTCCCTGATAACAAGAATTGGAAGTAGGGGTTCTGATATTTTATTCCTCAATCAGCCTACCCCAGTAACGTCTACTGGCACTCATCTAATGTGTCATTATTCCATCATTTGTGACATTGATCTTATCTTATGGATTGCTTGTTTTAAATCTTAAATGCAAGGGTAGAAAGATTACTTATATTTAGTTCTTAAGCATTTACATGATATCCTTGTGTTCTGTTGTTGTATGGCATTCCATGAATATCTTTAAGATCTTATAATCTATTATGTCATTTTATTGTTTTACTTTTCTTCAATCATCTAGTGCTGATTGGTATTGCAGTTCTGTGCACCATCAACTGCCAGAAGCTTGCAATTAATGATGCATTATTTATCACTTTAATATTTTCTTATCGTTATTTATTTGTTATTGCATTTAGTTATGGTCACTGGGTGAAGGCTGCTTTGATTGCTCCTGATATTGTAAATGTGTCTTGTAGTAGGTACAGCTTTGCTCTTCGTATCGTCCTCTTGCTGGTGGTGGCATGGATGTCTTTACTTATCTTCAACTCCGTGTTGATAGTTGTTCCGATATCACTTGGGCGTGCTCTTTTCAATGCCATTCCTCTTCTGCCAATAACTCATGGCATCAAGTGCAACGGTAATGTGGTTGATTGAATTTGTTTGGTTGTTCTTTTGCATCATGCATTTGGGATGAGAGAGCTGATTTGTTCTGGTTTTATTTCTTTCCTCAGATCTTTATGCTTTTGTAATTGGAAGTTATGTCATTTGGACGGCTTTAGCTGGAGCAAGATACTCCATTGAGCAAATTAGAACCAAGAGGGCAACAGTGTTGTTTAGCCAAGTATGGAAGTGGTGTAGCATTGTTCTTAAGAGCTTGGCTCTTTTGTCAATATGGGTATGTCTTTATGATTATGTTGTTTTGCTTGTTTCTCATATATGAGAACTCTTGACTCTCAACTCTTAAATTTGCTGTTTTCACTTTCCAGATCTTTGTTATCCCAGTGTTGATTGGGCTTCTCTTTGAGCTTTTGGTAATTGTGCCATTGCGGGTGCCTGTAGATGAAAGCCCAGTTTTCCTTTTGTATCAGGATTGGGCATTGGGGCTCATCTTTCTTAAGATCTGTACTCGGCTGGTGAGTTATCAAATTGTCAGTTCCACATGATTATTTTACGCTTTAGTTATGAATGGCTAAATAATCGTCAGGATTGCCCCAACCTGCATAACCTATGGTTATTGGCAATTAAAAGCCTGATAGGACATGGTGATTTACTATCAGATGCCTGAAAAGTAGATCACCAACGCCCTAAGAGATGTGTGCTTGTTCTTAGATTGCCCAGGGTTTGATATTTGCCGAAGTAACAATTGTATCTATTTTCAAATTACCGTGGATTAGGAAATTTTTTGTTTCATTAGTCTGTAAAGCATTAAAATCCCGTTTCTACTGCATGCTATTATAATGTCCACATAGTGACCTGCAATAACATAGATTGTTTTATCCTAGCAATGGGTTGCTGCCTTTAAGAATGTAGAGTGTAAGGAGCGGAGAGTATTTTCATGGTGGGTTGGGATTGTGACAGCAGTGATACCACAATGATTTCCATTTCATATACTCAAAATAAATCTTGTGCTTGAACAGGTTATGTTGGACCAGGTGATGCCACTGGTGGATGAAAGTTGGCGAACGAAATTTGAAAGGGTGAGAGAAGATGGTTTCTCAAGGCTGCAATGCCTTTGGGTACTGCAGGAGATTGTGTTCCCAATAATAATGAAGCTGCTAACAGCCTTGTGCGTACCTTATGTCTTAGCAAGAGGAGTATTTCCTGTGCTTGGGTACCCTATGGCAGTAAACTCAGCAGTGTACCGATTTGCATGGCTGGGATGTCTCTGCTTCAGCCTGCTGTGCTTTTGTGCCAAGAGATTCCATGTCTGGTTCACCAACCTTCACAATTCAATTCGTGATGATCGCTATCTCATTGGTCGCAAGCTACATAACTATGGGGAGGATCTAGGAGAGGAGCAAAATGAGGCAGGGACTTCCTCCGAAGCACAAAATTCAAATTCACAGGACACTGGTTTGATTCGAGAAGCTGATGTGGGAATTAGACAAAGACGTGCTAATCGACAGGAAGCTTAATTTATGTACAAGTTTTGATGTTTCTGAGGCCAGTACCAGTAATGGGATGCATGGCCTAATTATATGTCTATAGGATGTACCATTGGGAGTCTTAGGAATTGTGATCGTTTCTTTATAGTTGTTTTTTGTGCATATATTATACAATGTTAGATTAGAAATTAGAAGAGAACACCAAAGCGTTTTAATTTTAATGAGATCCCTTTTGCTGCTTTTTCTCCTTATCTATCCGCTGTAGGTTCACAACATGCTTGTATGATGGCAACAACTACAAGAATCGGCCATCCCTTGTTAGATAACCAATGTGTGCATACTGCAACAGAGCTACCAGTTCTTTCTCCAGGGTGCTTTCGGTGTGCTCTGGTTTGAAGTTTTCCGTCCACCACTTGGATCGGCACCAGGAACACCACAAGGATCACGCCCCCTCTTCTAATCAAAAGCCTGAAGTGGGTTTTGCTTCCTAAACATGGTGAACCATTTATGCTAATTTCTTTCAAATTAAACCCTTGCTTACCCAGTAGCCAGATCTTGCAAATTGCATCTCTCCCATCTTAAATAACTTACGCCCATTAATTTAATAACCTAAAACAGCATCATAAGAACATGTTAAAGCACCAGAAATTTGTCACTCGCATAACAAAAGTTCAAGCAATACCGTCTCCATCATCAATGTAACTTCTGAAAGAATCTCAAAATAAACAAAACCGGTGCCTAAGCTACCAGGCAGTCAAAGTATAAATCAAAGCCGTAGATAGAATGGTTTCTTGTCTGGCATTTCAAAAACTATGCCCAAGCTCAACCTAGGGCACAAGGTTGTCATTCAATGACAAAGAAGCTAGTTGATCAGCTGTGCCAGTGGCCTGCTGCTGAACAGTCCTTAGAACCTCCATTGCTTCATTAACCTTTGCTTTGAGAGCTTCTGGTGACTCAAGCAAGTGCAGAACCTCAGTTTGATCCATCTCCAGAAGCATGCCTGTCACTTTAGCCGCTGCTTCAGGCTCCAGCTGTTCCACGAGAGGGTACAGATTTTCGCCAAGCATCTACAGTTATGCATGCAGTAAAAATTAACTATCAATTAAACCAGACTACCACACAGGCATCAGATGTATTGGTCACCATGTCCATTTCACTCATCTTCAGTAGAGACAATTTATATTATTCCCAGTAGGGATAGGAATTGGGATCGGGATCAGGATCCTCTCATTTTCATTTTGTAATTTGCTGACATGTTCCTGATATCTATACTGTGAAAAATTGAAATGAGCGCAAACATGATTTTTTTGTGCAAGAAAAAAAATGACAGCTTCAACTAATCAGAACATCATTGATATGTCCCAGTAGACAATAACTACTGTATCTAGAAAACATGCCTTCTCAGGTGATGAAAATATCATTATGGCCTTGTCCAACAAAACCCCATACACCTCCAGTTAAAAATAAAGAAAGAAACAGTGGCCCGTTTCAGTGAGGAAAGTACTAAAATTTAATAAATAACCAATGCTTCCAGTATTATTATGTGCCATTTCGAAGAGCACAAGAGTCTGAGCATCAGCGAAGTGGCCTAACATCCTAACCTAGGCCATGCAGGCAGCTAAATAAGAAATGAATATGCAAATAAAATAGGGATAGGGCATACCGTTCTCTGCTGATCTGGAGTAGCATTTGCAAGTGCAGTAGCCAAAGCCCCAACAGGAATTGACTGAGACAATGCTGCATCACGCATTGGCATGCCACCCATGTCATATGGAACAGGAAGCATGCCTCCAGCAACACCAGTCATTGGAACATCAGGCAAGCCACGTCCTGGAGGGTAGCGATAGACACGCCCCCTAGGAAGCATCTGTCATAGATTATAAAACCATAAGATAGGGTTTTGCCATCTCAATTAACTAGTAAGGAGAAGACGCCCCCTAGGAAGCATCTGTCATAGATTATAAAACCATAAGATAGGGTTTTGCCATCTCAATTAACTAGTAAGGAGAAGACTATCAACCTGCTGCTGCATAAGTGGGACTGGCTGCTGGGATTGCTGACCAGCTCCTGCCCGTCGACCTCCAGGTCGCTGACCCTGCTGACCCTGCTGAACCATTGGCACAAAGAAATTTGGCATAGGAGCCCCGCCAGGCCTCATACCAGGCACTAGCTGCTGTTGATACCCAAACCCAGGCTGATAAAAGTGCAACGATTACGGAAGGCACTTTCAAGTGAGAAAGCAATTTTACAAAATTGACAAATGGGTGCAAATCTATTAATAGAAAAACAGAACATTCATACACATAGCTATGCAATTAATGTGCAACAACACGAGTGGAAAGCATTACCTGGGGTGGTATGATAGCAGGTGGGGCTTGTCCATAAAATACTTGCTGTCCAAGACCTGGACCCGCAGGGGGATACATAGGCATACGAGGGCCAACTGAAGGTGCCATTGCAACTGGTCGCATTTGAGAAAATTGAGCCTGTTTGATGAACAGAAATCCATCAGATACGAACGACCAAGAAAATTAATTTTACAAGGAACAAGAACAAAGACACCTTTAAAGGATCAGCAAAAAGGAAAGTAGCATAGCTGCAGACTGACAAATAACAAAGGGAAACAAAAGATAACATAAATGAAAATAAAGTACCTGTAGCCTGGCTCTTCTATCCTCCTTTCTTTGTGCAAGTGCAACATATAGAGGTTTGCTAACAACAATTTTTCCATTCATCTCCAAGAGCTATCAAAACAACAAAATGATATTAGTGTATTCTAGGGCCTTCATGAAAGCACAGAAAACGTATCAACTTACAGCTCTAGATGCCTCTTCAGGAGTTGAAAATGCAACAAACCCTGATCCTCTGCTTATTCCATTTGGGTCTCGCATAACCTGTAGGTGAAAACATGTTTGTGATACTATAATTACAAATATAAAAGTTATTTGTTTATATGAACAGCTCGATATAATCATCATGGAGAAAAAGTATGGTACTTTCTCACACCAGGAGACAAAAAGTATAGAAACGGAACTAGACTGAATCGAGCAGCAGGTGGTGGTTTTTGAAAGCCACTGGCGCTGATATACAAATCAGCTATGAAAAACCTGTTGTTGGAGATGGTAATACAATCACATATCAGAGAAATCTTGCTGGATACAGGAAGGCAGTCGTTCATTAAACTGGAAAGGCTCCAAAGGGTGACAAAACCAACTGGATAATGCATGAGTTTGAGTGATCGATCCCCCTCCTCATGTCAGAAATCATACAGACAACATGAGGGTAACATGGATATTCTTCTGTCTCCAATTGACATAACAATATTTGTTTATTCTTAATATGATTATTAACCAGATTTTTTTTCTTTGTTTTGGTGCAGCTGGAAGACTGGGTTCTGAGCAGGATTTACAAGAAACATGAGAGGTGTTCTAATGTTAATACTAATGTCAGAAATCAACGAAGTAATGAGGAAAATTCTTCTTTGACAAAAGGTGATATTAATGAAGATTACACAAACCATCAAAAGCTGCATACTCAAAATGGTTAGCTACTCAAAATTCAAAAATGCATACCTTGCACGACGTGATTGTACCAAATGGAGAAAACAGCTCCTTAAGCTTCTCATCACCTATGCTATCATCTAAATTTTTGATGTACAAGTTTGCACCCTGAAATTTGTCAGCTGCTTCCTTCATACTCTGCTCAAATCGCTGCTTTAATTCAACTTCCCTTTCATATTTTTTCTGAGCTTTCCCAACAAACCATTCCTTATCATCAATTTTTTTCCCGTTAAGAGCCTCAACTGCTTTAGCAGCATCTTCTGCATTCTCAAAGTTAACAAATCCAAAACACTTGGATTTTCCATCGCCATCCCTCATCACCACAATACTAGTGATGGTTCCAAATTCACCAAAAGTTTTGTTCAAATCCTCCTCAGTTGTTGTTTCGGATAGATTCTTCACAAAGACATTGTTGAATCTCATCTTGTCAGTAGCAGTGTCCCTTTCCTGCTTGCGAAGGAACGGTCCCACATAAACTTGCTTATCATTCAACAGCATGCCATTCAGTTTCTCAATTGCTTTTTGGGCAGCTTCTTCACTGTCAAACTGCACAAAACCATAGCCTTTAGACTGGCCAGATGGGTCAGTAGCAACCTTGCAAGAGAGGATGTTCCCAAATGCCGAAAAAGTATCATGCAAAGCTTTGTGGTCAATTGCCTTGTCCAAATTCTGTCAAGTAATGCATTCAAGTCAGACAAGAAACAGAAATGGAACTCGATAAAGCCAAAAAAATACAAATAACCATAGCAACAAGCAAATTGACCGGTAATAAAATACAAATACCTTAATAAATATATTTCCAGCCCCACTTTTGCGAATAGTTGGGTCACGATGAGAATACATAACCCTGATTGGACTTCCATTCAGGGGAGTAAAATTCAGCATTTCTAATGCCCTCGCAGCTGTAAACATGTTCCACACAAAACAGAAGTGAACGAATGGAATTTAACACAACACACCAGGAAGACCAAAACAAATGACACTCAACATTCTCTACATGGGTGTCAATGCATTCATTATTTGCCATCAAATTCAACCAAGTCTCGATTTCTAAGAACATATAAATACTCTTCAAAAGTCATGATACCCAGTTGAAAACCCCTCCCAAAAATTCTGAAACTTTTCGCTCAAAGGTACATAAAACACCACAGCATCATTCAGACCCATTAAAACCACTCAATTAAATACAACATTAACACTAAAACCTAACAGAAAACCACTCAATTGAATAATCTTCGTTTCTCCACTTAATAATCACCCACTAAAAACCCAAAACTTCAAAAAAAAGACAAACAAAAATAGAAACTGACCATCTTGAGGATTGCTGTAGTTAACATAACCATAGCCAAGGGACCTACGGCTCGTCAAGTCCCTGCAAACCCTGACTGAAACCACTTGACCCACTTGATTAAACAGATCATACAGCTGGGAATCAGTCACACTTGCTTCCAGATCACCCACGTAAAGCGACGTCGTCACAAAATTAGGGTTATTAGCCCCTGCATTCACACTCTGTGGTTGAACTGGTACTTGAACTTGTGCCATTTCCGTTTCTTTTTTGCTTTTCTCGGAAAAAGTTTTGATTTTTTGTGGGTTTTGAAATAACTTCCCTCTCCTCTTTTTTTTACAAGAATAAAAAACACACAGGCCGACTGTTTGATAAAATGCCTAATAGAGAAGTTTTGATTTTTTCTTTTGAATTATGTTTTTTTTGTTTTATGGAGGAGAGGGAAGGTGAAGGAGGAGGAGGAGATATTGGCCGCCGGATAAGAAGTGGTGGTGGGGGCGGCGGAAATATTGAGAGAAGGGGAGGGAGGGGTAGAGAAAGAGAGAGAGTGCAGTGGTGGGAGCTGCAATAAAAAAAGGGAAGAGTGTTTGGGGGCTGAGAGAGGGTTAGAGAGGGTTATATGTAAACCCTAAGATTGTGTGAGGGAGAGGTATCAACCATTGGATTTGATGGTGTGTGGGGTCCAGATGAGGTAAAGTGGGTAACTGGTAGGATAAAGAGGCTTTGACGCGCGATACACGTAGTGTTTGGCATAATATTCATTTTTGTTTTTTTGTAAATTTTAATTTTGATTATTTTTAGTTTTTTTTTTAAATTAATTTTTATTTTTAATTTCACTTTACATCAAATATAAAATTTATTTTGTATTTTTATTTTTATCTTGAATTTTTTATATAATTAAAATTAATTTTTTAATTTTACTTTTCAAATTGAGAATTAAGTTTTGTGGTTTTTCCGGATAAAGCATTTTAGATCTAATAACTTTAATAACAAGTTTAAAAATAAAAATGAGTTAATATTTTTTAAAAAAAAATTGCTTCTGTAATTTTTTTATATGTTATTTTAATTTCATGATTTGAATTGTGGGTTTAAATGAATATATCAAGTTGACTGAATCCTGATTATTGAGATTATAAGTTTACATTTCAGGTTAACCATAGCTGATATTTTAGAGTATATTTTTAGTTCATACTATATTCAATGAGTTATAAATTTAGTTGTATCGTTTGTTTTTTAAAATAAATATTTTTTTATTGAATTATAATGATTATTTTTTTTATTTGATCCATCTAATATTATTTTTTCTATCGTTTAATAAAAATAAAGATAATTTGTTTTACTAAGTCGACTACATAACTTAAGTCAGGTGTGTGTTTTTTATTTGACATGCTGAACATCATTCGTTCTTTTTAAAAAATAAAAATAATTCACCAAGACTAGCAACGGTTCTAAACAAAGATATTTGAGATTTATTTATTTATTTATTATTTATTATTTTTTGATATTTGAGATTGCATTTGAATTAGATTCTTGGTGGAAGCATACGGGGAAATAAAAATCGATGCTTTCGATCGGTTTTTTCTATTATATATCTTGATATTTTTTTTTACCCAACCAAATATTTTCTTACTGGTTAATACAGGGGTAATGCTGCCATATATTAATGAAAATTAGTCAACTCAAAAGGTCAAAAAGTTGATAGGAAACCTGTATCAGCGGAAGAAAGAGAAAATAGATCATTACAGAGAATCATATTTATACACAATAATAGTAATTTAACA
>Ga0307515_10015034_pt1 | contig 14297 bp, 11 predicted proteins | sample 17_EM_MG_FD_194513 | JGI IMG/M metagenome (GOLD analysis project Ga0307515, IMG submission 194513) | Populus trichocarpa ectomycorrhiza microbial communities from riparian zone in the Pacific Northwest, United States - 17_EM | ecosystem: Host-associated > Plants > Roots > Unclassified | place...
TTTTTTTTTTTAAAAAAAATGAATTAGATAATATGCGTTCAATCTAGTTAGACTACACATTAATGATAACTAAAATTGATCAGTTTTTTACTGTGTTTTTTTTTTTGTGTTTTTTGTTTTTTTAAGCTATTTTTTTAATTAATAATTTTTTGTTTAATTTTTTTTTGTTGGAAAAGTTAAATTTTTTTCTATTTAGCTATCAAATTTTCATGACACGAATTTCGGGTTTGACGGGTTAACCCGGATTTTTTTCTGGTTTTTCTTTTTAATTATTTTTTTCATTTAATTTATTTTGTTAATGTTAATTTTTTTCTATTTAGTTATCAAACTTTCATGACACGGATTCCGAGTTTGACAGGTTAACCCAGCTAATTCTGGGTTAACCGGTAATTGTTTTTTCCTATTAAGTTATCAAACTTTCATGACACGAATTTCAGGTTTGACGAGTTAACCCAATTAATTCAGATTTATTTTCTTTTTCTTCATGTAGGCTTTTTTTTCTTTGTTTTTTTTTTCTTGTAAATTAATCCTTTTTTTAGTATTTTTTTTTGTTTTTGCCTTTTGCTTTTTTTGTTTTTAATTAATTTTTTTAAATTTAGTTTGTTAATGTTAAATTTTTTTCTGTTTAGTTATCAAACTTTCATAACACGAATCCCAGGTTTGACGGGTTAACCCAGTTAATTCAGATTTTTTTTCTTTTTCTTCATTAGTTTTTTTCTTTTTAATTAATCTTTTTTTGTTTCATTTATTTCATTAATATTAATTTTTTTCTATTTAGTTATCACACTCTCATGACACGAATCTCAGGTTTGACGGGTTAACCTGATTTGATGGGTTAACCCAGTTGATTTAGTTTTTTTTTTTTCATTAGTTTTTTTCTTTCAATTTCATCTTTTAATATTATAATTAACCCACTGTGAAAAGGTTGGGTAGTTTTTTTTTTCTTTTTTTTTTTTTTGCTTTTTTCTTTGTTTTTTTAATGAATATTTTTTTTATTTAATTTAGTTTATTAATGTTAAATTTTTTTCTATTTAGTTATCAAACTTTCATGACACAGATTCCGGGTTTGATGGGTTAACCTAGATTTTTTTTTCTGGTTTTTCTTTTTAATTAATTTTTTCATTTAATTTAGTTTGTTAATGTTAAATGTTTTTCTATTTAGTTATCAAACTTTCATGATACGGATCCCGGGTTTGACGGGTTAACCCAGCTAATTCTGGGTTAAACCGTATTTTTTTTTTCCTATTTAGTTATCAAACATTCATAACACGAATCTCAGGTTTGACTGGTTAACCTGATTTGAAAGGTTAACCCAGTTAATTCAGATTTTTTTTCTATTTCTTCATTGGTTTTTTTCTTCATGTAGGCTTTTTTTTTATTTTTTGCTTTTTGCTTTTTTTCTTTGTTATTAATTTTTTTTAAATTTAGTTTGTTAATATTAAGTATTTTTTTTCTATTTAGTTATCAAACTTTCATGATACGGATCCCAAGTTTGACGGGTTAACCTAGTTAATTCATTTTTTTTCTTTTTCTTTATTAGTTGTTTTTCTTTCTAAAGGTTTTTTTTTCTTTGTTTTTTTCTTTTTAATTAATCTTTTTTATTTGTTTAATTTAGTTCATTAATGTTAATTGTTTTCTATTTAGTTATTACACTCTCATGACACGAATCCCATGTTTGACGGGTTAACCTGATTTGGTGGGTTAACCCAGTTGATTTAAATTTTTTTCTTTTTCTTCATTGGTTTTTTTCTTCCAATTTCATCTTTAAATATTGTAATTAACTATAACTAAAAGGCATCAACCTTTTTCCTTCCAATTTCATGACACAAATCCCAAGTTTAACGAGTTAAACTAGTTGATTTAGATTTTTTTTTCTTTTTCTTAAGTAGTTTTTTCCTTCAATTTCATCTTTTAATATCGATTTGATTAAGAATTAAACTTTATAATTTGTTTTGTTTACCGCTCATTAGATAATTGTGATCTCATGAAGAGATTTTACTGTACCCTTTCTTGTAAAGAACTATTCATTGGAATAATGCTTTGCTTTATTGTTTTTTTCTTTTCAATTAATCTCTTTTTTTTTTTTAATTTCATTCTGTAATATTAATTTTTTTTCCTTTTTAATTATCACACTTTTATAACACGACCTTGCAGCCAGACCCATATCCAAGGCTCCGGGTTTGATGTTGCAACCAAACTACTTAAATTTGGATCATGCAAGTTTAATATTATTATTAATATTATAAATATAACTTTTGGGTCAGGCGTAGCAGATATACTCAATGCTCTTAGGTATAGCTTTGCAGAAAGACCTAACACTCTTAGATCTTACTTTTTTTTTGATATTTTTTATTATTTAATTTATTTAATCATAGTTTATCTAGAATTGTAATTTATATTTGACTTAATATATTAGAAATTTAATGGGTCACATATAAAAAGAACCGTTGTTAAAAAAATTAAACTGGAATGATTAATTAAGGGTGAGTTAATTATAAATAATTTTTAAAAATTGAGGACTGGCATGTAATTAATACAAATAATTACAATTCTAAACTTAGAAAAATTAAGTAAAAGCTTGATTGAATAAATTTCTATAAATAAAATATTATGCCTTATATTTTTCAATATAAATTATACGATGTTCTGATGTGGTTAGATAGAGATACACCTCAAAAAATATATAAAAAAGTTAGCTTACAAGGCATATTAATCCCTCTCTTTTAAAAAAGTATGAAAAGATTTATGATCTAGGTTCATGTGAATTACTACTAGAAACTAGATAAATGGATGCCTTGTGATTTATAATAACCTAGCCTTAAAGAGTTGATCTAACCTTAGAAAAAAGATTTAATCTTCACTTAATCTTTGAATTATATAGATATATACACACAAACATAATTTCAACTCAAATCCAAATATAAATTAAATAAATAGTACATCCCCGAAATGGTATGCCGAAACACTTAAAAATCAAAACATATGATTCTAATTGAAAACATAGAACACCAAATGAAATGGAATTGTCAGCCTTATTCTGACTTGCTGGCGCCTGTGGTACACGTGCCAGTAATTCTTCCCCAACTCGTCTAATCTAGTCTCTAATTTGGTAAAAAAGAGGGTTAGACATTTGTTTAAGTTTAAATTTGATCTCTTAAGTTTTAATTGTTTTAAATTCATAACATTGAATTTTATTGTGCCTAATCAATCATTAACCGAGTGTCAACAAAAATTTCAACATCTCAAGTGCCTTATATCAAGCTAAACAAAATAAATTATCAGGCTTAAAATCCAATCAACTTACTGTGAAGTGAAATAATATTAAAAGTAACAAAAAAGTTGGGAGTGAAATTAAAAAAAGAAAGAAAAAAAAAAGGAGAGGAAGGTGCTTCCTTGTTCAAATGTACACAAGTACCAGTTTTTCACCCTGAGTATTTGTAATGTTTTTATTAATTTGTGAAATGTTAATTCAAATTAATAACTCAATTTTTTTTCCAAAATGAATGTAGATATGGGAGTAAATATGTTATTAAATGTATTTTATTTTCAAAAATAAATTCTTAAAGTATATCGTTTGAGAAAGAAAAACTCTTTAACTCAAATAATCATTGGGAATAAACTAACAATTCATTATGGATAATGGCAAAAACTTGATATACAAGGCAAATTCTTGTTTATATATCAATTAATAATAATGTTTTTAATTAATTTATTTGAATTACAATATCTTTCAAATATATAAAATATTAAAAATATCAATATTAAACAAATAATTAAAGCTATTAAATATCACATTTTTCTTCTTCTTTTATTTTTCATTTTTCATTACGAAGTTTTTTTGTTCTAATCACAGTAACTTGTTTTCTTTGTTAAGTAATTAATTTTGACCTACACCTCAACAACAATAAATTTCTGTTTATATATCAATCAATAATGTTCATAATTAATTTATATGAAAATTAAAACATGATAATATCTTCCAAACATAGAAAATATTAAAAAAAAACTCAATATTAAACAAATAATTAAAGCTGTTAAATATCACATCTTTTTTCTTCTTTGCTTTCATTTTTCATTACAGAGTTTTTTTTTCTAATCATGGTAACCTTTTTTTTTTTGTTAAGTAATTAATTTTTACCTACACCTAGACAATAATAATTTTATGTTTATATATCAATTGATAATGTTCTTAATTGATTTATATGAAAAATCCAAATATGACAATATCTTCCAAACAAAGAAATTTTATTTTAGAGTTGTCAGATCTCAAAAATAAACATTGGAATACATACATACATATATACATACATGTATATATGCACACTTTGTTAAATAATCCAAAGAAAATAAAAAGAGGAGGTTAGAGTTTCATTATTACTATATAACATAATAAATTAATGGAAAAATATTAACTTAACCTAAATATAAAGAGGATATATATATAGATTAAAACAAAAGAAACTGAGAGATTATTATACTCTTAATAAATAATAAAACAAAATAACCCTATATTTTTTAACATCTTCCATCAAACTTACGATGTGGCAGTTATAAGTATCAAGAGTTTGCCAAGTAGAAAATGAAAGTGGAAAATAGAATGCGATTTGGTAAAGAAATCTGCAATCTGCAAAGAAGAAAAAACAAAAGGCAAAGTAATGGTGTCATGTTTGAGATGATGGCGAGTAAGATAATAATCGATCTCAATGTACTTAGTTTGTTCATGAAAAATCGAGTTATGATCAATCTAAATAAAACTCTGGTTGTCACAATACATAGGAGTGAGATGAGAAAAGAAAACTCTCATATCTGCAAGTAACCAACATAACCAAAAAATCTTTTTGGTAATAGATGTCATAGTACGATACTCTGCTTTGGTTGAAGATTGAGAAACAATAGTTTGTTTCTTACTTTTTCAAGAAATAAGAGAGTCACCCAAAAAGATATAGAAACTAGTAACAGAGTTATGATATGTGGGATCACTATCATGATCAGCATCAAAGAATGCACTCAGCTCCAAATAAGAGGTGGATGAAAGTAAAAGACTCTGAAAGACTATGCCCTGAAAGATATTGCAAAATACGAAGAACAACTGCCTAAAGAATGAAAGTAGGAGAAGCAACAAACTGACTAACAACATGAATAACATATGTAATATCTTGACGAGTAATAGTGAGATATATCAAGCTCCAAATAATAATACAATATAAAGTAGAATTTGGCAAGAGTAAACCATTAGAAGAAGAATACATTGTGTTAGCCTCAATGAGAGTATCTACAGTCTTATTATCAATAAGTCTAACCCGTTCAATAATATCTGTAACATATTTTGACTGAGAAAGAAGATAACATCTAGGTGAGTAGACTATCTCAATACCTAAGAAGTATCATAAAGAACCCAAATCCTTCATTTCAAACTGTCTAGCCAACTCTGTCTTTAAAACTAAACTACCATCAATAACATAACCAGTAATAATCATGTCATCAACATATAAAGACAGAATAATATGACCATAATCAGTGCATTTAACAAAAAGAGTAGAATTATGACTATTAGAAACAAAATTAAAGAAAGAGATCAACAAAGAATTTTTCAAACCAAGCATGAGGTGCTTGCTTGAGACCGTGTAACACTTTCTTGAGCTTGCAAACCTATCCAAAATCATGTGAAACGCCAGGAGGGGGCACCATATAAACTTCATATTGAAGATCTCCATTCAAGAATGCATTTTTAACATCAAGTTAAGAGATATGCCACTGACGAACCGAAGCTACTATAATAAGAGTACGAATAGTAGTCATTTTTACAATAGAAGCAAATGTCTCCTCATAATTCATATCATACTGTTGAAAGTATTATTTTGCAACCAACCTACCTTTGTATCGCTCAATAGACCCATCAGAATTAGTTTTGATCTTATACACCAAACAACAACCAACAACACTCTTACCAAGAGGTAGATGAATCGAATTTCAAGTATTTATCTTATACAAAGCAGAAAATTCCCCATCCATATACCAAAGAGAATCAAGAATTACCTTTTTATTGGGAAAAAAGGCTTAGAGAAACAATGAATGGAAGCTAAAAAGAAAGTAAATGATGAAGAATAACAAGAATAAATAATATTTGGTAACTTTATGGACTTGCGAATGCGTATGGTTTTGACGTAGAGGTAAATCCACAATCTTAGATGGAGTTAGAAGAACCATAAAGGAGAATGAAGCTTCAGGTGTGCCAGAGAGTAAAATGTTAGTACTTGTAGAATCATCAGTACAAATTGGTCAAACATAATAAAGGGTAGGGGTACTAGGAACTTGAAATGATAAACTATCAGAATCCTCAGAAAAATAATCTATATGAATAAGATCAGATCTAGTCAAGCTATGAGTAGTGGATGAAATGAAAAATAAAAGTATATGATCGAGAAAGACAACATGACGAGACACATAAAATTTCTAAGTTATTGGATCAAAACAACAATACCCCTTTTTACCTTCACTATAACCAAGAAATACACAAATAGTAGATCGAGAGGAAAACTTACTGCGTTCTATATAAGAATGAAAAACAAAACAAGTACAACTAAAAACTCTAAAGGAAAAATAATTAGGGGCATACCCATACAACTTTTCAAAATGAAATAAACCTGAAATATAAGAAGATGGAATTGTATTAATCAAACCTATAACAGTAAGAACAGCTTCACCCCAAAACACAATAGGAATTGAAGTAGATAATAAGAGAGAACGAGCAGTTTCAATAATGTACATATGTTTTCTTTCAGCAACGCTATTTTGCTCAAGAGTATCTATACACAAGGTTCGGTAAATAGTTTTATCTAAGGTAAGCAACTCACAAAATTTATTAGAGGTGTATTTCCCTACCCAAATCACACCTAAAACATTTAATAACAGTAGAATATTGTGTTTTGACAAGAGCTTGAAAGGCTGTATATATCTCAAGGAGGATGAAGCTTGGGTGAAACTAAGTGGAGGTCCGAACCGACTGATGTTGAAGAATCGATGTTTCATTAAATAAACCCAACAATAACGAGTATGATCATCAATAATAAGAAACATAATATCAAGACCCTTGTTTTGTGGCAATATGAGAAGGTCCCCACACATTAGAATGAATCAAATTAAATAAAAAAGAAGAAACATAAATACTTCGATTAAAAGTTAAAACGGAAAATTTTACGAGTTTACATCCATTACAATCAGAAATATCACAAGTTTTGTAAATTTCCTAAGGTTCCCATGGATGCTAAAAATCTCAAACGAGAAGATAAAACATGACCTAGATGAGAATGCCATAAATAAAAACTAGAAAAAGAAGGACTCAAATGAAAAAAAGACAAATCAACATTAGTAGTAGCAACAACTGACACTCTTAACTCATCCAAAATATATAGTCCCTTCTCCCTACGACCTGTCCCAATTAGCTTCTAAGAATGTAGATCCTGCATACAACAAAAAAAAAAGAGGAAAAAATGACTAAATAATCATCAAAATCACATATTTGACCAATAAAAGCAAGATTTAATGTAAGGTTTAGAATAAGATAGACTTTAGGGAGAGACAAGTGAGGTGTGACAATATAACCAACACCTATTAAGGATATATGAGTGCCATAAGCAATCATAACATGAATAGAAGACGAAGGGGACATAGAAGCAAAAGATAAAGAATCTGGAGACATGATGTGAAGTACCAGAATCCAAGACTCATTCAAAATGTGATATACCTGAAGAACTATAAGGCAACTGACCTACAAAAGAAGAAGTAGACTAGCTTGTGGTTGTAAGGAGAGAAACTTCTAAAATTGCTTAGCTAGAGTACTAGGATTGGTGAAATGACCTGATGAGACTGTTGCTGCAGTATTATGGTGTGGTGTTTTGTAACCCTGAGGTGGTCTATAAGCATTAGATTGTGACCAACTGTCATGTTTTCAGGCTTGATTATACTTTCTGAGCTTAGGATATTGAGCCTTCTAATGATCTTTCTACCTATAAAAATTGCACTTGTCGAAGGCAACCCTTGTATAAGGCTTATTCTGATTAATGAAGAATGGCTTAAAAGATACTACTAGCACAGAAGGATTAAAGGTAGAGAGAATTTCCTTTTCAAAATAAGACTGAAGTCGTATTTCTTCAGTCAATAACTCACTAACAATTGAGTCAAGAGAAGTAAGTGGAGAACAATACAAAATTGAACCTGTAAGTCCTTCAAAATTATTGTAAAATGCCATTAAAAATTGTACTAATCATTACTGCTTTCTACGATCAATATAGGCACCATATGCTTTTAATTATGTTGATTCTGTAAGAGTCAATTGATCCTAAAGATCTATAATAGCAAAATAAAACTCTTGAATACTCATATTCTTCTAGTGAAGAACTTATATGTTGTTCTCTAATTGATACTGCTTTACAAAACTTGATTGGGTGAATAACCTTTATAGATGATCCTAAACCTCCTTTGTTGTCTCATACTTCACTAGCTGTGTGCCTATGGAATGCTCAACAGAATTGTTAATGTAAGTAATAATCTTTGCATTGTTTGCATTCCAAGCATTTATCGAAACAACATAATTCTCATTAGTATTTTTAGGTTTCACAAGTGTTTCATTAACATATCCCCACATCTTTTTAGAAAATTTCTCATTACACAATTCCAATACGAATAATTCTTTTCATTCAACTTCACATTTACAGACTGAAGTGAATCATCTCTTTCAGTAGCATAATCAACAAACAAAGAAAAAAGCAAAAAGCAAAATACCAAATTGCAGAAATTGAAGGAATTATACGATTAGTAAAAAAAAATAAAATCCAAAGAAAATAAAGAGAGAAGGCTAAGGTTTCATTAATACTGTATAACGTAATAAATTACTCGAAAAAGATTAACTTAACTTAAATACAAAAAGGCTATATATAGGCTAAAACAAAGAAAATTAAAGAGACTATTCTACCCTTAAGAAATAATAAAACAAAATAATTCTATATTTTTTAAGAAACTTGTTATCCCACAAGATTATTACTATTTCTTGTCCATACATACTGCGTACCTAGAAGTTCTCAGCATCTATCATTTGAAAACATACACAGAAATATATTAAATCAATACAAGGGCTATGGATTATGATTTATTCAATTATAGAAACAAATCATTCAATTATATAAATTTAATTTAAAAGAACATATTTGAAATAATTTCAAAACTTATTGATATCTGATATATATGGATATATCCTTATCGTGCTACATGAACTTCAAGTTTTCTTCTCTATAAATACCTACAACCTCGAATTTCTTCATACACCAATTTTTCTCAACAAACACAATACTACAAGAGAGAAAAAAAAAACAAATAAAAATGGAGAAAGCTTCTTTCAAGTTGGTGTTCGTGATTGTTTTGTTATTGTCTACGACCTGTAAGTCTCTCTCATATATTTTTTCTCCCCAAATTTACTAGCTACTTCGTCCTCTGCATAATTTTTAAGGATCACAGTCTTGAAAAATCATGGGTTTATTGCGTTCATAAACACAAAAATTATTTAATTAATTAGTTAATGAAGTGATGAACATATATTATTTTTATGTGATTGGTACGATCCGCTTTAAATAGCTGGAAGTCTATGAAATAAATATATTTTTTTTGGAAGATTTCATTCTAAGCGTACGTTCATTATTTTTAAATACATTTTCTTTTTCATTATTAACAAATCAACACATATATAAATAAGAAAAAAAACAATAATATTTTGCTGCAGGTTTTCTAGATGGAGTTGAAGCCCTTGGATATTGTTCAAGTGACTCTGATTGTCCCTCCCGCTGCCCATCAGGTTGCACAGATGCTCATTGCCAGTACGTAGCAGAAGGTGATTTCGAGTGCTATTGCGGCCTAAATCCCTGTCTTGGGTGATCATCATATTTACGTTCATCACTTTGATTTTCATACATATTGAGCTGATCATCAGAATAAATTACTGATGCAATAATAGGGGTGATCTTGTATCTCTTTTAATTTATAATAATACAACTAAGCTATACATCAATTTATATATATTGCTTTCGTACGATGTTGTGTTAAATATTAACGTACACAAGTTTAAGAGGAAGTTTAAGAATATGGTAACAATTATGGTTTAAATTGTTTTTTTAAGAAATATATAAAGATAGTAATTTTTTATTTTTAAAATTATTTTTAATATTAGAAAATTAAAACCATATAAAAACATAAAAAAATTAATTATTATAACCCAGAATCTAATTTCCATGTAAAGAACTTCTTTTGAAGGTTAATTAATGAATTTGGAAATGAAGAATACATATAAGTGTATTTAACTTCAGGATCAAGCGAGGTTGTCACCGAAGAAAAAAGTTAATTCAATACCAAAAGAAATAAAGTATTCTCTATTCGATCCTTTTTCTCAATTTTTTAAATTTTAAAATATGAAATTTCAATTTTTCAAGCCATTTTTTACTTCAAAAAATTAAAAACAATGTTAAATTGAGTATATAGTCACGTGTGGAATATATAGTGAGTTAATAAACTATTGTTAACAATATTTCAGACATAGAAATCTAAAACTAAGTAATAAAGAGATTCAACAGATCTAACTTTAATTTAACATTAAATGTACGATGTAATTAACTTAACTCGAAAAAAGTTTGAGAGATAATAGGTAACTAATTTACCATTATAAAAATCTTTTTGATATTATCAATGGTTAAAATTAGATTTAATTTTTTTTAACTTAAATTTTAAATTAAATCGTGTAAAAATTATATCATTATAATCTTATTAACTTATAAATTTACTATGTCTAAAAAAAATTAAAAACGAAAAAAACATTAGGTTAAACCAAAATAATAATAATTATGAGTGATAGTATGGTTGGAGGGCCATAGACAGGAAATGAGGAGGGGGAAAACTAAACTTCGATAAGGTACTTCTGTGGGCTGGGTGATAGCTAGACGTGTGCGCGTGACGCGAGGGAGAGAGATAAAAGCGTGGGAACCCGACCATATTGAATAGTGTTACGACTAATTCTTTAGTCTTCGATAGCTCACTAGATTGCCATAATTACAATTTACAAGAACAACAACGTCGTCGTCGTCGTCGTCGTCGTCGTCATCAGTATCACAAATTTAGCATATCCTTATACCGCCCTTGAAATTCTAAAGAACAAAACCCCACGCAGGTCCGCAGGTAGTTACGGTTTGTCTCTGTCCCGGTTTGCGCCCGCACGCACTTCAAAGTTTTCTTTTGGTCTATCTAATTCCAGAAATAGAAGAGAGAGATGAAGGACCAGAAGAGTGAGAGCGATGGTGGGTATGTGAGAGCAGATCAAATAGATCTCAAGAGCTTGGACGAGCAACTGCAAAGGCATTTGAGTAGGGCATGGACTATGGAAAAAAACAAAAACAAGAAAGATGGAGATCAAGGAGAAGGAGATATTGAAGAAACCCCAAGACTCGCCAATAACAATAACAGTACCACCATAGCAAGACAAGAATGGGAGATTGACCCCTCCAAGCTCATCATCAAAAGTGTTATAGCTCGCGGCACCTTTGGCACCGTTCACCGTGGCATTTATGATGGCCAAGATGTTGCTGGTACGTTTCCATGTGTGTGTGTGTATTCATATTTGTACATGTGTTCCCTTTCTTATTCTTCAAATGCCTTTCTTACTCCGCCACACCTCCTCCTCCGCTACATCAATATAATTTGAACGTGTTTTAGTTTGTGAAATTAATGTTATGTATCTTGATGTAATTTGGTTTCTAATTTGCTATCAGAAGCTAGGGTGTGCCCTTTGGCTTTGTTAAAAAGTTAAAAATATTAATTAATTTTACGAGGAGGCGTAATTATATAGTTTACCCTTGGCTTTATATGCATCAAAAGCGATAAAATCCTTTGAAATCATAAACATGTTGATCATTAGAGCTTGTTTTTCCTTGGTTGCTGAGGAATGCTCGTACATTAAAGAAGGTAAATTCAAATAATTTACATTAGCCATCTCATCAGTTGGGTAAAAGAGGAAAAGGAAAGGTGTTTTGCTTTCTTTAACTTGTTCCTGGATCCTTGCAGAAATCCGTGATTTCACGAGATTTTTTGATTTGGCAGTTGGACGCAGCAGCATCTCCGTTAGCCTTTTCTTTTTCTAACCTCAACTCTCATGTGTCCGAATTTATTATTGTTATTGTTTAATTATTTTTCTGTCATGTTTTGGCTTACTTTCTGGAAAAAAAGGGTTTGAGAATTAATTAAGATCAACTCCAGTGATATCTACCTTGGATATGGAACTGCCAAGTGCTCCACCTAAACACCTAAGAAAAGCCTTGCCCCACTATCATTATTTTTCTTTTTTCCTATTTTCTCGTGTTGAGTTTTATATTCTTCCTCTGGCTTAGTTAAGCTTCTCGACTGGGGGGAGGAAGGCCACCGGTCAGATGCCGAGATAGCTTCTCTTAGAGCAGCTTTTACGCAAGAAGTTGTCGTTTGGCACAAGCTTGATCATCCCAACGTGACTAAGGTAAGATTTTGTTTCATGCATGACCCTTCTCTCCTCTTGATTTCCCCAGATAATATGACACTGACTAAAAAGTTTGAAAACATTCAACCTTCCTTGCATCTTTAAAAGATGCATATGAACCTTCACAATAAAGGATGCAACTTGTTCTATCATTCAAAGTATCACGGATAATCAATTTCGAACTTTAAAGCAATGACGTGCTATACTTACTTATGCTTCCCTGGTTTGGATACTTAGAATGCAACTGGCTTATATAATTTGGTGCGTTTTTTGGAGTTTTCTTTATTTTGAGTGGCGAAGCGAATGAGTTTTGCAAAGTGTACTGTAACATTTCCATAGCATTTCTGGAGTATTTCAATATGTATTCTCTTCAAGTACCTGTCTTACATCTTCGATGAGGATTTCTCTCATGTTTATATCTACTTTCTCTGAATCAAGCCATACTCCTTCTGCAGTTTATTGGAGCTACAATCGGCTCATCAGAGTTAAACATACAAACAGAGAATGGTCACATTGGCATGCCAAGTAATATTTGCTGTGTTGTTGTCGAATATTGCCCTGGGGGTGCTTTGAAATCTTACCTCATAAAGAATTGGAGAAGGAAGCTAGCATTCAAAGTGGTTATTCAAATGGCACTAGATCTTGCACGAGGGTCAGATACTCATGCCCATTTGTATTTTATTTTGACCGTCTAACCATTCGGATGTTTTCCGTTTTTGCCATTGAAGCATGCTATGCAATTCGAAATTATTGAAGCTGCCTTCTTGAATTCCTTATAGGTTGAGCTATCTCCACTCAAAGAAGATTGTCCATAGAGATGTTAAAACTGAAAACATGCTTCTGGATAAGACACGTACAGTGAAGATAGCTGACTTTGGAGTTGCTCGCCTTGAGGCATCAAATCCTAATGAAATGACCGGCGAGACTGGAACCCTTGGGTACATGGCACCAGAGGTATAAATTTAGAAGCCACACAGGCCTCTGCTTCTTGACAATTCAGTATTAAAGTGCTTTATCATCGAAACAATAGTGTTATAATCGAGAATGTGAATTCAAGACTCAAGTTCGGCCATGAAGAACAGTTGTTTCTTAATTTTACTTGCATGCTTCAGATATTCTAATGTAGATTCTTTCGCCGGTGGAGATTGACATTTCAATATGGTGAATTGGGGGGGGGGGGGGGGTGTTGAAAATAGTTGGAAGGATTATATGCATTACTGAAATTGTTATCGTTTGAAATTTCAGGCTAGAAGTGGTTGATTGTCAATGAATAGAGACCGCTTAAGTTAGCAATTTCCAAGCATTCATTTCAGCTTTGATAACATTTTTATCTTATCGATCATCAAAATATTGTGATTGAGCAGGTTCTCAATGGCAATCCATATAATAGAAAGTGTGATGTGTACAGTTTTAGTATCTGTCTGTGGGAGATATACTGCTGTGACATGCCATATCCCGATCTCAGCTTCTCAGAAGTGACATCTGCTGTTGTTCGACAGGTAGATGAAGTGTTTTAAATGCTGTACATGGTTTCTTGCAATGTTTGAACCTCACCCACTGCTGTAAAACTATAAATTGCTCAACAGCCAAGCCTTTGAAAGTTTTTTCTTGCTCCTCTCACAACCAAGCTTTTTTTGGTCAAATTACCATCCTTTCTTTCCTCTTTTTTCTCAAGTGGCCAAGCTTTAAATATCTTTGCCCTATCTTAATAACATCTCTCTTCCCCCCCCCCCTCTCTCTATAGATGCTTAGTAAT
>Ga0307515_10015035_pt1 | contig 14296 bp, 10 predicted proteins | sample 17_EM_MG_FD_194513 | JGI IMG/M metagenome (GOLD analysis project Ga0307515, IMG submission 194513) | Populus trichocarpa ectomycorrhiza microbial communities from riparian zone in the Pacific Northwest, United States - 17_EM | ecosystem: Host-associated > Plants > Roots > Unclassified | place...
GCAGCGTGCTCAGGCCCTCGACGACCGGCAGCGCCACCAGTGCACCGGGGTCACCCGCGCGAGCCAGGTAGTCCTTGACGACGGCCGGGTACTCCAGCGTGTAGTCCATTCGGCCGGCACGCAGCATGTCCAGCAGCCGGGTGCTGAGCTTGGCGCCCACGGCCAGGCGGGGCACGACCTGCTGCTCCAGCAGGTTGTCGATCTGCGCGCCGAAGGCGCGGTCACGCGCCAGCAGCAGGCGCAGGTTGGGGCGCTTGAGCAGTTCGGCCAGCACCAGTCGGCCATCCTGCGGCGCGCCCTCGGACAGCTGGGCCAGCGCCTCGCGCCGCACGATGACGTGGATCTCGCGCGAGATCAGCGCCGGGTAGAGGTGCGAGAAATACAGCCAGCTCAGGCGCGCTGGCGTACGCACATGCAGGGTCGAGCACAGCGTCTCGCCGTTGCGGCTCAGGGCCTCGTAGCGGGCCGTGCTGGCTTCAACAAACTCGTGCCGGTACTGCGGCATGCGCGCCAGCAGCACGCGCATGAAGCCGTCCACCTCGCCGTGGCCCAGCTCGGCAACATTGCGCGGCGCGTGGCCCTGGATGAAGCTGAAATGCGGCGGCACGTCCTGCGCCACCCAGCGGATGGTGTCGCCATGCGCGGCTGCCGCCGTCAGCAGGGCCGCGAGGGCCCATGCCCGGCGCATGGTCAGTCGCCTTCCACCCACTCCATGCGCGCGCCCAGCTCGCCGATGTGCTCGACGAAATTCGGGTGGGCACGGCGGATGGGCGTCGCGTTCTTGATCACGCTCTTGCCCGGGATGCTGGCCGCCACCATCAGCAGCGCGATGGCCACGCGGATGATGTAGGGGCTCTCCACCTCGGCAGGGCTCAGCGGCTTGCCGCCGAAGGTGATCATGCGGTGCGGGTCGCTCAGGAAGGCGTGTGCGCCGAACTTGGCCAGCTCGCTCGTCCAGCCCATGGCGCCGTCGTAGACCTTGTTCCAGAACATCACGCTGCCCTCGGCCTTGACGCCCAGGGCCACGAAGATGGGCAGCAGGTCGACCGGCACATAGGGCCAGGGCGCGGCTTCCACCTTCTGCAGGATGTTGCGCGTGAAGGGCTCCTTCACCTTCAGCGGGCCGTCTGTCACGCAGCGGCTCCAGCCGTCCTCGTGCACGATCTGCACGCCGAACTTGGCGAACGTGCGGTCCAGCAGCGGGAACATCTCGGGCGCGCCGTTCTTGACCTGCACATTGCCGCCGGTGATGGCGCCCAACGCGAGGAAGGTGACGATCTCGTGGAAGTCCTCGGTGAAGGTGTAGTCGGCGCCGCCGAGCTCGGCCACGCCGGTGATCTTCAGCTTGGACGTGCCGTGGCCTTCGATCTTCGCGCCCAGCAGCGACATGAAGTTGCAGAACTCCTGCACATGCGGCTCGCTGGCGGCGTTGGTCAGCGTGGAGACGCCGTCGGCCAGCGCCGCACAGAGGACGAAGTTCTCGGTCGTCGTGACGGAGGCGTAGTCAGTCCAGTGGTCGTTGGCTTGCAGTCGGCCGCTGGGACCACCCACATCCGCCTGGTGCACCACCCGCACCACCAGGCCGTCGGGATGGCGCTCGACGCTGGCGCCGAAGCGCTGGAACACCTCCACATGCGGGTCGATCTCGCGCGCGCCCAGCGTGCAACCCTTGACGTCGTCCTCGATGCGCGCCGCGCCGAAGCGGGCCATCAGGCCAGGCACCAGCATGATGGACGAGCGCATCTCCTCGGGCAGGCGGTCGGTGGCCGGGTCGAAGTGCGTGTCGCGGTGATGGACGTCGAGGATGCCGGTCTTGAAATCCAGCTCGACCTGGGAGCCGAGCTTGCGGAAGACCTCGACGATCTTCTTCACGTCGGTGATCTCGGGCACGCCGCGCAGGCGCACCGGCTGCTTGGTCAGCAGCGTCGCGCACAAGATGGGCAGGACGGCGTTCTTGTTGGCCGAAGGGATGATGCGGCCCGAAAGGGGCGTGCCGCCGTGGACGATCAGGTGGGACATGGGTGAGGGTGAGCAGCCAGAGCCGCGATTGTCAGCGCTGGCGCGACGGGCCGGTGAGCAAACGCACGAAGCCGCAAAGTCCCGGTGGTGATTGCTCCCTTTACCGCCCCCCAGGCGGTGTCATCGCCGTCTGCCGGTTCAACCGCTCGTGCGGTTGAACCGCGCCGGCCGCTTCTCCAGGAAGGCGCGCATGCCCTCCTTCTGATCGTCGGTCGCGAACAGCGCGTGGAACACCCGGCGCTCGAACAGCAGGCCCTCGCGCAAGCTCAGCTCCTCGGCCCGGGCCACCGCTTCGCGGGCCGACTGCACCGCCGTGCGGCCAAAGCCGGCGATCTCGTGCGCGGCGGCCAGCGCGGCGTCCAGCAAGGCCTCCGGCGCGAAGACGCGGGCCACCAGGCCGGCGCGCTCGGCCTCCTGCGCGGTCAGGCTGCGGCCGGTGAGGATCATCTCCATCGCCTTGCTGCGGCCGATCAGGCGCGGCAGCCGCTGCGAGCCGCCCATGCCGGGCATCACGCCGATGCGCACTTCGGGCTGCCCGAAACGCGCGTTGTCGGCCGCGTAGATGAAGTCGCACATCATCGCCAGCTCGCAGCCGCCGCCCAGCGCGTGGCCCGCGACGGCGGCGATCCTGGGCGTGCGCAGCTCCGCAAAGCGGTCCCAGCCGGCGAAGTAGTCGTCCTGCACCATCTGCGCGTGGCTGTGCGTGGCCATCTCGCGAATGTCCGCGCCGGCCGCGAAGGCGCGCGCGCTGCCGGTGATGACGAAGCAGCCCACCGTCGGGTCGCGGTCCAGCGGCGCCAGCAACGCCATCAGTTCGTCGAGCATGGCCTGCGACAGCGCGTTCAGCGCCTCGGGGCGGTTCAGGCGCACGAGCACGACGCGCTCGTGGCGTTCGGAGGTGATCAGGGGCATGGTGGTCTCCTTGGTGGGTTTGTTCAGGAATCCCAGATCGCGCCGTAGCCCGGGATGCCCCGGCGCTCGACGGCACGGATCACGGACTCGGTGAGCTTGCGGTTGGCGATGACGATGACGGCCTCGGCGCCGAAGGCCGCGACGGCGTCCAGCGCCAGCGCGGCGAGGTCGGGCTTGCCGTGTGTGTCGGTGTCCCAGATGTGCGCATCGGGCACGGCGCGCAGGATCTCGTCGACCACCGGCTGGCCGTAGGTCTTCGCAGGGCTGCGCGTGGCCCAGATCAGGTGGATGGGCAGCCGGCCATACAGCAGGTGCGGCAGCACCGGACCGATGCCGCTGCCGGTGGCCACGTAGACGACGCGCTTGAAGAACGACTCGACGTAGGCCACGCCGGCCGTCGTGATGCCCTTGACCCACAGGTGCGTGGGCGGCTTGTCGATCAGCGCACCGGTCCAGTCGCCGGCACGCGAGACGATGATGCGAAAACCGTCTTCACCCGGCGCCGGGATGTTGGCAAAGCCGTGCCATTCGCGCAGCGGCGAAACGCTCAGCGACGTGGACGACCCTGGGAAGGGCTTGCGGCCATGCCGGAAGCGCAGCACCAGCGCGTGCGACGAAGGCTTGACCACCTCCACCGGCACGCGGCGCAGCCGCCACCACGGCGATGCGACGCTCAGCGTCAGCGCGCACAGCACCCAGAACTCGGGCGCGTGCAGCAGGCCGCCAGCGCCGGGCGCGAGGTCAGCCTGCGTGGACAGTGCATGCAGCCAGAACAGCGCCAGCAGCGCCCAGCCGCCGAAGCGGTGCACGAGCTCGAAGCGGTTGTGGTTGGCCGAACGCAGCGCCGGCAGCGCCGTGACGATCATCGCCAGCAGCAATGGCAGCATCGCCGCGCCGAGCGCGAGCGTGCGGGCCGACACCTGCGTGCCGCCCGCCGACGCATGCCAGGCCTGCGCCGCCAGCAGCAGCGTGAACCAAGCCGTGCCACAGCTGGCGCCGGCCGTATGCAGGCCGCCGAAATGGAACACCTTGGCGCACTGCCAGCGCAGCCACAGCGGCGCCGAGGTCGGCACGCGCGAGGCCAGCCAGAACAGCGCGTTCACGACCCGCTGCTGGCGGATCAGGATGGCCAGCGCGAAGTTCGCCAGCGCCAGCTTGCCGAGCAGCGCGAGCGGCACGTCCAGCGGGTCGCTCGCCCACCCCGCGCGCACCAGGCCCCAGGCGAGCACCGCCGCGTTGAGCAGCGCCAGCGCCGCGAACAGCCGGTGGTATTGCGTGGCCCAGGGGTGCGACCAGAACGCCCGGGCCCGGCTGACATGGGGCTCGGCGCGCGATGCCGGTGCGCGTCGAAGCGTTGGCGCCACGGCATCGGCGACCCTCAGCGCCGATGTGGCTTCCTGCGAATGGCCGCTCATGCCGCCACCTGCGTGCAGGCCGCCAGCTCGCGCAGCGCGAGTTCCAGCAGCACTTGTCGGTCGACCTTGCCGCGCGGCGTGATCGGCAGCTCGCCCAGCGCCATCACGCGCACCGGCACGCAGTAGTACGGCAGGCGTGCGCACACCCGCTCGCGTGCCGCGTCGACGTCGACATGCGCCGGCGTGACAAAGGCCACCAGCTCGGTGTCGCTGAGCTTCAAGGTGGCCGCGCGTAGGCAGCCCGGGGTCGACTCGAGCACGGCCGAGACCGAATCCAGCTCGACGCGAAAGCCCCGCACCTTGACCTGGTCGTCGACCCGGCCGAAGTGCTCCAGGCTGCCATCGGCCGTCCAGCGCCCGAGGTCGCGGGTGCGGAACATCCGCCGCCCGCCGCCCAGGAAGGGGTCGGGCCGGTAGCGTTCATCGGTGAGCCGCGGGTTGTTGGCGTAGCCGAGGGACACGCAGTCACCGCCCGCCCACATCTCGCCCACCTCGCCGATGGCGCAGGGGCGCAGCTGCTCGTCGAGCATGTAAACGGTGTTGTTCGGCGTGGGCCGGCCGATGGTCACGGCCGCGTCGCCGCAGCGGTATTCGCCCAGCGTGTTGACGATGGTGACCTCGGTCGGCCCGCAGCCGATGTAGAGGCGGCACGTGCGCGCCCACTGCTCGGCCAGCGGCTGCGGGCAGGGCTCGCCGGCCAGCGCGACGACCTGGAGGTGCGGACAGTCCTGCGGCCGCAGCCGCGCGAGGATGGACGGCGTCGCGATCAGCACGTCCACGCGCGCGGCACAGGCCGCGATGTCGCCGCCGCGGATGCACAGCGTCGCGCCGTGGGCCAGGCAGCCCAGCGTCTCCCAGGCCGCCATGTCGAAGCCGATGGCGAGCACCTGGCCGACGCGCCGGCCGGGGCGCATGCCGAGGTCGCCCGGCGCCGTCAGCAGCAAGTTGCAGACATTGCCGTGGGTGACCTCCACGCCGTTGGGCACGCCGGTGGTGCCCGAGGTGAAGAGGATGAAGCAGCGGTCGCCCGGGCCGCAGGGCGCGTCTGCCGGGATGGCCGTCGGCTCCTGCGGCAAGCTGTCGATGCTGGTCACCTCGCAGCCTTCGAGCGTGCCAAGTGCGCCGGCACGCTCGGCCGTCGTCAGCACGATACGCAACTCCGCGCTGTCCACCACCTGCTGCAACAGCGGCAGCGGCGCCAAGCCGGGGTCCTGCGGCACGTAGGCCGCGCCCACACGCATCACCGCGAGCATGCCCGCCACCAGCGGAATGCCGCGGCGCATGAACAGCCCGACGGCGTCGCCGCGCCGCACACCGCCGGCGAGCAGGCGCGTCTGGATGCGCCGCGCCAGGCGGTCCAGCTCGGCATAGGTGATGGATGTGCGTTCATGCTCGACCGCCACGGCCTGCGGCTGCCGCAGGATCTGCGTGTTGATGGCGTGGTGGATGCAGTCGTGCGCGGGCGTTGCGCGCGGCCCCCAGCCGAAGGTGTGCAGGCGCGGGTCGTGGCGGGCCGGCAGCGCGCGCAGCGCGAACGGGGCCGCAGCGCCAAAACTCTGGTGGGTCGCGCGGTCGGCGTGGTTCGCGCGGGGTGCTAACAGCGTTTTCATTGGACTCCTTCCTGTCTTGGCGTGGTGCGTGCCACATGGCGGACGCCGAAGGTCAGTGTTCCGTTTCGCTCGTGCGGCTGCGTTGCGAATGACGCCGGGAGCGCTGCGAATTTGCTATCGCCGGCCGCCTCGGCCTGCAGCTGCGCGGCCGCATCGCGCATGGCACCCAGCACCTCCAGCAGGCCGGCCGAGGGCTGGCCGCTTGCCCGCACGGCGGCGCCGACCGGGCGCGTCGCCCCGGGCAGCGCGACCGGCAGGCGCCGGAACAGCCCACTCGCCTCATCGGCCAGCGACTGGTCCCGGGGAGCCACCGCCAGCAGGTCGCTCGTCGCGAGCATCGAGCGCGTAAACATCGCGCTGTTCGAGTGCAAGGTGGCCACGGGCGCCGTCAAGCCGCAGGCGGCGTGCGCAGTGCTGATCAGCTCGCTGGCCGGCGTTCCCGGCAGCGGCAATATCCAGCCCCACGCATGCAGGTCGGCGAGCGTCGGCGCCGGGAGGTTCGCGCAGGGGTGGCCGCAACGCGCGATGACGGCGAGCGGCTCGTCGTAGAAGCACTCCTGCCGCACCCCGCGCTCGGCGCTGCGCAGCGCACCGACGACGACGTCCACCTCGGCATCGTGCAGGCGCTGCATCAACGAGTCGTAGGGACCGTCGACCACGGTCACGCCTAGCTGGGGGCGCTCGCGCCGCAGGGCCTCCAGCGTGCGCGTCAACAGCGGCATGGTCGAGAAGGAGATCGAGCCAATCACGACCCGGCCGCACGGGCGGCCCTGCCATTGCGCCAGTTCGCTCTCGATCGCCCGCGCTTCGGCCACCGCCAGCCTGGCGCGGTGCAGCAGCGCCTGGCCGGCGTCGGTCAGCCGCGTGCCACGGGCGGACGGTTTCAACAGCGGCGTGCCGAGCCGCTCCTCGATGGCGTGCAGCGAACGGTGCACGGTGGGCTGGCTCAGCGCGAGCCAGCCGGCGGCCCGCGCCTCGCTGCCGGCTGCGGCGACGGCCAGGAACGCCCTGAGCGTGGCCGACGACAGGCCGCTCGCGAAGCGCTGCGGCGTGCTGGCGTGCAGCGCCACCCTGCTGCTGTGGGCGAGCGCTTCCCGGGCGCCTTCGGCAAGGTGTGTGAACAGCCGTTGCGCATGCCGTGCCGCACGCGCGCCGATCACCGTCAGCGTCATGCCGCGCGCGCCGCGCTCGAACATGACCAGGCCGCATGCGGCCTCGAGTTCCGCGATCGACCGCGTCACGCTGCTGGGCGACTGGCACAGCGCCTCGGCGCCACGCGCGACGCTGCCATGCCGCGCCACCGCGTCGAGGCAGCGCAGCCAGCGCAGCCGTCCCGCGATCAGCGGCAGCCCATCGCCATGCATCGTGCCCTGCGAGGCGCCCATTGCGGCTGCAGGCGCAGCGGGCAGCGGGGTGACCGGCGGGCCGTCCTGTGCTTGGGCGGTGGATTGCACCGTGCCATCGGCGCTTGAATGGATCTCGTTGGTACTGCGGATCGGGACGGTCATGCAAACGGCTCCGTGAGTGGTTGACGAAGCCGTGGGTGCTGCATTCCGGCACCTCGGGTTGCGCGCGGGCAGGGAAGTTCGTAACGAAACGCGGCAGGCGCGACATGACGACGGGCAAGACCTGGCCGACGCCTACGGCGATTGACCCGGCTGCGTGCCGCAGGACGGCCCGCAAGTCCCGCACGGCGTCCGGAAACGATTCGAAATAGTTCAGGCCGCCCCGCCGGGCCGCACCACCTCAGGGCCGCGCGAATTCATCCACGCTGCGGGCCCATTGCCCGGCGCAAGCGACGCCGAATCCGGCGGATGGCGTTGTTATGCTGGCAGGACCAATTCGGGTCGTTTCAGACCCCAACGAGGGAGGTAATCCGTGCGCCAGCCAACTGACGAGGACAGGCCTTGCCCCATCCACCGCCGAGCTGGCGGCGCCGCCGTGCTGCTGGCGCTGCTGTCCGCCCCTGCGGCGGCGCAGGATCTGAGCGAGCTGTCGCTGGAGCAGCTGTCCAACATCGAGATCAGCTCGGTGTCGCGGCGCCGCGAGAAGCTGGCGCAGGTGCCGGCCTCGCTGTACGTGATCAGCGCCGACGCGATACGGCGCTCCGGCGCGCGCAGCCTGCCCGAGGCGCTACTGCTGGCCCCCAACCTGCAGGTCGCGCGGCTCAACGCCAACCAATACGCCATCAGCGCCCGGGGCTTCAACGACTCGGTGGGCAACAAGCTGCTGGTGCTGATCGACGGCCGCACGGTCTACGCGCCCTATTTCTCCGGCGTGCAATGGGACCAGCAGGACGTGTTGCTGGACGACATCGCCCGCATCGAGGTCATCAGCGGCCCGGGCGGCAGCGTCTGGGGCACGAACGCGGTCAACGGGGTGATCAACATCATCCGCAGGCCCGCAGCGGAAACGGGGTCGCTGCTGCGCGTCGATGCCGGCACGGACGAGCGCGCCGCCGCCCTGCGCCACGGCGGCACGCTGCCGCTGCAAGGCCACTGGCGTGCCTACGCCAAGCTGCAGCAGCGCGATGCCACCGAGACCGAAGCCGGCGTGGCCATAACGGACAAGTCGCGGCGCTGGCAACTGGGCTGGCGCGCCGACTGGCTGAACGGCGATGACGGGCTGACCGTGCAGGGCGACGTCTACCGCGGCGACACGGCGGACCGCATCAACGGCGCACGCAACCTCGGCGGCGTGGGCACGTCGGGCGAGAACCTGATGGCGCGCTGGACCGGCCGGCTGGACGGCGGCTCGCGGCTGCGCGTGCAGGCCTACTACGACCATGTGCGGCGTGAGGACGCCATCCTCTACAGCCCGCGCTTCACGGTGCTGGACCTGGAGGCGCAGCACAGCCTGGCCTGGGGTGCGCACAACATCGACTGGGGCGGCGGCTGGCGCAGCTCGCGCGACCACGTCGCGCCGGGGCTGTTGTTCGGCTTCACGCCCGAACGCGCGAGGCAGCAGTGGCACAACCTGTTCGTGCAGGACGAGCTGCACCTGGCCGACGGCTGGCGGCTGACGGCCGGCACTAAGTTCGAGCACAACGACTACACGGGCTGGGAGACGCTGCCTTCGCTGCGCCTGGCCTGGTCACCGTCGGCACGCTGGCAGTGGTGGGCCTCGCTGTCGCGGGCCGTGCGCGCGCCGGCCCGGCTGGACCGCGACCTGCGCCTGCCGCCTAAGCCGCCCTTCATCATCGCCGGCGGGCCCGACTTCGTGTCGGAGGTCGCGCGCGTGGTCGAGCTCGGCCACCGCGGCCAGCCGAGCAGCACGCTGAGCTATGCGCTGACGCTCTATCACCACGACTGGCAGCGGCTGCGCAGCGGCCAGCTGCCGCCCAATGCCGTGGTGCAGAACATGATCGCCGGCAACAGCTGGGGCCTGGAAGCCTGGGGGCACTGGCAGCCGCTACCCTGGCTGCGCTGGAGTACTGGCTACAACCGCCTGCAGCAGGACCTGGCCGTGCAGCCGGGCAGCCGCGACCCGGTGGGACCGTCCGCCCTGGGCAACGATCCGCCGCAGCAATGGCAGCTGCGCGCCACGCTGCAGCCGGCGGACCGCCATGAGTTGGACGTGGCGCTGCGTCATGTCGCGGCGCTGCCGAAGCCGGCCGTGCCTGCCTACACGGTGCTGGACTTCAGCTATGGCTGGCACGCCACGCCCCAGCTGGCGTTGACGCTGGGCGGCCGCAACCTGCTGCACGGCCGCCACGCCGAGGCCAATGCCGCGCCGGGCCGCAGCGTCTTCGGGCCAGAGGCCTACGCGCAACTACGGTGGACACCGTGACGGGGGCAAGGCGACGGCCGCTGCTGGCCTTTGTGTTGCCCGTTGCGCTGGGATTGCTGATGGCCGACATGGGCCGCGCACAGCCCGACGACGACGGCGGCGAGGTGCGCATCAAGGCCGAGTTCCTCTACAAGTTCACGGCCTATGTGGACTGGCCCGACGGCGCGCTGGGCGCTGCAGATGCGCCCTTTGTCATTGGCGTGCAGGGCTCGGAAACCATGTTCGGCGAGCTGAGCCAGGCCGTGCAGGGACGCACGGTGCAGGCGCGGCCGGTGCAGGTGCGGCTCGTGCGCGCGACCGTTGCCGACCCGGGCCTGCACCTGCTGTTCCTGGCTCACGGCGAGACGGCCAGCGCGCGGCGCGGGCTGATGCTGGTCAGCGAGGCCGCGCCCGGCGAGCCGCCGCCGCGTGCCAGCGTCATTCATTTCCTGGTCGTTGGCGGGCGCGTGCGTTTTGATGTGCTGCTCGACGGCGCCGAACGCGCCGGCCTGAAACTGAGCTCGCGGCTGCTGTCCGTCGCACACAAGGTGCATGCGGCGGCGCGTTGAGACCACCGCCCTCAGTCAGGATCCAGCCGCCGCGCCCGCGCCAGGCGCCAGGCATCGGTCGGCTCGCTGAAGACTTTCTCGGCCGTCGTGCCCGTCTCGCGGCCGGCGGCGTCGATGGCGATGCGCTTGTCGAAGACATAGCACTCGCCTTGCCAATCGGCCGCCGCATCGGGGAAGGCCTCAAGGAAGCCCAGGATGCCGCCGTCGAGCTGGGCGACGTTGAGGCCGCGCTCCTGCATCCAGGCCGCCGTCTTCTCGCAGCGGATGCCGCCGGTGCAATACATCGCGACGGTCTTGCCCTGCCATTCGTCGCGGTGCGCTTCGACATAGGCCGGGAAGTCGCGGAAGTGGGCCACGCCGGGGTCGATAGCGCCACGGAAGCGGCCGAGCTTGAACTCGAAGGTGTTGCGGTTGTCGAGCACGACGGTGTCGGGGTCGGCGAGCAACTCGCGCCAGCGTTGCGGGCTGACGTGGGTGTCGGTGGCGTCGCCCTGCACGCCGGGGATGCCGAAGGCGACGATCTCGCGCTTGGTAGAGACCTTGAGGCGGCTGAAAGGCAGGCGCTCGCAGGCGTTGTGCTTGACGTGCAGGTTGGCGAAGCCGGGCTGCGCCTGCAACGCGGTCTCAAACGCCTGCACCGCCGCGACCTCGCCGGCGACGGCGGCGCTGAGGCCCTCAGTAGCGACGAGGATGACGCCGCCCAGGCCGGCCGCCGCGTCGCGCAGCCAGGCCGCAAACGCCGCAGGGTCGGGAACAGGCGTGAAGCGGTAGAAGGAGCTGTGAACGAAGGAGGCCATGAGACGCGGCGAATTATCGACGGCGCCTCGCAAGCCCCCTCATTGCAGCGGCCGCAGCATCTCGTCCCTGCCTTGCTGCAGGGCGCGGAAGAAGGCACCGTCCAGCTGCGGGTACTTGGGCCATGCGTCCCAGCGGCCGTCGACCTGCCGGGCGATGTGGACGGGGTGGTACCACTGGAGGGCGTTGGTCTTCAGGTCGACGAGGTAGGCCGCGCCGTCGAAGACGGCCTGGGGCTCGGCGTCCGCGACGCAGTCGCCGGTGTAGGCGCGCGAGATGCCAAGGGTGTCGATCTGTATCACCAGCAGCTTGTCGATCTGGTGCCTGTCCTTCAGGCCGCGGAAGTCCTTGCGGGCCGCATCGGGCCGGGCGCCGCGGAAGTCGGGCAGCGCCTGCACATCGAGCGATTCGGCGAGGCTCACCGGCGTGGCCCCCCTCGCCCCGACCAGCGCCGCCGCGCGGTCCTTCAGCGCCGGCAGCTCACGCGGCGACAGCACGCGTACGTGGTCGGTCAGCAGCGAATTCGCGACCGACGCGCTGGCCAGGCACAGCCCGCGGCCGGCGCCGGGGAAGAGGGTGTCGGCCCGCGGCACGCTGCTTATCGCCACGCCGATGCGGCCGGCGACCGCCTGCAGCGCGACCGCCTGCAGAGCCACGGGCGGCGGCGGCGGGGGCGCGGTGGCGGCGCAGCCCGCCAGCAGCGTGGCGAAGCCGATCAACACAACGGGCGCGAAACGGAAACACATGATCTCTCCCTGCCGACAATGGTTGCCGTGGCGCCGGCCGCTGCGAAGGCAGCGCGATGATGGCGGCGCGGTGCTGCATTCTTCCCTGTCAACCTGGCCAGACCGCACGCGGCACCCTGGCGATTTCCCCGGCGTCAGGTGGCCGGGCAGCTTCCTAGAATCCCCGACCCCCTCTCCGGCGCCCTTGCCATGTCCGACCGCCTCAAAGTCCTGCCCCAATACCTGATGCCCAAGATGGCGATGACGCGCTTGGCCAAGTTCGTCGCATCCAACGAGTGGGGCAGCCTGACGACGTCGATCATCCGCCGATTCGTGGCGCGCTACGGCGTCAACATGGCCGAGGCGGCCGAGCCCAACATCACCGCCTATGCGACCTTCAACGACTTCTTCACGCGCGCTCTGAAGCCCGGCGCCAGGCCGCTGGCCGGGGCGCCGTTGATCTGCCCCGTGGACGGCGCGATCAGCCAGGTCGGCCGCATCAAGGGCGACCAGGTCTTCCAGGCCAAGGGCCAGGCCTTCTCGACCACGGCACTGGTGGGCGGCGACGCGCAACTGGCCGCCAAGTTCCAGGACGGCCTGTTCGCCAACCTCTACCTCAGCCCCAAGGACTACCACCGCATCCACATGCCCGCCGACGGGCGCCTGGTGCGCATGGTGCATGTGCCGGGCGCGCTGTTCTCGGTCAACCCGACCACCGCGCGCGGCGTGCCGGGGCTGTTCGCGCGCAACGAGCGGGTGGTCTGCGTGTTCGAGAACGACACCCTGGGCACGTGGGTACTGGTGCTGGTTGGCGCCACCATCGTCGGCAGCATGACGACGGTCTGGCACGGGCCCGTCAGCCGGCGCGGGCCGGTGCGGGAGTGGGACTATCAGCCCGGCCAAGTCAGGCTGGCCCAGGGCGACGAGATGGGTCGCTTCCTGCTGGGCTCCACGGTCGTCATGCTGTTCGAGAAGAGCGGCCTGCAGTTCAACGACAGCTGGCAGCCCGGCGGCGCGATCCGCATGGGCGAATGGATGGCGCGTTAGGTCACGTCACGGCGCCGCCAGCAGCGCGCCGGCCACGTCCGCAGCCAGCGGCCGCCCCAGCAGCCAGCCCTGCAGATGCGTGCAGCCCAGGCGCTCCACCTCGGCGGCCTGGGCTTCGGTCTCGACGCCCTCCGCGACGATGGCCAGGCCCAGAGACCCGGCCAGCACACAGGCCGCGCGCACGACGGCGCCGGCCGAGGGCTCGGGCAGGGGGTCGACCATGCTGCGGTCGAGCTTGAGCGTGGTGATGGGCAGGCGGCGCAGCAACGTCAGCGAGCTCTGGCCGGTGCCGAAGTCGTCGAACGCCACGCCCACGCCGGCTTGGCGCAGCTGGGCGAGCTGGGGCAGCACGCGGTCCATGTGGGTCATGGCGGCGGTCTCGGTTATCTCGACCTCCAGCAGCTCCGGCGCCACGCCGTGGGCACGCACCAGGGCCAGCAGCCAGTCGGCGAAGCCGGGGTCCTCGAACTGCAGCGGCGACACATTGACGGCCACCGGCAGCACCGCCAGGCCGCGCTGCTGCCAGGCGCGCAGCTGCTGGGCGGCCTGGTGCAGGATGAGGGCGCCCAGGGCGACGATCTGGCCGGTGCGCTCGGCGGCGGGAATGAAATGAGCCGGGCTGACGCGGCCCTGGCCCGGCCGCTGCCAGCGCACCAGCGCCTCGAAGCCGACGAGGTGGCGCGTGTGGGCGGCGAACTTGGGCTGGTAGTCGAGCAGGAACTCCTGCTGCTCGATGGCCGCGGCCAGCGCCTGCTCGATCTCCAGCAACCCGCCCGCGCCGGCCGCCATGCCGGGCTGGTAGGCCACCGCCGCCGGGCCGGCCTGCTGCTTGGCTTGGTGCATGGCGATGTCGGCCGCGCTCAGCAGGGCCGCGCCGTCCGCCCCATGCGCCGGGAAGCGCGCGATGCCGACCGACATGTGCACATACAGCGCCCGGTGACCCACGGTGAAGGGTGCGTTCAGCAGCGCCAGCACGCGCTGGCCGGCCAGCACTGCAGCAGCGTCGTCAATGACCCCGGGCTGCAGCAGCAGAAACTGGTCTTCGCCCAGGCGGGCCAGCAGCGCGTCGGGCGGCAGCGCCGCGCGCAGGCGGCTGGCGATGGCGTGCAGCAGCGCATCACCGGTTTCGTGGCCCAGGCTTTCGTTGACGAGCTGGAAGCGGTCGAGGTCGGCCGACAGCAGCGCAAAGCCGGGGCTGCCGGGCGCCGTCAGCTCGGCAAGGCGGGCCAGCGCGGCGTGGCGGTTGGGCAGGTCTGTGAGTTCGTCGTGCAGGGCCTGGCGGCGCAAGGCCTCGGTGGCGCGGTGGCGCTCGGTGTCGTCCAGCATCAGCACCATCAGGGCCGGGCCGCCGTCCCATTCGAAGTAGCTGGACACGCCGCGCACATAGATGGCGCCGCCGTCGGCCCGCAAGCGTTCGCCCTCCCAGGTGACCTGGC
>Ga0307515_10015037_pt1 | contig 14296 bp, 10 predicted proteins | sample 17_EM_MG_FD_194513 | JGI IMG/M metagenome (GOLD analysis project Ga0307515, IMG submission 194513) | Populus trichocarpa ectomycorrhiza microbial communities from riparian zone in the Pacific Northwest, United States - 17_EM | ecosystem: Host-associated > Plants > Roots > Unclassified | place...
GACGATAGGGAGGCGACGGCAGAGACGAAAGGGAGGCGACGGCAGAGACGAAAGGGAGGCGACGGCAGAGACGAAAGGGAGGCGACGGCAGAGACGAAAGGGAGGCGACGGCAGAGACGAAAGGGAGGCGACGGCAGAACAGTTATATACGGCAGGAAGGTTTTATAACGTTATAAATATTCGCAATTTTATTAAGCTTCTAGGTAAGGAAGTAGAGGATTCAGCTAAGGATCTTATTAAGTATGTAGTAGAGCTTTACGCGGGGCCTGATCGCGATATAGAAATAGATAAGGACGACTATATACAACCTTAAATTAATATTAATAAGGCCTTATAAGCCTTATAAAAGCTTTATCTCTATAAGAAATAATAGGAAGACAGTAATAGAGACTTAGTTATGGCTCTTATAAGGCATAATCGCCGAATTTAAGGACGACGAATTTGCAACACCAAGCAAAATTTAATTACGGCTTATTTTGGTGTAGCTAATTGCTTACTTTTACCATCGTCTATATAGATATAAGATATCATTATATAATTTTGACCTTTAGTGCATTTAATATATAAATATTAAATATAACGATACCTCTATTATAATAATATGCCTAACTGTATAACCCATATCGTTATAAAGAGTCTCGACTATAGCTTAATAATATCTACTTTGCTATATATTACTATCGCTTATACTTACTTTATAATACTATATTACGTTAAACCTATACCCTATACCGCCCTATTTGGTATATAAAATAACTTAAAAGCCTCTATATCTATAACTAACCTATATACTATATTTACTAAATAAATAAAGAGCCGATAATAGGTCTTTATAAAACCCCTTACCCGCTAAAAAGCTTAATATTATAAGACGATTAAGTCTTCTAAAGAGGAAATTTATAAGAGGCTAGTCTAACTAGAACGTATAATTATCTAATTAATAGTATAGAATGAGAGTTACAGGTAAGTAAAAGATAAGTCGAAGGTAGAACGAGCTTCACGTAATAAAGGACAAATACTTCTATTTAGAGACTAATCGCTAGTTCTTCTCTAGATGAGAACCAGCTCCCTTTATAATCCTTCTTAAGACACTAGTAAAACCCTTCGCCCCTTATCTGTCTAACTATGTCTTCTCTAGGACATTGGTGGGATATTAGTAAAACCTTTATCTGTCTTATCTAATATATACCTTTTAGGAGAGCCCGTTGCAAAATTAAGGAAATCCGCTAAAACCCACGATCTACTATATTGTTACTCCTACTTACCCCTATAGGTATTAACCTATAAATACTAAGTAGAAAGAACACGTCTAAAACTAGCTCCTTATTACGGGACTTACCTATTCTTACGTCCCTACGCGTTCTAACGTTCTTAATCCATGCTTATATTTGTCCTATAATACCTATATACGTTCCCCTATAACCTCTATTTATACTTTATACCTAGTATATAATAACTCTTCTTTGTCTAAATGTCTTTATATTAACTATATATAGTTACGCGTACGTAGCCTTCTTAATTACTACCCTGTTTAGTATATTATATTCTAGTTTATACCTACTTTTATAATACTCCTTAATCCTAAATTTACTAATTAGTGCCCTTATAAAGAAGCTAACCAAATATCTTTATAATTCTCCCGCCTACTTAGGTAAAAGAAGCAAACAACGCTCCTTTTTTAACTAACTTAAGAATAAACTAAATAGTAATATTTATTACTATACTACTCCTAATAGCTAATTATGTTATACTATAAGCTACTTAAAAGGAGACGCCGTAGAAACTATATACTCGTTTTAGCTAAGCACTATAAAAGAGTTAGTTATTATACTAAAAGCCTTTTATAATAACCTTAACCGAACTACTTATTATAAGACATCCCTATAATACCTTATATATGTCCACCTGTTTCTACCGACTTAGCAATTAAAGACCGGCCACGAGACCGCAATTTGCTATAATCTATAGCAATCTAACGGCAATCTGCTGCTACCCAAATCCTATTCTACTCCATGTATATATTAATTAAGCAACTAAGTTAATAATATCTACTCCGCTATATATTATCGCCGCCTATACTTACTCCGTAATACTATATTACATTAAACCTATATTTTATATAGCCTCGCTCCGCTCCACTTAGTATATAAAATAGCCTAAAAGCCCCTAACTACTACGCCAGTTGAATTTAGTTGCAACCGTTGCAATATTGATTCAATCAATTCAATTAATTAAACCCTCTGCTTACAAAGCTTTCAATTCAACCAACTCGAGGCGTCAATTGAATTGAATTGAGTGATTGGTAAGCCTGGCGCCAAGGACATTCAGAGTCGTATTCGTGGCATCTCTGCCTTGTATGAGAATATCTGCCGCATGCGTCGTCTGACGCAGCAACTTCAGAAGCCAAAGGAACAGACCTTATCCCACTTACATTATGGTGACTGCAATACTTCGTTAGATAAACAAGCCGGAGCATCGGTCTGCAATTAAGATCTGAAAGGAGTTGCAGAAGACGGTCTTCCCGTCGGGAACCAATCGAAGCCACAAGCGACGCGTTTGGTGCCAGCCGCCCTGCCGATCCCGAGCCCCATGATGGGTTTGCACCTATGAGGAAAGGCGAGGAGCGACAGAAGTCTCCGGAGAGCGTTTCCCGCTCAGAAGTTTCTCCAACCTCACCGACCAATTCCACACAATGTAAATTCTAAGGTGCGAATATTAGAATGCACCACCAGACTTGCTATTAAACAAACAAATCAAACGAAGGCCTTCAGGTTTGATTGTTTGCCTATATTAGAGCGTTCGTTTGATTGATTGATAGATTGGAAACAACTCAAACAAACAGTTAAACTCGTTTGTCTTGTTTGGAAGCTTTATATATAAAATAGTTGACAGTAGAAGGCTCTATAAGCATAATAAAGGTAGGAAACAGTTGCCCGCAGGCCCTTGCGCAGTATAGTGGTGATATTTTAGGGTTAAGAGAGTTGGTGATAGACTTTTGGTGTTACAGATAGTGTCACGTGACTTTGGTTTTGACAGAGAACTTCGTCCATCAAGAATCTGCCCAAAAATCAATTGCTACCTAGAACGACAGCAATATCGATCCAGCTATCACGCTAAACCTTAGAACTTATCATTATAGGTATATTGATTGGCTCATGTAACGGTAGGTTTATAGGATGTGGGGAATCTTGTTCTGTGGAGGATTAATAAAAAATCTAATTTTGCGAAGGACCTGCCTAAAAGTCAGCAACTAAGTTGAATGGCGTGATCTCCGCTTAAATCCGAACCAGTATCCAATTTCCTTATTAGGAAAGGTCATTTTCTGATAAAGCCGTTGCGATTAAAGCTGCGATTGTACTGTAAGGCCGCTATTACGTCTAGCTTTATTCTTGATTATTAAGGCGCTAGTATATCACCTAACTTACTAAAAATACGTTCGCAGTCGCAGCTCGTTACTAGAATTAAAAGGATATTAAGCGCCATCTGGCTAATGTTTGGATATTGCTCTATTATTATAATCCAATAGAGGAACACGTTCTAAGCTAGTGGGTGCTCCTCTAGTAGTAGGTTAAGCTTCTTCCACTCCTTATACTCGTCGTCGTTGTCATTAGCTAAAGAGAAAGAAGATAGCGTAGTGTTAAGGCCTATAAAGCTTCTAGTAAAGTCATTAATATTAGATTGCTAGCTTTGGCTCTTTTTAACTACCTACTTTCTAGTTCACGGCTTTTTACCTTTATATTAAAGCTAGAGCGTCTAAAAGGAGGCGTCGCCTTTAATAATCTATTTAGGCCTATCCTTCTAGGCGTTTTGGTAGAATTGCTTTAGATTTAGGTGTAGAAGAACGGCTGCGTAGTAGACGGGCGTATTATTAAGCTTATTATAGTACTTTTTAAGCTTACTCTATGCCGCGTTAATATTAATATTATAGTGATCCTTAATCGCCTCTTAATTAGGATAATTCTCTGTTATTGCCTTAGCTATTTAAGCCTTAGCTTCTTTAAATATCTTTATAAGCCACTCTATATAAGGAAGTACCTCCTAAATTATACTATTGCGCCTAGCTCTGCCTCTTACTTTAAGCTTAAGAGTTGCCTTATAAAGCGGCTAGAGGATTGCAATATACTGCTTAATAATATCCCAATTATACGCAGTAAGGCCGCCAACTTTAACGTAGAGAGAAGGTTCCGGAATCTTCACTTTTAATAGCTTCTTCCGTTATACTTAAGCTACTTTAATAGCCGCGATCTTCTTATTCCATTTATTAATATTATACGCTATTATTGCTAATATAGGTCCTTATAGATTAACGGCCCGTATAAACGTTAGTAGGTAGCTATTCTACTAAGTTTTAATAGGTATAACCACCTTATAGACTATAAAGTCGTTACGCGGTAGTATATTATTATCCTTTCGCTAAAATTAATAGAGCTCTTTATATTTAAGGTAAATAGATTAAGTAAATAAAATTAATAAGGGTTCCAAGTGGGCCTTACTTTCGCCACTTATTAAGGAAGGCTCCTTCGGCCTATAAGGTTTATCAGTAATTAATAGAAAAAAGGTGGTAGCGATACCTGCCTATATTAATATTCTACTTATTCTTAAATAAGTCCTTATCCTTACTAAAAAGGTAGGATTAAGCTACTAGGTTAAAAATATAGGCGATATACCAAATATAACGCTTCTTACTATTAAATCTAAGTTTAATTGCGAGGTTATTAACGGCCTTATTATTATTATAAGCGTTATCTATAATAAACTAGCTAATTTAATTAGTAAGGCCAAATTTAAATATAACGCTGCTAATAGTATCGGCGTAGTTAAAGCTACTATACTCGCTAAGTTGCTTTAGTAGAGCGAGCAGAAAGTTACGAATTTAGCCTTTAGCGTTAAAATAGTGAACATAAATACTAGTAAGCGCCTTCTTTTTATCCTTTGTTATCTAGCCGTTAAATAATATATAAATAAGCGATAATAATATACCCAGTTCTTCCGTTATAATGCCTTTATTGCTTTTATATTTAGTAAGGATCTTAGTGTGAATTAACTGGTAGTTCTTATATAAATCGCGCTCGGCGTCCTTATTGGCGGCGCCAATTAAAGTACAAAATTTAGGTCGCTTAACCTCTTATAGAGGCTGGTTACTAGCTACCAGCCAATTAATTAACGCGTTCTTAAAGGTCTTAGTATTATAAGCCATAATTAGCTTATTAGCGACAACTTATAAGACATAGTATTTTCGTTAAATTTGCTCTAAAATAGTTCCTATACGCTTTTAACTAGGATAATTAATAGTTTTACCATCCTAGCCAATTCGGTAGCCCTCTATATTTTTAGCAAGATATATCTTTGCTAAGGAGGTAGCCTTACCAGTCTTATAAAGTGTTACTTTAATATTATGCTTATAGTAGTACTTACATAGCTAAACGGTCGATTTAGCATTATATCGCTGCTAAAGTTGCTAGCTATAGTCCTAAATATAGCTCAGCGCACGTTTTAGGCTAGAATAAGGCCATTAGTACTTTAGTACCTTATCCCAATTAAGCCCTATATAATCGTCGTCATCCTATACTAAGCTACTTTCGGTAGTATTAATATCGGAGGCTTCGGCGGCCTTGGTGTCTATAACTAAGTATATTTCTTCTATAAGATTGGTAAGGTTAGCTTTAGTAAGATGGTAGGATATATTGGAGGCGGTATATTAATAATAGGCGACGCGGTGGTAGTAGGTGTTGACTTTTCCGCGATTAGGTATATTATATCACGCCTACGTATATTGTATAATTGCCTAAACCTTACCACTAAATTACCTACCCCCCCCTAAACCTAAAACTCCACTAAATATATATATAAACGACCCAATCTACCCAAACAAACGAGCCTCCCTTTGGATTGATTGATTGCCTATTCTAAGCTCTTTAGATTGTTTGTTTGTTTGGTACAAACAAACAAACGATGGAAACAGGCAAACGGCTGTTTGTTTATTAGCAAGTCTGTGCACCACCCTTAATAATGTGCCGTCCTAAGAGCCCGTCGCGAAGGCCGCTCCCTCAATGCCGATACGCCCTTGTGGAATCTGCGAACGAGAAAACGGTTCCGTGCGTCCGTTGAGCCCACTTCCCCGTCCATCGACGCAATGACCCACAAGCGGCCGCGTCGCACAAGGAAAGAGACATAGAAGGTGAGGGAGGCGAAGGAGGCATTCGCATCGGCATCGGGCGAGTCTCGCCGGGCGAACCAGCGAAACGAGCGGTCCACGCGCCTCGGCGTCGTCGCAACGTCGAGGAGATTGCGGAAATGCTAGACATCGAGGACGTTTACCTAGGGGAGGATAGTTTCATACAATGCGTGGTAAGACAGAAGTCATCGTTAGTGGCGAAGGATAACCTTGTCGGAGAAGAGCTGCATTGGTGATGCCAGGAACTGTTTAAGAAGAAGTACGGGGCGCAGGAGTGGACAAGAGCTCCAAGAGGAAAGGGCCGGCGAGAAAAGCGTTGAGCAACTGGTGCAGCCGACCGAGACAACGGGGACGACGATGAGGACGGCTCTTTTGAGGACGGAGGCGAAAGCTCGGACGACGGGAACTCTGATATCGGTCACGGCAACGGCAGGCCGCCCAACAGAGGGCATAGGCGCGTACACGTTCGAACGCATCAGCCCGTGGTCGAAGTCGGGCGGACGGCAATGGCCTATCTTTCCGCTTGATCATGTCACTTGCTACGAATATTCCTCCTCATTAAAGTCATCGAAAACCCAATGCTCGCATAGCCTCGCACTTTCCTCATCAGACTCAGCTGCATTAAGCGCATCGACTTTTAGCTTACTTTCGCGTTGCTTAGCCTCCTCATACTGATCCGAGGGCACCCACCCTTCAGGCCCAACGCCAATAACATCCCTGCAAGCCTCGAGTTGCTCGTCTGCCTCGACCTGCGCAGAATTCAGGCGCAAACAGTCGTTCACCTCGTCTTCCGGGAAGGTGATCGGGCAAGGGGCCCTCGCTTCGCTGCTTGTGCTCGATTTTAAATTGGCGATCTTCGACCAGTTCTTTGTCAGCTGAATTAGGTCGGCTTTTAGGGTCACGTTATCGCCTTCCCAGGGGTCACTTGCGCGATGAAAGAGTTTGCGCCTCAGCGTGCTAAGATCGTATGTCAGGGCATCGCAGTGCGTCGAGTTCAGCTTTGCGGTCGTTGTGATATAGAAGTAGTGAAGTTGACGCCTACGCAGGAGCACAACTTGCTTGAATTGTTCGCTTTCGCTCAGTTCGTCGAAATTGTGTGGTAATTCAGGGGGTGTCAACGATTCTGAGACGCTGTCACCGTAGTTCTGGAAGCTGTTTGGGATCCCGCATTGCAGAAAGAGCGGGAGTATTGCGCAGTGTTGCCAGTCAATCAGGCCGGTAATCTCAAGGTTATCAGAGACGAACACATTATTAGGTTGGAGGTCAGGATGCCTTATCGTCGGACGTGTAAGGGCGTCGTTGCCGTTCGGTATGAGAAGAGGCACGATTTGCAGGTATTTTTCTAGACTGTCCAGATGCTCTAAATGCGATTGCTTTTGATAATTGTATATCTCTCTGCGCAGACGTTGAAATGGGTGAAGCGGTCGTCCAAATTTCATCAAGTATGCAATCTCCTTCTTGGCCCCGGCTGTAAGAGCCGCTGCTGGATCTGTGTCTTTCGGATATTTAGTTATGGTTGCTAACGTAGAGTGAGGTAATTCAAAGCAGAACATTATAGAAAGTGAATCTGAATATGTAAATGATAGGATTAATACGTACATGGTCCACGATAAACCTGGAGACTAAGTCTTTTTCCATACCATAGGCCGAATGTTATATCAGGACCAATGCAGAAGCGACTCTCGCGCGCAGAATAGGCGGTAGGAATGTCAACCTTGTTGGACCCAGCTTGTAGATCCTTGGTATAATACAGACTTCCACTTGCCGGAAATCGAAGAGCAAATAGTCGAGACTCCAACTCCACGAGTTTGGTGATGACGGTAATCCTGGCTTTTTCAGACATATCAAACCAGATATCGCCCAAGTTCGTTCCGCGGACGAGCTCCATGAAGATATATTCAGTGCCCGCAGCATTTTCCGATGTAGCCGAGTAACCGTAGATCTTGGGGACGGGTATGCCGTGCGAGCGGAGAAAATCCATTGTCGCGACTTCGCTAGCTACAACTAGGTCTTTTGGCTCGGTAACTGGATAGGGGATGCGCCCAACGAACTGAAAGCCATCACGCATAGTAACCAGGAACGTTCGATTGAAACCCCCTTCAGCCAGCTTTTCAAAACGAGCGACATCTTCTACGTTCTGATTAACGGATGCGGCCGCAAGGCGCTTGAATTCGGATACGTTGAAAACACGTCTTCTTTCAGAACGCCTTAGGGCATCGTTATAACTCCAGTCCATAGTCAGTGATGAGCGTCGGCTTTAAAAGAAGGGGGGTGACAAACATCCATCGCCCGGACGTATACTCGAATAGTTTAGAAGGTTCCTCCATTGATTGACCGGCTAGATAACGAGTTAATTCTGTGAAGGAACTCCTAGCTCTTAGGGGTGATATAACTCGTGAAAAGGGACGGCAGAGGGAAGGAATAATTAGGTGGCTATTCAAATATCGACAATACGCCATAACTCGGATCGCGCAGAGGAAGGTAGTGCGACGAGAAGGATTCAATCGCTATCCACCGCGGTTGGCCAACGCGCTTGGGCCACTCTTGGCGCCCGCTAGGTAAGCTGCCCGCAAGGCGCGCCGCCCTCACGATTTTCTCGGCCAGAGAAACCGTCACTATGGTTCTCCACCTCGACATGCCCCGAATATCCGTTGCATGTGGAACAGTGACTCTGAAACCGCCGTCCGGGCATGAGCAGCCTCTACGTCGCCAAAATAAGTGGCCGAAATTGGCACGTGCGCAACCACCAAAAACCATCTGTTTACATGTAAATAAACCAACTAATTTATCAACTACAAGCACCAATGCCTCCAATTAGGACCCGCAGGTCTCGCGCACGCTATTTTACACCCCAAATTGAGTTCTTGCAATTAGATAGTCAAGTTAAAACACTATAACGCTCTGCAGTACTCGCCGTAAAGCTACTTTCATAAGAGCTTTGTATTCCTATTCCACAAGAGCTCGTCCACAAGGTTACCGGCGTTCCACCACGTACTCAGTCTCGAATCCTAGCCTCAAAGCAACCTAGAACGCTTTACAGTATACCTGATTTTGGCCTAGATCCGCGAGGGAGAAAGAGATTGATTACACGGACAGAGACAGCTGCAATCGCCAATTACCTTAACGATGATTTAGTCCTACTTGATGATAAGGGCAAGCCTTGGACAGATATTGCAGAAGCTTCCGGCGTAGTCTTACCTTAAACCTACCACTTTAAAACGCCAGGCTACCGTATAATCGATCTTAAAGTAATTTAACGAGCTTGCCGAGACGATGAAGGGATTATAAACGCAGTTTATGAGGAGGAGAAGGAGTTAATAAAAGCTACTTTACGGACAAATTGGATTGATATACAACTCCCTCTTCGACCACACTCCCTTAACTAGAAAGACGTAGCCTTTTACGACAAGTTTTACTTTGGTATTGGTCCTTAAATAATAAAGCGTATAAAAAGGAAGTAGGGGAAGGAGTATTAATATAAACCCTCTAATGTACACTGGAAGAAGGTTACTACGAAGGATATAAAAGCAAAGGCTTAAGAGGAAGAACACCTTAAGCTTCTAAATATTGGCGTTATAATAGGCTATAATTAGCGGAAGGTTATACCGTACAAAGTGCCTAATTTAGTAGGGAAGATGACTACAGAAGTATATACTAAAGTAGTCCTCCTTTCCCTCCAAGACGAGCTTCTAGATTAAGGTCTTACCCTCTACTATTGTTACGGAACCCCACCGCAGGGGCCTTCATAGGAAAGCCCCGTGCTCTCGCGTACACCTCGCGTACAGCTTATATCAGCTACGCGTAGGTATATCACCTCCTTACGCCCTCGACCCTTACGATCGATCGCGCAACGTCTTGTAGACTCCTCGAATACATACGCTCTGTAGCCACTGCCCCCGTCCCGTGACAACTATAACGCCAATTTAGCCCACATAAGTAAAGCAATAATTAAGTGGGCAAAGGATAATAGAGTATCTCTTATTACACTCCCTAGTGTCTCGCCAGACTTTAGTATTCTTAAATTAATAGCCCACCCGATTAAGAGGAAGTTTCACACAAAAAGGTATACAATAGAGAAGGCGGCACTAGCTAGGTTTAGATAGCTTTTTAAGGAGGAAATGGATTAGTGTGCGATTCAGAAGATGTATAAATGGTATACCAAAAGACTACATAATTGTAGGAGGGCTGAAGGGCAAATGATGAGGTATTGAGTAGGTAGCAAAATTAATGATTTCTGAGGTGCGCACGTGCCAATTTCGGCCACTTATTTTAGTGACGAAGAGGCAGCTACCGAAGCTGTCTAGATCCTGGCGCCGGCGCTTAAATGGACCCCAACTTCTCTTCCCACCAATCCCCCATCATTTGGCGTTTGTGGGATATTAAGGATGAGTTGTGCCGCTCTTGGTGTGAGTACTCACAGCGCTACTCATGTCGTAGAACGGCGCGTCTTAGCTATAGAGAAGGAACCAAACAAGGAGTTTCCGAGAAAGCACTGCCGTATTTAGGCGCTCGGTCTTCGGTAACAGAGAATCCACCGGTTAAAAAGAGAGTCTTAATTCAGCATGTCTCATAAAGCCGTGCGTTCGATCCCTTAGTCTAGCAAGAATTTAAGGACTTTTCGTATATGCACGCCTCATAAGCCAATCTAGAGGCTCTATACTGTATAGAGCTTTGTGTTTGAAGCCTCTGGTCAGTGCGATTGCTCGGCAGCAAGGGTGCTGGCGCCTTATTGACGCTTGGATAGCCAGGAAGCCTATAATATTTGGTATAGTTAATTAAAAAGCTTTAATATTATCGCCGTCTATTTAATCGTTAAATTATTAGCAGAATATTATCCTTATACCGCCTAAAAAACGCGGTACGTCTTCAACTCTAAAGCCTCCGAGGCAGTAATTCGAGGCAGGACTCTAATGGAGAATTTTCCTATATAATCAGCAGCTGATTAATGGGGGAAGGGCAGAAACCTAAAGTCATAACGTCATATAGCACGACTTTTTGATGTCTTTGGTAGTAGCCTTCTGTAGCATTTCATCGGCATCGCAATATTAACGCGATTTGGTGAGGCTGACTAATAAAATTACGCTAGCTAGGGTACCTGCAGCATGCTAACCCAGGCAACAGCGCCTAAAGCGCCCAATACGAAAAGTCACACTTGCCAGATGAAGGGATATTCCTGGTCCACCTGCTCATCCTGCACTCTTGGTTCTTTTATCTGTTAGCTATATAAGCTTCTCCTACCCGATCTATGTAATACAGTTCTGAGTTTACCTTATCATCCTGTGGTCACGAAGTCGAGACCCTCCCTTCGCCCTTCTTAGCTTTTGCAGCTCCACGCTTTGAATGTAAGGATATGCCCTTCATCGAGACAAACGTGGGATAAGGCTAACCTTCCAGATCCAACCCTTGATCATAATGTAGAAGGCTCTCAAGAACGCTGTCAGCAAGGCTGTTGATGGCAATACTTGGAAGAAGTTTACGAACCCAAGTGCTGGACGCGGCAAAACAGCCTTTCCTAAAGGCCAGGCGGAGCAAGAAGGCGTTGGGGTCCGGTGGGACTATGATGGGGAAGTTACGAAAGCGGACGGTGTATTCCACAAGTTCCAGATGCAGCCTAATGCTGGGAAGGTTCCATCTTCCATCAAACGGTGGAGGGAGGCCAATGGCGGTACTCACGCCGTGATGGCCAGTGTATTGGTGAAGAAGGATGGCACGAAGGATGATGTGGAGCAGGGGCTGAAGGAGGCGGCGGAGTCGGTCGAAGGCTGATGTACGGGAAATTGCTTGACGACTCGGGTGCGATCCAAGTTTGTGGGAAAGACATTGTTGTGAGGAATCTGTGGATTTGGGCGCTGGACGTCTTTATGCATGGGGGAAAATGGAACATTGGACGACTGGTTCTTGGGCAGTTGCACAGCTGAGACGTAAGGCTGAAGGCTGGAGGCCGGCGCCAAGCATGATATCAGATCTCAACAGCTCCACCCCTAGCGGCGTTGCTGCGGCTTAGTTCTTCTTCAATTGCTGCTGCCCAAAGTTAGGTGAAAATTTGATTCGAGCTGCCTCCTAACTCTGCTGTGCCTGGATTGGGTTAACGCACAGCTGGATCTTGATCCTTGAGTTCGAGAGCATTGGGGGTTGAATTGACTAGTGCGAACATCGCCGACTTATTCAACGATCCGGGCCTTAGCGGCGAAGGTGGCATTACCGAGGTCGGAGCTTCAGTGATACCAACACTGCACCAACTGATCACTGCGGATCTCCGTTGCATACTCCTCGTCCTCCAAAAGTGTCCAATGTAATCTTAGCCACGTCACGTGTAGACTCTTGACGGGCAGGGCACGGCGAACACCTTCTGCGCGCACGCTGTTTATGAGTTTTTGGGACAGAATATGCGTCTGTAGGCATGACATCCGGGTTTCTTTCTTAGTATTAAAGCGGGACATGGCGGTCACAAAGCCAGGTGTGCTAGTACGTCCCACAGTGGGCAATCTGCGTGGCGGAGGCAATAAGGCGCGAGGAGAGAGGCCTGCTATAATAGACGGAGGGAACACCTGGTAGAGTCAGTATATGTAAGCAGCCAAAGTGTGCTATGAGAGCGCGGAGGGCCAACGACGGGTGTAAGTGGTTGGGAAGACGCAAGACCCTTCTCTGCGCATGATGTGCATTCTCGTGCCGTCCACAACACCGTATGTCTTCTAGCTGCTGTGTGCCACCGCGAGCGCTGACCGCCATGGCTCACCATCAAACGAGGACTAAATAAGCTTTTACGCACGGTTCTCCATCACGAAGACGGGTCTCCTCCCGAGCCTTCCCACTAGAGGGGTTTCGATGGAACGATATATTCGTTCGATATGATCGACGTACTAAATATTTATCGCTTACTTAACGTCAACTTTATTAAATATCGATTTGTCATTTAGGGGTTTCGATACAAATCATTTAATAAGTAGTTGTTACCAAAAATAGATCTTATTCCTTACCAAAATCTTCTTCACTTTCGCTTAAATTTGGTGAACTGTCGCGATATATTAGCCTATCCTCTACATAAGCTTCGCTCTAAATAGCTTCATCAACGGTCTGGTAGAAGGAATCGGGTAGTTGCGAAGGTTAACTTAATGCGGCCGAGACGGCGCCGTGCGCGCGCAGTTGCTCTACCATATCAACGGTAGATCGGACATTACGTACAGGATTAAAAGGTATAGTGGTAAAGGCAAAATGTGGAAAATATAAGGCTATTTGGAAGGCTTAATCAAAACGTGTAAAAGTTTAAAGATTTCGATGTTATGCAACATCGTTTCAAACGATATTTGCCAAGAACTAGGTTCGATATTTTAAACGACTAACCAAACACCGCTAGTAAGTGTCGATCGCTCGTTTCGACTTGCTTACGCTAAATATTGAACGAATATATCGATCCATCGAAACCCCTCTACTGACGTTAGGCGGCCATTCGTAAAGTCCAAGCTTGAAGTGCCCTAGCGTCTTATCCTCAAATCAGCTTGGCGATGACTGTGTTGTTGATTACGTGCTTTGTGCCGAGGTCCCGTTTAGTGTTCACGTCGAGCCTAATGGTAGTGGACTGGCGACTTTGTAATTGGTGGGGAGTACAGTTTGTCCTTACTAGAGGTTAGTGTTGTTAGTGGTGAGGGGCGAGAGCGTACGAGAGTATTTTGGTTTGGAGGCGATTAAGGCTGACCAGTCTTATCTGTTAGTGATCTTATTGGACTGGACTGGAGTAGATTTAACCCCCAAATCCACTCTATGTGCTGAGAAGGTGGTGGAGCTCTAGGACTCCAATATAAATCTAGATTAAATATATACTATAAATAGTAAGTCTTAGCAGAAGGTAAGGAAAAAGGTAAGGAATGAAGAACGTACTAAATTAACCCTAAATTGTTACGGACGCTTTAAGTACAATGCTACGACTACTTAGGGAAGAGTCGGAAGAAGCTAGTTGGTTAATAAGAGCACGGTCCAGTATAGAGCCAGTAGAACCATATGACAAAGAATAGTAAGCGAGTCACATAATGTTATACGCAGTGTACGCAATATACAAAGGGAACGTACGTACAACACGTACAATACGTATATTACGTATAAAAAGGATTTTATAGGAGTACGGTT
>Ga0307515_10015038_pt1 | contig 14296 bp, 9 predicted proteins | sample 17_EM_MG_FD_194513 | JGI IMG/M metagenome (GOLD analysis project Ga0307515, IMG submission 194513) | Populus trichocarpa ectomycorrhiza microbial communities from riparian zone in the Pacific Northwest, United States - 17_EM | ecosystem: Host-associated > Plants > Roots > Unclassified | place...
AGAAAAAGGCGGTCGTCTTCAACGAGGACCCCGTCGCGCCCGAGCCTGACCCGTCTTACCCACCCAAAGAGCCCATACACGACCCATCCCTGGGTCCCGTAACCTCGCACGAGGCGGCCATCGAGTCTGGCGCGGGCGATGTGAATGTTAATAATGTCGCCGAGGCGACAGCAGGGGCAGAGGACGACGTCAAAGCCATGTTTGGCGATCTCAAGAAGAAAAAGAAAAAGAAGGAATTGCCGCTAGATGGTCCGGTAAGTCGGTCGGTTCATTACGATCGGTCGTTTGGAGGGCTGATGTTTGCGCATGTGTAGGGTGAGCCTTCTGCACCGCCAGTGGAGGAGTCAGCAGGACCTGTGGATGATTTCTCTGATATGCCGAAGAAAAAGAAGAAAAAGAAGGAGATCCCAATGGACTTGGTGTGTGGTTTTGCGTGAGACCGGATAGAGGATACTGAGAACTGGTTAATCAGGACGAGGCTGCTCCTACTGAAGCACCCGGAGAAGGTGGTGATATGGACTTCTCCGATATCAAGAAGAAAAAGAAAAAGAAGGAATTACCGATGGATTTGGTGAGCGGATGTTCTCATGTCTGTTATGCACATTTATTGACACGCGAATATCTTCCGTTCCGTGTGCATATGCTTTCTGTTCAACGAAAACAGGGCGAGGGCGAAGCGGCCGCGGACGGTGTCGACGAGTTCGCCGATCTGAAGAAGAAGAAGAAAAAGAAGGACTACAACATGGAAGAGTTTGAGCGAGAACTCGGGGACATGTCCATCAGCAAGCCTAAGAAGAAGAAGGAAGTCAAGATTGCGGACGATGAAGACGAGGAGGACGTACCAGATGGTGCAGAATTTGAGGACATAGACGAGATGGAGCTCGGGGACAACCCATTTGCCATGGGTGCTGGTGGCAGTCTCGGGGCCGGAAGCGCAGATGCAGAACCGTGGTTAAGCAGCGATCGGGATTACACGTACCAAGAGGTGGGTACCATCTTTCCTCGTCGATTAACAGCCATGTTTACACACCATCCTATGTCTCGCAGCTCCTAAATCGCTTCTTCCGCTCTCTCCACGCCGCAAACCCCGCTCTCGCGCTTTCCGGTTCGAAACGGTACACCCTCGCGCCGCCCTCGATCCACAGGGATGGCAACAAGCGTTCCGTATTCGCCAACATTGGCGACATCTGCCGGCGTATGCATCGCCAGCCTGAGCACGTAATTGCGTTTATGCTCGCGGAGATGGGCACCACAGGCAGTGTGGACGGCAGCGGACGACTGGTCATCCGTGGTCGGTTCCAGCAGAAGCAAATTGAAAATATCCTAAGACGGTACATCGGTGCGTTTTCTGCCTTGTCTGGTTCGATTCCATTTGGGGGCACTAATGGACTGTTGGGTGGGTATAGTGGAATACGTAACATGCAAGACGTGCAAGTCGCCCGATACTCTTCTCACAAAGGAGAATCGGATTTACTTCATGGCGTGCGAGTCTTGTGGGTCCAGGCAGTCCGTCTCTGCTATCAAGACGGGTTACCAAGCGCAAGTTGGTCGGAGGAAGAAGGCCCAAGTGTGATTATTATTCCCTGCCACTGGTTTCTTCGTGTACCTTTACTCGCTCGCCGTCGTGGAATGGACTCTCCATACTTGATTGCACAATGGTCTACCTCATACAACGAGGATACCTTGAGAGGTGGTATTGCTCTCTCCATTAATACTGTTCACTCGGATGGGGGAGGCCAGAGCCCGATTCCCTTTAGGTGCAACGCTGCTCCACCTAGAGAGTATGGCCATAGCCATAAAGCGATATTTACCACTTTCCTCGTGGTAGTATAGTATGTACGATTCCTAACAAAAGAAAATCTTTATCCTCCTCCTTTACGATTGAGAAACCTCGTTATACCGCGTGGTGTGCATTGAAAGCACGCAAACCTCATCAAGAGGTATCGAATGGTATGGAGGTAGGAGTTTCGATTTGTACCACACTTACCCTGCTTGGTCGTCCCGCCGCCCGCTGAAACTCGACTCGAGGTCTGGTACCGGTTGTTACCGGAACGGCTACTCTCCCGCGTGACTCCCGCGTGAAAGAAGTAACCATACGTTTGACGCCCTCCTTCATATTATAGCATAGCATTGCATTTCGCTTTGAAGCCCGAAGGCTGTTGAGTAAAGGGGTGACTGCAAATGGAAGGTGAAATTTTGCCTTGAAGGTCTGGTCAGTGCGGCGAACTACTCCCGAACACTGAGTTCAGAGAGCCGGACACACGAGTCCCGACCTTTTTCCCCGCCTTCCACTGTTCGTGGAACACAGCCCGCGCCCGTAATTGCCTTCACCGCTTCCGCTTCCACATTCTCTCAAGATTCACTAATCACAATCATGATAGACTACGAACATACGGCCCGTTTGTCCAATATCACGGGAATGGGAGTGCATATTGGAATGTCACCTGCAACCCCGAACATCGGCGGCTGATAAAGGGATAATAATAATCTGGGGCATAGCAATATACAAGATAACAACAATCAGAATAAGCTCGTGGAGGTTCTCATCCGGGAATCGGCATGGCTAGGCAGCAGAATAGGCGAGGTTCATGCAACCATGGCGAACGGGGATCCAACAAAAATCTCAATATCCAACAAAAAATAATATAGGACCTGTGTTTTGTTGTTACATGATTCTCCAGTCGGAATCCTCAATTGATTTATATATCCTTGCTCGCCCTTTTTCTGTCCCTCTGTGCAACAAAACCAACCGAAGTCTTTATTTCAAATTTATTACAAATTATTCCACGAAATGATTCGATACTCGCGGCCCGTTTAGCGAAACTTTCGGGAAAGCCACCCGCACTGACTATCCTAACAGCATTCCTACCTGATGGACTTTTGTCAAGCCATCTATCATGTGAACTTCCCCAGCCGGACGACGGTATACCAAGCAAGTACTGGCAGACACCTGGTTGGTGGACGAGGCGGTGGACGAGGCGTTCGATCTAAGGGACTACCCACGACCGGGGGAGAACGGACAAGGGGCCGTTCCACCCACAGAAGAGTCATGTCTACGTCTAGGCTAAGGAGTTTCATCTATCGAGGCCAAGTGGCACTGGCACAGGGTGCCCTGATGCTCGCAGAAGGTACAATAGAGAGGAACAATTCATTTGGAATATGTCCGATATGATCGAGCTACCCGATACAGGTGTTGGATTGCAGTGGACGAGGAAGGCAGGGTTCCGGGTACGGAATATGGACTATATCTGGAGGAAACACTCATAGCCGTTGTATACATTCTGCCGAGAAGTTTGAGAAGCTCGCCGCATCTGACGGGTGCACAGGGTGGAGGGCGAGGCGCCGAGGAGAGGTAAACGGTAATGCAGCCTCATCAGCCATCAACAGCAAGATATCCAACGCCATCACATGCGGGCAGTAAGCTGCCAAGTCGCCCTACAGAAAAGGCCACGAGTCGGGGGACAATACGGGGACAAAGGAAGGATCTGGAATTGGAGGAAATCCTGAGAAAAAAAGCGAGGGGCGATAGGGAAACCGGATATGTTGCATAAGAGGGCGGCTACTCGTCTGCTCGTCTGCTCATTTGCTCGGCCGCTCATCTCGGCCAAGGGATAAGCGGAACAAGGATCAAAAAGGTGACTACCTAATCCGGTGGGCGTCTTGTCCCCCCACCTGTCACCCACCTGTCACCCCATACCCAGTTTGCGTTAGACGAGCGGGTAGCAGCGCAGCGCAGCTTAGCTCTCTCCTCGTTCGTCGTGCATTATCTCTCCCTTTCCTCCTCTCCTCCTCCGCTGTCGCTGTCCATACTCCGCGTCATCGACGCAGACCTCGAAGGATGAGCAGCTCCAAACCCTCTCTGTCCATCGACGTCGCCTCACCGTCCACCCTCGCTGGCGACGATATTTACGAATCCAAAGCACACACCACAACACTCACCACCCTTTCCTCTACTCTCAAAACCCACCGAAGTCCTCACCATATGGATGAGAAATTCTACGATTCAGTAGTGGACCCAGAACCGAGGAATCACCACGAGCCGCAACCCCCGAGCGAGCCCTATGTTCCCCCCCAGCCTTCATTTCGCCTCCTCCTCTCCCTCACCGCTCGAAACGATGCCATTATCCTCGTTCCGGCGATTCTGGCTGCCGCGTTCGCAGCCGCGATGCCCCCACTCATGACAGTAGTCGTCGGCCAGGCCTTCGACACGTTTGCCCGCTTCCCGCTCACGTCGACACCGTCGCAGGAAGCCCGAGCAGACCTCTTACGCGGTATCGGCCTCGTGGCCCTCTATCTCGCCGCGATCGCCGCTGGCACCTTCTTTTTCAGCGGCGCCCTTTCCGCCTTGTGGATATGGTTTGGCGAGCGCACCGTCATGCGCCTTCGCCGACTTGTATACGGTGCTGTAGCGTCCAGGGAAATGGAATGGTTCGATCTTGGTGCCGGCGCTGACCCAGGCGAAGGCGAGGAGAGCGTCGGTGCCGGCGGACTCATGGCAAAGTTTGCCAGGTGAGCCGACTTCTCCATTGAGTTTGTGCTGCGCTTCGATCCGCCGATCCCACTAACGCACATGAACAGAGACACAGACGATGTTCGCCTTGCCACCTCTCTCAATATGGGCATGCTCCTCCAATTCATCCTCACTTTCATCGTCACCCTAGTCCTTGCCTTCAAGCGATCCCCGACTCTCACTCTTGTCATCCTCTCCTCTATCCCGCTTATGGTTATTGTTCAGTTCTTCACCCAACTTTTTTCTTTTCGTTTCCTTACCGCCGAGCGCAATAGTTCTGCCAACGCCTCAACGACCATCGACAGGGCAATCGCATCCATCGCGACCGTTAAGGCGTTTAATGCTCAAACATTCGAAGAGGCAAGAACCAATTATGCAATAAATCAGATGAAACGAGCAGCGCGTTCCTGCGCTGCCGTATGGGGCATTTCTTTCGGCTTCTCCCACTTCATCATGTTCGGCATGTTCGTCCAGGGCTTCTGGTACGGCTCCAAGCTCGTCCGTGAAGGCCAGATCACTCCTGGAGATGTCCTCGCTGTCTTCTGGTCCTGCCTCATCGCATCAAGCAGCATGCAGATGACCATTCCTCTCCTTGTAATTTACACCCGCGGCAAGTCCGCAATGGCCTCTCTCATGGCCCTTGTAAACCCTCCTCCCAACCAACCCAGGCGCTCCAGTAGCACCTATCGCCCCGTCGCCTCTGATACACCTAAATCGCCCTTCGGCCTTACCCCTAAATCTGGCCACCCCAAGCCCATGCCATTGCAGAAGATCAAGCCAACAGGTTGCAAAGGCGCTTTCGATCTCCGCAATGTCAACTTTTCCTACCCATCCCGTCCGGACATGCCCATCCTGGAAGACGTCTCGATTTATCTTCCAGACAGTGATACGACCTTCATTGTCGGTGGCTCCGGCTCTGGCAAGTCGACTCTCGCGCAGCTCCTTCTCCGCCTGTACGAGCCGGACAATGGCGAAATCCTCCTAGACGAGCAGGATTTCTTCCATCTCGACACTGAGTGGACCCGTTCGCACATCGCGGCCGTCTCGCAGGGCTGCATCCTCTTCGACATGACCGTCCACGACAATGTTGCCATGGGTCTCGCTGGGAGTGATTCTGGAAGGAAGCCATCTGATGCCACTCGCGAGGAAGTCATAGCTGCTTGCCGATCTGCACTCATGCATGACTTCGTACGAGACCTCCCAGATGGGTATGACACGATGCTCGGTAACGGCGGTGCCAATTTGTCGGGTGGTCAAAAGCAGCGGTTAGCGATTGCTAGGGTGTTCATGCGCAACCCCACTGTTTTGATCCTTGGTGAGTCATGAAAAAGACGAATTTGTTATACTTTGCTAATGCACTCGGAACAGACGAAGCGACGTCCGCCCTCGATGTAACCTCTCGTCTACTTGTCTTCGAGGCGTTGAGGAAGTGGAGGAAGAATCGAACAACTATCGTAATCACGCACGACCTCTCCCAAATTGGGCCAGATGACTTCGTCTACGTCCTCAGTCAAGGACGAGTCGTTGAGCAAGGATTCCGACGCGACCTTGAGGAACCTCGCGACGGCGAGTTCTACCGGATGATGACCACCCAAGGTGCCACTGGTGGATTCCTCCCAGTCAAGGACGTCACCACAGAAGAAAATGGGAAGGCGGAGGAGCGGGATGCGATTGTCGAGCAGGCGGGACAAGAGGCACGCCAGGCGGCCAACACCCTTCGACACCGGAGTGCGCTCGGCGGGTATGTTCTTGCCCCTAACACCAAATTATTCGAAGCTGTCGATACCCTTGCTCGTGGGTCACTTCTCCCACCTTCAAGACGACCAAGCGCCGCGGCTGTCAGGTTCTTCCCAGAGGATGTCCTCGCCATCCCCGGATCGCCAAACACTCTCAAGACCCGGCGGTCGAGCCTCGCCGTCACCATTCCCCGCAGTTCCGAACACGAACACGCGTGGAAGCGAAACAGCCTTCAGTTCTCCCCTGTAACGCCTACCTTCCTCAAGCGCCAGCCGTCTGATACGACCATAGCGGCTTCCGTCGGCGCAGATTCGCCTCGTGAATCTGCAGCTTTAGACCAGGTGGTCATCCACGAGCCCCACGTCGCTCCATACACAACTACCGACGTGAAGGGAGCGATCACCATCATCGAAGACGACTACGACTTCGAAAAGGATAAGACAGCCATGCGCATGACGGCCATGGAGGCCGCGACCAAGCGACGGATGAACTCAACCCGGCGCAAGTGGGAGGAGAAACAGCCGCCCGAGATGTTCGAGACGAGACTTGATCGGTTTAAATCGAAGCGGCACTTACGCCCCCGACGAAAGCCTGTCCCGCCGCTCAATCCCGTCATGGGGAGCGTCACGGTTGTGAAGAAGGGCGATACGGACGAACAACCGCGGATACCGTTCACACAGCTCTTCAAAGTCTTCTGGCCGAGCGTCCCCACCAAGTCGAAGATCATTTTCTTCTTCGGCCTGCTCGCTTCGCTGCTGCACGGTGCAGTCACGCCCGTATTTGCGTTCCTCCTCTCCGAGCTTGTTGTGGCCGTCACTACCGGCGACCAGTCCGAGTCATCTGTGAATAAGTACGCGGTCATCGTGCTCTTCCTCGCGCTCGGCAACGGCGTGACCGGTGGACTGAAGTATTACCTCCTCGAGATCGCGGCCCTGAACTGGATCCGCCAGGTCAGGAAGCGCGCGTTCCGGCTGGTCATAAGGCAGGATAAGTCGTGGTTCGACCAGAGCAAGAACAGCGCGCCACTCCTCGTCCAGGTGCTCATGAAGGACTCGGAGTCTACACGCGAACTCATGTCCACCGCCGCTGGCCAAATCGTCGTTGTCGTCGCCATGCTCGGTATTGGCCTCATCTGGGCGCTGGTGCAAGGATGGCAACTGACCCTCGTTGGATTCGCTATTGGCCCCATCTTCGGTGCCGCTACTGCCATCCAGGGCCGGCTCGTCACCAAGTTTGAGTACCGCAACAAGCGGTGCCGCGAGGAGGTGAACAAGAAGTACTACGATTCCGTCGCGAATATCCGAGCCATTCGAGGCATGCACCTCGAAGGCGTGTTCAAGGAGGACTTTGAGAGGAGCCTGAACAAGGCCGTCAAGTCTGGTATCAATGGTGCTTTCGTGGATGGATTGGGGTACGGAGTTGCCAATGGGCTCATTTATCTGTTTGAAGGTTTGTGTCTCCCTATGTCAGACTGCACATTCACTGACCTGCTATTGAAGGAGTACTTTTCTATGTCGGAGCAGTGCTCATGGCCAATGGAACGTACTCCTATCTTCAGATGATCCAAGTACTCAACTTGGTTGTATTCTCTGTCTGCATTGCTGGCCAGTTGCTCTCCTTCGGTATGTTTCCCTCGGTTGTGTGCCGTCACACTGCTGACGTCCTCCTCTAGTCCAGAAGATCGGCAAGTATGTCCAGGGCGCACGGGATCTCGAGAGGCTTGTCTCTCTCAAGACGGAGACCGTGGAGGCCGAAGGAAAATCCCGCTATCACCTTCAAGGGGAGATTGCGTTCCATCATGTCGCCTTCGCGTACCCCTCTCGCCCGGAAGTTCAGATCCTCAAAGATTTCGATGTGAAGATCAAATATGGCGAGTGTGTCGCAATCGTTGGCGCATCTGGATGTGGCAAATCGACCATCGCGGGTCTCCTGCAACGACTATACGAACCCACTGGTGGTCTTATCTCACTCAACGGGCATAGACTCAGTGACACTGATTCGACGTGGCTCCGCAACCGAGTCGCCGTCGTCTCTCAGCAGCCTCATTTGTTCGACGCGTCGGTAGAACAAAATATCGCCTATGGAACCGATATCATAGATCACGCGAGAATATCGCGAGCCGCCAAGGAGGCTAACGTCCACGACTTTATTATGACTCTGCCACAAGGCTACAACACGCATTTGGGCGAGAATGCCTCCCTCATCTCCGGCGGGCAAGCGCAACGGATCCAAATTGCTCGTGCACTGGTGCGCAGCTCGGGTATCCTTGTTCTCGATGAGTGTACCTCTGCCTTGGATGTCGAAAACCAGAAGGCCATCATGTCGACCATAAAGCGAGTCAAGCTCGGCCGGACGACGGTTGTTATCACGCATAAGCTGCCAGTTATGCAAATGGCGGATCGCATACTTGTCCTTGAGAATGGAGGGGTTGCTGAGGAAGGGTCATACGACGATCTGATGACCCGCAAGGGGACGTTCTGGAAACTCGCCACAGCCGGCGAGTGGGAAGGCGAATAGTCGTATTGCCTTCTCCATTTGTTCTGTTATGGATTGCATGGATTACGGATGCCCCTGTTTACCGGTATCGTGGACTCTCTACATCCCAGTGTCCCAGTGTCCACACTCTCCTTCACTATCGCTATGTGTTATCTCTGTCTCACCATCTCGGAACGTATTGCTAGTTCTTCTGGTCTCCATCACTGTGTCACCTCCACCGTATCCTCTCACTATCTTTAATCGCCCCTTCTCCCGCTTCGCTCGCCCTTTCAAGTTCGTTGCCTGTCAGTCAGACACTATTTGGCTGTATTTTAGACACCTGTAGCCCTTGTATGAGAACAGTAGAAACGAAACGTTTATGACCCGTATCCCTGAATACTGAACGTCCTCTCGATAAATCCTACCCTGGTTTGGATTCCCGGACTCGAATCTCGATTTGGATCCCCCCATCCTTGTTCATGCCGAGCCGTCAAGAGTTTCGACCGGTATCAATCATCGTCTCGTCTCTGTATAGAAGTTACCCACGGTACAGGACTGTACGGCCCCAAAAGGAAACTTTTGTGAGGCAAACACTCAACATTCCTATGCCTGATTTGCCCGTAATTATCCAGCAGCTTCGTCATTTTGCAGTCCTTCAATTAATTTCGTCTCCCAGTACAGCACCACGCACCACACGCGCTCGACCGCACAGTTGAGTATGTTCTCCAAGCAGTGCGTTTTTTGTGTTGCCAGAATCTTGACTGTCCTGTGCTTGGATCCGGAGACTATGACCAACATAATAACGTGAGGGGTGGTACACGGCGAAGGGGCCGTTAGTGTGTTCTTTGTCGAGAGGTTGATAGCGAGTGGATCCCCTCACCGATATTAGGTCGCTGCTCTCCCCCTGAGCTATGATACCGCCTTATGCGGTATCCCAGTATTTTTGTCTGGACTTAATTCACGTATATTCAATGGTAGTTGCAATAGAGAACAGTAGTAAGTAAGACTGAAAAAAATAAAAATGAAACCCCCGTCTTGTTTCGTGACCAAAGTTGATCTCAATGCTCAATAACAAGGAGTGCCTGCGTCGAACATTCCTTTGTGCTCGAAGGTCGTACCCACCCAAGATCTCAAAGTGATCGAATGAACATGACGAGTCAAGGCCCCAAGAACGAGAACCTGTGAGTACCCTCAATGGCTAGACAGTTACACCTGTATTCTTGCTGATCACAAATCCAAGCCTGTATCTAGACCGTGCGGCGCTTCACCTCGATTTATTTACGTCCATGCCGCTCATTTCGACTAACATACAGGAATCACACTGCAAGGTGTTCCAAATCGGGAGTATACTCTGAGCTTGTTTGTAGAAAATACGGAGAGACAATTACAGAGGGAAGACAACCATACCTGGACGCCAGTACAACGCTTGTATGTCTCTTATTTCGCCAATAACTACACTTACTAATAAATGTGCGTGCGCAGAGATGTTTCTCCAACATCCCAGATCCGAGCTGAGGTCCGAATGAAGAGCGGTCATTCAGTTTGGGCGAAGTACCGAGAGGCGAGCGAAGTCATCAACCTTGACGGAGTTTTCAACGATTACTGGCGCTCTATCAAGCACGAGTTCACTGTACAAAGTCAGTTGTTATCACCAACCGGTCCGCGCATTTCTGATTAAGAAGGACAGAGGCTGTTGTCATTGGAAAGCATAACGGCTCTTTAGAATTGCGATTATCGGCAAATGCTACCGTTCGTACCGTTGCCACTGCATCCCTGGTAGCTAATAATCTACGTGTAGGCGGAAGCTCTACGCTTGTCGCTCCATGAGCTCGAAGGACTGCTAGAGAAGTACTCTCCACTGATGAGCGTATCGATAGAGAAGTCTGTGGATAAGGCGATCAAATATGGCGCAGTCTTCGCAGAAGTCAGTTCTCCCATATCCACATGGAAATGAATAATGTATTGACACCTTTTAGCTGAATCCAATTGCAAAGGCTGTCTTTGGTGTTGCTAGCGTCACATTTGCGGTTTGTGCTTGCTACTGCATATTAGGCGCAGAAGTAATGCTTAGCGATCTAGCTCTTGAAGGAACAAAACAAGTATGACCAGATGCCCTCGGGCCTTTGTGATCGGTTGCAGCATATTTTGCCTTTGGTGAAGAAGGTCGGAGATGAAATCGTCTCCGACCAGACAGAAATCCTAAAAGAGCTCATCCCACGAATGTTGGAAGTAATGCATAGGGTCGCGAAGTTATCATGCGATTATGTCAGACGTGGTAGGTGACCAGGTCATCCCATTGGTTTAGTATGGGCTGATGATCGCAGCGGGAACGACCGGTGGCCCCCCATACCCGGAGATGATCGAAGAAATGGACAGAGAGTTAACCAAGGTAATCGACGATTTCGACCGTGCAGTGAATGTTGAAGCTCTCCGCCTCACCAATGAGATTAGTAGTAAGCTCTCATTTTCTCACTCTGTCGATAGTTGGTCCTCAAGGTTTTGGGGTAGAGCGAGCAGAGCAAGAGCGAATGGAACGAGAGCGAATGGAGCGAGAGCGAGCAGGGCAAGAGCGAGTAGAGCAAGAGCGAATAGAGCAAGAGTTTTTGTTTAGGCGTCTTAAGCCAGTCGAGACCGGCTATCACCGCAACCTCCGCTGTATGGACGGCACCCGCCAATCTCTCCTCAATCACATCATGGACTGGGTATCCAATGAACCGGGACAAGAGAATATTCTCCAGAGTAATGCGTACTGGTTCTATGGTTCACCCGGAATCGGAAAAACGTCGTTAGCACATTCAATCTGTGCAAACCTTCACGAACAAAATCATCTTGCCGGAGCCTTTTTCTGCCGGAGAGACGACCCGAACTTGAGCGAGCCCATGAACATCCTTCCGACTTTCGTTTACAAACTCTCCATACTCTTCCCGCCTTTTCGAACAATCGTGGCAAAGCACCTTCATGACGACCCAAATCTAACTCCGGAGTCGATGAAAGGCTCTCTCCTGCCTCATTTCATCCGCTCACTTCCTCGCGACCCGGAGCACACTCTCGTCTTTGTCATTGACGCACTTGACGAATGTGGCAACGCTCGAAGTCGCCCAGGTCTCCTGGAAGTTCTCACCGATGCCGCTGCACAAGCACCGTGGCTCAAGGTTATCATCACCAGCAGAACCGAACACGATATTCAACATTTCTTTGATACTCTCACTCAGCCGTCGTACGTACCATATGACTTGGCCACAGATCAAGATGCCAGTGTTGATTTGCGAACCTTCGCCCGACGCCAGTTCGATTTGGTCGCCTCCGATTGGCACCTCGCCACCCCGTGGCCCGAAGAGTCGGACTTCAATAGAGCTATCTCTCGAGCGAACGGTCTTTTCATCTTTATTAAGACCCTTGTTCTCGTCCTTGAGCGTTGTGCGGACCCTAAAGAGTCGTTGAAGGCCGCTTTGGAAGACTCAGCTGGGACTGGCTTAGAGTCTCTATACGGGCTTTACTGCAGCATCCTAAAAGCACAAATAGTGCACAATAACTCCGAGTTTCAGCGGATGATTGGGGTGCTTGTTGCAACGGCTCCATTCCGCGCACTGTGCGATGAGACGATTGCAGAGCTGGCGGGAGTAAAACCCTATCTCGTTAAGAGGTGGGTGGATTCTCTCAGCTCTTTACTATATCGAGATGAGGCGGCCAATCGTGGGATCCGTGTCCGGCATTTGTCGGTTTATGATTTCTTTGTCAGCGACCGCTGCGACTATCAAGTGAACGTCCGAGACACGGACGTGCAGCTGGGCATTGCTTGCTTCAAGACAATGGTTACGCAACTCCGTTTCAATATCTGCAAGCTCGAAGACTCCCGGCTCGCGATTGCAGACGTTCGAGATCTCCCCTCCCGAGTTAAAGAGAACATCTCCGACCCCTTGCAGTATAGTTCCCTCCATTGGTCGAACCATCTTTGTTTTCCTCCAGACAACCGCGATCAGTGCATGTTGGTGTTGGAGAGCTTGACACAATTCTTTGAAGGATTGTACCCACTATTTTGGATTGAAGTGTTGAGCATTATGGGGATGGTCCGAATTGGCGCTCCAAGCCTTCGAAAGTTGATATCCTGGGTCAGGGTGAGTATTCCCTGGCTTGCTGCTAGTTCGGATTCCAAGATGATTTGAATTGCCGATAGGATGCAGACCCAAGACTTCTTGCGAGAATTCAGGATATTTGTCATTTCGTCATTACTTTCCACACCCCCATCTCCTTCAGCACTCCACACATCTATATATCAACGCTACCATTCCTGCCCTCACAGTCACCTTTATCAAGGAACTTCAGCAAAGAATTTACTAGGGCCATCAAGATGCGAACGGGGAACCTTTTGTCATGGCCAGCCCCGCCATTGAAATGGACTGCACACACTCGCGCCATCATGTGCGTCAGTTATTCCCCGAATGGGACCCGCGTTGTCACTGGATCCGAAGACAGCACGATTCGAATCTGGGATGTTGACTCTGGTGCTGTAGTTGGCGAACCTCTAGCGGGGCATCGTGGGGGTGTCATGTCTGTTGCTTACTCTCCTGATGGGCGTCACATCATCTCCGGATCCAGTGACTGCGCCATTCGGATCTGGGATGCCGAGAGTGGTGTTGCAATTGGCAATCCCCTCAAGGGGCACACTAACTGGGTGTGGTCCGTTGCATACTCTCCGGATGGGCGTCACATTGTCTCCGGATCCAGCGACTGCACCATACAAATTTGGGATGCAGAGACTGGTGCTTCAGTCGGCAATCCTCTCGAAGGGCACACTAGCCGGGTGCGGTCCGTTGCTTACTCTCCTGATGGGCGTTACATCACCTCCGGATCTGAAGACTGCACCATTCGAACCTGGGATGCCGAGAGTGGCGCTGCAGTTGGCAATCCTCTCGAGGGGCACAACGACTGGGTGCGGTCCATTGCTTACTCTCCGGATGGACGTCACATCATCTCCGGATCCCGTGACAGCACCATTCGAACCTGGGATGTCGAGAGTGGTGTTGCAGTCGGCGGTCCTCTTGAGGGGCACACTAGCGGGGTGTGGTCCGTTGCTTACTCTCCGGATGGGCGTCACATCATCTCCGGATCCGAAGACTGTACCACTCGAATTTGGGATGCAGAGATTGGCGCTTCAGTCGGCAATCCTCTCGAGGGGCACACTAGCCGGGTGCGGTCCGTTGCTTACTCTCCGGATGGGCGTCGCATCATCTCCGGATCTGAAGACCGCACCATTCGAATCTGGGATGCCGATACTGGTGCTGCAATCGGTAACCCTCTCAAAGGGCACACTAACCGGGTGCGGTCCGTTGCTTGCTCTCCTGATGGGCGTTACATCATCTCCGGATCCAACGACCGCACCATTCGAATCTGGGATGCCGAGAATGGTACTGAAGTCGACAATCCTCTCGAAGGCCACACTGGCTTGGTGTGGTCTGTTGCCTACTCTCCTGACGGGCGTCACATCATCTCCGGATCTGAAGACTGCACCATTCGAATCTGGGATGCCGAGGGTGGTGCTGCGGTCGGCAATCCCCTCAAGGGGCACACTAACTG
>Ga0307515_10015039_pt1 | contig 14295 bp, 6 predicted proteins | sample 17_EM_MG_FD_194513 | JGI IMG/M metagenome (GOLD analysis project Ga0307515, IMG submission 194513) | Populus trichocarpa ectomycorrhiza microbial communities from riparian zone in the Pacific Northwest, United States - 17_EM | ecosystem: Host-associated > Plants > Roots > Unclassified | place...
ATTCCTATTATCCACCATATTTTTTTTTTTTTTTTTTGCTGCGCCGGGGGGGGGGGTGGCCCAATCCTTTTGTAGGTCATGTATTAAGGTTTGATAATCGTGGCTCACCAGCTGATATGATGTTGTGGCATGAAAAAATAATGAAAAAAGAGGATATGCAATAAATACAACATTGTTATTGTCATTTTATTACATTTAGAAAAGTTCCAAGAATAGTGGAATTCTGTATCAATTTCATGGTTATTCATCGAGTAAGAGAAACATAATGTTATCATATGTCCTAAAACCATCACAAGCTTCTCATCATTTGTAGTTTTGGTTAAGATAAATCAACTGTGTATGCAAAAAAAACATACTGTTATTTTGTGTCCTAAAAACATGACAATAACAGTTAAGGATTTTGTTAATGGTTGTGGGTGACCAGTGAAGCCACAGAAGGGATTTGCCGTGCAAGGATAAATGTTATTAACATGAAGAATAGCAAACTCTCTCAACCCTCTGAAATTCTTAAATTGTTATCAAAATCTTTTCAACTTTGAATAGGAAACTTGGGATCGAATTCTGCATTTTGTAAAGAAAAATGAATCAGTTTGTTTGGCCTAGTATTTTAATGGACTCCTTGAAATGTAGATTTAGCTGACTCCATGGCTTACTCCCCACCTATTCTTAAGGCTTCCACTTCATGTTATTGCACTGTTCCCAGGAATCAAATTGTACCCCGTCCATCATGAATCACCAATTTTGTTATACAATAACCAAATCTGTCAATTTTGTTATGTTCTGTTGGTGGCACCCTAATGAATCTATTCAATTTTGTAAAGAAAAATGAATCAGTTCGTTTGGCTTAGTATTTTAATGGACTCCTTGAAATGTAGATTTAGCTGACTCCATGGCTTACTCCCCACCTATTCTTAAGGCTTCCACTTCATGTTAATGCACTGTTCCCAGGAATCAAATTGTACCCTGTCCACCATGAATCACCAATGCCCGCTTGGTGTCGTGGTTTCTGTGCAAGATTCCATGTGGATTTAGGTATATTGTTGTCTTCATATTGCTTTCACAATAACAAGGAAAATTTACTTTGGAAAAGATCGTGCTTATCAATGGAATCTGGTTCTCTTGAAGGGACTGTGAATAGTTTAGAATGGAGAAATGATCAAAATAGTAGTTTGTAAGACTGCAGCAGAAGGTAGTAGTGAATTATGATTAAATGAAGGTTAGGGCCTTGGCTGGTATGATACTGCAGAAAAGGATTCCCCAGGCTGATCTTAAAGTAGTTGGTACCATGGGATATAACGTGGCTGAAAGTATCTAATTACTGAAAAACACATTTTCATGGGAAATTGAGACAACCTAAGCAATTATATTACTTTTAAGCTAGAGACTTACGAACTTGTTTTCGTTGATAGGAGAGCATGGGTTCTGGGATTAGTTTCAGGAGTAACATTGTCCAGGAGACTTCTCATCCGATTTTTAACATATTTTTTTTTCCATGGTAGTCAGTTAGGAAAAGAGAAACCTTTTAGCGGTTAGTTTACTCAGATTCTCAGTAAAGGCTCCCCAGCTGATGTGATTTTCATTTGCGGCCTGGAAAAGATGGTGAAGACTAAGATGGATACAATGTCGTCGAGTCATTGATTGATTGCTTCTAGAAAATTTCCAGGTTAAAATGGTGCAAGTCTGTGTCAGATGCATTATGCATTCAGGAAGAGACATCATGTATAGTTATAACAAGTTTCACATCACTGGCAGTTTTAATTGAGATGTCAACAGAATATGTAACACGAATCAGTATCATCCAAAAAATGTTACAGTCACAATTAAAAACTTTTAAAGTAGTCCGTGAAGAGTCAAGCCACAAAGGGGAACTATATTTTTACCTATTGTTTTAGAGAGGATAGTGCTGCTAAAACAAAGAATAATGAACTCTTAACCACTTAAAAACTAGTAAAACAATAACAGGGACTTTTCAACTTTAATTATTAAACTTGTGGATAGAAATTTGCATTCTACTCTGTTTGAAATAAAGAATAAAAAAAAGAATCAATTCTTTTGGCTAAATATTTTTTCTAAAATGGACTCCTTTTGTATATAGATATAGCTGACTCGTTATGTTGTTATTCCCTGGTTATCTTTTAGGCTTCCACTTTGCCATGGCACTGTCTTAAAGGATTAAATTGTGTTTGTCCTATGCAAATGTCAATGCGCACTTGCGATTATGCACTCATATTCATGTTTTATTCTTATCTTGTGGAAGTCATGTAAGGACAGAGTTCTGAGTGTTCATGCTATTTGCAGCGCAACCATGATGCGGATGATGATGAGCCGCATATCGAGCTTGCTGGTGGTAATGTGCACCTCATTACCACAAAAGAGAGATGGGATCAGAAGCTGTCAGAAGCAAGCAGGGATGGCAAAATTGTAAGTTTGACTTCTGTCCATCCACGGGATTTTTTTTTCTTCCATTATCCTTTTTTTACAATACTCATTAATGTCTTTTGACTGAGAATTATAACTTGAGGTTAGCGAATTTCTTATTGAGAACCAAAAGAGACGAAATAGTACTGATGCGGGATATAAAAGATTTAAAGCTTAAAATAAAAGAAAGAAGAAGCTCAGATAAAAAAGAGCCTAAGAAGCTGAAAAAGAGAAGGATGTGGGTTAAAAAAAGTCTTATGCAATTTTATTTAATTTATCAAAAAATATCTAACATTTAAATAAATAGGATATAAATACTAAAATCCTAAAACAAACATTTGGGCTTATAGCCCACTAAATAAAATATCAAATAATAGTTAAATTAAGCTCACTAAATAAACCTAAATAAAATCCAATAACACAAGGGTTTGACTATTCTCCATCATCATAAAACTTATGAAAGTGTGAACCATGTCTCGGGTTTGATGTTCCTATCAACTCTCTCAAGGTTGGAAGAACTTGACCATGTCGAGTATAGTTCAAGGCGGCTCCAATAACGCTTTTAAAGATAAGGATCAAGCTGTTGTGATGTCTCTTTGGTAATCCGAGTATAATCCGAATCTGGTCCGCTAGCTCATATACTGAGAATTGTTGAAGTTCACCGTCTCTGGTAAAAACAACTAGTGCTTCCAAAGTAGTATTAATATGTTTTTTTTTGTGCCAAAGATAAGGATAATGAGGCAAGGGTTTCAAAAGGATCATCAAAGATAAACTGTTGTGTTGTATATATAACGAGATCCATCATGACAAAAGTAGAGTTAATATCAAAGTTAAGGATAATGAGGCAAGGGTTTCAAAAGGATCATCAAAGATAAACTGTTGTGTTGTATATATAACGAGATCCATCATGACAAAAGTAGAGTTAATATCAAAGTTTAGTGGTAGTTTAATAACATAACTATTTGATTCAATTATTTGCAACGCTTTAATGGTCTAACACTGTTCGCTTAAAACTTAAGATTGGTTTCTAATGAACACTGTTTAGTTTTAATCTGTATCGTAAAATAATCTCTAACATTAAGTACATCACGATATTTATGTAAATTAGCTCGAAATTTGTATTGTTCATTACTTGCTTGAATTTGTTTTATGATCTCAACATGCAAATTATGAACTCTACATGATAAAGATTCAGCCGAATCAGATATTTGAAGTCTTAGTAGATATAATTTGGATATAACGTAGTAAATTATGATTATCTTCATCTTTCTCATCAATGCCAGGGGTAAGGGATCATAGAGCTCAACATATTGCTCTAAACCTATGATGTGTTGGATGTCAAGCATGAGGGGGGTGAGGAGCATGTTGCTCTAAACCTTTGACGTGCTAGACATCAAGCATGGTGGGTAGCGAATCAGATAGTTTAAGAAGACTAATATCATGAGACTCTTTTAAGACCATATTTACCTCTTCGGGCAATTTCACTAAAAACTCCTTCCTCTATCACTAAAGTAAAATTATTATATTCTTTATTAACCTCATTTTCAGACTCATTTGGACTTGTAGTGTTAAGTTCCTTTTCTTTCACATCCTCTTCATCTAGATTTTTAAAGTCCTTAGGATTGAGTTCATACATTTAGATGCAATAATTTTTCTTTTCACCTATATGCTTATGTTTTTGGATGGCTGAAGGTTTAAATGTGCAGTTGAAGAAGATATGATCGAAACCTTGACATTTAGCACACTAAATCTCTGAACTCATCCTAAACATTTCATTAACAATTTGTTTTTTCCTTATCTTTATAAATTTGGGCACTACTAGGATTAAGTTTATATGATGGAGTACCTAACGAAGAACCATAATTTTTAAATTGAGATCTAAAAGGGGTATTACGAGGGTCTTGATATTTTATCCATTACTTTTTATAAGCAACTCATAATCTTGCAATACAATATAGATTTGATCAAAAGTGAAAACACCTATGAGTCTAACTTTTTTTCTAAAATTATCATTCAAACTTTTACAAAATCTATGCAAAGTACTCTTTTATTATCAAACAAGTTGTGCCACTCAAAGAATTGATCCATGTCACGAATCTACTCATCAAAGATCCAGGGGTCATGATGACCGTCAAAAGTGGCGGCTTTTTTTTTTGTTAGGGCTCATAACTTGCTCATCAAGGTTATTATGTTTAGAGTAACCTAAATGATAGTCATATTGGTGACGCTTAGGGTGAACTTGCTTATGCAATGCTAGACCCTCAAGTGTAAATGATTAATCAAATAAAGATCATGACTTTTTACTAGTTTCGATAAGCTTTATAGGTAATGAAAAAACTTGTGACAAAATTTGAATAACAAAATATAAAGTAAGCAAAGTATAAGAATATAATCCAAGATGATATTTTTCATTTTTATTTTTTGAAGGCACAAAAGAATGTAAAAAGTGTATTTCCAAATAAATAAAATTCAATGAATCAAATAGTTAAGTAATTTACCGATCAAATTACTTAATATTGACGGTAAACTATTTGGATCATGTGAGCTGCCGTTGATGTCCTGAAAAATATCCTTTTGCTACTTTCACTTTTCCTCCTATTTTTCTCTTTTTTTTTTACAGTCACTTTTCACTTTTTTTTTTTCTTCTGACCACATTTTTTTATATTTTTTTGTCACTGTTTTCTTTTTTCTTTTTCTTTTAAACTAATATAAATAAAAATTACAACTAAATTAAAAAAATGCTATAGAAATAGGCAGTAAAGTAAATTGTGGAATTTGGCAATAAACTGTCACGAAATCTCATCCTCTTCCACGTCTCTCTCTCCCAATCTTGACGTGTTAAAGAAAGATCTATCTTCTTTAATAGATAGTGTTGCTGCCAATTTTGATGTGTCAAAAAGGAAGATCTATCTTCTTTAATAGATAGTGTTGCTGCCTTTTGACTTCAACAAATCAACGAGAGAGAAACGTTTGTCAAAGTGCTGCTGCAGTTTTGTCCTCTCCTCGCCTCTCTAACACGCTGCTATCTTCTCTTCTCAAAGACTGTTGTGCGACGGCTGGTGTGGCGAAGTTGCTGAATTATTGGTTCGTGTCTGGACTCTTGTTGCTGTGGCTGCTGGTGGATGTTGGATAGTCTGCTTTTGGTTCGGTCTGTTGCCACCCTATGCTGGTGGCGTGGGTGATTTTTTTTATCACTATTGATGAAAGCTTCCCATAAAATCTAGGATTTAAACAAGTCCATAGATAGTTTAATTTCGAGAACAATTAAAAGAATATGCTCTGATACCAAAACTGTTGTGGAACAAAAGAGATTTAGAGCTAAAAAAAACACTTAAAAATAGAAGCTGAAGAATAGAAGAATGTGGGTTGAGAAAATCTACAACTTCGTAATTTTTATTTAATTCATCAAAAACTGTGTAACATTTAAATTTTTTGGAAACAGTAATTTGTATTAAAAAGGAGAGGTCTAACATTTAGAGATAAATAGAATATAAATATTAAAACCTAACTAGAATAAATAATTGGATTTATAGCCTACAAATAAAATATCAAACAATAGTTAAATTAAACCAATAAATAAACCTAAATAAAATCTAATAACACAAAAGTTCAGCTATCCTTCATCATTAATAGATCATACAGACATGTAAACAATGTCTTGGGTATGATGTCTCCATCAAATAGATGCACCCTACACCCTAAACTTTCCCACAGCTCTCATTTTGCAGCGTATACAATACAACCATGTTGGTTGGCTTTGGAGCTGACTTCATGTAAAATTTATTTGATCTACTGACTAGTGTGTTTTAGTAATCTGTTTTCATTTTGAACTGAATATGGATGTTTAACAGGTGCTCGCAAATTTCAGTGCAAGATGGTGTGGTCCTTGTAAACAGATTGCACCATACTACATTGAGCTATCGGAAAACTACCCTTCTCTAATGTTCTTAGTGATTGATGTTGATGAACTATCTGTAAGTTGTAAATTATATTCGAGCTTCCTGATATCCCAATTTCTCTTGTCATTCATCTACATAGGTTGGACTGTCATAACTATCCTTTTAGTTGCATGATATGCACCCTCCCTCTCTCTCTCGACTTATTGTACAGTCTTCACAATAGATATTGAATAAAAAGTCATATAAATGAAAAAAAAAAACAAAGAAATTCAATCCTGATTTTGAAACTTGTCATATATTGATATGGCTACAAGTTTTGTTTACAGCGGAATATGTTGAACTGGATGGTGGTTAAAATTAGTGTGTTACTATGTGTGTTTGCAGGACTTTAGTGCTTCATGGGAGATCAAAGCTACTCCTACTTTCTTCTTCCTTCGAGATGGGCAGCAGGTGGACAAGCTTGTGGGAGCCAACAAGCCAGAGTTACATAAGAAGATAACTGCTATTTTAGACTCATTGCCCCCTAGTGCCAAATGACTGCTTTGATGGTTCCTGGTGTCTGTGAGAGCCCCTATTGAACATTATCCTGTCGATGTTTTTGAGTATTGAAGCCCTTCAATTGTGTGGTTCTGCCTGTGTATTTTGTTCTGTCATGTAGATATGACCAATTTGATGCAAGCATTTTGTTGTTGATATTTCGGCAGAATGAGAAATTCCACAAATGAATACTGTTAGAGTTTGATGTTTTCAGCTTTGGTTTTTTGTTTTAGAAGGCTTTGTTGGTGGAATAAGGCTGTGAAACATTTTGGAAGATCTCTGTGTATTATTATTTTTAATTAATAAAAGTTACCTTGCGTGAATAGCAATTTGAGGTATTTTTTTAAGCCTTTTACAATTCAAGAATTCAGGGAGATGAAAAGAGAGAAGAAAAGCCTAGGCTCCATAACCTACAAAAAAGCTTTAAAACTCTCCATTCTATTTCATACCAACTCAAATTAATGAATTACAAGAAAAAAGCTGAGCTAAAACAATCAATTTTTAAAATTCATTTCCCAGAAATTTTACTTCGGAGTAGTAAAACAAAATAAAAAACCGTTGCTGAGATGATTAGTACTTGATTAATTCCTATACTAATTCCTAAGACCAAGTTGATTGCTCAGGTTTCATCATACCCTCAATCTCCACCAGGATATTTCAGGTTAGATCATCTTGTTGGTTGTCTTTCTGGGCTTGGTTTTCCAGTTGTCTTCTCTCTATGATCTAAAAAATAGTCATCTTATCTTCTATCTAAACAGCAAGGAGAAAACTAAAGTGTGTGTCTGTAGACAGAACATAGTCCTAACTCCTCTGCTTTTCATTCTTTGTATTATAGTGTTGTTAACTGATGTTAGCTCTGTTCATCAATAAACTTCTGCTTTAAAGTTTATTTTCTCTCTCTCCTCTCTTGGTGATGAATTGCTGACACCTTATCATATAATTTAACTGTAGGAAATCTTTGATTTGGCTGTCTAAATATCAGATGCGGGGCAATGCTTGGCTAAGGTAAGTATTTCTGATGGAAATTACCATAAATGAGTGCCTATTGCATGCTATTTTCAAAGGATTAAATCGTGTCTTTTCCTCTGCAAATCATCAATGCATACTTGGTATAGCACATTGCTATGCAAATTTTTATTCTTATCCCACTAAAAGAATGCTGTTCTGATGCTCATAATATTTGCAGCATCAGTGCAATGCATGTGATTTTAATTGGGATTTCCACTTGGTGGTAATTTTCTCCTCAGTGCCACCAAAGAGAGTCAGGATCAAGAGCTGTCAGAAGCAAGTAGGGATGGGAAGACTGTAAGTTCGATTTTTGTCTGTTAAATATGACCCCACTTGGAAGAACACAGTTTCTGCTTCAGATATTTAGGAACAAAAACAGCAACTTCACTGCAATTCTTCCAGAAAGTCTTTGGAAATATGTATTGTCACCGTGCTGTTTTCGTAACATTTTCCAGGAACTGGTAATGATTAGCTGGTGATCTTTCTTGGAAAGGGGTGTTGTGGATGATATTTCCACCGTTTACCACCTAGTGCCCACTACAGCAAGCCCCACTTTCTGAATATCTTGATAATCTTTAGAATGCCTTGAAAGCAAAAGCATACACAAATTTGGACTCTCTCCCCTTCAACCACCACGTTCTCTTGTAGCTTTTTGGGGCCAATTTGAGCATGTGAACGAACAATGAAAGAGTCGTCAAGAGTTGGAAGGCATTTTCTGTTCTATCTTTACCTCTCTGGCACTTCAAGCTGTACAACTGATGGATTATGCATGGAACCTACAATTCCGTGTGGACCCTTCCCTCGTATCATATGGTCATGCCGGTTTCTCTAGCATCATAAAATCATGCCCTTTGGTGTCTTGGAGCTTCTGATATTTTATCGTATTATACTGTTGCAATACAGGTCCAACAAGTCAAATACAGGAAGCATGAATGTTTTGTCCTAGCACCAAAAGTTCTTAAACTCGGTCTGATCCACGACATGAATGTGAATCATTAGTTAAACGGGTTAATTTAGATTCATCTAATCAAATTCAAAACAACATTGTTTCAAGATTTTTTTAAAAAAAATTAGGTGGTTGCAATACATGTCCAACAAGCCAAATACCTCAAGCATGTAAGCTTTGTGCTCATACCAAAAGTTAATAAACTTGGTCCGACCCATGATATGGATTATTAGTTGAGCGGGTTAATCTGATCAAATCCAAAACGACGTTGTTTCAAAAAAAAATTTAAAATAAAATTAAAATGATATTGTTTTTTTTTTAAAAAGTCAAACTAGATTTTGACCGAGTGAATCAAGTCGTGGAATCACCTGTCGGGTTAATTAGATCAACTCTTACCTGATTAATTTAAAATCTGGCAAGGACAAGGAGCTAGGTTAAAGAATCTCGGTTAATTTGTTGGGTCGGGTCAGACTACTGATTCATAGATGATGTCATCACAAATCCTTTGAGAATTAATTTTAGCGAGTTCTGGGATTTGAATTCAAATAAATAAAAGGTTGCGAAGAAAAATTTATCACAAATACATTAATTTAAATATAAAATTTTTATAAATATATTGATTTGGATAAAACTTAACTCGAAAAAGATTTAATCTCTCTGCACAAAAGAAGATTATTTGGATATGGATTAATGTTGTATTATCAACTTATTGATATAATTTTATTGCAACCATTTTGGACCTTAGCCACTTTGGGACCAACTTGAAGAAAAAGCTATATTCTATATCTATCTTTGTATTTATTTACAATAATAAAACATAAAACGGTGCAATTTTAAGTATATTTTATAGTTATTACACATTAGTTATTTATTTATCTGTCAACATTTTTAAATTTTGACCAATAATGTCATGCATTTAATAAAAACTTATTACATGATACATATCAAAAAGATTAAAACAAAGTTGAAAAAATAAAATAAAATAAAAAATTAACTAGAAACTTTAAGTTACAATTTCTTATCATATAGTTATTGTAAATTATTTTTATTCAAAACAATTAAAATTTTATATTAAAGATTTTAGTTTAAAATGCGTATTAAATATGTTTTTTTTATATATATAAAAATAAAATATTTTTCTTTTTTTTTTAAGAAAAAAAAAATCTCTCATACGTGATCAATCCACATCATGATTTATAAGCTTTTTTAAAAGATTGAATTATATGTTACGTCTCTTTTGGCTAATAATAATAATAAAATCTTTTTGTTAAATTTTATTCTCACAAAAGTCAATTTATCGACAAACCCTACGACAGCCCTTCCACTTACACTTCCCCACGTTATTGCCAGCCAATTCAAAATGACTCGTTGAACCAGACAGTTTTAGGGCATAAAAAACCTGCTCTGGCCTTTTCCTTGAATTAACTACACTCTGCTGGGACCCCACCACTTGTAAGAGACCAGAATTTACGGCAATTCAGACCATCAAAGACTAAAAAATACCACATGCAAGCATACATCACAAGACATGGGCTGTTGTTCTATCGAAATCCATCCACTTGAGTTTCAAACATGAAAAGGCATAAAAATAGTTTCAACCGCGACACAAACATGACCTCAACAAGAAAAAACAATATGATATCATGTCGATGCTACTATCACAAATGCCAAAGGAAGTTACACAACTTTATTTTACACTCTTCAGGTAAATTGTAGATACAAATTATAGTAACTGATCTGATCAAAACATATCAGAACGAGCGGAAAAGGTAACTAAATGAATTAGACAAGAAAAAACTAAAGAAAAAAAATGCCAAATTGAGTTTGTTTGACGATTGACAGTAGATTGCAAACTGCCTTCCTGGATTTTAATCAGCTCATCGTCCTTTCGGGTTCATGATCTGCGAGAAAACAGCGCTTGGTGTTAAGCCATCAGAGTCTTCGCTAGCAAGGCTCCGGCCGCCTATGCTCATGCTGATTCCACTGCTTCTTGAATCAGTCACAATACCATCATAACCGGGGGAAGCATCAGGAGCTTTCCCTTTATAGGTAACATTGAATGGCACCTCCTCATCATCTGCACCTACAATACCCTTGCCACCATCCTCTGCACTCTCTTGTAGCTGCAACGCAAACTCTAGGTTCCAGAGGACATCACCCATTGAAGGCCTGTCAATGCTTTGGTCAGAGACGCACTTCATTGCAGTCTCAGCAAACTTCTTGAAGCATTCTGGTGTGATCTTCCCCTTCAGATAGGGGTCAAGAATCTGATCAAGAATGCCTTTCTTATGGCAATGAGCAGCCCATTCTGCCAGGCTCACCTGTTCCTTAGGCAGTGTTGGGTTCAAGGCTGGTCGAGCACACAGGATCTCAAACAGCACAACTCCAAATGAGTACACGTCGGATTTTTCAGTTAGTTGTTGCCTCCTGAAGTACTCTGGATCCAGATAACCAAAACTACCTTTGACAACAGTGCTGACATGAGTGTGATCCAAAGTAGGGCCTGTCTTTGACAGCCCAAAATCAGAGACCTTGGCAACCCACTTCTCATCCAAAAGAATGTTAGTTGTCTTAACATCACGGTGGATAATAGTGTGCTTCGCCCCAGTGTGGAGATAGTGTAAACCACGAGCAGCCCCAATGCATATTTCAAGTCTTTGCTTCCATGGCAAAGGGGGCTTTTGGGTTTTGTATAAATGTTCACGCAATGTTCCATGCGCCATGTAATCATAAACAAGAATCATCTCAGTATTTTCTTCACAGTAACCAATCAGTGAAACAAGGTGACGATGTCGAAGTTTTGAAAGCATTTCAATTTCAGTCTGGAACTCATGCACTCCTTGCTCAGAGAGTGGATTACCACGCTTGATTGCAACTTTAGTTGTTCCACCATCAATTTCTCCCTTGTAAACTTTACCAAAACCTCCCACCCCAAGGAGCAAAGCCTCATCAAAGTTGTTGGTCGCAGACTTGATCTCAGCGAATGAGAAGTGCCGGCAAAGGTTCGAAGGTAAAGAGGAAGCATAACTTCCTGTAGTATTTGTCTTGGCTGAACCCGCAGAGTGTGAATTTCCATAAAGAGAAAGAGGAAGCCACCCAGATGGTCCATCACTTGAACTTGCCTCCTTCCCTTGTCTATGGCGTCTGGATGCAGCAAGAACACAAAAACCAATGACAACGGCTAGAACAACCCCACCACTCACACCTCCAGCTATAATCGCTGTTTGGCTCTTTGAATGACCAGATCCAGAAGCTGGTCTGGCCCTTGAGGGATCAATGATGTCCTGTTCAGGAGCAGGAATTGGATTTGGTCCAGCAAGATTACCATTTGGACTGCTTAGCTTGAAAATTTCCACACCATTTAATATTGAATCATAATACTGGGGCTTTGCTTTCAGATCAGGATGAAGTGCAAGCCACATATCCTGCTGTGGAGGCCCAGTAGGAACTAGCACGACATAATCTTTAATAACCGGAACTCCATTGTTCCCATTCCCCCCTGCCCAGGCAATGACATCCGCTGCTTCTTCAACAGTTTGATTATTGAGAAAGATGTCAAATACCCTCTGATTGATCTTGGTTATATTTGAAATCTCACAGAAATGGAGCCTAACCAAGTAATTGAAACCAGAGTCCACGCTAAATATCCAAGTCAAATTGTAATTCAAGTTGACATTAGGAGCTGGCCCCATCGATCTAGCAGTGAGATACACATTATCTGGGGCAACATATGAGGGCATCCCTGGAGGATATCTAATCTTCACATTTGGATCAGCACTCTCTGGAACACCAAATGCTGACCCATAAAGATATATTTGATCATCAGACCAGGATCGAAATAGACCTGTATCACCAGATGGGGTGATGCTATTACCTCCCACGTTTAACCTATATACATTCTCAAGGGCAGTAGTATTGTCAATGACATATGGGACACCTTGGCCGACAATCATCACTCCATTAGCATTACTATAAATGTCCGGCATTGACACAATTTCAATCCCGTTTACAAATGCATAAGCACTTGAAGGATTTGAAGACGGACTAAAAGTTATGTTCAATGTATCATCATTCACATTGATCAAATACTCCTTCATGATTGAAACATAATTCAAAGCATCCGTGGTTTGAGCAACACTAAAATTGCTAAGAAGTGTATAAGACCCAGCAGTAACAGAAAAGAGAGCATCGGACGCATTAAGCCCATTGTATGAAGAAGGATAGAAATACAAACGAACGAATTTATGACCAGAAACCACTGGGAAACTATAGGTAAAACTTGACTGAAAAATGCGAGCTGTTAGATAGGGAACTTGGGGAACGGCAGGATCTTGAGTGGAAGCAGTGGCTGTGGATGATTTTCCAGAGGAAGACAAGAATGAAGAACCCTTATCTGAGGTCCAACCTCGACCATCCGAATCAGGTAGATCGGAGTTGGCCCCACAGTCTAGGAGGGTTTTCTCAGTGGGAACATAATTTGCAGCAAAAATAACTTGAATTGACGATAACAAGCAAAGAAGAACAAGAACAGAAGCACAGAAACACTTATCCATGCTTCTCATGGACTCAACCTCAACAAAACAGCCTATAAAGTCTCTTTTTATCAGAACCCACGAAATCAACACCCAAAACAGAAACAAAGCAAGCTCAAAACTGAAGCTTGACAAGGATAAATAAAGCAGAGATCTAGGTGATTAAGCACTCAAATCAAGCTCAAACCTTTATGTGACCAGATCAAGGACTAGCTAAACAAACACCAAAAATCCAGTCCCTAAACAAGAAAAACTAGCTAAAAACCAGATTACAAGAAGCTAAGATCCCAGCACTGGAATCCCAAAGACATTGAAGGATAGGAAGCACTACTAATAAAGGACTCCAAGAGAGAGAAACAAAGAGAACTCAAGCCATCTTTCTTGAGCTCTAGGGGAACAAAACAATGGAGATTAGAGTCGGTGAAGGTGAAAGTTTACCTTCTTAGAAACAATCAGCTGAAAAGAACCTGAAAGAGAAACGGACTCACTGGGTCAATTCGGACAGATCGCCTGAATATGAAGGTGAAGAAACTAGAAGAAAGAAACCAACTTGTGTTGGCTTTAGTAGTTGCCAGTCAATTAATTTTTTTAAAGTCACTTAGCTAGTTCTGTGGGGGTTTCTTCATATGATGTAGTAACTTCTTAATGGATTTTTTATGTAACTTCAAATTAGTCCTCGTACTGTTAACTACTTCACAATTTAGTTTCTAATTAAATTATTCTTAGTGGGGTGGGCAAGACCTAATTGAATCCCTCATTTGAGTTTCTTGCATATTCACCCATGTCCTTTCTTGTCTAAGTTACGTATTTTAAGAATATTTTATTGAAGATTTAACAAGTTTAGATAATTAAGAAATGTTATTTAACTCTAATTACATCCATAAATTCATTTAAAAATCTAAGTTCTAAATATCAAACTAGTTTAGATTAATTTCAAATACTAAATTCGAAGGAT
>Ga0307515_10015041_pt1 | contig 14295 bp, 5 predicted proteins | sample 17_EM_MG_FD_194513 | JGI IMG/M metagenome (GOLD analysis project Ga0307515, IMG submission 194513) | Populus trichocarpa ectomycorrhiza microbial communities from riparian zone in the Pacific Northwest, United States - 17_EM | ecosystem: Host-associated > Plants > Roots > Unclassified | place...
TGCCTTAAGATAAACCTCTAGAAATAATCTTATAGATTTTAATAAAACCCACAAGTATATATGAAACGAAGCAACAGAGAGTGAGGATTAAGAAATACATGACAATTTAAAGGTGCAATTGTAAAACCTAGAATCTAACATGAAGATCTAGTTGTGTTTTTAGTGTTAAGAGTTCAAAGATATTTTTGGGCTGGTACAGTGAGTCTGTATAAACATGCAGATCTATAATCCATAGGACAAGAAGTGAGGATTAAGAATTAGTTCTAAGAATGCAAAATCCACAACAGCCACAAAACATGTCAGAAAACCAAAAGAAAGGTCTTTAAACCATGAGGTTACAATTGGAAAAAAAACCTTAAAAACCTGCTCTCGGCATAGTGAACTCTATCACCATGCAACTCAGAGTCAGATTATAAGTTCCCTCAAGTGGGAGATAGCTCGAAGCGTAGAAGACAAGAACTCCAACACAAACAAATAGAAAGAATATAAACCTTACGGTTGTGCACTTGTAATACGTTAAAAAAAGGTTATTCTAACATTCTCAATAACAGAAGCATAAACAAAGTAATTGTGTGTGTAAATGTGGTTACAGACTGGAATATTACCTGTTCTTACGATGATGATGTTGTTAATTGCCTTTTTACTACTAGAGAATCTTCACTTAAAACTGTTGCAGAACCATGCAGTTAAGCTGGACTCGTCCTGTACTCTTACACTTGCAAAGGTTAGCCTTCATTATGTCTGAGTTTAATGGGCTATCAAGTCTTTAGATAAAAACTATACATGTTTTTACGAGTAAAAACTTAATTAGAAGTGGCTATGCATGGTCTAGCAATGTCAGAGATATTGTTAAGAACATAAGACTGTTGGTAGAACCTATAATAACAGATGTGTTGGGCAAGAACTTCATGAGAACTATCTTCAAACACGGGATAATTTTAGAAAGCATGAATGTAATGATAATTTGTAAGGAGTTGGCTGAAATCACTTTCTAGGATATGATTATAGATGCTCTAAAGGTACTTTAAAAATCATTAAAAGCCCTCCTGCACCGGTATTGTCTTCAATTTTTTTATTCAAATCTATTCTGGGCATCACAAGAAAGCCATGCTTGACTAGCAGTTGGAGCTCGAGAAAAATCTTGTTCGGTAGAGAATGAAAAGGAAGAACAAGCTCTGTCTCGTGAACAAACAGGCTGAAGATCTTCCCACGCTAGTTCTTGACCCTCTGAATTACCTGTTTGGTGATTGAAATTGAGTTTTGGAATGGAGGGAGTTTTTTTTTTTCTATTTAAAATAAAAGGAAAAGTTTTCCGTGGGATTTATTAAAATTATAGGTTAACAGATCATGGGATGGCCAAAAGGAAGAGAGGGGTGCTAAAATATGAGAGCATGTAACAGTCGAGTTTGTCTCTATTATTAAATCATCGTCAGCATAAAATAAATGCCAGCCCTCTTCAGAATTTACAGACAGCTCAAGGACTCTTTTATGACTGAAACCGAAAGAATGAATAAATGCAGGTCATCTTCCTATGCCATTGACAATTCTTCCTCTATCTACACCTCTTCCAACAGCTTCTACTCTTTAAGGAGGATTCATAAAGAAACAAGAAATTATTGGGCAGCTTTTCAATCAAAAAGGTGAATAAATAAGTCGAATAATAATCCTCTCCAACTCAACCTTCAAGCGAAACACGGGTTTTTATTGGTTTAAGCTTCAAACCCATGCTTTCAGGAGAGAGAAGCTCTGGTGAGATACAAGAGGGGCTGAGTGGGCTCCTTGGACTGTCGCTGAGTTGGCATGGCCTGTACAACCCATACCCCATGAAGAAGTACTCCATAGGTATCAACATTGCATGTGGTTGTTCTTCTGTTACCATAGATCCACAAGCCTGGACCTGCACAGCAAGCATGAAAACCATTTTCACTTTCTTTCAAGTACCATCAAGTTTGTTTGTAACATGTAGAGCTAGTTTTGCACATAGTGACTAGTTTCAAGCTCAGCTGCTGCAGTCAACGCAATGACATGGAATGAAATTCACCAATTACTTGAGAAATATCATCGGTAAAATAGAGTTAACTCCTTTTGTCTACAAATTCTTATAGAACATTCTAAAGACTCTAAACCACGCACCTCGACCAAGGCACTATATCTTCGATCCAACTTCGTGATCATGTGGAGAGCCTCTGAGTGGAAAGGAGAGTTATCTCCGACAAATACAAGAGTGCGGCATCTTAGTTTCTTCAACCCACTAGTAATGTCGGGTCTCCTGCAGGTTTACAAGCAAGAATTTCAACTTCAAGTATCTAAATTGAAGTGCACAAGTAGAAAATTATGTGCAGAAGAAGAGCAGAGAATAACCACAAGACAATTTCATACTGATTAATTGCTTGAAGAAACCGCAAAACATTTATACCCTGCCTCTCATCAAGCAACTGAAGAAACAAACAAGTCACAAGAATCAAAACAGTGTGACCCTATTAAACGAAGCAACGTCAGATTAAAGCTAATGTGATTCAGGGAAAAATAAATAAACAAATGAAAGGTTGAGCACTAACTCCTCTACATGCTTGAGCTATGTCCGACTCAGGAACTTCTGCACTACCGCGAACATCCTGTTAAAATTAATAGCTATTCTCATCATTCAACCTAACTAATGATGGGATATGGAATGTAAAACATTTTACATAAATGGCTAGGACATGGAGCATTACAATACCTTGCTGAAGTACCGCTGAAGCAAAAACTCCTTAAGTAAACCACACATGCCATAGAAATATAGCAAATTTGACATCACCTGAAAAATATAAATGAACTCAAACATGCTTATAAAAATTATAGGAAATCTCCGTAAAAGAATTATGGAAGGATTTGCGGAAATAACCTTGTTATATAACCATTCAGTCCAAGAGGGTGTTTTGCATAAAGGGGACACAAGTATCAAACCAAGAACACGCTGTCTATATTTCATCTGTAGTTCAAAACCTTGATCAGTAAAAAAGGTGGGAGTGAATTTGAAAATATTATAACATTCCAGAAGGGAACATACAGCAAATAGGGTTAGGATGTAGGCACCAGCAGTCACCCCCATGCACATCACTGCACCAAGCCTGAAAAAGGAACAAGAAACTAAATTAGCATCAACTGCATACAAGGATGATAAATTGCTTGCATTTCATTCTGAAAACCAATTGATGGAAGAGTTCAAAACACAATGAGTTAACTAACAAAGAAAACATTGAAGCATCAAACTTTACCCGAAATAGTTGAGAACCTCAATGATCTGATCTGCAAGGTCATCTACGGAAGGCAAAGGATCATCAGGACTAATTGGAGCAGCTCCCAACTGCAAGAACTCTTGTGAAAGTGCCAGAAAAGAAACTCTGTGAACAATTTGTTGGTAATGCAAAATGTTGGCTAAAAACAAAATGATTCATGGAAATAAGGGATACATTATGTAGATGCACTCAAGTCAACTAGCTAACTGACCTCATGACCTGGAGGACTAATGTGGTAAATGCAGAAGTTGTGTACCAGTAAAGATGCCGCTTCAGGACAAAAGAATAGGCCTTGGAAACAAGACATATCTGATAAACAAGTATAAACAAAAAGGAATCCAAACATTGTTAGAACGCTGAATTATGCTAACTGAGAAAAAACTGATAAATAAAACACATGATGATAAACCACTCAGTAAATATGAACTGAAATCCAAAGGCCTATGCCTAAATTCTTAATAGTTATATAATAACATGCAGAAACAGCACAAGAGATATGACATTATGCACTTACAGTTTAGAGCTAAATCAGGATAAGTAATTAGTGCTGGCTTGTCTTGGTCTCCATACACTATAACAGACACGGAACCACAACCAGTTCTTACATGATGTTCCTGAAATAGGTTCAAACAAGGCAAATCATGAACAGACGAAAGAAAGTTTTCAATGACCATCAATCCATTAACTACAAGAGGATAAAATTTGAAAGTGCTTCACTACCATGATATTCTAATAACTTGTGTGTTATTCACCAAGAATGATTGAAGAAACAAAACTGATTTATAAAATTGACAGCTACACATTAAAATAATAATTAAGTGTAAGACAAGCCAAAGTATAGCTAAGGTTTCTTCAATGAATTGCAACAGACTTTGACTAAAACACAAGCAATGAACATTGACATCAAAATCATCAAACAACAAGGAAGGAATATAAAAAGTATAAAAAAAGAAAAGAAAAAAGAAAGCCTAATTCTTTTACATATTGACAGCGTCAGCAGAATTTCCAAAAACTTATTCCAATGAAATATAAACGATCCAAAAACAACTTCTCGACAGAACTTCAGATCCGGAAAACATTGAAAGCTACAACCTTGCACAAGAACAGAAAACGATACCATTTTCAATAAGGAGGAGGAGAAAACAAGAAAATGTCAAGAACAGGTGCAGCACAACCAGTGGTTAAAAATACAAAATTCCCATCAGTACATGAATGTAGTAAACAAACAAATGAATTTATAGAAACAATAAAAGCACAGATCTATAGACACACTCAAATCTCCAAATATGAAAAAAAGCCCAGCTAAAGGGAGAAAAAAAAGAAGAAGAAGAAGAACAAGAAGAATTTCTAGCCCATATTTGTCATTCCATTTGTGAAAAAAATGAAACACAAATATCCAAATGGGTCTCGTTATTTTCTTTTTAAAATATAAAACAAAACCAGAATCCCAAATGAAATCAAAACCAACCTTCATAAAAAAAATATTGAATTTGGAATGGTGCCCATCGAAACAGAAGGCAAAACAACTCCAAATTGAACAAGGAAAAAAAAAAAGACAAATCCAAAGGAAAAGCAAAAAACCTTTCCACCGAGGTAGATCTTTTCCACATCGACGAAAACGGAATCGTTTGACTCAGCCATGGCCGTGGCTCTCTCTCTCTCTCTGATTCTCGCTCAATAATGCCCCATTCAACCCAGAAATCTCAAATTTTCTTGCTCTTTATCTCCCCTCCCCCCTCTCTTCTCTCTCTAAAATTTAGGCTTTGGCGTATGGCTTATTATATACCGGCCGATTTTTTCTCACTTTTAACTTCCCTCTCAACTGCAAAAACGATCTGCACTTAACCTACACCGACTATTTTTTAATGTAAGACACATCCATCCTAACTGTCTTTTAACTGTCTGACCTCTTGGTCGAATGTACATTTGCCTTCCATATCAGTGTTCCTGACGTCAAAACCGAACCATAAATTGAACAAGCGCTGGTTCTTTAGTTCTTTTGTTCAATTGATGGTTCACTGGTAGGTTCCGGGTTACCTGTAATATATATATATTAGTTATCACTGCGGATTATAAATATTTTTTTAAAAATAATGGATATATAAACTACTTCGATGTGTTTTTACATAAAAAAAATCAAAGTATAAATTAAAAATTTTATGCAAGTATTAAATTAAATAAATCAATAATAATCTATGTAAATAAACAAAAAAAATCATTAATAATAACCAAAAGAAAATTTAAAAAATTTAAGAGATGAATGTAAATCAAGATATTCAATCACACAAAATGAGATATTCAACTGAAAGTGTTCACTGAACTTATTTATTTAAATTAATAAAAGATAAATTCATATTGTAAAAACATTATGTCTTAAAAGATAAACACGAATGAAACTGACTGAATAAACTTACACGCTAAAACAAATATTACATAGAGCCGACATCAGAAATATTATTTTAAAAAAATATTTTTTTATTTTAAAAAATAAAGTTCATTTGTATAAAATAAAAAAGAAAATATAGATGAATTAGAATAATATCTTGAAAAATCAAACATAAACAAAAAATTAAAAAAAAAACTTATATTCTAAAAAGACATGCAAAACTCATTATCTAAATTATAAGACCGAGATAAATTAATAGAAAAGAAATTGAAAATAAATCACAAAATTAATATTAAAAAAAACTAATTCAGAAAAATAAGATCATATGAAGTCAAATCCCTAACAAATCAAACGTTGAAAGATAAAACCAAGAAAAAATATCAATCACACAAAAGGATCTAAAAAAATAAGGGTGAAAATAAAAAAAAATTATCAAAGAGCAAACAAAAATTTTTAATTGGAGGGTTAAATTGAATTGAAAATAGCTTTAACAAAAGAAAAAATAAATAAAAAAAATGAGGGTCAAATTAGAAAAAATAAATCAACAAAAACTTTAATTGAAGAATGAAATTGAAAGTTAATAAAACTTTAATAAAATGAAAAACAAAAAAAATCAAAAATCAAAATAATAAGGATCGAAATGAAAAACAAAACATATGAAATATTGTAATTGAAGGACCAAAATGAAAAAAAAAACTTCTACAAAAGGAATAAGAACAAAATAAGAAATTAAAAGAATGAAGATTGAAATTGAAAAACCAAAAACAAGGACAATCATGCACTTTACTTGGCAAGAGAGAGAAAAAAAGGGAAAAAAAGAGAAGAAATGATCATCGACGACAATCCAACCATCATACATCGTGACGCGTCACACCATATAGGAGAGGACAAGATGACACGCGCTAACAACTTTTCTAATTAAAAAGTCAACATGAAAATATCAAAACGCCCCTCATGACCCTAGTAATTACCAAAAACAAACCGTGTGAAAGTACACAAATACCAAAAAAAAATACAAACCTAATTTGTTTTTCTTATCTAAGGCCAAAAACATAATTTTACTGTAAATGAATAATGAAAAAACAAAAAAAAACATATTTCATATTTTTTGTAATTACCAGGGTCATGGAAGGCATTTTGATATTTTCTTCTTCCTCCTGGTGTTGCGTGTGGCAATAGATGATGGGCGGTTTATCGGTGGCGGTTGTTATTTTTTTTTCTTTTCTCTCTCCAACCCAAAAAAGTATATAGTTGTCCTTTTTTTTTTAGTTTTTCAATTTCAGTCCTTATTCTAATTTTGTTCTTATCCCTTTTATAAAAATTTTATTTGTTTTCAATTTAATCCTTCAATTACAATTTGTCATATATTATTTTTTTCATTCAGATCCTTATTCTATAGATTTCTAATTTTTTTCCTTAGTCCTTCTGTTAAAGTATTATTGGTTTTCAATGTTATCCTTCAATCAAAGTTTATGTTGTTTTATTTTATTTTTTTTAATTTGGCTTTATTCTTTTGATTTGTTTCTAATTTTGTTAAAATTATTTTTCTTTTTAATTTAACCCTCTAATTGAAATTTTTTTTGTTGCCCTCTAATTTATTTTTTATTTCATTTTTTACCCTCATTCCTTTAATTATATATTTTTAGATCTTTTTGTGTAATTTATTTTTTTCCTAGTTTTATCATTTGACGTTTGATTTATTAGCGATTGAGTTTCGTGATTTTGTTTTTATTTATAGTGATTTTGATCTAATAACTTGAGTTAGAGTTTTGAAAAGTTAATGTGGGTCAATATTTGTTTTCTCATTTTCTTTTTCAATTTAATCATTCTATAATAGTTTTTTTAAAATAAAATTGGTTTTGTTATTATCTTTAATTTTTTTTTCTATTAGTTTATCTTAGTCTCATGATTTAATTTGTTTTTAAATTTTTGAAGATATTTTTTTATTTATCAATATTTTTTTATTTATACAAATGAAATTTATTTTTTTAAATAAAAATATTTATTTTTAAATAATATTTCTAATGTGTTCGGCCTTACATAATATTTATTTCCTTTTATTTTATTCAATTATTTTCATATTTGTTTTTATTTTTATTATTTTTATTGATTTAAAAAAATAAATTAAGTACGCATAACATGGTAAATGTTTCATTTTGCATGATTAAATATCTTGATTTACATCCATCTTTTAATTTTTTCAATTTCTCTTTTAGTTATTGTTAACAATTTTGTTTTCATTTATTTACAAAGATAATTATCGATTTATTTAATTAGATGCTTGCATAAGCTTTTTTATTTATAGTTTGAATTTTTTTATGTAAAAAAACACATCAAAATAGCTTGCATACCCAATTTATTTATTTTTTAAATAAGTTTTTATGTCCTGCTATGAAACACAAGTCAAATATCCAGTGTGTGTGTGTGTCTCTCTCTCTCTCTCTCTCTCTATATATATATATATATAAAAAAGTGCCCGCATACATTCATGCATATGTGAAAATTAAAAATACATTTATTTTTACTTATAATAACAAAGAGTGCTTTAAGCATAATATCAAAATCATTAATATAATATGGTTTTTTATTTGTTTAGTAGATACTAGATTGTTGTAATGAGCTATATTGTGGGTCGGATAAAAAGTTTTTTGAACATAAATAAATATTTATTCCTTTTTAACAACATAACAGAAAACAAATTGAAACTGTGTATGTGCGTATGTGGGGGGGGGTTAATCCAATATGATTCGGTTAACTTGACAAGTCTAGAGATAACCCAAATGATTTGTAAAAACATAGTTTAACTAAAAAATATTTCAAGACAATAATTTTTTAAACATTGAGAAGACAATATATTGGATCGATCTAAGTAAACCTAGATTAATCAATTAAATCTGTGATTCGAGTCATGAGACCATGATAACCCTATAAAAAATAAATTAAAACAAGTTATAACATAAAATTCTCAATCAACTCAACATTGAATGATGAAATTGAAAAAAAATAAATTAAAAAATGACCATAAAAGAAATGACATCGGTCAGCCCGGGTTAAGTTGTCAAATCCGTGACTCGAGTCATGTGGTCAAGATAACCTTATAAAAAACAAATCAAAACAAATTATGAAACTCAATTTTTAATCAACCTAATGTTGAAAGCTGAAATTAAAAAAAAATCAATTAAAATAAAGACAAATAAAACCCAAGTCAATTTATGTTAACACGCCAAATTATAAACTAGATCATGAGATCAAGATAATCCAATAGAAAATAAATAAAAACAGATCATAATGACCAATCTCCAATAAATATAATATTAAAAAATATAATGAAATAAATACTAAATTAAAAGAAACAAATTACTATTTCTTAAAGGATAAAATAGAAGAAAAACTAAACTAAATAAAAATAAAAAAATAAAAAAAGAAACACCCAAGTACGGTTCTAATGAATAGTACTCTTGGACAATAAATTCATCTCTTCTTTTAATATTTTTCTAATATGTTAGTTTATTTTAGAGTAAATTGTTATTTGAACCTTGTGTTCTTGATAAAATAATTAATCAATCCCTTTGTTTTAAAATATCTAATGTTAAGTCTTTATATTTTCATATTAGATCATAACTTACTCTTTAAGTTAGTTTTTTTTTTATCTCAATTATTTTTTTTATCTAAATTAATTTGAATTTTCATTTTATATCAAGCACAAATAGTCACATTCCAGCACTAGCAATTAAATACATACTCTCTTTTTAAAGCTAGCACAAGATTTCCAGCTCTTAATTGCCTTATTTTTCCTTTATAGTTCGTTGAAAGTTAAGAATTGGATATAAATTAAATCTATTTAACATCATTCACCCAATTTCAATGTTTAGAAATCTTTAAACAACAAAAATTAATTTCATAACCAATTAAAACCAGAGATTTTTATAAATATGATGAGGTAAAGTTACAAAATGATGTATTTTCACTAACTTAGATAAAATGAATCCTATAATTTTGAAAATTACTTCAAACATAAGAATTCAATTAGCAAATCAAATTAATTTAATCTACTTAATTAAAATAAATTCTAATATAGAATTGGTTTCAAACAAATTTTAGTTATTTTTTCTTAAATATAGATCTTAGATCTAGATGTTTATTATGAGTTTGATCTTTTGTTATTTACAAATATTGTTTTTGAAGATAAGATACCATAACTTGAGTATATTGAGGTATTTTGATGGAGAAGAAGACAATAAATAAAATGTTTCTAAATAGCTTCCTAAATAATTTGAGTTTTTGAAACTACTAGAGGAATTAAAGATATTGCGTACCAACGAAGTGTTGGTCTAGCGGTTAAGGCACCGCTATATACCTGCAAGGGTGAGAACACAAGTTCGATTTCCAGGAAACACACTTATTAGGAGGGGCAGCCACGAACCCCAAACGAGATTAGTCTCACTTTTTAAAAAGGGTGTGAGAATATCTGGGTAGAAAAAAAAATATTGTGTGACAAAACTATAATCACTATAGAAATTACATGATTTTATAGATCTAAGCTCATGTAAGTTGATTGATTTCAGTATAGTATATTTTATGTGAATTTTCTTATGGATCATACCAAGATTAGTTTTTTATATCTATTTAATATTTTATCTTTATGTGTTAAACTAAATAATTGTAATGTTTTGTACTTGTAGTATACAGTTTAATATGAGTTTTTATCTATGATATGCTAATTCTTTTAATAAAAAAAAGCTAAATTGATGAAACCTTCCTTGAACTTAAAGTCATAGAATTAATCTCTATTTTCTCAATTTTAGTTTTAATCTTCTTATAATTTAATGTAGTATATATCTGAAATCAAGTCTTCATGTTATTTTTTTAAAGATTTTGTCCATATTATACATATAAAATCTAATGAAATGATTTAAATATTCTCAATATTAATAATCTCCAGCTTAATTTCACATCTTTATCTAAAAGATTTCATTTTAAAGATTTTATATAAAGAAAACAGTAACCTAAATAACCTTTCTCCCTTAAAATCTCTCTCTCTCTCTCTCTTTTTTAATTTATAATAAAAATTTCTAGATAGAAAATTAAAAATTATGGTATTATAGTTTATTTTCAAAATCTAAAATTAATTATATCAAAACAACTAAATTTGATCAATTAAGTTAAGAGTTATTGAAGTTAAGGATGCTTAAGTTTTAATTTATTATTAATTTTAAATAAAATATGGATGAAATTCTGAAAAAATCAATTCAAGAGATTTAGATTTTTAATATATCAACAGGAAGTGTAAAACTAAATTTAAATTATAACTATGACAGTGACCCGCGCTCCATAATGAGTCAATATTTTTTTTAAAAAATATTAATAGTATCATATAGCCATGCCAGACCAAGGCGCCTTGAGTTTGACAGCCTTGTCAGGTCCATGCGATTGTTTAGGTTGACAAACATGTCTACTTGGGTCTTGAAACATGCCTGACCCATGTTTAATTCAACAACAACAACAACAATAACAATAACAACAATAATAATAATAATCATCATCATACTAACAACAACAACAACAACAACAACAACAACAACAACAACAATAACAATAATAATAATAACAATAATGCCAGATCCAAGGCGTTTAGATTTGATATTCATGTCTGACCCAACTAAACTTAGGCCAGACATCAACATGCCAGATCCACGTTACTTGGATCTGACAAAAATATTTGACCCAAGTTTACTTCAATAATTATAACAACAACAAGAATAATAATAAAAATAACAATAATCATACTAGCAACAACAACTACAATTATAATCATACTAATTAAAAATAATAATAAAAACAAATAATAATCATAATCATAATCATAACAATAACAACATCTGACAAATCATGTCAGACTCAAGGTGTTTGAGTTTGACAATCATGCCTGATCGAAAGTTTAGTTGGGTCAGGCATAGTTGTCAGACCCAATTAAACTTTGGGTTAAACATGATCATCAGACCCAACTAAACATTAGATCAAACATGTTTGCTAGGCCCAACTAAATGTTATATCAAACATGGTTGTCAAACCCAAAATATTTGGGTTTGACAACATGTCTGCCCCAAGTTTAGTTGGGTCTGGCAACATCCCAGATCCAATATGCTTGTATCTGAAAATATATCAGACCCACCTTACTTTTGTCTAACAAATATGTATGACTCAAGTTTACTTCAATAATCACAACAACAACAACAACAAAAACAACAACAACAATAATAATAAAAATAAGAATAATAATAATAAAACTAATAATAAGAATAAAACTACTACTACTGCTACTATTACTACTACTAACAACAACAACAACACTAAAAATAATAACAATAATAATAATCATACTAATAATAAAAATAAAAGTAACAACAACAACAATAAATAAAAATAAAAATAATCATAATACAACAACAACAATAACAACAACAATACCAACAACAATAATAACTATGTCTGACCCAAAGTTTAGTCGAGTCTGACAACCATATCTAATCCAAAATAATTTTGAGTCAAACATTATTGCTAGATCCAATTAAACTTGGGTCTGATATTTATGTATTATTTAAATTTGATAAATATTATAAATTCGTTACTTGAGTTTAACACATTACCAAACTCACGTTATTTTGATCCATGCATTTTTAATGGTGTAGTTGCCATCCAGTAGCTAGGGAAGAAAAAAAAACCAAAGAAACTTATCACAAAAAAATTAAAATAAAAATGAAAAATAAAACTATTATTACCATTCATAATAATTTTTTTTCGTGATCTACAATTATTTTCTCATAATATTTAACTTTTGTTATAATAGGAATGATTGAACAGTTTAGCCAAAAAGGAAACCAACACGCACATCTATCAAAATCACGTATCGAGTGCAAATAAAAAAAGCCTAATGCCTTGTTTGTTTCCAGGAAAATGAATTCCTGGAAACTATTTTCCCCACTTTCCCATGTTTGGTGCACAAAAGAAAATTGATCAAAGGAAACTCAATTCTGGTCAAAGGAAAACAAAAGCCTTTATGCCAGGAAAGTGTTTTCCTTTCCTTATTCTAAGGAAAACACTTTCCTTTCTCTTTAACAACACGTGCACTCTCCTAAAATACAACAAATCCCTAAACTCTCATTCTCTCCCAAATAATTTACCCAGATCAATTGGAAGCATCTCTCACAGCTTTCTTTCAGGTAATTTTTTTTCCTCAAATGTTTTATCTTATATGTTTTTCATCTTTTTTATTTTTCTGTTGTTATAATGGCATGTCTTGTGATATATTTGCTGTGTTTTTTTCCTTGTTTATCTTGTTAATTTTACTGCAACCCATGCTCTCATGCTCTGTGTAAATCCAAACCCGTGGGAAGGCAACCCATACAACAAGCCCAAACCCCTGGGAAAAATCAACCACATCAAACCTAGAATTTTTGCCAGAAACCAAACAGAGACCCATACACAGAAAACCAAACCATTCCTTCGTTTCGCCACTGTTGACCCCTGGGAAAAATCAACCACAGCAAACCCAAAATTTTTGCCAGAAACCAAACAGAGACCCATACACAGAAAACCAAACCATTCCTTCGTTTCGCCACTGTTGACCCCTGGGAAAAATCAACCACAGCAAACCCAGAATTTTTGCCAGAAACCAAACAAAGACCCATACACAGAAAACCAAACCATTCCTTCGTTTCGCCACTGTTGCTAGCACAACAAACGCAAAAAAAACCCATTATTTCGTTAAGCCAAAGGCGCCCTTCAGCCCCGTTTCCTTCCCTGCCGATCCACCTCTTCGCCGGGCAACCCATACACAGAAAACCAAAACCCCTGCATTTTTAACAGAAACCAAACACAGCAAACCCATACACAGCAACCCATACCCAGCAAACCCAAACCTATTTTTCCCATTCTATGCTTTTTTCACATAATCGGGTTTACTGTGTTTTTTTCACAGAAACCAAACAAAATGTTTTGTTTGGTTTCTGTGAAAAAAACACAGCAAACCCATGCTCTGTTTCTCCTTTTGTTTAATCGAACACATATGCTTTCAATTCCCCTCCATCTCTTCATCTTCATCTCCTTTTCTTCAATTGCTTCTCTTCCAGTAGAACTCGACCCACCCGATGTGATTTTCCTTCTCTGTTGATGAGTTGATGATATGTGTTTCCTCTGCTTTGTGCGTTTCCTGTGCTTTCTAGGCGTGATGTGTGTGTGTGTGTGTGTTGATGATGATGCACAGTGATGTGTGCGTTGATGATGCTGATGATGAAATGGGAATTGGTTTGGCTAAATCTTGACTGTGAAATATTATACCCGTTGTTGTTAGGTAGAAATATTTGACATTGGTTAAGCCGGGTGGATAAGTGAAGAGTATATGGTTTGACTATGTTTATCAACGATTGATGATGCTGCACAGTAGTGAAATGGGAATTGTTTTGGGTAGAAATATTTTAGACAGTGAAATATTATGTGCGTTGATGTTGGGTAGAAATATTACACAGTTATAAAAAACTGATTTGGCTTGGATAGAAAACTTGAGGCTATTAAATATTTATATACAGTATTTATTAATAAATTATTATATTGTTTGTTTTGGGATACAGAATT
>Ga0307515_10015042_pt1 | contig 14295 bp, 21 predicted proteins | sample 17_EM_MG_FD_194513 | JGI IMG/M metagenome (GOLD analysis project Ga0307515, IMG submission 194513) | Populus trichocarpa ectomycorrhiza microbial communities from riparian zone in the Pacific Northwest, United States - 17_EM | ecosystem: Host-associated > Plants > Roots > Unclassified | place...
ACGACCTCGAAGCCAAGGTCAAGAACATGCGCAGCTGCGGCAAGGCCACCTGCTGAGAAGGCCGCTCATCAAATCGCCAAAATCGAAGCGTTTCAGCCATGTGGACAAACATGGCGCGATTCCGGCTGGCCAATCCGTAAGGGCTTTCATTCAGCCTTCGCGGAGTCTATAGGTTGCCGTCGTGCATTTTACGGAACATTCGATGACGCAAACGATTTTTGTCCTGAACGGGCCTAACCTCAACATGCTGGGCAAACGAGAGCCCGGCATTTATGGCGGCAAGACGCTCAAGGACATCGAGGCGGATTGCAAGGCTGCCGGCCGCGAACTTGGTTTCGATATCGATTTCCGCCAGAGCAATCACGAAGGCGTGCTCGTCGACTGGTTCCACGAGGCCGACGGCAAGGCTATCGGCGTCGCGATCAATCCCGGCGCCTACGGCCACACGTCGATTGCGCTGCACGATGCGATCCGCGCTATTTCCATTCCGGTGGTGGAGGTCCATATCTCCAACATTCATGCGCGGGAAGAATTCCGCCACAAGTCGATGATCGCGCCCGCGGCAAAGGGCATGGTCTGCGGCTTCGGGCCTTACGGCTACATCATGGCGCTTCATGCGCTGAAAAACATCACGGCATAAGAAGAAGACAGGGCAACACTCATGGCTGAAAAGAAATCGGGTATCGATCAGGGACTGATCCGCGATCTCGCCAATATTCTCAACGAAACCGATCTGACGGAGATCGAAGTCGAGCAGGACGACCTGCGCATCCGCGTTTCGCGCGCCGGCACGCCGCAATATGTCCAGGCGCCGATCGGAGCACCGGGCTATGCCGCGCCCGCAGCAGCACCGGCAGTTGCGGCTGCTCCGGCAGCTCCGGGCCACAACCCGGCAAACGTCATCAACGCGCCGATGGTCGGCACCGTCTATATGGCTCCGGCTCCGGGCGCCCGTGCCTTCATCGAAGTCGGCGCGACGGTCAAGGAAGGCCAGACGCTGCTCATCATCGAAGCGATGAAGACGATGAACCAGATCCCCTCGCCGAAGTCGGGCAAGGTCGTCGAAATCCTAGTCGATGACGGGCACCCCGTCGAATACGGCCAAGCCCTCGTCGTCGTCGAGTAGACCGATGCCCATGATTTCGAAAATCCTCATCGCCAATCGCGGGGAAATCGCCCTTCGCGTGCTCCGGGCCTGCAAAGAGCTCGGCATCGCCTGCGTTGCAGTGCATTCCACCGCCGACGCCGATGCCATGCATGTGCGCCTTGCCGACGAAGCCGTCTGTATCGGCCCGCCGTCCTCGCGCGAGAGCTACCTCAATATCCACCAGATCGTCGCCGCCTGCGAGATCACCGGTGCCGATGCCGTGCATCCGGGCTACGGCTTTCTGTCGGAGAACGCCAAGTTCGCCGATATCCTGGAAGCACACGGCATCACCTTCATCGGTCCGACGGCCGAGCATATCCGCATCATGGGCGACAAGATCACCGCCAAGACGACGGCGCTGGAACTTGGCATACCCGTCGTTCCGGGCTCTGACGGCGAAGTGAAGACCGAGGAAGACGCGCTGAAGACGGCTGCCGAAATCGGCTATCCCGTGCTGATCAAGGCAACGGCCGGCGGTGGCGGACGCGGCATGAAGGTCGCCAAGAGCGAGGCCGACGTGATCGAGGCCTGGTCGACGGCGCGCACGGAAGCGGCGGCTGCCTTCGGCAACGACGCCGTCTACATGGAAAAATATCTCGGCAAGCCGCGCCATATCGAAGTCCAGGTGTTCGGCGACGGCGAAGGCAATGCCGTCCATCTCGGTGAACGCGACTGCTCTCTGCAGCGCCGCCACCAGAAGGTCTGGGAAGAGGCGAATTCGCCGGCGCTCAATGTCGAGCAGCGCATGAAAATCGGCCAGATCTGCGCCGACGCCATGAAGAAGCTGAAATATCGCGGCGCCGGCACGATCGAATTCCTCTACGAGAACGGCGAGTTCTATTTCATCGAAATGAACACCCGCCTGCAGGTGGAGCATCCAGTGACGGAAGCCATCACCGGCATCGACCTCGTGCACGAGCAGATCCGTGTCGCCTCCGGCGGCGGTCTCTCGGTGACGCAGGACGAGGTGCATTTTTCCGGGCATGCCATCGAATGCCGCATCAATGCCGAGGATGCACGCACCTTCGTGCCCTCACCCGGCACGATCACGCATTTCCACGCACCTGGTGGACTTGGCGTGCGCATCGATTCCGGCGTCTATCAGGGCTACAAGATCCCACCTTACTACGACAGCCTCATCGGCAAGCTGATCGTGCACGGCCGCACCCGCGTCGAATGCATGATGCGCCTGCGCCGCGCGCTCGACGAATTCGTCGTCGACGGTATCAAGACGACGTTGCCGCTGTTCCAGGACCTCGTTTCCAACCAGGACATCGCCAACGGCGACTATGACATCCACTGGCTGGAAGACTATCTCGCCAACACACCGGCGGCATAGGGCAGGAATGGCAGGATCGCGCAGGAAGTCACCAGGCATCACCCCTGACATTCTCCTGCGCGCCTATTCCATCGGCCTCTTCCCGATGGCTGAATCCGCCGACGACCCGGAAATCTTCTGGGTCGAGCCGGAAATGCGTGGCGTGTTGCCGCTCGACCATTTCCATGTGTCGAAGAGCCTTGCCAAGACGGTGCGCAAGAACCCCTTCGAGATCCGCTTCGATCATGATTTCGATTCGGTGATTGCCGCCTGTGCGCAGGAGACATCCGGACGCCCGAGCACGTGGATCAACCAGACCATCAGATCGCTCTATTCGACGCTCTTCGATATGGGTCACGCCCATACCGTCGAAGCCTGGGAGGGCGATGAACTGGTCGGCGGCCTTTACGGCGTCTCGCTCGGTTCGGCCTTCTTCGGCGAAAGCATGTTTTCGCGCCGGACGGACGCTTCGAAAATCTGCCTCGTGCATCTGGTCGACCGACTGCGGGAAAGGGGCTTCACTCTTCTCGACACTCAGTTCACGACGGAGCACCTGAAAACGTTCGGGGCGATCGACATTCCGAAGGCCGACTATGCCGCGATCCTCGCAGCAGCGATGAAGTCGCCGCATCTGGAATTCTGAGGATCATTGTCCGGCGGAAATTTGATCGAGCGACATGGCTTTGCCTTTCAACGGAGAAGCGCTGCGGCATCATCCTTCGAGGTGATCTTCGTTCGGATCGCACTTCAGGATCAGGGGCATATGGAGGATGCTGCGGCCCAGGAAAGGCGCAGCTACTTCGCCTTGGCGCTATCGGGCGCCGGGACGTCCGAGCTCGTCTTGCAGTCCTTCAGCCAGACGTCGTAGATCGGGTGTTCGACGGCGTTGAGGCCCGGGCTGGCGGCGAACATCCAGCCGGTGAAGATGCGGCGGATCTTGCGGTCGAGGGTGATCTCGTCGACCTCGACGAAACCGTCGATCTTCTGCGCTTCTGTCTGGTCGCGCGAATAGCAGGCCTTCGGCGTCACCTGCAGCGCGCCGAACTGCACCGTCTCATTGACATAGACGTCGAAGGTGGTGATGCGGCCGGTGATCTTGTCGAGGCCGGAGAAAACGGCAACCGGATTTTCGATACGTGTCGCGTTTGCTGCGACCGGCGGAAGCACGGCCGAAAGCGCCAGCAGCGATCCGGCGGCACGCAGGACCATGTTCCGCGTGAAGAGCTTCATGTACCCGTCTCCAGACATTTTCAGTTCAAGACCGCGGTCAAGCGCGGCCAACCTGCGGGTAAAGGTCAATTGTGGCCAAAAGCCGGGGCTCGAGGATCGGCCCGGTCGAACCGTCTCAGTTGCCCGGCGTCCAGGCGTCATAATCGCCGGTGACGCGCGGACGCTCGCCCGGAACGGCGATGGAGCCCGGCGGGCGGTAGGCCTGCGGCGAACCGGTGTAGTTCGGACGATGCGGCTTCTGCCATTCCTTGGCGGTGTAGTTTTCCTTGGACGGCGGAACGTCGGTGCGATGATGCATCCAGCCGTGCCAGCCCGGCGGAATGGCGGAGGCTTCGGCATAACCCTTGTAGATCACCCAGCGCTTCGGCAGGCCATAGGAGGACATGCCGCCTTCGTAGTAGACGTTGCCGAGCTCATCTTCACCGACGCGCTTGCCGAAACGCCAGGTCGCAAAACGCGTGCCCATCGTCTGACCGTTCCACCAGGTGAAGGTTTGAACCAGAAAATTCCACATGTCTTTTCCTTGTGCCCGCCAAAACACGAGCGAAACCAGAATTCGTTTCTTCGCTTATGCCGTCGCTAGGCCAAATTGTCCAGCGATTCCACGAGAGCCACGGGTCATTTCAAGGCCATCTTGAAGCCCAGATGCGAGGGCTTGAAACCGAGCCTTTCATAGAAACGATGGGCATCCTTGCGCAGCGCATTCGAGGTCAGTTGCACCCGCCTGATACCGCGGCCTTTTGCCTCGGCAATGGCAAATTCGATCATCGCGGCGCCGATCCCCTGCCCGCGCATATCGACACGTGTCTGCACCGCCTCGATGATCATCGAAGAAGAGCCGCGGCCAGTGAGCGAGGTCGTCACCATCGTCTGCAAGGTTCCGACGACTTCGCCGCCTCGGTCTGCGATGTAAAGCGTCTGGTCAGGCGAAGCCTCGATGACGTCGAAGGCCCTGACATAATCCGGGAAGGCCTCGGGATCGTTCGTATCGCCGTGACCACCGAGTGCATCGGCCGCAAACATCGCCACCAGCGCGGGCAGATCGTCCTTGCGCGCCTGGCGGATCAGGATGTCCGATGCATGAAACGTCACAGCCTCAGTGCCCTTCGAGCGGTTTTTCGAAGATCCGCGTCGGAATGCCGGACTGGCCGGGGCCGCCATTCTCGTTGCGGCCGATCTCGGTAAAGCCGTGCGAGAGATAGAAGGCAATCGCCGCCGTATTCTCAGGTTCGACTTCGAGGCGCATGATCTCTGCATCCGGAAAGCAGGTCTCGAGCTCGGCGAAGATATCGCGGCCGATGCCCTGGCGCTGCAGCGCCGGCCTGACATAGAGGAGATGCAGCATGACCGTCTTCGTCAACGCTTGCGACATTGCCGCATAACCCATGCCGCCGATATTACGGCCATCGTCGGCGACGAGGAATTCGGCATCTTTCCGCACGAGGCGCGCCTTCAGCGCCGTCGGCGAAAAGAGATGGATGATCAGATCATCGACCCTGGCTCTGCCATGCAGGCCGTCATAGGTGGCGTGAAAGCTCTCCGCCAGGAGCGCGCGCACCTTTTCCAGATCGCGCTCGCCGGCAGTGCGGACGAAATACACCGCTTATTCCTCGATGCCGAGCTTCGTCTTGACGAGAGCCTGGACGGCTTGCGGATTGGCCTTGCCGCCGGTCGCCTTCATCACCTGGCCGACGAACCATGCCGCCATGGTCGGCTTCGCCTTGACCTTGGCGACCTGGTCCGGATTGGCGGCGATGATCTCGTCTACGGCCTTTTCGATCGCGCCGGTATCCGTCACCTGCTTCATGCCGCGCGCTTCGACGATCTCGGCCGGATCGCCGCCTTCGGAAAGCACGATCTCGAAGAGATCCTTGGCGATCTTGCCGGAGATGGTTTCGGCCTTGATGAGATCGATGATGGCGCCGAGCTGGGCCGGCGAAACCGTGGTCTGCTCGATGTCCTTGCCGGTGCGATTCAAAGCGCCGAGCAGGTCGTTGATCACCCAGTTGGCAGCCGTCTTGCCGTCGCGGCCTGCGGCGACCGCCTCGAAGTAATCGGCGATCGCTTTTTCGGAGACGAGCACCGAGGCGTCGTAGACCGACAGGCCGAGTTCGCGCACGAAGCGCTCCTTCTTGTCGTCGGGTAGTTCCGGCAGATGAATCTCCAGCGCCTTGATGAAGGCATCGTCGAATTCGAGCGGCAGCAGATCCGGATCGGGGAAATAACGATAATCGTGCGCGTCCTCCTTGGAGCGCATCGAACGTGTTTCGCCCTTGTTCGGGTCGTAGAGGCGGGTCTCCTGATCGATCTTGCCGCCCTCCTCCAGGATGCCGATTTGGCGGCGAGCTTCCGATTCGATCGCCTGGCCGATGAAGCGGATCGAGTTGACGTTCTTGATCTCGCAGCGCGTGCCGAAGTCCTCGCCCGGGCGGCGGACGGAGACGTTGACGTCGGCGCGCATCGAGCCTTCGTCCATATTACCGTCGCAGGTACCGAGATAACGCACGATCGAGCGCAGCTTGGTCATATAGGCCTTGGCCTCGTCGGACGAGCGCATGTCCGGCTTGGAGACGATCTCCATTAGCGCCACGCCGGAGCGGTTCAAGTCGACGTAGGACATGGTCTGGTGCTGGTCGTGCATCGACTTGCCGGCATCCTGTTCCAGATGCAGCCGCTCGATGCCGATCTCGATATCCTCGAACTGGCCCTGACGATCTGGCCCGAGTGAGATCACAATCTTGCCCTCGCCGACGATCGGATCTTTGAACTGCGAGATCTGATAGCCCTGCGGCAAGTCGGGATAGAAATAGTTCTTGCGATCAAAGAGGGAGCGCTTGTTGATCTGGGCTTTCAGGCCGAGGCCGGTGCGGACCGCCTGCTTGACGCATTCCTCGTTGATGACGGGCAGCATGCCGGGCATGGCGGCATCGACCAGCGACACGTTCGAATTCTGCGGCTTGCCGAACTCCGTCGAAGCGCCGGAGAAGAGCTTCGAATTGGACAGCACCTGGGCATGGACTTCCATGCCGACGATGACTTCCCAGTCGCCGGTGGCGCCGGGGATGAAGCGTTTCGGATCGGGCGTGCGGACGTCGACAAGGGTCATCTGATACTCTTTGCAGGCTGTTCTTTTCCATTGGTGAGGTAAAGGAAATGGCGTGCCGGTGCAAGGCTTTCGCCATGGCGCGCATCGCCGTTTGGCGGCCTGCCGCAACATTTGCGTCCCATTAACGGACGCGCACTAGGATTTCCCTTATGACGGTAATCACTATCCTCAAATGGGTCGCACTCTTTCTGGCGCTGAACCTCTTCGTGTTCTCGATCTATTTCCTGGACAAGCAGGCTGCGCGCCATGGCCGGCGGCGCATCAGCGAGCGCACGCTGCTGACACTTGCCCTGATCGGTGGAAGCTTCGGCGCCGTGGCAGCGCAGCAGTTCCTGCGACACAAGACGAAAAAAGAGCCGTTCCGATCAATTCTGATCGGGATCCTGATCCTGCATGGCGCACTGGCGGCAGTGCTCGTCATGACACCGCAATGGAGCCTTCGCCTTTTTCAAGGTTTCTGAACCGTTAGAATTCCTGCCCGTATCCACCTTGGGCGTCCGAGATGAGCTGTTTCGTCAGTCCAACAGAGGGCACATCGCGGTCGAGCTTCGGATTATAGGCGACCGAGAGCCAATGGATGCTGTAGCCATGCTTGCGGAAGAAGCCGATCGCCTCGCTATTGCCGGAATGGGTCTGCATCGCCGCCTTCTCGAAGCCCTGTTCGGCGACGTCCTTCTCGATGCGCTCCAGAAGCACCGAGCCTAACCCCTGGCGGATGAAGGAGGGATCGATCCAGAAATCCGAAATGGTTTCATCAAGCGCCTCGCGCGCCGCCCAGCCGGCGACCTGGCCGTTCTGCTCGACAACAGTGATGGTCAGCCAGTCGTTTTCCACGAAATTCCGAAAGGCACTGCGCGCCGCATCGATCATCGCGTGCGATTCGCCGATCGACGCCATCGCCTTTTGCCAGGCCCTCAGCCCGATCTCACTCAATAGCTCCGCTTCGCCGTCGCGGGCATTGCGAATGTGGATCAACGACACCTCCGCGTTAGCAGAAGAAGTAGACCATTGAGTCGGGGAATTTACCAGTGGCCCCAAAGGGATAATGGATCGAAAGCATGGTTTTCGGCGGCTTTGTCCCCGGCTGCCTGCGCTTGACCGGTTTTTCCGGGCCGAATAATAAGCCTTATCGAGGTGTTTTATGTCGAGCCAGCCTGAGTCCCGGTAAAGGCCCTGCCCGCAAGTCCGCTTGCGCGCACGGCCTGAAAAAACGAAGCCCTGACGTTCCGATGAACGGCAGATCGTTTTTGTGCGCCCTTTTGGGCGCGATACCGGATCTCAACACATGGATATCTCACGCACGGAGCAGCGCATCCTGCACCTCATGGCCCAAGGCGGCCGCATCGAAATCACCCGCGACGACAGAAAAAAGATCGAGACGGTGAGTTGCTTCACCCGCGATGGCTGGCTCTATCCCGGCGTCGACCTTGATCTTTTCCGGAAGCTGAAACGGCTGAAGGCGATCAGATCGTCGGCAGGCCAGCCTTACCGGATCACCGAAAGAGGGCTGAGGCTGGTCAGGTCACAGCTGGACAACAGGTAATGCAGGCGACCGCCCTGACCGCTCGTCGAACCGGCGTGCGGCCAGGGTGGTGCTTCAAGCCTTGGCAGAGAGCTCCACCCGCATTGCCGACCACTCGTCGGCCATTGCGCCCGTGCCGCGCGTCTTGCCGGCGCGGCGATACCAGTAGTCGGCATTCCAGTCGTCCCTTTCGAGGCGATGGCAGAGGGCATGGCCCCAGTCGAACGGCTGTCGGCCTTCGTGGCGCTGGCAGATGTCGTGGACTGCCTGCCACTCGGCACCCATGGTGAACCCGCCGGCAGCTAGGCGATCGAATGCCTCGATCAACTGCACAAGATCATTGCTCGCCATAAACCTCCTCCTTGGTTGCTGCTATCGATGTGCCAGCCGCTTCTCCAGACGCACCGTCTCTCCCTGAAAAATGGCGAACTCGCGCTGCACTTTGGCAATTACATCGGGATCGAGGCTGCTGTCCTCAAAGGCGTCGCTAGCAGCCCATGCGGCAAAGCCGATGGCGCCGACCGCTTCGTGGTCGGCAGCCGTAATTTTTCGGATCGCTAGGTCCGCTACCACCACTTTGCCGGCGTGAACCTGCCGGCCGCCTGCTCGATGACGTGCGCCGTCTTGAACAGCGTTTCCTCGTCGAAGGCCTTGCCGATCAGCTGCAGGCCGAGCGGCAGTCCCTTCTGGTCGAGGCCGGCGGGCACGGCGATGCCGGGCAGGCCTGCCATGTTGACCGTCACCGTGAAGATATCGTTCAGATACATCTTCACCGGATCGGCGGCGAGGTTCTCATCGGCGACGCCGAAGGCAGACGACGGCGTTGCCGGCGTCAGGATGGCATCGACACCGGCGTCGAAGGCGAGTTCGAAATCGCGCTTGATCAGCGTGCGGACCTTCTGGGCGCGGATGTAATAGGCATCGTAATAACCGGCCGACAGCACATAGGTGCCGATCATGATGCGGCGCTTGACCTCCTTGCCGAAGCCGGCGGCACGCGTCTTCTCATACATGTCGACGATATCCTTGCCGTCGACGCGCAGGCCGTAGCGGACGCCATCGTAGCGCGCGAGGTTCGAGGAGGCTTCAGCCGGGGCAACGATGTAATAGGCCGGAAGGGCGTATTTGGTGTGCGGCAGCGAGATATCGACGATCTCGGCGCCGGCATCCTTCAGCCAGGCGATGCCTTGGCGCCAGAGGGTTTCGATCTCGTCGGGCATGCCGTCGACACGGTATTCGTTCGGAATGCCGATCTTCATGCCCTTCAGCGACTGGCCAAGTGCAGCCTCGTAATCCGGCACGGGCAGATCAACCGACGTCGTGTCCTTTGCGTCGACGCTTGCCATCGACTTCAAAAGGATTGCGGCATCGCGCACGTCGCGGGCGATCGGGCCGGCCTGGTCGAGCGAGGAGGCGAAGGCGACGGTGCCCCAGCGCGAGCAGCGGCCATAGGTCGGCTTGATGCCGACGGTGCCGGTGAAGGCTGCCGGCTGGCGGATCGAGCCGCCGGTATCGGTCGCGGTGGCGCCGGCGCAAAGGTGCGCGGCAACGGCTGCAGCCGAACCGCCGGAGGAGCCGCCCGGCACGAGCTGCTGGTTGGAGCCTGCGGCGCGCCAGGGGTTGATGACCGGGCCGTAATAGGAAGTCTCGTTGGAGGAGCCCATGGCGAACTCATCCATGTTCAGCTTGCCGAGCATGACGGCGCCGTCGTCCCAAAGGTTCTGGGTCACGGTCGATTCATAGCGGGGCTCGAAACCATCGAGAATGTGGCTGCAGGCCTGGGTGTGCACGCCGACGGTGGCGAAAAGATCCTTGATGCCGAGCGGAATACCCTCGAGATCGCCTGCCTTGCCGGCGGCGATACGCTCATCGGAGTTCTTCGCCATGACGCGGGCGAGATCGGGCGTGACCTTGATATAAGCATTCAGCTGGCCATTGGCCGCATCGATCGCCGAGATATAGGCCTCGGTCAGTTCGGTTGCGGTGATTTCCTTGGCGCGCAGCTTCTGGCGGGCTTCGGCAATGGTCAGGCTGGTGAGTTCGCTCATGATTTTCACTTCGATCTGGAATGGCAACAAGGTCGGGAAGAGGCATTCAAGGCCTCATTCGACGACTTTCGGCACCAGGAAGAAATTGTGGTCGGTGACGGGCGCATTGGCGACGACGTCGGCTGCCTTGCTGCCGTCGGTCACCTCGTCGGTCCGCTTTTTCATTGCCATGGGGGTCACCGATGTCATCGCCTCGACACCGTCGACATCGACTTCGGCGAGCTGCTCGACGAAGCCGAGGATGCCGTTCAGCTCGCCGACCATGCGATTTGCCTCGTCTTCGGAGACGGCAATACGAGCAAGGCGGGCGACGCGCTTCACGGTGGCAAGATCGACGGACATGGCATTCTCCGGATAGGATTTTTCCTACCCGCTATAAAGGCCATGTCCGCCGTGTGCAACGGGATTTCGTCAGATCGACAGGCTCTCGGAAGGCTTGATCGCCTTCACTTCCGACTTCGATCCTTCCATGCCGGCCGTGAATTTTTCAGCCGTCTGGTCGATGATCGGGAAGGTGCCGTAGTGGCAGGGGATCACGGTCTTGAAGTTGAAATAGCGCCGGCAGGCAAGGGCTGCCACCGCGCCGCCCATGGTGAAGCGGTCGCCGATCGGCACGAGGCCGATATCGGGCTGATGCAACTCATTGATCAAAGCCATGTCCGAGAAGATGTCGGTGTCCCCCATGGCGAGGATCGAGGCTTCGTCATCGAAATGCAGCATCAGGCCGTTGGCATTGCCGAGTGCATGCGAGACGCCGTCTTCGGTGATCTGGGCGGAGGAATGCAGCGCATTGGTGAAAGTCGCCGAGAAGCCGCCGAGTCCGATCGTGCCGCCGGTATTGCCCATCTCGATCTTGTCGACACCCTTGGAACCCAGCCAGGCGGCAAGATCGGCATTGGCGAGCACGACGGCGCCGGTTTCCTTGGCGAGGGCGACGGTATCGCCGACATGGTCGCCATGGCCATGCGTCAGAAGGATATGGGTGACGCCTGCGGAAACGTCCTTGATATCCTGGCCGGCAAAGGAGGCGTTATAGCTGAGAAACGGGTCGAGCAGGATCTTCGCCGTTGCCGTCTCGATGCGGAAGGCGGAATGGCCGAGCCATGTGATCTTCATGAAATGTCTCCTTTATTATCTGATGCAACCGCCGGTTTCGATGCTGAATCGAAGAAGTAGAGCACGGCGTCGTCTGAAACTGCTCACACTTTTCGGCATCATGCTCTAAGGACATATCTTATGCGGCTGCAAAGAAAAGCGGCGGCGCCTTCAATTTCTTTTGACAGGATGAAACGGCATGACGGTGCAGACGATCGAGGAAATGGCTGTGACGCTTTCCCAAGGACAGGCGATCGCCGGCCTCGATCTCGGCACCAAGACGATCGGGCTTTCCATGTCCGATCTCGGGCGGCGCTTCGCGACGCCGCGCCCGCTGATCCGGCGCGTCAAGTTCACCATCGATGCGCAGGCGTTGTTGGATTTCGCGGCGGCGGAAAAGGTCGCGGGTTTCGTCATCGGCCTGCCTGTTAATATGGACGGATCGGCAGGACCGCGCGTACAGGCGACGCGCGCCTTCGTGCGCAACATGGAGCAGAAGACGGCGCTGCCCTTCGTCTACTGGGACGAGCGGCTTTCGACGGTTGCGGCGGAAAGGGCGCTGCTTGAAATGGACGTCTCACGCGCCAAGCGGGCCGAACGGATCGATTCGGCCGCGGCAAGCTTCATCCTTCAGGGTGCGCTCGACAGGCTTTCCTTGCTGGCAAGGTCTGATGGAGACGAATTCAGCGCCTGACGCTCCCTCCACCAGGCGATGATCGACTTGCGCTTGCGGAAACCAAGGATGGCGAAGACGGCGAGACTGTCCACCGCAATCGCGCGGGCGACGAGCGGCGGGATGGTTTCCGGCGGAATGCCGAGCGCGCTGCCATAGAGCTGGAAGGTCAGGTCATGGACCTGCCGCGTCAGCATGAAAATACCGAAATTCATGTCGTAATACGAAAGCCAGTACCATCCGCCCAGGAAGACGATGGGGCCGGCCCAGAAGACCAGAAACCACTTCATGCGGCCTCTCCTCCATGCTTGCGCTCAACGGGCAGATCGAGAGAGACCAACCGGGTCGACAATGCCATGATGCACAGCACCAGCGCCGGAACTGTGATGTCCAGCGCCAGGACTGCGAAAAACACCACCGCTACAACAAGAAACAAAAATCTAGCGGTTTTGGTTTCCATGGACGTCAACTCGTGGCTTCTACTCGTAGCATCTCTGCCGCCAACCACACTGTCGGCTTAACCCCGGCCGCGCAACGTAAACCAATTGTTAAGGTTAACAGGCGCGCCGCCCTGTGGATGAGATAGAATTCAGCCGTATACGCCGCGCACGATGCGCTTCAGCGCTAGTGCCGCCTTGTCCCAATCCTTTGATGTCTTCAGCGACAGCCCGGCGCACTGCTCGCCCGATGCAGCGGCCAGTACGAGGTGCTGGATCGCCGCGATCAGGATGGCGTTGACGGCGGTGGCATCCACGCCCTTCGGCGGCGCCAGCGAACCGCGCATGCGCTCCAGCCAAAGGCCGAGCGCCTTCGAACGCGCTTCGGACAGCCGCCTCACCTGCTCGGTGTTATCAGATATCTCCCAGGCGAGGATGCGGCGCATCAACGGATCGTTTCGCAAGGCATCGAGCAGGAGAACTGCCAAGCGCTCCATCAGATCGCCATAGGTGAGCAGGAACATGCCGCCGGCATCTTCGGGGATGCGATCCTTCACCCATGTGCCGAGATCGGCGCCGATCGCCTCGACCAGCCCGTCGAGGCCGCCGTAGTAGCGGTAGATCAGCTGCTTGTCGCAACCGGCGCGACGGGCGACGGCATTGATGCCGAAATTCTGGAAACCTTCCTCGGCCAGCAGACCCTTGGCGGCGGCGAGGATCGCGCGCTCGGTGGCGCCGCGGTCGCGCACGCGCCGTTCGGGCTCGCCGATGACCTCGGGCAGATTTTCCAGATTGACGGCTTCGTTCAGCATGATCGACCCTTCCCCACTGTCACCATTCGGTGAATAGCGATGACATCAGGTGCAATCAATCCTATCTCCTTGAGAAGATTGTGGATATTCCATCCGCGCCGATGATTTGGCATGAAACCGATATGGAAAGCTGCACGTCTGACGGAATGCATGCGTTCAGAAATCTCATCCTTGCGGTTGATCGCGATGGACGAACCCGGCATAGCTACATTATGAACAAATCGAACAATCTCTGCTAAGGCCCTGCAATGGTGAACTATATCGAAGCCTCTTCCGCGCCTCCGAAGAATACGGGCGCCATCCGGCTTTACGACTCCGAGGCGTTCGAAGGCATGCGCAGGGCATGCCAACTGACCGCGCGCTGCCTCGATGCCCTTGCCGATATCGTCAAACCAGGCCTCGTAACCGACGAGATCGACCGGTTCGTCTTCGATTTCGGCATGGACCACGGCGCCTATCCGGCCACGCTGAACTATCGCGGCTACACCAAGTCCACCTGCACCTCGATCAACCACGTCGTCTGTCATGGCATTCCGAACGACAAGCCGCTGCGCGAAGGCGACATCGTCAATATCGACGTGACCTTCGTGCTCGACGGCTGGCATGGCGATTCCAGCCGGATGTATCCTGTCGGCATCGTCAAGCGCGCCGCGGAGCGGCTGCTCGAAGTCACGTATGAATCGCTGATGCGCGGCATTGCCGCCGTCAGGCCCGGCGCCCGCACCGGCGCGATCGGCGAGGCGATCCAGACCTACGCGGAAGCCGAACGCTGTTCTGTTGTGCGCGATTTCTGTGGCCATGGCGTCGGCCGGCTGTTCCACGATTCGCCGAATATCCTGCATTACGGCCGCGCCAACGAGGGGCCGGAACTGCGCGGAGGCATGATCTTCACCATCGAGCCGATGAT
>Ga0307515_10015043_pt1 | contig 14294 bp, 14 predicted proteins | sample 17_EM_MG_FD_194513 | JGI IMG/M metagenome (GOLD analysis project Ga0307515, IMG submission 194513) | Populus trichocarpa ectomycorrhiza microbial communities from riparian zone in the Pacific Northwest, United States - 17_EM | ecosystem: Host-associated > Plants > Roots > Unclassified | place...
CGGCCCGCTGCACTATCAAAAGTATACCCCCGACGGGTACAAGTGGAACCGCCAAATGACGGTCTGAGAAGAAATGAATGCACCGCTGCGGGAGCAAAGCGCATCCGCAAGGTACTGCTGTCGAAGAAAATTTTAGAGGACCTGAGGCGTCGGGCCCTCCGCCGAGCCACCGGACCATCTCGACGCTTCCTCTGTTATCAACCCATAGGCCACGACCCCCTCAGTACCCAGCATACTACCTTTGCGACCCTCATTCTTGTCATTGATGAGCCCAGTGCTCCGCTTCCGCCTCCGCCTCCACCTTAGCCCGCTGACGTTGTCATGATCGTCAAGCAGAGTCCAACTGAGACTTCCCATGTGCGTAGTGACGAAGCGCAAGTCACATCGGAGAACGCAAAAGGTATTCTCTGGTCTTGCGTTCTGGATCAGTACCTTCACTTCCATCCCAACTGCCGCAATCTAGTCTGTCACCTTCCGAAACTCCAGAACCCCGTCTCCCCCGCTGGCATTATAAGCAAGACAGCTGGTTCATCCACACAACCCCTGCACGTTGTCCTCAAAGTCCCCGCGTGCTGTACGCCTTTCTATCTCGTGGACTGTCGAGAGCGTCTTCACAACCTCAGCTCGCTAAGGGATGCAACGTCAGACTCGAGTTTTACCCATCGTACTTTGCCCACGTTGCTTGGGTAAAAGGCCGATCTAGTTGGTGGCCGATCTTTTCGTGGTCATAATTCACGTCCTTCGAAGCGCTTCACTTCGCAAACAGCCAACAGCCTGCGTGGCAGGGTGAGGCCCGGGATACAAATCAACATGTGATACAAGCCGCGAGCCAGATACTTGACGTATAATGGACAAACTGGGTCCGAGGCGAAGACGAAAGAGGAATGTTTTTGATTATCGACACACCAGCAGCCATAACCTATATGATACGCGCAAAAAGATATACCACTCCTCAGACTCGCTTTTCACCTGTGCGAATAGTCCACATCCAAATATCCAAACAGTGGAGCGCTCAACGTCTAGTTTCCCTCCACGCTGTTGGCGGCAGCACCTTGTGGGGGGATCTTGTTCCCAAGACCTTACATTCATTTCCTTCCTCCTATTGTTCTTTCAGCGGTTTCATGCCTGATGGTAACAGCGACGGCATTGGTTCTATGAAGTGAGTGCATGGCGACCTCGTGAATATTTATTACCCGATGAACTGAGATGCCAGCTAACCGGACAATCGCCCAGTTGAATCGCCGAAGAGAGGAGCTCCGTCGTCAGTCCATGCGACAAACACGCAAACAAGACTGTTGAGTATTGGGGGTTTCTCTCAGCACTCAGCACTCTGCACTCGGTGAGCCGAATACGAATCGACGATCGTGATTGAAGGACAAGAGGCCACGAGGTTGTTGCCGGGAAAACAACGCGTTCACCACGAGGCTTGTTGCATGTGCCCAGCCTCAAGTGGGTCCAACCCCCGTATTATGGCACTTATAGTTCAGTTCCTTGACGGATCATTCACAAAGTTCTACCCAATTTATTCGAGAAGCGGCCGCACACTTCGGTCAGTCTCCACGCTGCTTCTTCCTGTCCACGGCACGGTTTCAGCATGTCAAGTTGAGTCCATGGGGCCTTCCATGGACGCGGACTCCCATGGATCATGGTCACCTTTGACCTCGCGGCCAAGGTTTCTGGTCGCTGAGGGACATTTCCTTTCACTGCTTTTGTAGTCTTAATGCGACGACGCTCGCCCGCCACCATATGGGCCATCATTTACCGTAGATCGGTCTACAAGCTCAGACGCCCTTTGTGTCTTGGCGGCTCGCGCCCAAATCCCAGAGGTGCTACAATGTACATGCATCAATAGAGTAGTTTATTCACCGCCAACTTCGGGATTCGGGCCGGCCAGAAACCCTTTCCATTCGGGCCTTGTTGGACGATGGACAACGCCCTTGGACTGCAAGCCTTGCTGCCATAGTAGCAAGTCGTGTTGGGTTAATCGACTTGCTTTGCGGCTCTACTTCTTCCCAAGCAATGCCCAGATGGTCCCCAGCAAAGTGGATTATATCTGCCAAGCGGTCCCGCATCGTCCAGGCGATGTTAGCTACCATTCAAGTTGGAGTTCTGTTTATTCACTGAATTTTCCCCAGCAACAGGATCCCCTGGATCCACGCCAGCGAGTGGAAGAGGTACTCAAGATCTTCGAAGGCGCGTCCCAAGAGCAGCCCACCAATTTCCGAGTAAATTACAGCGATATCTTTGATACCTCATTCTTTTTTGACGTATTTTTCTGTTGATAGCGAGCCCCGTACGACTCAAGCCAAGCCCAGGCCGTGAGTGTTTCCACGGAGGTCTGAGTCGTCGATACCGACTTAGGTGTCTCTTCCAGTGAAAACACCTCCCCTGCTGGGCCTCTGAGTAACATTCCTGTTTGCGGGAATGCGCCGACGGAGCGCTCCGATAATGAGAATAATACCCAGGCTCTCAAGTAAATTTACAAAAATATTCTCGGTGCATTAGTTCTAACTATGGTTTCTAGCGATGTGGAGTCTCTAAAGGAAGGGAATATCAAGATATCAGAGAATAAGGCGATCACTATTCTTCTTGTTGGAGAGACTGGCGTTGGAAAGTCCTCGGTCTTGGAACTCATTGCCAGTGTCCTTACCGGCAAGGGCATCGATCACAGTGATTCCGACATCCTCGACCACTCCAATGAGCAGGGTGGTTCTGATAATCAAAGCCAGACCAAGTCGGCTCGCCTTTACGAGCTTAAGAGCAAGAACGGGATAACAGTACGTGCTGGGTTTTTTTGAACATGTGTGTTTATAACATTTTCAAAAGGTCCGCGTCCTCGACACACCTGGGTTGGCCGACACCCGGGGTTTTCAACAAGACGAGCTTCACAAGAAGAGTATTGCCACTCAGATTGAGCGGTACATTAGCTCCGTCACTGCCGTTCTCATCCTTGCTAATGGGACCGTCCCCCGTGTTACTGTCGGGACCGACTATGCACTCTCCACTCTATCAGCCCTCTTTCCTGAAACCCTGGCCCATAACATTTCCTTCATGTTCACCAATGTCCTGAGCCCCCTCCACTGGAACTTCTCTCCTGATACCCTCCCGGACGGTCTCAGAAGGGCTCCTCATTTCCTCCTCAATAACCCCATCGCGCTCCAGAAGAAGTACCTCAAGCTTAGGGATCACCCAAATATGAGGAAGGGAAGGGCGGATTTCCGGAATGCAGTGAAGGCCGCTGAGGAGAACGCTTTGGAAATGCTGGTCGATCTCTTTGACTGGTTGAACAGCGTCGAACCACGACCGACGGTCGAGGTTGTAGGGTAGTCCTAGTGCATCCAGACCGACACCCGAGCGAGGCTAAGGACTCTACCGTAAGTTGTTTCACCTGGCTTACACCAGGGGCTCGAAAACTTAAACTTATGGGAGTAGGGTGTGAACCACGGGCTTCAACTATCCTCAATCAGACAGATGCACAATTCGATCATGGCCAGGAAGCTAGGGGCAGATGAAGGTCTAGAAGGTCAAGCGGAGTTAATAGATGTTACGCTCAATACTTCTGTACCCTGCAGCGTGGTCTGTGTAAGGCATTTACGTAGGTCCCCACAACACTGACATGTTTTATGGTTTGATATACTGTACATGTATGATCACTTTGTACACTGTATGTTTTTATAGGGTTTCAACAAACATGTTCCTCTTTCTTGAGGGGATAATAATACTGGGAATATCAGTCTTCTCGCCTTAATTGTTACGACTCGATGCGACCGAGCTCCAGTCATATACAGGTTTGCAGACCGAGTCTCCACATGTTGGCCGGGCGATTTCCTCGCTCGATTTCAGATGTGACTCGCTTATTTCATATGTTGCTCACTGACTGTTTACTATATTAATCTCATCGTAGAGTAGAACAAAGGCAAGTAGTTACGGTAAACAAGCGGTCAACCGAGCACCTTCACTCACTGAGCAATAGGCGCTAGCAACGACCCATTCTATCTGGCCTTTCTCTTAGCTTCTGCCCATTTGAGTCGCTGCCAACTGCCGATTAGCACATGGACAGGTAGGAAAGACGGGTTCATTTCCCGTTTCTTTCGACTCATCCACATAGTCACATTCCAAGGGTACCTGGTATCAGCCGATCTCGAGGAAAGTCCTTTTCAATCTCCTCTTCATAGTATGAGTAACTAAATAAATATTCTGAATTTCTCATCGACAGATTGCCTTGTCGAAGGTATCAGAAAACAAATAGGTGCGCTTAATTTTTTAGTCAGCCCACTGTGATCATTCTGGCCTCGTTGTGCATGTGTGTACTAATATGGTGTGGCTAGAGTCGCTCCGTGTCACCCGAGCTCCCCTTCTCTGTATCCCTCTACTTCGTCTATTCCAATGTTAGAGTGTTGGGTCCCTTAACTTGGTGGTTTCTCCCTATTTGCTGTTGGAGATAGATACGCTGCGCACCGAGCATCGGTCTTGTCTTTCATTCCATCCCGTTGTCTTGCATTGCATTCTTGTGGCTCTTGTATACAACTGAGTGTGGTCTGGGTGTTGAATAGACGTGGTTTTTGACCTTCGTCATTTGCTTTCCCCAATACACTGGACAGTAATTTGGAGTGAAGTCCTCAACTGAAGGATGTCGTTCGACTCCGCTCGGGCTATCCGCTTTTTTGTTCTCTCTAGCAGGCAACTGCACGCGCGCTACGATGGGTTGAGTGTTCACCTCGCCCTTCGCGAGCTTCCCAATACCGTACGTATTTGAGCACCCGTACCTGTTGGCGATTGTGTGATCTGTGCGCTGTTGGTCGAGTATCACATGCAATGCTTTCGGGTATATAAGGTCTCGATCCTAGGTGTTGTATCTTTTGTAGCGGGCCTCAACAAACACGATACTTTGCTCAGGTTATTGCTCTCGCGGAAATCTCATCAATACCCAATCCAGAAGTCTTCCTTTTCAAGGACTGCGTGCCAATATTCATTTGGATTGACCGATGGGCTGGGATATTGAATCTATTGAGAAGCTTCTGCCATCCGGTATCGAAGTAGGCTCATTTCTGACCTCGACTAAGGGCGTCATCGGGTGGATCCAGGAGTGGGATCATGAAAATCTGTCGGTAAGCACAACAACTATGGACCTCGAGACTCTCTACGGGAGCACATTGGTGTGTCCGTTTCTGAAGGATCCCGTCATTCCCTCCACAACTCCATTTCCTGTCTCTTCATCCCTTGTATGTTGTCATCACACCATCTATATTCCTTTCTATTATGCATTCTAGGTGCAAACTGCAACCCAAGCGCCCATATATCGCATGGTTCGAATAGGACCCGCAATCGGGTGAATAATTAAATATACGCCCCAAATCGAAGTCGATAGGGATCTACAAGCACCAGAGGGCTTCAAGAGCTCTCATAATGCATGAGAGGTTGTGCATGATAGGAACCACATTTCGTCTTCCGCGTCGTCTGTACCATACAAATGTTGCTCGTTCACTCAGTCGGCTTTGTGTCTGTGTGGCGCTAGTTTTCCGTCATTCCAGCACGCTTCTGTAGATAGCTAGTGATTTGGGTACGAATATATAAAGAGCACTCTCATATGGTTACTCTCTCCCATATGTTACAGGTCGCGTCATCAATGTCCTGAAAGGGGACAGCATGGCCCGGGCTAGCATTGACATAAGGGACTTCCTAGTTGGTGATATTATGGTCGGCGATCGGATTGACGGACTGAGGTGACTGGAGCTACCGGTCTACCGGAACAGAATTCAAAGGGGAGTCGGAAATGAAGATTAGTAGAAATTCTAGTACTCTGCTCGGTAAAGACTCTTAATTAAGAAGAAACCTAGGTATATCATTATCGATAGGTGGTATACCGAAGTCATTACTGATGCTTTCGTTAATGAAAATTTACTGGAAGCTTCCGTGATCAATCCCTTTACCGGTGTCATGTGCCGCGACCACGGAGTAAGCTTGTTTACAGTCGAGCCCCTGTGTACCAAGTTCGACGCCCTATTCGACGGTGTAGCAACTTTGGTATATACATCAACTGGAAGCTCGCCCTTACCACTGTCGGATTGGCCCTCTAATTTCCGTACGGCTTGGTAGCACTGCTGTTTAAAGCACTGTCAGATCTGGGCACGGGCTAAGACTTTACAGAATTGCTTGGGATCTCACCCTCACTACGGAGATCGAGACTACCAGCCACGTGCGGTTGCTCAGCCTGCTTGGTATTCATGGGCTTCTCATGGGGGTCCTGGCCTTTCGTCATCGGTTGTGGCTTGAGGCCGTCCAACCAGTCAAAGAAATGCACTAGCATTTCCAAAGCCTTCTGCTCGCTGGTCCTCATCACTTCGCGCATTTCTTCCATCTGATTCGGATCATCCTTGAGCTCGAGGTACCTCCTCTGGAGTGCTACAGGGTTGTTGAGGAGGAACTGAGGAGCGGCTTTGAGCTCCTTTGGGATAGTGTCCTGGGAGAAGTTCCAAGAGAGGGGGCTCGAGATATTGGTGAACATGAAGGCAATATTATTGGTCACGGTATCATGGAAGATAGTGGGTAGAGTGGAGAGTGCATAGTCGGTACCAACAGTTATGCGTGGAACGGTACCATTGGCGAGAATAAGAATAGCATTGACGGACTTGATGTGATTCTCGATCTGAGTTGTAATGTTCTTCCTGTGGAGCTCGTCTTGCTGAACACCACGGGTATCGGGTAACCCAGGTGTGTCAAGAATACGAACCTTAGGGAAATCTCAGGCCTATTTCCTACATAGAAAAGTACTGACGCTCACCAAGATACCATTACGGCTCTTGAACTCATAGAATTGGGCAGAATCAGTCTGGCTTTGACTGGCAGAACCACCCCGTTCATTGGTGTGGTTAAGGGTATTGAAGTCGTAGTTGTCAATGTCTTTACCGTGAAGGACATTAGCGATGAATTCCAAAACTAAGGACTTTCCGACACCAGTCTCTCCAAGGACAAGGATAGTGTATGGCGCGTTCTTTGACGTTTTTATGATCCCCCCCTTGAGAGAATCTACATCGCTAGGCAATCGAGTTAGAACCGGTGCATCATCCACGCTATTGAAACCTACTTAATAGTCGGGATGTTATCTTCATCATTGTAGTTCGGAATGCTCTTATCGTCTACTGGGGCATACTCGCGTAGGCTGGGGGAATTATTAATAGGTTTTTCGCCACTGAGAGACATACAACTCAGTATTACCCACGGCTCAGAGCTTTATGTATTACTCACGACTGGGGTGCACTAGTCGGCATTGCTTGGAAGATGTTTTGAAAGGGACACTAGACAGTCCGGGGGAGGAGTAGTGACAAGGTACCAGTGAACGCTATTTCAAGGACTTTGGACAAGAAGAAATGTGTGGAGCGGTGTGATCTCTTGAGAAGTTTTACCAATTGATTTCCGGCGCTTAATGGCCGTCTATGATTCCCGAGATGGGCCGAGATAACCTTACGGCCCTCAGTGGAATGGAGGTGAGGTGCAACAGAGACTGAGCTCGTTTGACAACAGGGTGGCTCCTTGACTGGAGCATTCGACCGCTGTCAATATGCATTTCGACCATTGCTTTTGTTCCCGACTGTGAACCAGGTATGTATTTTCCTGTATACTGCACTATATACGACCACCTTGTTGGGTATTTTTTAACATGCGAGTCAGACACGACCAGATCTGACTCTTGTCCGGCAATATTCTGGTATTTGCTATATGCGGGGTTCCAGTTGTGAAATACCCTACTTTGACGGGGTATGAGCCCCAGGCCAGTCGCTGCATCGCCGTATCGACTGTCCAGAGCAATTCCAAACCCGCTCGAAAATCACGCTCAGGCCTTCAGGTGATGTGTTACGCAATGGTGGATTTGCAGTAACACATGGACTCCACGCCAACATGCATCGGATCGCCGTTAATGGCCCAGAGACTCGCTCGCTTGCAGCACTGACTGGGAGACGGGCTGCAGTAACTCCCAGGGCGCTAGGGTACCCCTGTGATCGTTCATGCAGGAGGGGCCGGTCATATGTACAGTGGCGTCCGATGAAGCTTAGTATGTTTTGTCAAGATTCTTTCTCGCTGTGGCCGCCATTCAGTATTCGGTGACCAAACTCACATAGAGTTTTATTTCCTTAACATGGTTTACAAGTCCCAGGTGGTCCCTGGTAGATATAGACCAGCCAGAATTCTCAACACGTGAAGGTGTTGCCATCTCCGAATTTTGCAATTGGTCACTGCGAGTATCGACACAAGTGTTGTGGCACAGTGGGTTGAACCAGGAATGCCGGAACTGGCTATTATGCGTGTCACACTGCACTGTGCGCTGCGCTGCAAAGGTCGAATTTTTGGCGTAGGGAATGCAGTACCAGAAGCGGAAATGTTGTAAGGGCGTGGTAGCAAGATGGATGAAGCTCAGTATGCAGATTTTGTGGTCGAACTGGTGAGATTGGTCAGTCACCTTTCTGCCTGAAAAATGCGCGTGCGGATATTTGCTCGGACAGCAATGCAAGGCTTGCTTCAAGAAGGGGGTCACGCCATTCAAGTGGTGTTCATATTTACTCGCGGAAAAAGCCCAGGACACCTCTTTCTTACTTGTTCACGCTACGATGCTCTCTATGGTCCGATCGTTGGGCCTCACTACGGCCTCCGCATCGCGATAGCGCGAAAATGGCATTCAATAGGCTTTCATTGGTCATTTAGTCATGTTATTATGGGGAAATGTGACCTGTGCCTTTGTGTGCTTGTCTCGCTCAGTGGGCAACGTACCCGAGACCGGGTCAATAATCAGTAGAGGGGGCAATCCGTAGGATTTAAGAGTGGGTTTTTAGGGTACTGGCGTTACTTAAGGAGGGCATGGTTCCATCAACCATATATTTTAGGTCTTGCCGCTCAATTTGCCAATGCCCGTCAAGACATGATTTGCTAGCAAGACGTACTTGTCCTCCTCTCCATATTATCACCGCTCCCACAATTCACGACGGATTTATTATGGTTCTCGGTGATGCTCTCCGCGAGAAGATTGGGCTGCGATGTCGCTTAGTGGTCCACCCTTCAGATTAGATCACCTTACGTTCGTGAGGTGAGAAGAGGGGCAGAAAGTTGATTAGTCGCATACCGCCGTACGCAGGGGAGGTGATGATGCAAGCCAGTGCTTGGACTTGGCAGACAGTTGCAGTCATGCTTGACATGTGTACATATCATTTGTGCTGAGCTCCGGAGATGGAACGACATTGATTAGCTGAAGTCGCTCATGCGGATACCTTCTATTTCCATTTTGCCATGATAGTCGGGGATGACTCATTTGTTGGAAATAAGCTTCACACCATACGTACTTGTATTAGTTGCAACACCGTCACATGACTCTCAACCCCCTGACTTTCTTTGTTCCCCGAGTAGTTCCATGCAATGCAGCTTATTGATGACAAATAATTTAGGTCATTCTACGAGTCATCTCCAATCCAAGTATTCAGGACTCTGCTCAGCCAGGATCCTGGCAATGAAGCATAGCTTGGTAAATTACGCATTTGAGCTGGTGAATGGTCATTGAACTAAGTATCCTCATTGCAATCTCCACTAGGCTATTTGCGTGCTTCCCCAAGCAGCGTCAATGTCAACTCGCGCGTAAGCTGTGAGTCTTTTGACAGGACGGAGTCGTGTATAATTAATACCGACACGGATAGATTTCAGTGATGAAGCCTCTTCCAACAGGCTCGCTAATGATTCCACCAGGCGAGGTTGCTCTAGCAGGATATATCATCTCGAATATCAAATGGATGTCCAACAGCACACGTACCCCTATCGCTTATGTTTCTCGACACTCGCGGAATCAACAGGACTAACTGCATAAGAAACTTATCGTGTGCAATTCAAGTTAGCATCCTTTGCCAATGGTAGTGGTTCATAAATCCTTGTACTCACCTACCATGCGCTCTCTACCAGTAGAGAGCAGAGCAGTTTTCCATCCTCATCAAACTCTGGCCAATTACATTGCGCGTGTCTTTACCAATGTCTCTTGAGCACTTCCCATTGAAATTCCCAGAGCACTGTCCCAGCGGACTTCAGATACACTCGGCTCCTCGACAAACTCTTTACCCTTTATAATTAGTAGATAGAGCCCAAGGATGACCTACGTGACGTGAGGACGCAAACACGGAACCGCCTTAAGAAACGCTGGATTGTAGGAGATAGTCACAGAGAAAAGCTCATCATCACCAACGTGTACATCCTTCTGTCAATGCGAGGAAAGCTTAACGCAAATTCTTATGTGAATCCGGACCCTTGGTTCGTGATCAATGCATTGCCGAATGGTTGAGCAAAGCGAACCTGACAGTTCTGAGCAGAATTGGCGGGCTTGGTAGCTTGATTCAAAGGTATCAGACACATCAGTTGATATTATGGAATGGGTATTGGCGGAAAGTTATGACTTGATGCACACACGCATCAGTGGAGAGGTGGGTTAATATTATAGGTGTTTCTTAACTATTGTCCTTTGATGGTGTAACGGGTTGGCTATTGTTCTCGGCCTTTATCTACTTGTACCACGGCTAAGAAAGACTTGCTTTGTTTACCGCGGTGGTGCACAAAGTAGTCGAGAGACTGTATTATCGAAAGGCCTGTGACTGCGGAAGCACTGCTACATGGGTCTCCTAGGATGATTTCCGCAGTTGTAGCTATGTAGACACAGACACCGCTGTGGAGAGCGCACCTATACATGGGTGCTCGCTGAGGATACTTTTGAAAATTCAACTTTATTATCACACATTTATTATCCTGAGCACCTAAAGAGCCCACTAGCAAGCCTATATAATAAGGGATATGGAGTGCAAGGGACAGGATAAAGAACTGGTACTGAAGACATCACTGTCACTCATGCGCCGTTCTACCTTCACTCTACACACTCTATTACTTATTGTATACTGTGCTCTGAATCATATCTGAGGTATTATAACCTAAAGAACACTTGTACAGTCATCTAGTTTTATACTCCAACACTGCTGGCCAGTGTCAGGCCCTTACTCTATACTATCAAATGCGTGACGTAACTAGTTAATGCTAGGTATTGTAGATACATGGGGCTGAAGGAAGAGTCCCCAGGTTTAGATCCAGCCTATTAGACATTGCATTTATCATCAATGTTCTACGAAATTTAGTAGTTGAAGAGAAATAAGAAATGATGTACCTCCATATATGCGAGCATGTCAAACAGCATGTTGGTGTCCCAGGTGGAGATCTTGAGGGCTGGTGGCTGGTTGATTGGACATGTTCACTCCAGTACCCACATTCGAACTGCCGTCTCCCTCGCGGATGTTGCAAAGAAGCAGATGCCTCCTGATTCTATCTACAAACGACTGTGCCCAGCCAAACTTGTACAGTTCAAACTTTCAGTTGTCATTGGTTTGAAGACTTGTCGATGGGTACGGTAACCTTCATTAGCAGATATTGACGGCACCCCATTCCATTTTGCATTCTCCAGTGCAAGCATGCGATCAACTTGGCTGTGTTAACACAGCTCGTCCTACTTTCCACGGAATAGGCACCGGGAGCGCTGAGAATTAATTCTATGAGCTCTGCAGCAGCACACCAGCCCATATTCAAATGGTACCATATTGAATCCATTCATAACAAAGAGGTGGTCACACCTATTCCATGACCTGGTCCATTACAACTATAACTAAATTTCTCAGTATTTTCGTGGTGTACTTGCGTAAGGACCAGCCTTATCGATGTAAACTGGCTTACTCGAGATGTGAGTTACGTCGTGCGAAGGCGTAGAGCAAAAAAAGACGTTGGTGACTATGATCATGAACCAGAATATAATATGGGATGCTGTTTGCTTACATTACCTTTCGGCTTGTTGTGGGGTTGTATCACAGGGCCAGGCAATGGTTATGTTGCAATGGCGTTGTCACATGGAGCACCTCTCCAGAAGTCAGAGGGTGACCGCTGTTTGATAGCCAACTACTGAACACGTAGGGCTCTACTTGATGGAAAGATTGAGCATTGTCGGAAATATTGTGTTCTCGTCATAATTAGGTATATCCTGATAGTTTCCTATGGCAAACGAGCACCTGTCATATACAGGTTCGTAGACTGAGTCCCCGTGTTCTGTGTTCTTTGGTCTCGACTCGACGTCATCGGACCCGATGACACCTCCTTGGTTTGATACACGTTCGGGTTCGTCTACTATATAAGATAGGTAATAGTATATCCTAATGGACAGAGCCTTTTGGTGTTGCAACAAGCATGCTCCTCAAAACATTAACTTTCCCTATATAACCAGTCCCCGATGCCCACTGCCCCAATTGATCGATCACCTTCTCCTTGGCGTCTCAATCATGGTGCTGGAAGCCCTCGTATTTGGCTATCCATCTGTCGGCATCTCATATTGCAACCCACAGGAAATACAGTTTAGTCCTAGCCTTTTTCCCTTTCTTGCCCGGCAACGAGGCAGCTCGCTTCTTGTGTACCTATGAAACACGCCGCAGACCTTCATCTTGGAAGCTGGTGCCCGTCTAGAATAAGGTCGAAGGCAGTCGTGCCTTTTCAAAATCCTGCTGTCAAGTACCTCGGAACTGTACCATGTTCTTGTGGCATGAAGCCAGGGCGAATCTTGACTTCATTCTGTGATTCGTAGGATATGACCCAGTACCCTGCTGCCATATTGCAAAAGAAATTGACCTCTGCAAGCGCAGATCGAGCAGACCTACTTGCGCGCCGTCTGCTGCACGTGCATAACACGACTCACTTCTCGCTGTTTTGGTTCGCTCGATTCAGGACGCACTGGGTACAATGTCGGCAATGAGGTCAACAATTAATGCGGGAAGAGTAGAATCCAAGTTTTGATCCGGCCGCCGCCTCCCTGGTTCATTCGCTTCTTACAATACTTTATTACCGATGGTACCAGCTCTGGCCACGTTGTTAAAAGTCGTTTCTTATTCTTTCATGTACTGGTACATGTGTCGGCTCGATGCTAGTCATCGCGCGTTGCCTGGTGGTTAATAAAGGCTGCCGTTTGTCGCCGTCCACTTCACTGTCTTCGTCGTGGTTCCTGCTGCTCGCATACATCGCACCTGTCGTTGGCATACATCACACCCGCCGTCTCGTCTACTTGTCGCTCGCATACATCGCACTCGCCGTTCGGATACATCACACGCATTCTACTTTTATTACACGTTTTCCCTATATATATCAAGGCCACATTTGGTTTGACACCCCATTTCAACACGGCTAGCCCCAGCCTCGAACCCAACTCGCGTCAGGCCGTCCACCATTTTCCAACATAGTTATACGTAATAAATCATAAAACTAATTAAATTACCAACGTTCGCCGACCTTTTCAAACAGCTGCCCCCAGCCTCCGGGTTTGTCACGGGCCTATCCCTATCAATCTGTCAATGCGACAGAAGAGTTTGTGGGGTGCGACCATCTCGGCTCAGTCTCTGATACATCTCACCTCCACTCTGTGTGAGCAGAACCTCGGTCAGTTGATCCGGACGCTGGCCTATCGCCAATCGTGGATCAAGCGCCGAAGACGCATGGATTGGATCTTCTGAGGTGGTATCGCCCTGCCCATTAGAGTCCAACATATCGATGGTCCTTAAATGGCGTCTACCTAGATCTCCCACTCCCAGATTGTGTAGTGTGCCTCTCTTTAACTACCGTTTGAGCCATGGCCGCGTTGTGAGACTTCTACGAAACTCTGAGTTTGTGGATAGCCATTGATTCAGGTGATACTTCTAGTGATGAAGTTTTCCCCAACTCCGATTCTGGAGCACCACGAGTGGAAGACGATGATGACGCCAACACCCAGATTATCAAGTAGGTTAAGTCACAGCGTTTTTTAATGTATCTCTCTTAACCGTATTTCCTAGTGACGTCGAGTCTCTTAAGAAAGGGATCATCAAAACATCGAAGAACAAGGCTCCCTACACCATCCTTCTGGTTGGAGAGACTGGTGTCGGCAAATCCGCGTTCTTGGAATTCCTCGGCAACGTCCTCATCGGCAACGATATTGATCATTATAGCTTTCAAACCCTCGACCGCGACAATGAGCAAAATGGTTCCGAGAAACAGAGTCAGACTAACTCCGCCCGCCTTTACGAACTTAAAAGCAACAACGGTATAGTGGTAAGTGCTGACGCTCGAATTCTGAGTATACGTAACCTCTTCCCAAGGTTCACATCCTCGACACACCTGGGTTGGCCGATACTCGCGGTATCGGGCAAGACGAACTCCACAAGAAGGATATCAATGCCAAGATCAAGCAGCATATTGACTCTGTCACCGCAGTTCTCATC
>Ga0307515_10015044_pt1 | contig 14294 bp, 18 predicted proteins | sample 17_EM_MG_FD_194513 | JGI IMG/M metagenome (GOLD analysis project Ga0307515, IMG submission 194513) | Populus trichocarpa ectomycorrhiza microbial communities from riparian zone in the Pacific Northwest, United States - 17_EM | ecosystem: Host-associated > Plants > Roots > Unclassified | place...
TTTCCGCCGAGATCCTTCGTCCTGAACTGGAAGCCACCGAGCTTCTCCTCATCAAGCACACGCCTGACTGCACTCTCTATGGCCTGGGCGGGTTTATTCAACCCCAAGGAATACCTCAACAGCAGGGCGGCACTGAGGATGGTCCCAATGGGGTTCGCAATACCTTGCCCGGCGATGTCAGGGGCCGAACCATGGATAGGTTCATACAGGCCGGGAATAGCTTTGAAGTCGGCAGAGCCGGAGTCGGAAATCGTCGGTGCGCCAGCGAGAGAAGCAGAGGGCAGCAATCCCAGGGAACCGGGGATGACACTGGACTCATCTGAAAGGCTGTTACAGTCAACTGAGTGTCGAACTGCGCTTCATCGCGGATACTCACATGTCTCCAAACAGGTTCTCCGTTAACAAAACGCCGTTAAGTTTTCGTGGATTCGCAACGATCAACATCGATGCAGAGTCAACCAATTGATGATCCAACTTGAGTTGAGGATACTCCTCTTTTAAGGTCTCAGTGACAACCTTCCTCCATAACCTCGAGCAAGCAAGAACGTTGGCCTTGTCAATGGAGTGGATCTCCAGTGGAGGGTTGGCGGTCAATGCCAACTGGGCCGCGACACGTGTGATCCTTTTGATCTCCTCGACGCTGTAGGTCATAACGTCCCAAGCGACATCCTCGTTAGGGGCAACCCCGGCTTCCTTGCGTTCACCGAAATATATCCCTCCGATCAATTCACGGAGGACGATGATGTTGACGCCTTGGGCAATGCTGGGCTTAAGAGGTGACGTGGAGATGAGAGAGTCGGAGATGAAATTTGCCGGTCGAATATTAGCGTACAATCCGAGCGCTTTTCGGAGGGCGAGAATACCCTGCTCAGGTCGGACTGGGCTGTCGACACCCCACTTTGGTCCACCAATGGCACCTGGTGAAAGCCAACACGTCTCGGCCAAACAAAAAAACGATGATATAATTTGCAAAGCTCACCAAACAAAATGGCGTCGGCCTCCTGGCATGCTTTCAGAGTGGCAGCCGGCAAGGGTTCACCGACGGTATCTATAGCGTACCCTCCAAACGCGTAAGATTCCAACTTGAGTTCGAACGAAGTCGAAGCATCAGAGACGGCCTTGAGGATCTTGACGGCTTCTGCGATTACTTCTGGCCCTGTATCGTGAGCAAGGGGTTCTCAATCAGATGCTGTCCAGAATATCCACGATGTTGGACAAAGTCAGTACCAATTCCATCGCCAGGCAAGACGGCGATACGAAAACTACAAACCGAGTGATGGCGGTCAACAGGTTGCGATCAAGGCTGATGAGCGTCCAGAACAACTCACACTCTCTTGGACATTCTGGGTCAAGGGGAGAATCGTCAGTGGTCGGTGCAATCTTGCAAGTGGAAAGAGCTGTCGATCTGATCTTGTCTTCCACCTCCATCCATGCCCGTAAGTTGTGACTCGTTCGTGTCTGACATCGGCCGAAAGTCCTAACCACTGGACTCCCGCTAGGCTTACCACTCGTCATTTAATGAGTATCCCGATATGCGGTTGGTGGGTAACACCGCCGTGTTGCCAATCCGTACTAGGATCAGAGGACCCGCTCCGCAGGGTGAGTCCATCTTTAACCATTGTACCCCAACCGCAGCGTATCTCTGACCGCCCGTGCTTATTACAGCCAACCCAGACGAGGCAGACATTATCGACGAAACTCTAGACCTCTTCCGCGCCAACTCCCTCTTCAGAAACTTCGAGATTAAGGGCCCTGCGGACCGCCTCCTTATCATCCTTATCCTTTATGTCTCCGACTGTCTTGCCAAAATCGGGTCAGCCCGCGTCACCCCAAACCAGCTTGAGGCTTCCAAGTCGTTGAATACGTTATCGGTGGACAACTTCCCAATCCCCGGTGATGCTGGATTCTCGTTGAATGCGCACTACTCTAACCCGGGCAGCCGGGTGGACGGAGGTACGCCACCATAAAAGTCTTAACCCAAGCATCACCTAAATTGGCGCCAGACTATCTGCGACAGTACCTCGTCCAGGTCCGACAGGAACTTGCTGCGCGTTTAGTTGAGAGACTGTATGCGGATGGAACAGGAAAACCGAGCAAATGGTGGATGTCGTTCCAAAAGAGGCGGTTCATGAACAGGAGCATCGGTACATAAGCACTGGACACCACGTCGCGCTACTGACACTGTACAACCAATACACAACCGAAGCTAGTGTTTCCTCCTTCGTTCATTCGGATTCCGTTGACCGTACCCAATCATTGGCATATCGCCGCGGTTGGTTGTCCGACCTTTTCCACTCGGTCCAGCGGTCAACATCTCTGGTATCCAATCGGGGTCCATCCAACTCCCCATAACTGCCCCTCCCTCACCGCCTCTCGCCAGGGATCCGTTTAACATCTTCCTTTCCGTTCTCTCCCGCTTGTTGTCAGCCAACTTCTTCGCCGACATCCAAGCGGTCTGATCCTCCCTCAATATCAGCCCGTCGCCGGATCCGGTTTTGGCTGAGCCAGGCTTTGGCGGTGGTATTGAGTAGATCGTCCCCCGAGTTTTGTACTGGAAGTTCTTCTTAAGGTGTACCTCCATTTTGGGTGTACCGTCCTCCGATACCGACATCGTAACGGAAGCACGTAGGAGGGTGGGATTCCCACAAGACGGGCAGAACTTCTTCGACGAATCTTTGCAAATTCTAATCCCACTATCAGAACTACCCCTGGATACGTTGCAAAGAACCAGAACTTACTTGAAACAGGCATGGCAACGTAACACCCATGTCTTCACCTTGTCGATCTTCTTTCCATCAACACCAACGAGGCTCAACCCCATATGCATTAGCACGTTCTGCATAGCGAAATCTGTTGTCATGCAGCCAGTCACGACCTTCTCGTTGGCACCACTTTGAGTGGGGATGAGTTGGAGAGCTTTTGATTTGTGTAGTGCGACGTTGGTTGGTGTGATCCACTCTCCTTCGCCATCATCTTCGTCACTGGGGTCTTCATAGAGTGGTGGTGTATCCGGAGGGGTTGGCAATGGATTTTCGGGCTCGGGGAGTGGGGTATCTGTAGGTCCGATTTCAGTCGAGAGACCGGGTATTGAGGAGAGTTCTGTCAAAGCCTCTAAGGGTGGATCAGTCTCAACGGATGTCTCGACCGCTTGGTCGCCCAATGTAGTTTTGTCCAAAGATTCAGTTACAGCCTCGACTTCTTGATCCTGTTCTACCTAATATCCGTTCAGCACAGATCCTCTAGGGCAAGGGCTATGAAAAATACCTGCGGGCCCTCCAACTTCTCCTCTTCCGAATCCAACTCATATGTCAAAGCGACGACGCAGATATCGGCATGCGACAAAACGCTGTAATCACCAGTCTTCTTCGCAACGGCAATGGCTGAAATCGTCGTCCATCGGCCCTCCCTCCATCTGAACAAAAAATTCAAAACGTACTGTGTGCGAGAGACGAGGGTTTCGGATCCCGGACTTGGATCCTGACTCCAGCGTTCAACGCTAAGGATTCAAAGTGCTGTTTGGTCCGTGGATCTTTCAGCTCGGAGATGACTTGAGGAACGATGTAGTATGTCTGAGCGAGGTTCCGAAGGGGGCTAAACGAGAGCAGAGGTCCCGCATCCAGGACGAGGTTTTTGCAAGCGGGTTGAGAGCTAGACGCTGCCATCCTATTTCGAAGGCGGCTGGGAGGTATTCCGATATACTTTGATCTCTCTCGTCGGACGACTCGTCGATTGGAAAACTTTGGCCCGGGAGTCGATCACCCGCGCTTCTGCGACAACTAATCCACAACTGATATGGCTCTACCACAATCACTGAGGACGTCGGTGACACCTCCAGAGCTCGAGCTGATAGCCTCAGAGCAGCTCATCGACATCGTTCCTCTCGTGACGATGGAAAAGACCGCTTTCATCTCCGTAAGCACAATCTATCGCTATCCTCTGAGATGGTTTGACCGCGACGACCGACCACCGGCGCCTCCAATTATAATACGAAAAGGGTGCTTATGGTCCGTTACGCCCTCCAGCGAAAGCTCGAGTCCCGTTGTGGATAGCTGTCAACCTCAAGTTGAAGAAGAAATGTCACATCGTTCCACCGGACTGGCTCTCAGTTGGTATCGCGTCTCTCCCGTCTGGATTTTTTTTTTCGCGAGTTGGCGGTTGACCGAAGGGTATATTTTGGGCAGAATTCCTTCAAGACAGGTTGACCCGCGAAACTTCGAATCCTGGTTTCAGTCAACTCCCGTTCCGATTCGCGGAGACCTCGAAGGTCATCCTGGACATGTTAGCCGGTGCATTGTCGGGGTGTGAGGATGATACTGACACCGTGGACAGTGCATCAGATGATCTCGAGAGTCCTGATAAGATTCGCACCCTTCTCAAAGACATCCGAGAGGCAAGGCAATCCAAGAGTCGGGACGGTATCGCGAAGCTGGACCACAGTGAACTAGGTGTAGGCCACCCTCCTTCCCTTCCTACCGACTTCGCTTCTTATACGTGCCTAGCTTTCTGGTCTTTGTTCTATGGAGATCAATGAGATCCGGCCATTCTTTATCAAGGGAATGAGCGTTTTGACAAAGCTCATCCGTAACCCGGAACACCCTCCTGACCTTGACGAGACTTGACCTGGAGCATTCAATGCCTCTCAAGCGGGTGAGGTTGAGAGCGGGCTCTTGTTCCCTTGGTTTATGACGGTGTGCCCAAACGATCACGCAGAACATTCGGTCGTATATCACGTAGATGGGTAGTGGCAGGGAGGCATAAAAGCTAACGCGTAGTACTACAGTGTGAGTGTAACAGTCAGATAACAGATGATTGAGCGAGATGTGGCTTGGTCAGCGGCCACCTATCGTCCGAACACTAATGCGATCGCTATCCCGTCACCTTTATTTCTCCTGAAGGAGCTTAATGATGAGGTCCATCTTCCTCTCGATACCGTCGATCCTGTCGTTCAGGGCGCCTGCCCTCTTGTTAGATTCACTCAGGATGGTGGCCTCGGCCGACTGGAGGTGTCCGATTTCAGTGGCCACAATGATTGCTAGGTGTTGGACACATACCATGGTGGTCTTCGGGAACTCCTTGATCAATTCGGCGAACGGTATCTTACTGATAACCAACCCCCCCTCGGCATCCTTTCCGGTTATCTTTGGATCCCTAGCATCCGCAGTATCACCCGAGGTGATGGTGAGATGGACCCAGTCCTTCAACCAAACGTTGCGATTCGGGTCAAACACTGCTTCGAACAGGCCGATGCATATCATAGGAATGAAGAAAAAGACGAGCATGACATAGCGGTTGAGCTATGAAAGGTTGTCGGTTCCACGAACACAGTCATGGTGCCTAACCTCACCTCAATGTACGCTTCCCGCGTGAGACATAACCTAGACAAAGGCGCAGTCAAAAGGAGAGGGGATAACCAAATACGTCATCGCTTACTCGAAAGGCGCGATGAACAGCTCGACGATATTGAATGGAGCAGGATACACAAATTCGTCTGGCGCCCGAATCAGACCAACGGTCTTGGTCGCAAAGAATGTCAAAAACTCCGCCTCAGCATCCTCGACAATCTGGTGAAAAGGCTTAATGTCCGGGGAGATGAAAGGCAAGAAAGTCTATACGTACGTCCGAATAGGCAGATGAGAACAGAGAGACAAGGACATTGAGCAGGATCACTGCGGTCACGACGTTCCAGCTGCACCGAGTTAAGGAGCCTCCTCGCTATTCTTCAGGTACAAGTCTACTCACAGGTAAAAGAGAGCCAAACTAGCAGGGCTACTCGAAGCGTCAATCGCGAGTCAGGACGCGGAGGTGTTCGGTTACCTTGATTTGAGCTTTTCGTAGTCAGGGGCTCTGAAGGCGAGTTAACCAACGAGTGTATCCGCGAGAGCGCACTAACTCACTGTAGCAGGGATTCTATGAGCAGGTGCTTAGAGGACTGTCAGTAACTACAGAGGACGCGTAAGGTCACTTTAACTCACGATAACCTATACCTAAGGGTCAGCAAAATGACCGTAAAATGACCGTACAGGCAACCTAAAACATACCGTCGAGACATTGTCAGACGTGCCGTCAGCGACGTCAAGGCCGTACAATCCTTGTGCAAATCCAATAGCCAGGAGAGAAAGGAGCTACAAAAACGTGAGCTCTGCGCGGCAGGGCAACCGTCCATCCTGAGGGCTCACAGCAAAGAATATCCCAGACTCTTGCAGCATCCGAGCAACGCAGATTTGTAATGTTCCCATGTACCTAGCTGTTCATCAGTCATGTGCTCGCTTGGTGGCCAGGTAGACATACTTGTAACCATCAAAGATGGTAATCAACTCTAAAATGCAAGGTTAGTCCGGTCCAAACACGTCCCAAACGAACGTACTCATCCTAGGAAGATAACCTAGTTAATGAAGGCGCTGACAACCAAATTTCTAGGCTTACCAAATCAACGGGGAAACGAAGCTCAACACCTGGAAACTCCGGAATTTGGTATGTTCGGCCGTGTTTCCCGTAGAACTCAATCCAATGGCCCGCAGGACAAATGCAGTCATAAAAAGGGCATCGGTAAGGAGGCTCACAAAGTTCCAGAACGAGAATGAGCGCCAGGTCGCGAAGCGCAGCAGCTTGTAGATCTGTCACAGAATGTAAGACCAAGCCCTGTAAACTTTGGGCAGTACATCAACCTTGAAGTTGTCTGAAAGTTTAAACCTGTCAGAGTATATGGTTGGGAAGGAGAACTGATGACTCACTATCGAGCGAGAAGGATAGGGCCAACACGTAAAGAATCACTTCCCACGCGTCTATGTGTTGGTTATTTGGGTCAATCTTATCGAGTGGTTCCCGGACTTGATACGGTCTGGGTTCAGATACAACGGCCGCAGGAGAGATCAGCATTACGCACCAGCGATACTGTACACGGCTAGAAAGAACAACCACACCACGATCTTGAAATAATTCTGGTACCTAAGGATGGAATGAGAGGCAAACTCATCGGGCATACAATGAGCGTACTTAGGAACGGCAAGCCTAGATGGGTCCAGGAAAGACGTGGAATGACTCTCGCGATAGGCGACGTCTGTGTTATTTGTCAATGGTCGAGGAAGAAGGACACAAAAGGCGACCAACAGTCGATATCGTGATTCTTGTTATTCTTCTGCACAACAGCACCGTTCCACAGTGCCATCACAACTAGGGCGTGTCCGTTAGAGGATCTCACGGGAGAAAAGTGTAAAGCCTACGATCTTGAGCTTCGCTAGAAGACAAGAAGATGGTACTGTGGACATTCCAAGGTCAGGTGGTCCTTTCTCCCCTATTTGGTGGTCCAGAACCTTACCAACGTGAGTCAATCGCGATCTCCAGAGCTGTGGATAAGTCGCTCCGTTCCCCATCCCACTCGAGGTGGGAGAACCGGGTAGACATGATATCGTTCAGTCTTTCTGGAGGAGACAAATGAACCACACGACGCGCGAGAACTTCACAGGCAATCGCTCTGCCCCAATTCTCGCCGTAGTCTGCAGGGTTATGGTTTGCTTCGTACATGAAGTCGCGCCTGGCGCGTAGAAGAGCATAAGGGAGCTAAAAACGGTCAAAAATGGCGACTGTCACAAAGTTGGGCCACAAACCGCTTCATGAAAGTCCCCAGCTGCAGCAATGTACGCGGAGATAACTTGGGGCGTGATCACCCTACTGGTAGGCTCATTGATGGCCACGGGGCTCACTTCCACCGGCAGCAGCTCCAGAGTCATAGCCCTCACGCGGGTGACGAGCTCTGTAAATCAAAAGCGGGTTTGTCGACTTTCTACTCGGGTCGGGAACTCAGTAGGCTCACTTGTGATACTATCTGGACTCGCACGAAGACTCTGGGTAGACATGAGAGAGGCGCGTTCATCGTTCGACATGGCCGTGGTATTCTTAAAGAATACGGAATCGCTGTACTCGTCGTTCGTGGTCAGGCGACAAACGACCTTGAGGGAAGGAACGGAACAAGTCAGGTGGGCGTGTTTCTCCCGCGTATTTCCAAGACGTGACGTCATTGATGAGTTGATGGGCCGAGCCCCTGACATACCACGTGATCTAAGTTCAATCGTTCAACCGAACGCGACGTCGCGACCCTCGACCACAACTTTCGATCTTTGGGTGCAGACGCGACGGACTCTGGTCAACTTCTCGATTCCTGGGGTTGGGATGCTGGGATCTAAGACAAAACGTGTTGCGGCCTACGGGAAACGCGCTCACAGGATCGTGACGAACGATGGTTTCGGTGGAGTAGGCGCCAGCGGAAGCACAACTGTCTCTCCTCCAGTCGCTGTCACCGTGCTCGATGATCCTGTGTCAGACATCTCGCCGCTACCTTCTCCTGTTAGACCAAAGGCCTCTTTACCTGCGACCAAGAAGAAATCTACGACGAGGAAAAAGGTCACGCCAAAGTCTGTCGATGGCCCTCCGTCTGTTCGCCGCCCATTGGCCCCTAGAGAACCGGCTGTTTCGATTAACGTCGAGTCTCAGCAGGTGGCGAGGCCCCCGAAGAAACTTGGCAAGAAACCATCTCCCTCGCCAACAGCGGACGTCGGGATCACCCTCTTGGACGACGAAGATAGAATTGTGGAGAAGGAACGGAGGGTTTCAGAGACCGGTGCACAGATCAACTCTGTGAATCCGTCCCCACCTCCTCGGCCCAAGTATAACAAGAAGAACACCAGGGCACGGGAACCTCGAAAGACCCATCGAGAGAATCCAGAAGTGATCGACATCTCATCCGACTTGGAACTGGAGTTACCCCCACCCCGACAAAAACGTTCTACTACTCGGCGGCGCCAAATTGTTATATCCTCCGATGAGGATGAATTCGAAGAACAGAACGTACCACAAACTCCGATACCCATTTCCCCTGTCATTTCTTCACCCTCACCTCCTCATCACTTCTCTTCCCCGCCCTGGCCACATGCATCCAACTCTCCACGTGAATGTTCCTCGCCCATTCGAACGAAGCGACGGCGTTCGTCTCCTCGTCCCCTCCAATACGATCCATTTACCAACAAACCAAGGCAACTCACACCCATCCGCCGTAGAAAGAAGTCCTTTGCTCATTCACCCGGGTCAGTAATCTCGCTGGAAGACGACGAAAGTGACTTGGATGACACAGATGTCAACGATCTCCTAAAGTTCGCGGACCTTTCTATCTCAGACTACCGTGACCATGTGCCAGAGGTCCCTGAATATCTTCTCCCCTTACTACAAGAGTGCAACCAGGATTCTCCACACGAATTCTCTTCATTCATCAATAGCTTCCCCTTCGATCCGATCGTCCAGTCGTACGAGTCCGAACTGGCGACCTACTCGAAAGCGGAATTTCGGAAAGTTGGAGAGGCGTCGTACTCAGAGGTCTTCGGTATAGGAAGTGTGGTGTTGAAGATAGTTCCACTCCATGATGAATCCGAAACGAAAGCAGGCGGGCACCATGCCAGGTCCCCTCCCTCTAGTGACGCAAGAGATGTTTTGCGGGAAATCGCAGTCACGCGGTTAATGGGGGAGCGGTGTGAGGGGTTCACTAAGCTCCTCAGGACTTATGTCGTGAGGGGGAAGTACTCCTCTCTGCTTCTATCGTTATGGGACGAGTATAACGATGCGAAGGGGTCAGAAAGTATCAAGCCAGGTAAGGCGGATGGATCCAGGTCTTCGTTGCGCTCACGTCTACCCCCAAAGACACATTCTCGGGGTCGCAGGTATACGCCATTATCGTCCTCCCAAACGGTGGTCCGGACCTAGAAGCCTACACATTTGCTTCCCCTCCAACGAATGGGTGGATCAAAGCCTGTAGCATCTTCTGGCAGGTCGTATACAGCATTGCCGATGCAGAAAAACTTGTTTCGTTTGAGGTCCGTACTCTCTCGTGTTTTAGTGGTCCCCGTGCTCAAGCACAATTTAGCATCGTGATCTCCATTTGGGCCAGATCCTGATCCAAAACCTCCCCTTGTCAAGCATCCAGAAGCGGGACGCGACTCCGCCATCCATGGATGACTACAGCTCCGGAGTGATAGCTACAATCATCGACCTCGGTCTCTCCAGAATGGACGCATCACCGACAGAAGTCCACTGGACACCCTTCGAACCCGAGGTCTTCGAAGGCGAAGGCGACTACCAATTTGACGTCTACCGAATGATGAAGGACCACAACGGTGATTCATGGAAAGAGTACAGACCTCTTACGAACGTTATGGTATCCACTCTCTGGTCTTCCGCTCGGGATTAAACTGACCGGGTTGGGATCTTAGTGGCTTCATTACCTGTTGCGCAAGTTGATTTCGTCGAAGGGATTGCGAGCTCCCCCCGCGCCACGCAAGACTGCAGCTTCGAGCTCGACACCGAAGAAGACAAGTAGAGTCACCCCCACAGCCCCGGATTTCAGTGAACGGCAGTGTTATCAATGCATGCTCGAGATGGAGTTCTTGTTGTGTGCGTGGCTAGAAAACGTCAAGCCTTCGCGATCGAAGGGGACCAAGAAAGGAAGAACGAAGGTATCTGCAGCCGTGAGAGCGGCTGTTGGTGCAGAGGTGCGACAATTTAGGTCTGCAGGAGATGTTCTTGGGTATGGTATGGAGAGGTTATGGGTCGCTGGCGACCATTAGTGGCCTGGGCTGTTATAGTCTACGCTGGCTCAGCTAGTTTGGGTGTAAATACGCGTTCTCCTTATATTTGAAATGCTAGTTCGTGTGCATAATGTACAATGGTAAGTTAGTTGTCTACAGCTTCTGGATAACAATGGCCGACGCAGCGCCCCCTCCGTTGCAAATACCTGCCGCTCCGAATTCTCCGGACTTCAATGCGTGAACGAGGGAGACGACGATACGTGAGCCCGAACTACCAATGGGGTGTCCGAGGGCAACAGCACCACTGAGAAACAATTACACTCAGTGACGAAACCGGGTTAAGAGAATCGGAGAGCTCACCCGTCAATATTGATCCTATCGTATGAGACGCCCAAAGCCTGTTCAGCAATCCGGACGACGACGGAAAAGGCCTCGTTAATCTCGAAGCGAGCAATATCCTTGATTTCCAGACCGGCGCTCTTCAGAGCGATTGGGATAGCGAGGGCAGGAGCCTCTGGGAAGTCAATGGGGTTGACGCCGACATCGGAGAAAGCTAAGGGGTTGTCAGTCAAGGGACCCTGTGACGCGATGATTGAGACACACAAATAACTCTTGCAAGTGGCTTGAGACCAAGATCTTTAGCTTTCTCTGCGCTGGTCAACACCAACGCAGAAGCACCGTCATTCAAAGGAGACGAGTTCGCAGCGGTGATGGAACCATCCTTCTTGAAGGATGGCTTGAGAGTTGGGACCTTCTCGAAGATAACTCGCTTGTACTCTTCGTCCTCCTTTACGATGGTGTCGCCCTTCTTTCCCTTAATGGTGACTGGAGCGACTTCGGCGTCGAAAACACCGTCGGCCCAAGCCCGAGCAGCGCGTTTGTAGGACTCGATAGCATGAGCATCTTGTGATTCCCGGGATATCTTGAACTTGGTGGCGGCCGCTTCGCCACAGTTACCCATTCCAAAGTTGTTGTAAACGTCCCACAGACCATCTGTCTCCAACGAATCCTTGGTGGTGAACTTTCCGAAAGGCGGATTCTGCCGAGGGAGCAGGAATCTATGCACGTGGTTCAGACTAAGTTCGATATCGCAAAGATACGAGGATACGTACGGAGCGTTGCTCATGCTTTCCATACCGCCAGCGGCGACAACATCTTTATATCCGGAGAAGATGCTTTGGGCGGCAAACATGATCGACTTCATCCCGCTGGCACAGACCTTGTTAATGGTGGTAGCATCGGACCTATACTTCATCCCGGAAGCGAGAGCGACTTGACGAGCAGGGGATTGACCAACTCCAGCCTGAATGACGTTGCCGAAGAAGATTTCCTCAACTTCCTCCGGAGGGACGTTGTACTTCTCAAATGCATGTTTCAAGGCGACGGTACCAAGTTCGGTCGCGGTGAGGGGTTTGAGAGAACCGTTCAAAGAGCCTATTGGTGTCCGGGATGCAGCGACGATGACTGCTTCCCGTGGGCCAAAGGTGGACTAAAGTGTGTGGGTTGTTAGAGCGGGGTCGTTAAGGGTTACGCGGGTGTGGCTTACCAGCTGGCGGGCGCGGGAGATGATCCGCCTGGTGGTGAGTCTAGATGCAAGCATATTGAAAGCGGCCGGGGAGGTGGTGGTTGTGGGAGAAGGTGAGTCGGGACTCAGGTTATAAGGAGGGACTTCCGGATCTCAAATGACCGCTCAATGCGGGGTATGAATCACATGCATTGGATCGTGCTACATCACAGATTTACAACCGAGCCGAGAACTAGAAACCACATCTTCATCCAACACCTCAGCCTATCGTCCTCGGAGGCGTCTGAGCTAATAGCCTCATTCAAGAGTCCGTTGACTGCAGCACTGCTCTCGCAAGGGTGGAAATACCAACAACGGGTACCAACCACTGGATGATCGCCTTGGGACAACAGTGGAAACGCCGAGCCAGGCTCAGAGAGCCCGAAAGTTGTCTCATCAAACTTCGCAGATGGGTCGAAACGAAAGATACCAGTTTGCAGGAGTTGGTCCAACGTCAACTGCACACCCTCTATACCGAACTCAGCAATTGTCGCAGAATAGCAGCGGTGGGACATACGTTGATCCCACACGTTAAAGTAGAAGGCGGGAACCATGAACGAGGGCGAATATACAATATATTGGATGCAGGAGATGAACTTAGGAGTCGAGGTAGCCACTGCAGAATCATCTTCCTCGACTGGGATCTCCCCAACACCCTCGATCCTATTCCCCGGCGGGTTTACGGGTATCAAAACTGTGCGCTCGAGGTAACCTAGATACTGAAAGGTCTGCTTTGTTTATCAGCGATGAGCCTGAGACTTCCAGGTAAGTACTGTTACCTGGTGAGACCGCCAGGACCAGGACGAGCGAGAATCATCTTCAAGCACAAGCTTGCAAGCGCGTTCGAATTGTGGTCGCGTGAGGTTCATCGAGACAAACAAGAGCAAACAAAGGCGTGGGAGATTTTGTGGTTGTGGCTTTACAGTTGTGTCGGCAAGTCCCGCCCAATCCACACCAAAAGTTGTCCGGTTAGGCATTCATCTCGCGCCGTCGCCGCCCTCAATCTCACACACCATGGCCGTAGGCAAGGTTGGTGTCGTTGTGTTTTCCAAACATCCTGGCACTCACACCTCGATCAGAACAAGCGTTTGTCAAAGGGAAAGAAGGGTATCAAGAAAAAGGTTGTTGATCCGTTCACACGAAAGGGTACGCCCATCCTCGTTTATCTCTCATCGGTGCGTGCTGCTCACTTCACCTCTTAGAGTGGTACGACATCAAGGCGCCATCAATCTTCGAGGTCAGGAATGTCGGAAAGACCCTGGTGAACAGGTCACAGGGCCTTCGTAAGTTTGTCACAAGCTCTTTGGCCTTCGCGTTTCTAACCGTTGCGTTACAGGAAATGCCAACGACTCTCTTAAAGGTCGCATTGTTGAGGTCTACCTGGCGGATCTTATCAAGGATGAGGATCAATCCTTCCGCAAGATCAAGTTACGGGTCGATGAGGTCCAAGGCAAGAACTGCCTCACAAATTTCCACGGCATGTCCTTCACCTCGGACAAGCTGAGGGCACTTGTTCGCAAGTGGCAAACGCTCATCGAGGCTCACGTTGACGTGAAGACCACCGATGGGTACCTCATCCGGCTCTTCGCTATCGCTTTCACCCGCCGGCGTCAGTCCCAGGTTCGCAAGACTACCTACGCCCAGTCGAGTCAGATTGGGGAGATCAGGAAGAAGATGTTTGAGATTATGACCCGTGAGGCTACGAACTGTGACTTGAAGGAGTTAGTGCAGAAGTTTGTGCCGGAAGCCATCGGTCGTGAGATCGAGAAGGCGACGAGGGGCATCTACCCCTTACAAAATGTATACATCCACAAGGCCAAGATCCTCAAAGCTCCCAAATTTGACCTCTCAAAACTGCTCGAGCTGCACGGCGAGTCAACTGATGTAAGTTCTCTCCACGCTTGTCATTATGGAATCCGGATGCTCACGAATTACACAGGAGACAGGGACGCGTGTGGTCAAGGACTTTAAGGAGCCAGAGGTCCTTGATTCGGTATAAAACTAGCCCTTCGGATTACTCGCTGTCTTTGTATTTGCATGACCCCATTCCCACCATCTATATACGACAGCGGTACATTGTGTGAAGTACGAGTGCATAGTTTGTCGCATGTATGAAGCAACAAGAAGAACGCTGCCTTCGATGGCAGACTCAGAACCCTGCT
>Ga0307515_10015045_pt1 | contig 14293 bp, 11 predicted proteins | sample 17_EM_MG_FD_194513 | JGI IMG/M metagenome (GOLD analysis project Ga0307515, IMG submission 194513) | Populus trichocarpa ectomycorrhiza microbial communities from riparian zone in the Pacific Northwest, United States - 17_EM | ecosystem: Host-associated > Plants > Roots > Unclassified | place...
TGGCGGGCGAGGCAGCCATGGCAGCAGGCTGAAGTTTGCACCTTTGGCCCCTCGAACCTCAGCCGAGCGCATGCCTGGTGCGGCGGCGCGATGGACTGCCCTCTCGCGGCGGCGCCATTGGGACAACCTCGAATAGGGTATTCAAGCGGTGGGCACCGAAAACGTCGCTTCCCAGAATCGACCCGGCCCGCTACAGAACTTTGGTCACTTGCACCACTGCTCAAGCGAGGACGTCGTTGTCGCGGTTAAACCGCTCCATGCTTGAAGGAGACTGTGAGATGTCGAATCCCGTATCACCGTGGACTGGCCTGGGACGCCAAGTGTGTCGAGCAGGGGCCAGTTTGTGCATGCTCGGCGCTTTGCTGGGCAGCGCTGGTTCTTTTGCCCAGGCCGCACCAGCGATGCAAGCCCAAACCCAACTGCAGGAGACGGCGGCCTCGGCGGCCGCGGCGCAAGACCTGGCCCGCTTCATTCAGCACCAGCAGAAGGCGCACGCCGAAGCCTTGCCCAAGGGCTTTCCGCTCGCCATCGACAGCGTGGCCGATCTGGCGCGCCTGCGCCTGGGCCGCGGCTTTGCGGTCTACACCGTCGACCCGGCCGACATCGCGTCCGGCAGCGACCTGAGTTCCGCCGCCAAGCCCACCGGCCAATGGCGCTTCGTCGTGCGCCTGGGCAGCCGCCCGGTTGGCCTGGTCACGGTCGACCAGGTGAAAGGCCAGTGGCAGGCCGTGTCGTACGGCGCCGCCGCGCTGGCCGACGACGTCGACGCGAAGATGCGCCAGCACGGCACGCCGGACCGCTCGAACCTGCGCTTCGTCCGCATCTTCCAGGCCCACTCGGACTTCCTCGAAGTGGTGTCGCCGGCTGATGGCCGCGCGCGCCTCGCACCGCTGCTCTCGGCACGTGCATCGCTGCGCATGCAAGCGCCCGAGGAGTTGCTGGAGCAAGGCGACGTGCTGCCTTCGCTGCGTGCCGCCGTTGCGGCCAACGTCGCTGACTTTCAGCCCTGAGCACGCTCGACCCGGAGACTCGTCATGAAACTTGCAATCAAGCGCACCGTCGTCACCGCCTCCCTGCTGTTCGCCATGCCCTTGGCGATGGCCGACTGGCGCCAGCTGAACGTGACCGAAACCATCCAGGAGCACAGCCAGTGGTGCTGGTCCGGCTCCAGCCGCGCGGTCATGAAGTACTACGGCACCAACGACAGCCAGTGCTACATCGTCAACTGGGCGTTCGGCATCAACTACGCCTGCGGCAACAACACCTTCAACTGGAACAGCAACGCGAACCAGCCGAACAACCTGTACGGCAGCTCGGGCAGCGTGCAGTCCATCTTGTTGAACCTGGGCGGCATCTCGAACACCGCGTACACCTACGCCTCGTCGTGGAACAGCGTGACCTGGGACATCAACAACAACCGCCCGTTCGTGATGCGCTACGGCTGGACCAACGGCGGCGGCCACATCATGGTCGGCGACGGCTGGGAAAACTACAACGGCACCAAGTACATCTACATCATGAACCCGTGGCCCGGAGAGGGGCAGGAGTACCGCACCTACTCATCCGCGGTGTCGGCCTCTGACCACCAGTGGACGCACACGCTGCGGATGAATCGATAGCGAGACCGCGCCGGCGCGCACTCTCCGCGCCGCGTTCATCCTTTGACACGCCGCGGGCTCCTGCTGGTCCGCGGCGTCTTTTCTTCTGTCCCTTTCGCGCCCTGCGTGGCCGACTTTGCGGGCGGTTCCGCTGGCCTGATCCACAGCCTGCGAAAGTCCATCCACCCACACCGTGCCAGCGAGACACCGCCCAGTTGTGGCGCGTGGGTCAGCGTCTGCATGAGATGGCGCATCGGTAGCACAGCGCCGTCGAGCGTCACGCGTGCAAAGGCTTCTTCCATGAGCGTCGCTCGGCTTGAGGCCGAGGGTTCGGCGGCGATGGCTCTGCAGCGCGCAGCCAGCCAGCGGCGCATGCTCGGCTTGAGCCACGCGTGGAATTGGCCATCGCTGGCCAGAGCGCTGAACTGGCCGAACGCGAGGTCGTCGGTGAGAACTTCCCCCGTGACCGCCAGGTCGGCATCGTGTCGCCACTCCCAGCGTGCGAAGACCGGCGCAGGCAGCACCCGCAAGCTTGCACGGGAGCCGGCCGAGCGCAGCGCGTCGGCGATGGCGCCCGCCAGCTCAAGGTGCTGGTCCAGCTCGTAGGTGACGATGCGTACCGTCGCGGGCAAGCGAGGCGGCTTGGTTGCGTCGCGTGCGGTTGGCGTGGGCAAGTGCGTGAACCCGGGCAACCATCCTCGCGCAACGCCCCATCGCGCCGGCATGGCGCGGCGAGTCACCTCGGCACGCAGCCAGCGCCCCACGGCGAGGCGAGCGGCCGACGTGGCGAAAGCCGGGCGCGAAGGGTTGAGCAGCACGCAATCGCAGCCCTGTTCGGGCTGGGCGAGCTGGCGCCACCCGATGGGCTGCTCGTCCTCGGCCAGCTGGCCGAGCCGCAGGTCAACGTCGGGAATCGGTGCGCCTGCCGGCACGACCCAGAGATCGATCTCCGCGAGGAGCGACCGCTCGCGCCAATAGCCTTCGAAGGCAGCGAGCGTCGCGCGGTATTCGTTGTTGCGCACCAGCCTGAACGGGCCCGCACCGATCGGAAAGGTCGAGAACTCCGGGCGCTTCCAGTCGTCGGCCGGCAGAACGGCGGCGCTGTGATGGGCGAGCCGATGCGGCAGCAGATGATCAGGCTCGGTGAGCCAAAGTTCGAGACGTTCGCCCGCGGTCGCCGCTTCACACAGGTGCGCCATCAGCGCGCGATGCGGCCCGGCTGTGTCACGCAACCGTTGCAACGACGCGGCGGCGTCGCTCGCACCCAACGGGCGACCGTCATGGAAGCGCAGCCCCGGCCGCAGCCACAGCCGCCAGCGGCGTCCGCCATCCAGGCACTCCCAGTGATGGGCCAATCCCGGCACCACGCTGTCGCGCTCGCGATCGAAGCCGGTCAGCCCGTCGCACAGCTGAGCGACCAGGTGGGCTTCGGTGCGGCGGGTCACGTGGATCGGATCGAGCGCATGCAGCGGGCGGTAGAACGGAACGCGCAATCCTCCACCGGCGGTCGGGCCCAGAAACGCCGGCAAGGCCGACTGCAGCCGCGACCGCGCTGCCGCGGGCAGGCTTTCAAAGGCCTCTTCCAGGCGGCCATGACCGATGAGCCCGCGCAGGTGTGCTTCGCGCAGAACGCCGGGCTCGCGCAGAAGCGACAGCACAGACAACTTCCCGCGTCCGCGCCCCGGCGTCCAGCGCAACCACCCTTCAGCCTGCATCCGCCCGAGCAACAAGCGGGCGTTGCGAGGCGTGCAGCACAGGCGATCCGCCGCCGCCTCGATCGACAGGCTGGACTCCACGGCCAAGCCATCTGCAAGGCGAAGGTACTGATGGAGCAGCTTCAAGGCGTCGTATCGTAAAAGCGGAAGGCGGGAGCGAATTCTGGCCTATATCTCTTCCGCATTTCCGACCAAACTGCCCTGCCGCGTCCTTTGTGCCCTGCCGTCCATGTCCGAGCCCACTCTCTGGCGCAACGCCGGATTCCGCCGTGTCTTCGCGTCGTCCACCTGCTTTGCGCTGGGCATCCAGATCTACCAGCTGGCCTTGCCGCTCGCGTTCTACGAGCTCACCCGGTCCGCCGGGGTCATGACGGGGTTGCGTGCCGTCGAGCTGCTGCCCAACTTGCTGCTCGCCATGTTCATCGGCGTCTGGGTCGATCGCGTCGACCGTGCGCTCTGGGCGCGCAGGGCCATGGCCGGCATGGTTGTGCTGATGGGCGCGCAGGCGCTGCTGCTCACCGATGGCGACCGGCTGATCGTGCCCTTCTTCGCCGCGGCCTTCGCGCTGATGACACTCAACTACGTCTACGGCATCTGCCGGATGGGCCTGATCAAAGAGGTGCTGCCGCCGGCGCTTCTGCTGCCGGCGACAGGACAGCTGTCCACCATCACCCAGGTCGCTGCCGTGGCAGGCCCGGCGCTCGCCGGGATGCTGGTCGCATGGCGCCCCGAGGCCTGCCTATGGACATCGATGGCGGCGCTGCTGTTGGCCGCGATGCTGTTGCGCGGGCTCGACCTGCCATCTCGTCCGCAGTCCACCAGCGCCTTCTGGCCGGCATTCCGCGAAGGTTGGCGCATCTTGCGAACGAACAGGCCGCTGTGGCACACAGCATGGGTCATCGTCGCGACGAACGGCAGCGCTGGCGTGGTCGAGATTCTGTTCCTGTTCCGTGCCCGCGACCAACTGCAGTTTTCGCCGTCGATGCTCGGCACGATGGTGGCGCTGGCGGCCGTCGGCGGGATCGCGGCAGGCATGTTGGCGGGCAGGATGCGGCTTCATGTCGGCCTCGGTCGGCTGCTCACCTTGGCGGTCGCGCTCGAAGCCCTCAGCATCGCGGTACTGGCGACGGGCCAGAGCGCAACGATGCTGGTCGCCGGCCTGGCGTTGAACAGCTTCGCGCAAGTCGTGGGCAACGTGTGCGTCTGGGGCTACCGCCAGGAAAGCACGGCGAGCGAGCACATCGGGCGCGTCTCAGGCGCGACCGGTTCGCTGTTCAAGCTGGGCATGCCGCTGGCGCTGGTGGTTTCGGGCCAGCTTGCCGCGCAGCTGCCGTTGACACCCCTGCTCGGCCTGTGCGCCGCGGTTCATCTGCTCGCCGCCCTGTGCCTGCGCTTCTCGGCGATGTACCCGGTGCGCTGACGTTCATCGCAGACGCCGCATGGCTGGCTGTCAGTTCCGCGCTGAACCACTGAAAGGGATGCCGCGCGCCGGCGACGACTGCATGGCCCCGCCTATGTCAGCCACCCCCTGGACGTGTTGGACGAAGAACTCGAGGAAGGCGCGTGTGCGCAACGGCAGAAACCGCCTGCTGGGCATGGTGGCCACGAGCCTCAATCCGTCGGCGCTTACCCATGGTGCAAGCACGCGACGCAGCTGTCCCCCATGCATGCGAGCGGTCAATGCAAGCTCAGGCAGCAAGGTGAGCCCTGCGCCGGCCAGTGCTGCCTGATAAGCCGTCTCGTCGTCGTTCGAAATGACGGACCAGGCAGGCGTGACCTCGATGCTGCGGTCCGCTTGCGCAGGGTCCACGAGGCCGATGGCCTTCAGGCGTGTGCCTGGGGCACGCAGGCGCACCATGCGATGCCGCGACAGATCTTCCGGCACCGCCGGAACACCATGGATCTGAAGGTAGCTCGCCGAGCCACACAGGACGTAGTTCATGTCGAGCACAGGGCGGACGACAACGTCGGCGTCCAGATGATCGTCCTGTCTCACGATGGTGAGATCGAACTGGTGCAGATCCTGCGCCGGACGGTCGGAAGTGTGGATCTCGAACTGCACTTCGGGATGCTGTCTCTGAAAGTCTGCCACGCAGGGCGCCAGCAGATTGACGGCGACGAGAGACGTCGTCGCCACGCGCAGACTGCCGGAGATCTCGCTTGAATGCGCCCGGGCTTGATCCGCCGCCTCCTCGATTTCAGACAGGATCAGGCGCAGCCGCGACAGGTAGCCCTCGCCCACCTGGGTCAGTGACATCTTCCTCGTCGTGCGATGCAGCAGCCGAACGCCGAGCGCTTGCTCGAGATCCTGGATGTGACGGGTGACGACCGCCGGCGCGACCTCCATCTTGCGTCCGGCTGCGGCAAAGCCACCTTCATCCACAACGCACTGGAAGACACGCATCGATTGGACGAGGTCCATGTTGATGCTCCGGCAAGTTGAAATCTGTGGAAAGGCCGCGTCGAGCGACATCAGGGCGCGGTGGCCGGAACGCTCGCACTCAGCACCGCGTCGTTCAGCACCCTGGCGGGCACGTCCGGCCTTTCCAGCGCGATGAAGTGACCGGCGTCAGGCACCTGGATGAAGTCGGCCGCGGGAAGGAGTTGCTTGTTCGCTTGTCGATCCGACGGTCGTGACCAATCCTGTTCTCCATAGATGAGATGGATCGGCGCGCTGACCTCGGGATACCGGGAACGCGCCGCGATGAGGCTGGGCAGGTTGCCGTACACCGCCCGGGCGACGACCGGGTAGCCGGGGCGGCGTCCGACCCTCAGCAATTCCTCGACGTAATCGTCGTGCAGTGCAGCCGCGTTGCCGAGCCCCCCGCGCAGCACGGCGCGCAGGATGGGCTTGGGTTCGACGCCAGCGACGGTGGGGCCGATGCCCGGCGCCAGCACGCCGGTCACGACGAACCGGGCCAGGAGGCTGGAGCGGGCGATGCCGCCCGCGTAGTCATAAGCATTGATCGCCACGACACGCCGCACCCGGTCGGGCAGGTCGGCCGCCGTCGTGAGGGCGAGCGTCGCACCCATCGACTCGCCAAGCAGCGTCACGTCACGCAGGTCGAGTCGGGTGATGAGGCTCTTGACCGCGGCGCGCATCGCGGGCTCGTCGTACGAGGCACCCGGCACGATCTGCGAGTAGCCCATGCCGGGCAGATCGAGCGTGTACACCGTGTACCGATCCTTGACCAGCGGGATGAGGTGGCGGAAGTGCTCGGCCTGAGTGCGCACGGTGTGCAGCAGGACCAAAGGCGCTCCCGCTCCGCCCGCCAGGTAACGCAGGCGACCAAGGCCTCGGGTTGGTGGCCCGAGCGGGTCAAGAAAGTGTTCGATGGTTCCCGGGATGCTGATTCCGGAATGGGCATCGTTGATGGCAGGCAAGCTCGTCTCCTCGATATCTAAAGGTTGAGTCAATGGCCCGCGGGTGCGGCTGTGGCCACTAGCGGTGCAGCAACCGATGCCTGTGCCGGGCTGTCACGGCGGACGCGGAACCAGGCTGCATACAGCGCCGGTACGAAGACCAGGGTGAGCGCCGTGGCCACGATGAGGCCGCCCATGATCGAGATGGCCATCGGGCCCCAGAAGACGCTGCGCGTCAGCGGGATCATCGCCAGCACGGCAGCTGCAGCCGTCGCCACAACCGGGCGCGAACGCCGCACGGTGGCATCGACGATGGCCGTCCACGGCGCCACGCCGCGTGCGATGTCCTGGTCGATCTGGTCGACGAGGATGATCGAGTTGCGCATGATCATCCCGCTGAGTGCGATCACGCCCAGCAGCGCGACGAAGCCGAACGGAGCCTGGAATATCAACAGTGCCGGCACCACGCCGATCAGCGCGAGCGGCGCGGTGATGAACACCATGAACAGCCGCGAGAAGCTCTGCAGCTGGATCATCAGCAGCGTGAGCATCACCGCGAGCATGATCGGGAACACGGCGAACAGCGCCTGGTTGGCCTTGTCGTTCTCCTCGATCGCGCCGCCATCCTCGATGCGGTAGCCCGGCGGCAGGCTGTCGACGATGGGCTGTAGCGAGGGCCGGATCTGCGCCGTGGCGAAGGGGGCCTGCACGCCATCGGCAAGGTCGCTGCGCACGCTGAGTGCCATGTCGCGGTTGCGCCGCCACAGAACAGGCTCTTCAAAAGTCGGCTCGATGCGCGCCAGTTGCGACAAGGGCACGCTCACCCCGCCGCGCGCGAAGACCTGCAGGTCGCCGATCTGGCCGATGCCCCTGCGTTCCTCGGGCGTGGCGCGCACGACCACGTCGACGAGTTCTTCGCCGCGGCGGATTTGCGTGACCGGCACACCGTCCAGCGTCGTCTGCACCAGGCCCTGGATGTCGGCGCTCGTCAGGCCCAGCAGTCGCGCCTTGTCCTGATCGACGTGGACCTGCACCGAACGGACCTGCTCGTTCCAGTCGAGTTGCGTGTCGCGTACCAGCGCGCTCTGACGCACCGTGTCGCGAACCCGGTAGGCGATCTCGCGCACCTTCGCCTTGTCGGGCCCGATGACGCGGAACTGCACCGGAAAACCCACCGGCGGCCCGAACTCCAGGCGCAGCACACGTCCCCTGACGTCAGGAAAGGCCTCGTCCTTGTCGAACAGCTCCATCAGACGCCCGCGCAAGCGCTCGCGCTGCTCGGTGCCGGCAGTCTTGACGACGAACTGGGCGAACCCCGGGCTGGGCAGTTCCGCCGGGATCGACAGGTAAAAGATCGGTGTGCCCGCTCCGATGTAGGCGGTGAAGAACTCGACGTCCGGGTCCTTGGCCAAGCGCGCCTCGAGCAGCTTCACCTGGTGCTGCGTGGCGGCGAACGACGCGCCCTCGCGCAGCCGCAGCTCCACCAGCAACTCCGGCCGCGACGCCGTGGGGAAGAACTGCTGCTGCACCTTCAGCATGCCGGCGCCGGCGACGCCGAAGATCAACACGGTGAGGACCAGGACCCACTTCCGATGCTGCACGGCCCAGTCGATGACGGCACGCAGCCGCCGGTAGACGGGTCGGTCGTAGGGGTCGTGGTGCGTGCCTCTCGCCTGGTTCTCCAGCTTCTTCGGCAGCAGCAGCACGCCCAGGTACGGCGTGAAGACCACTGCCACCAGCCAGGACAGGATCAGCGCCGTTCCGACAACCCAGAAGATGCCGCCAGCGTACTGGCCCGCGATCGACTTCGCGAAGCCCACCGGCATGAAACCGGCGGCCGTGACCAGCGTGCCGGTCAGCATCGGAAACGCGGTGGACGTGTAGGCGTAGGTGGCGGCGCGCAGCCGGTCCCAGCCTTCCTCCAGCTTCACCACCATCATCTCGACGACGATGATGGCGTCGTCCACCAGCAAGCCCAGCGCGATGATCAGCGCGCCGAGCGAGATGCGGTCGAGGTTCCAGCCTGCGGCATGCATGACCGCCGCCACCAGCCCGAGCACCAGCGGCACGGACACGGCCACCACGATGCCGGTGCGCCAGCCCAGGAACAGGAAAGAGACGGCCAGCACGATGGCCAGGGCCTCGAGGAAGGAGCGCTCGAACTCCCAGACCGATGCGTCCACCACGCGCGGCTGGTCGGCGTACTGCTGGATCTCGACTCCCGCCGGCAGTTCCTGCCGCACCTGCGCAAGGCGTTGCTCCAGCGCCTTCCCGAAGTCCAGCACGTTGCCGTTGGCCTGCATCGCCACGCCGATGGCCAGCACCGGCACGCCGTTGTGGCGGATGCTGAAGCTGGGCGGATCTTCGTAGCCGGTGCGCACGGTCGCGATGTCGGCCAGTCGCAGCAACTGGCCACCAACCTCGAGCGTGACGTTGGAGACGTCCCGGACGTTGCTCAGCCGGCCGTCGACCCGCACCTGGACGCGGTCGTGCGGGGTGTCGGCCGAACCTGCAGGCGTCACCAGGTTCTGGCGCGCCAACGCATCGAAGACAGCCGTCGGCGGGATGCCGAGCGCGGCCAAGCGCCGGGTGGACAGTTCGACGTACACACGCTCGGCCTGCTTGCCCAGCACGTCGACCTTGGTCGCGCCGGGCACGCTCTGGAAGCGCCGCTTCACCGCTTCGGTGACGTCCACCAGCTCGGCCATCGACAGATCGGGCGCGCTCAACGCGTAGAGCACGCTGTAGCGGTCGCTGTACTCGTCGTTGAAGAACGGCCCACGCACGCCCTCGGGAAACTCCTGGCGCACGTCGCCGATCTTCTTGCGCGCCTGGTACCAGGCGTTTTTCAGCTCTTCCTTGCTGCTGCCGCCCTTCATCCACAGCGTGATGCCGCCGTAGCCCTGGCGCGCGAAGCTGCGCACGTAGTCGAACTGGTCCAGCTCCTGCAGCTTGCGCTCGATGCGATTGAGGACCTGGTCCTGCACGTCCTGCGCCGTGGCGCCGGGCCATACGACGATGGCCGTCATCTGCGGCACCTCGAAGGTCGGGTCCTCCAGGCGCCCCAACCGGCTGAATGACAACACGCCGACGATGAGCGTCGCGATGATCAGGAACAGCACCATGGGCCGATGCGTGACGGCCCACTCGGAGAGGTTGAAGTGCTTCATGAACTGCTCTTGGCGGCAGTGGTCGTCGCGGAGTCGGGGGTGCGCTCGATGGCGCGCACGGTGGTGCCTGCATCGAGCTTCTGAGCGCCCACGCTGACGACCTTGCTGCCCGTGGTCAGCCCCGTGACCTGAACTGAGGCGTCGTCGATGGACATCACCTGGACCGGTGTGAACACGAGGCCCGAACCCTTGGCGTTCAGCGTCCACACGCCGGCGGGGCCGCTGCCCTTGACCAGGGCACTCACTGGCAGCACCGCGGTCGCTGGGCCGGCCTGCGGTCCTGACAGCGTCAACTGCATCGTGCTGCCCAGCGGCAGCGCAGCCACGGGTGCGCGCGATTCGGGCGCGGCCGAATAGCGCGCGCGATAGGTCCGGCCTTGCACGCTGGCCTGCGGCGAGAGTTCACGCAGCACCAGGCGGACCTGCGATTTCGGATCGTTCCAGGGGGCCGCCGTGGCGACCAGGCTGCGCGCCCGGCCGACCCAATCCTCCGGCAGGTCGGCGACGATCTCGCGTTCGCCATCACGGGCCAGCGACAGCACGGGCTGGCCTTCTGCCACCACCTGGCCGCGCTCGAAGCGCAGCGCCGTGACGACGCCCGCGTAGGGGGCCACCAGCGTGGCGTAGGCCTCGCGATTGCGCGCAAGCTCGAGCTGGCGATTCGCTTGACCCAGGCGCGCCGCAGCGGCGTCGGCACGCGCCTTCTGCCGCTCGTGGTCAGCGGCGGCCACCGATTCGTCCGCCAGCAGCCGGCGAAAGCGTGCCTCGTCGGAAGCGGCTTGCTGCGCGTCCACGGACGCGGCCTGCACCTGGTCGGCGGCCGCCTTCACGGCCAACTGGTAATCGGCAGGATCAAGGCGGGCCAGGACCTGGCCCGCCTTGACGCTGTCGCCGACCTCGGCGAGCCGCTCGATCACCTTGCCTGCGGTCCGAAAACCCAGCTCCGTCTCCACGCGGGCTCGGACCACCGAAGTGAAGCTGCGGATCTGTGCGGAGTTGGCCGGTGTCACGGTCGTCACGAAGACCGGCTTCACGACGGCCGCCGGTGCAGGCGGTTCGCTGCAGGCCGTCAGCAGCAGGCTGGCAGCCGCGATGCTCGAGAGCGAAATGGCGGGGAAGATCCTGTTCACTGGGGTGTCCTTGCGGCAAGAGAAGTCATGTCGGCACCGGGCTGGGTGATGGGAAATCCACCGCCGAGTCCCTGCGTTGCGGCGGGTGCGTCGCCCCCACCGAGGGCCTTGTAGAGCTGCACGTCGGCCAGCGCCTGCTGCAGGCGGCTGTCCGACAAGGCCAATTCGCTGGCCAGCAAGGAGCGCTGCACGTCCAGCAAGACCAGCAGGTCGATCTGTCCTTCGCGCCGCAGCGACTCGGCGCGCTGCAGCGAGCGGCGACGGTGCTCGACGGTGAGCGCGAGCGCAGCATTTCCTTCGGCCTCCTGCGAGCGCACGAGCAGGCTGTCCTCGACCTCCTGAACCGCCACCAGCACCGCCTTCTGCCAGGCCAGCAAGGCCTCATCGGCGCGCGCGGACTGCACGCGAATGCCGGCATCGATGCGGCCGGCGTTGAAGATCGGCATGGCAAAGGCCAGTGCGACGTTGGAGAAGTGAACCGGCGCGAGGTCCAGCGCGTTCAGCCGCAAGTCCTCGCGACCCACCAATGCGCTCAGGAACAGCTTGGGCCACCACTGGGCGCGGGCTTCGGCGGTGCGCAGCGCCTCGGCACCGACGCGCGCCTCGGCGGCGACCAGATCGGGGCGGCGCCTCAGAAGCTCGCTGGGCTGGCCTGCCGAGATGGCACGCGCCGCCGGCCATGCGAAGGCCTTGTCAGCTTCGACGACCTGAGCCGATGGGTTGCGGCCGAGCAGGACAGCCAGCTTCGTTTGCGTGGTACCGGCCAGCGTCCGCAGTGCCGGCACTTGGGCGTCCAGTGCATCGGCCTCGGCGCGAGCGCGGTCCAGGTCGAAGGCGCTGGCCTGGCCTTCGCGCAGGCGACTTTCCACCCGGACCGCGGTCTGACGCTGCGCGGCAGCCAGGGCCTGCACGATGCGCAGCCGTTCCTCGGCACTGCGCAGCACGAAGTATTGCCGCCCCACCTCGCTGGCCACGAGCAGGCGGGCGCCATGGACGCCGGCGGCGGCGGCGGCTGCATCGGCCTGCGCCGCATCACGCGCCGCACGAACGCCGCCGGCCAGGTCGATCTCCCAGGCGACGTCCACACCCGCGCGCAGCACCCGTGTGTCGGGCATGCCTTGCTTGACCGGCTCGGGAACCCCGCTTTGGCTGCGCGACGCAGCAGCCTGCACGCCTACCGTGGGCCACAGCCGGGAGGCCTGCGCGTCGGCTCCCGCGCGCGCCTGCCCGACGCGCTGCAGCGCGATGGCCACGTCCTGGTTGTGGCGGACAGGGCTTCCTGGACGAGCCGTGCCAGCGTGGCGTCGCCAAAGCCGTCCCACCAAGTATCGTCGAGGGCAGATGCCGCGGGAGCGGCAGCTTGCTCGTTCGAGAAGGTGGCAGCCAGCGGCACGGACGGCGATGGCGCCTGAAGCGCCGGGGTGGAGCATGCGGCCAGGATCAACACTGACAAGGCGGCCGCCGCAGCAGGCGTCACGGAAGATGGCTTCATTTACTGGACTCCAGTGTCCAGTAAGTGTAGCTTCAAATAATGGACTGTCAAGTCCATAAAAGCGAGCCGATGGCACAGGCTCAGATCACGGCCGACCTCCAATTCCGATCGAGACGATGTTGCGCATCCACTGCCCGGATGTGCTGGCCGATGCGGGCTACCGGGGCGTGGACAAGCTCAATCCCGACTTGAAGGTGAATGGGCACGTGGCATGCGGCCCGGCAAGTGCAAGGCGCTGGACCTGAGCAGCGAACTGGCACGCGACATCCACCGGGTCGAGCAGATCAAGGCGAGCATCCAGGCCAAGGTCGAGCACCCGTTCCGCGCAATCAAGCAACAGTTCGGCCAAGCCAAGGTGCGTTACCGTGGCCTGACCAAGAACACTGCGCGGCTGACGAGGCTGTTCGCGCCGAGCAGCCTGTGGATGGCGCGCCGGCAACCGTTGGGGCTGCAGGCATTGCCCTACCGCGCCGATCAGCGCTGTGGGCCAGGTTGCAGACCTTTCTTAGGGGAAAGTACTTGAACGCTCGTCAGGCTTCATACCCATCTGCGTACCCTCCCCTTGTAAGCCTCGTACGCTGCCCCGAACAGAGACGCCAACACACGTTCTTCCGGAATGATCTGGAACCGAGTGATGTAAAGCACGAACACGACAACCCATAGGACAGCGAACGGATTCGCCAGAAACACTGCCCACGCCAACAGGGTAAGCAGGAGCCCGACATACATGGGATTGCGCGTGTACCGGTACACGCCTTGGACGACCAACGAGGACGCCAAGCTTGCCTTGACCGGGTTCACGGTGGTCTTGGCGCCCCGAAACGCAACCATTCCGGCGATGCTGATGCTTTGGCCGATGCACACCAGAACGACGGCGCCGAGCACGCGGGCCGTATGGGGCATCGGCACAAGGCCCGCGACGGCTGGCGTCAGCCACATTAGAAGCGCCAGGACAAGCGCCACGATGGGGGGAGGAACCTTCAGTGCAAGCACGCTCATATCGCTCCACGATGAGGTCGAGCGCTCAAACCAGCATCGATTGCTGGGCGAAGATACCCGCCATCGCGCCCTGCGATGAAGCCAGGGTGACCGAGGGCAGGAGGGGCGTGGCAAGGTCGCCGGCGGCGTAGATGCCGAGCATGCTGGTTTGGCGGCGCTCGTCGACCTTGAGGGCGATGCCGACGGGTGTATCCACCGTGGCGAGGCCCAGTGATTCATGCAGGCTTGCGGACGGCTTGTTGCGTGGATGGGCGAACAGGACGTCGACCGCGATGTTGCGGCGGGTATCGAGATTGACGGTGGTGATGTGGCCCTTGTGATGAGCGATCTCGATGATCCGGCCATCGACGACAGGTATGTTGCGGCGCGCCAGATCGGCCTGGATATCGGGCGGAATGTCGTGACCATCGGCGAAGACAGTCAACTTGTCGGTCCAATCGTGGAACAGCCTGACAGACTGGTGCGACTGCGGGCCGGACCAGGCGAGGCCCCAATGCTGGCCAGCGACTTCAAAGCCGTCGCAATAGGGGCAGGGCACGATGGACGTGCCCCAGCTTTCGGCAAAGCCCGGAATATCAGGCATCTGGTCGGCCACGCCATAGCTCAGGATCAGGCGGCGCGCCCCAAGGCTTTCGCCATCGCCAGTGACCACGGAGAAATCGTCGATGGCGCCGGTGACGCTGTCGGCCCGGGCACTGACCAGGCTGATCGTGGGATAACGCGCCAGCTGCTGCCGCGCCTCGGCCAGGATCTCCAGCGGTGGCTTGTGATCGTGGCCGAGCAGGCCGTGCGAGTGGCCGGCGAAGCGATTGCGCGGCAGGCCGGT